>Ga0209809_1000644_pt1 | contig 31077 bp, 27 predicted proteins | sample YNPMSTMetaG_FD_186172 | JGI IMG/M metagenome (GOLD analysis project Ga0209809, IMG submission 186172) | Anoxygenic and chlorotrophic microbial mat microbial communities from Yellowstone National Park, USA - YNP MS-T MetaG (SPAdes) (version 2) ...
TGTCGCACTTTTTGTCCCGCCCGGAGCGTGGGCTGGGAAGAAGCAGGCGGCCTGAGGAGGAAGCGCTCGAGGTCGGCGAACTCTCCTTCTGTTCCCTCCCCCATTGCCACATCGAAGGCCTCCCACACCTTCCTGGCCTCGTCTGTGAGGCCCAGTGCTTCCGTCCAGTTTTTGGCTTCAGCATAGGCAAACAGGCGCAGCACCTTAGCGGCAACGCCCCTGGCCTGTTGGGCGTTCCACCACTGGTACAAGTAGCGCTCCAGGCCCAGCTTGTGGGCCCCCAGGGCCAGGGCCAGGGTCTGGGCGGTGGAGAGTTCTTCTGGGGCACAGCTCAAAGCCGCCCCCACCCGCTCCACCGCCTGTAGTGTCTGCTGGTACTCGGCCTCCTGCAAAAAGGGCGAGATGGGCAGGCTGGACAGGGCATAGAGATAGGTGTGCTGCGAGCTGCGGGTCAGGGCCACGTAAAACAGACGGCGCTCCTCCTCCAGGTTCTCCGAGCCGCTATAGGGCAGGGTGCCCTCGTTGCAGTCAGGGATAAAAACCAGGGGCCACTCCAGGCCCTTGGCCCGGAAGATGGTCATTAGGCTAACCCGCTCGCGGGTGTCCTGGGCGGGGTCGTCGCCCAGGTGTTCCTGGGCCAGCCGCTCGAGGTGCAGAAGCAGCTCTCGCACACTCCCTTTGTCGCGGGCATACTCCAGAAAAGCCCGCACCCCCTCGGCCTTGCCCGCCCCTACCTCGTAGAAACCGGAGGAGGAAAGCAGATAGCGGCGGTAGTCCAGACGGGCCTCGAGGGCCTCCAGCACCGCATGGGCCGAAGCCCGCTCCACAGCCCCCGCCAGCCACTCGAACACATCGGCCAGCTCGCGCAAGCGCCGTGCTACCCGCTCCTCTACTCCGCTCACCGCTGCTGTGAGGGCCTCCACCAGCGGGGCCCCCCGCTCCACCTGCCGCCCGATGGCATCGGCTAAGGCGCGGGTCAGGTAGCGCTTGGGGGTGTTGTAGACCTGCAGCCACAGGCGCTTGGCGTGCTCTGCGCCGGGGCTCAGGGCCAGCTGCAGGTAGGCCAGCAACACCTGGATTTCCGGGCGCTGGTAAAAGGGCGTGCTGCCCACCACCCGGTAGGGGATCTGCCGCTCGATGAGGGCCTGCTCGAGGTAGGGGGTCTGGGCGTAAAGCCGCACCAGCACCACCATCTCGGCGGGTCTGCGGCCCTCGGCCAGCAGCCCCGCTATATCGCTCACCAGGCTCTGGGCCTGGGCGGGCATGTGGGGTTCTAAGCGAATGTGCACCTTGCCGTTGAAGCCTTTGGTTAGGCTCAGGCGCTTGGGCTCGCGCTGTTGGTTCTGCGCAATCACCCGTCCGGCCAGCACCACCTGCGGCGCAGGGCAGCGGAAGGTGTCGCGGATCAGGTATTTTTGCGCCCCATAGCGCTGGGCGAACTCGAGGATGAAGCGCGGGCTGGCCCCCCGCCACTCGTAGATGGTCTGGTCGTCGTCGCCCACCGCCATGTAGTTGCGGTGGGGCCGGGTAATCAGCTCGAGCATCTCCGACTGGGCCAGGTTCACATCCTGAAACTCGTCCACCAGCACCGCCTGAAAGGCTTTCTGCACGGTGTGCAGGATCTCGGGATGGCGCACCAGCACCTCCCAGCCCGTCATCAGCATGTCGTCGAAGCTGAGCAGCCCTTCTTCCTGCCGCACCTGCTCCAGCAGGCGGTACAAATCCAGGTACCACTCAAGCCCTTTGGGCGCGCTGGCCTGCGAGGCCACCTGCAGGGCCTCCGGCGGCAAGCCCGCCCCCTTCAGGTCAGCGTACTGTAGGTTGCCCTTGCAGGCCCCCACATAGCTCAAAAAGTCCTCGGGCTCGAGGTTCTCCAGCTCCTGCACCCAGGGCAGTTTGAGCTCCCGCGCCCACCTCAAGGCGCGCTGCAAGAGGGCCTGCTCGGAGTTCTCTTCCTTGCCCTCAGCCAGCTTTAAAAGTCCTTCCGAGGCGGCCTTCCGCACGATGCGGTAACCCAGCGCATGCAGGGTCGAGACCCGCACCCCCTGAGTGTGCGGCCAGCGCGCCAGGGCCCGCTTGAGGTCGTCCACCGCCATCCGGCTAAAGGAGGTCGCCAGAATCCTGCGCGGTTCAAAGACCCGCTCCCGCACCAGGCGCTCGAGGCGGTGCACCAGCGCGGTGGTCTTGCCCGCCCCCGCCACCGCAAACACCAGCGCAGGCCCTTGGTTGTGGGCCACAATGGCTTGTTGCTCGTCGGTCAGGTGCAGGTTATCCATTCGCGATTTTTTCCAGTTCCCGGTAAAGTTTGTCAAATGATGGGGAACGTTTACGCAAATCCTGCGGATCACACTCCTTAGCCAGCTTTGCTGCCAGCTTAGGTTGATCAACGGCTTCCGAATAGCGCCCCAAGCGACGTTTTACTTCCTCCTTAGCTCCTCGAATTTGCTCAACAGCAGCCGGAACCTGGCCCAGGCCCAAGCAATCCGCACCGGCCAAAAACCAGCTCTCGAACTCACATTTGGCCAGCACCAGATGGCAACTCGGACTGGAATTCCGCCTGAGTTCGGACAAAAGTTTCGCTGCTAGTTGGGCAGGACAGTCTTCATCGGCATCCAGCAACACCAAGATTGCACCCTCGCCACGCAAGTTGCCTTGGGCGAGCTGGAGGAAGCGCTCCTGCTCGCCCGAATTACTCAAGAAGCGGTTGCGTTGAACCCTGAGGGGTCTCTGAACCTGCAGCGCTGGGAAGAGGCCTCTTATTAGATTGGGCAGGGCCTCGACTTCTCCATATCCCTCCACAATAGGCGCGATCTTCATAAAAGAGCGTCCTGGACTACGGGCAGCTCTAACTGCCGCTGGCGTAAAAGCTCCCCTGCGGTGAATAGCTTATGCTGGATAAGCTCTTTTTGCTCCTTAGGTATTGGCCTAACCTCACTAACGCCCCGCCGCATTCCCACCATGTACAAAGAATCTGGAGACAAGTGCTCATGATCGAGCAAATCGGGACTATGGGTGGTCAATAGAATCTGACGACTTTCGCTGGCCTCAATAAGGGCATCCGCCAATACAAAGGCACTGCCTGGATGCAGGGCGACTTCGGGTTCTTCCACGCCCGCCACCGTGACCGCAGTCTGAAAAGCAGCCACCAAAACAGCCAGCGCGCGCAAAGTTCCATCGGACATCGAGCTGGCGTAAAAGCGCCAGTCGTTCTTGTTGTCCATACGTTGAAAAAAGTGCAGCGTCTCTTTGGGGCCTAGAACCACAGGTTCTACTTTTGTAACACCCGGAACGATTTTGGAAAGGAACTCCTGAACCCGCTCTAAACGCTTGGGGGCCGTCCGCATTTGACGCAGGATGCCTGGCAGGTTACTGCCATCCCTTCTCAGAATGGGATAGGCATCAGGATCCTGCAAGTTGCGAATAGCCGCCGGGTTGGGGTTATATACAGCAATTCGCGTTAGAAAATCGAACACCTCATTAAAACCCCGCTCCGCTGAAACTGCCCTGAGGTACAAATCCTGGGGGGTAGTTGCAGCACTTAGCTTGGGAGAAGCTTCCTTCAAGCTGCCTCGCTCTACCACAAAATGGTGCTCTTGGGTGAGAGGGGTTTCCAGCGAGTACACCCTGCACTCTTCCCGCGCAACCTGGTAGTCGTAGCCCCGCACGGCTTCGATATCAAAGGCATACTTGGCCCCCCAGCGTTTTAGGCTCAAGTTGAGCTCGATGCGAAAGTTGTTGGGGCGGCCACTCGAGCGGCGACGTACTTCGTTAATGCCCCCTCGCTCGCGCAGCGCGTAATCCAAGTTAACACTCAAAGCGTCCGAAACAAAACGCAAAGCATCCAGCAGATTGCTTTTGCCCGAACCGTTGGGGCCCACAAACACGGCCAGGCTGCCGAGCTCGAGGTCAACCTTTCCCAAGCTCTTATAGTTACGTACTAAAAGCCGGGTTAACAACATGACCTCATCCTAACCAGTATTCACGCAAAGCGATACAGCTTCCCCGCCAACGTCGCCACAAAAAGCGCCCCCCGGTAGGGCAGCGGCGGCACCTGGATGGGGCCCAGGCCGCTGGCCTCAAATAAGAGCCTTCCGCTTTTTGTATCCACCCCCAGTACCCGGCCTTCCTCGGTGCCCAGGTACAGCACCCCGTGGGCAATGGACAGCCCCGCCGTAACCTTGCCCACCTCGAGCGTCCATACCTCCTCGCCGGTTTTTTGCTCCAGGGCATAAAGCTTGCCCGCCCAACTGGCCGCGTAGAGATGCCGCTCATCTAAAGCTGGTGCGCCCCAGAGTTCGCCCTCGAGGTCGAAGCTCCACTGCACCTCACGGGTGAGGGGGTCGAAGGCGTGAATCTCGCCTGCCCAGGTGGGGATAAAAAGCAAGCCCCCACGGGCTGGCATGGCGGTGTGGACGGGCCCAGCCTCCACCTTGTAACGCAGGTGCCCGCTTTGGGGGTCGAGGGCGAAAAGCCAACCGCCCTCGCTGGCGGCAAACAAAAGCCCCCGGTAGAGCGTGGGCGAGGCCGAAAGCTCGCTGTTCGCTTGAAAGCCCCAGCGCAGGGTACCGCTGGCATCTAGAGCGTACAAAAAGCCATCGCGTCCAGCCAGGTAGATAAACTCGGCAACCAAGGGGGCAGCGGTAATCTCAGCCCGGGTGGGAAAGCTCAGAATGGGCCGCCCGGAGAGCGACATCCCGGTCAGACGGCCATCCCAGGCTGCCACGTACACCCGCTCATGGGCCACCACCGGAGGAGCCGAGACCTCGTCGCCCAGGCGCTGGCGGTGAACCGATCCAATGGTTAGATCCAAGCGGGCGATGCCCTGCCCTACCCCCACCCACAGGCTGCCTTCGCAGGCTACCAGTTCACCAGGCCAGGCCACCTCACCCGAGAGATCGTACACCCCCTGCAACTCCAATCTGTCGGGCCGGGCGGGGCCGGTGGGGTAGTGCCCGCTGCGGCTGGCCCCGGCCCGCGGGGTGCCCGACAGATGCTCGCGGTAGCGCCGCAAGGTCTCTTCCAGCACCGCATGGGCCATGGCCGCGCTGGCCGGACGCTCGGCAGGGGATTTTTGCAGCAGCGACTCAATTAGGCCGGAGACCTCAGTGGGGATGGCCGGGTTTAGGCTGCAGGGTGGCCTGGGGGGCTCGTAGACGTGCTGGTAAAGCACCGACTGGTCGTTTTCGCCCTCGAACAGGGGTTTGCCGGTGAAGGTGCGGTAGAGCACTGCCCCAAAGCTGTAGAGGTCGGCCTGAGGGGTCAGGGCCAGGCCTTTGGCCTGCTCAGGGGCCATGTACTCTGGGGTTCCCACGGTGATGCCGGTGCGGGTGAGGTGGCGGCTTTCCTGCACTAGGTAGGCCAGGCCAAAGTCCATCACCTTGGGCTGGCCTTCTGAGGTAACCAGGATGTTGCGGGGGGTCAGGTCGCGGTGGATTACACCGCGCTGGTGCAGGTGTTGTAGGGCCTCGAGCACCCGCGCCGAAGCGGTAAGCAGGCGCAGGCCCTCCATGCCGTCTTCAAAAGGGCCCATGCGGTCGTAGCTACCACCCTCCACCAGCTCCATCACAAAATAGGTGCGGCCTTCCTCCTCGCCCAGATCGAAAACCTGAACCACACCAGGGTGGGAGAGCTTGGACAGCGCCTTCACCTCGCGAAAAAAGCGGCTGCGCTCGCTGGGGTGCAGGTAGGCGTGCAGAATTTTGACCGCCACCGGGCGGTCCATGCGCAGGTCAGTGGCCCGCCAGACCTCAGCCATCCCCCCCTCGCCCAGGGGGGCCTCGAGCCTGTAGCGTCCGGCCAGTTTCACCTTATCCGTGGTGCTCATGGGCTAGGCCCCATTATGAAATATCGAGCGGCTTTCATACAGGCTGCCGCCAAAAGCCGGGTCAGCCCAGGCGATCGCCCTCCCGCAGGCGGGCGCCCCGGGCCCAGTCGGCGGCAGGCATGGGCTTCTTACCCTCGGGCTGAAGCTCCAGGAGGCCCACCTGCCCCTCTGCGGTAGCGACCAGTAGCTCGTCGGCGATACGCACCACCGTTCCGGGGGGATGCGAAGGGCCGGTGGCAGGCTCCGCCAAGCGCATACGCAAGACTTTCACCCGCTTTCCCTGATGAAGAAACCAGCTTCCCGGCCAGGGCTGTACCCCCCGGTGGCGGTTATAGATAGCCACCGCGGTACGCTCCCAAACCACCTTACCATCGTCTTTTTGCAGCATGGGGGCGTGCGTCCCCTGGGCAGGCTGGGGGATGGGCTGGAGGCGCTCGAGGTCGGCCAGGGCCTGCAAGAGCAGTTCGATGCCTTTGTCGCGCAGGCGGTTGGAAAGCTCCAGCGCGGTCTCATCGGGCTCGATGGTGGTGCGCCACCTCGCCACCACCGGGCCGGTGTCCATGCCCGCGTCGGTCTGCATGATGCAGACGGCGGTCTCGAGCTCGCCCTGGATAAGCGTCCACTGCACCGGCGCGGGGCCGCGGTACTTAGGCAGGTCAGAAGGGTGCAGGTTAAGGAAGCCAAACTGGGGGATTTCCAGCAGTTCGGCAGGCAGAATCTTGCCATAGGCCGCCGTAACCGCCACGTCCAGCTTCAGCCCCTGCAAAAGCTCCATAAACAGAGCGTTCCTGCGTAACCTGGCGGGCTTTTCCACCCGCAGGCCCTGGGACGCTGCCCACTGCGCCACCGGGCAAGGGGTCAGGTGCAAACCCCGTCCGGCGGGCTTATCGGGCTGGGTAACCACCAGCACCACCTCGTGCTGCGGGTGCAGGGCCTGCAAAACCGGCAAAGCCCAGGCCGGCGAGCCAAAAAAGGCCACCCTGCGGCGCTGGGGTTGAGGGCTTTTGGGCTCTGTCTCGGTCATCCGACACCCTTCGCACAAAAAACAGCCTTTACGCTACCCCCGCTATTTGTGCTTCCCTGACTGGCGCAGGGCTTCCTCGCGCAAGAAGGCCTTGGCCTGGCGCTGGAACTCGGCCAGGTCTTCCCGGTGTTCGTCGAGGAATTTCTGCCGGTCGGCCAGGGGCATGCGCTGGAAGAAGAAGATGCCATCGAGGTGATCGATCTCGTGCTGCAAGACCACCGCCAGGTAACCCTCGGCCTCGAGCACCTTTTTTTGGCCTTTCTCGTCCTGGTACTCGACCCGCACCTCTAGGTCGCGCTGGGCCCCTTCGGCGTACAGGCCCGGCAAGGAAAGGCAGCCCTCGAGGATGGACTGCTGACCTGCGCGGTAGGTGATGACCGGGTTCACCATCACATAAAGCTCTTTGACGCGGGTCTTGAGGTCGGCCTCGGGGCCTTCTTCCGGGTCCTCTTCCAGGTACTCGGCGGCCACAAACAGCCGCTGGCTAAGGCCCACCTGCGGGGCGGCCAGCCCCACCCCGCGGGCTTCAAACATGGTCTCGAGCATGTTCTCGGCCAGGGCGGGGATACCGCTAAAGTCCTGCACCGGCTGGGCTTTTTTCTTCAGGATGGGGTCGCCATACAGGCGGATGGGGAGAATCTCGGGCATACGTCTCGTACGATTCTAAGGCCGACCATGCGAACCCTGCGTAAACTCTTGCAAAGGACATCTAATAGGGTCAAAGCCGCCCGGATTGGCTTGGGCGCTCTTCACGATTACTAAGCCGCTCGCAGCGGAGTGGCTTCATCCTGCACAGCATGGTGGCCTCCCGGAGGCTAGGCAACGTCTTTGAAGGGTAGGGTACCAGGGAACCCATGACCCACGAGATGCTCGAGTTCATCTGCTGCCTGAGTACTGAGAGCGCCTGCTCGATGGTTATTGGTGGCTATACCTTGGCTTTCCTACAAGGGTTTTTTGCGGGCGGCAACCTGGGACTTTCAACGGAAGATTTGAGCACCCCCTGGGGTGGTGCAACTCAGCTACGAACCCAACCGGATCGATCTGGTGCTCATGACTGAACCCAGTTTTGATGCCGCACACGCGCGCAGCCAGGCTTATTCAGGTGGAGGGCGTCTCCCTGCGGGTGGTCTGTCATGAAGACTTTATCGCCTCGAAAAAGGCTTTTGGGCGCAGCATTGACCTGCGCGACATCGAGGAGCTATGAAACCCATTGCCCGCAAATACCGTTTCAACGAGGTTCCCTCGGAAAAAGAGCGCTGGCAGGCTTTGCCGCTGGAGGTGCGCCTGCAGAGGGTCGGGATGGCGTTTAGCTGGGCCCGCCTGCAGGGACAGCAGAACCTGGAGAAAATCCAGCCAGTGGCCCGCAAAAGACCTCTGGCACAGGTGAGCAAACCTAAGGTTGAAGGGGAATCCGGTGGCTGTAGCTGATGCTGTTGCCCTGGCGAAGGCCCAGCCACAGCACCTCCAGCGTGCTGGGAAGGGTTAGCTCGAGGCGCACCGGCCCCGAGACGTTTTGCCAGAAGCGCGGCTGTGAACCCACCGCCAGGATGAAGTTACCGGCGGGCAGATAGAAGACCACCCGCTGGCCAGGCACGGTGCTCCGCTCGAGGGTCTGCTCGAGGCGCAGGCCGCGCTGGCCGTTCCGAGTGGCCCACCAGCTCTGGCCGTCGAAGACTGCAAAGCTGACCTCGGCTTTGGGGGGCAGCTCGAGGCGGGCATTGATGGGCGGGTTGAGCCGGGTATAGAGGTTGTCGCCCACAAACACCCCCACCGTGCCGGAAGCCGTTCCAGAAAGCACCAGCACCGTGCGCTCGGCCTGCGCGGGCGAAAGCTCGACCTGCGGGTCGAAGGGCCGCCCGATAAAGTTTTGCACCACCATCACCCGGCGCCCCTGGCGCAGCAAGGCCACCCCCAGGTGGGTGAACTCGGGCCTAAGCAGGTTGGCCCGGTGACCGGGGCTATTCATCCAGCCCGCCAAGGCACGCTGGGGGATTTCGGGGTCGGGGTAGCCCTCGAAGCTGGCCAGGTTCTCTCCCACCAAAACCTCCAACACCCCTGCTGCCCGCATCCGTTCAGCGGCTCCCAGACCTTCCAGGTTCTGATGAGCAAAAAAATTACGCCGCAGCATGTCCTGGGCATGAGCGGTGGCAGCTTGGTAGGCCCGTGCGTCCCACTGCAGCGCTCGCAAGCCGCGCTCTTGGCGCACCTGGTTGGTGCGTTGGAGCACCTCGAGCTCCAACGCACTCTGGGCCAGGGCCCCGCTCCACACCAGGGCCACCAGCAAAAACCATACCCCCTCAGTCAGACGGGGCCGGGCTTTCCAAAGAGGCCGCTTCATCTCCTTCAAGCCGGCACCAGGCTGTAGAAAAAGCTTCGGCTAAAGGGGTGGGTCTCCAGAAGGCTGTTCACGTCCTGCAGGGTAACCGCCCTAACCTTGCGGGCCACCTCGCTCAAGGGCTCGTAGCTCTGGTTGTAGATATAGTTGATGCCCACACTCATCAGGCGCTGCATGGGGGTCTCGCCTGCAAACACCAACGCGGTAGCTAGCTTGTTTTTGGCCCGCTCGAGTTCCTCCGGGCGCACCCCAAAGCGCTCGAGGCGCTCGAGCTCCTCACGCAACACAGCCCTAACCACCTCTTCGTTGGCTGGGTCGGTCTGGGCATAAACATAGTAGATGCCCGCTAGATCGGCCAAATCTACCCCAGCCCCCACCGACTCCACCAAGCCCTTGTCGGTCAGGGCCCAGTGCAGGCGGCCGCTGCCCTCCTCTCCCAGGATGTTGGCCAAGATATGGGCTGCGTAGCGGCGCGGATCCTGGGCCGAGACCCCCGGGGCAAAAACCACCAGATAGGCCTGGGTAGCCTTGGGATAAGGCTCGCGCAGCTCTCCCACGGCTGGGTTTAGCGCAGGGTAGGTGCGCTCAACGCGGCCTTTGGGCCACGATGCGGTGAGCGAGGCCACCTGTTCCAGGGTACGCTCCCAGTCCACCCGGCCTGCCAGGGCCAGCACCAGGTTGGAGGGCGCATACCGCTGGGCCAAGTAACTGGCCATCTGCTCGCGGGTCAGGGCGGTAATGGACTGGACGGTACCCAGCACGCTGTTGCCCAGCGGATGCCCAGCAAAGTAGCGCGCCCTGCCCCAGTCAAAGAGCATCACGTTGGGCCGATCCTGGTAGAGGGCAATCTCCTCCAAAATGACCTGTTTCTCGGTCTCAAAGTCTTCCTGACGCAACGCCGGGTGCATCAGATCGGTCCACAGCTCTAGAAGCTGGGGGGCGAACTCGGGCAGCACCACCCCGTAGTAGACGGTGTTCTCTTCCGAGGTATAGGCGTTGTACTGAGCTCCCATCCGGTCGAACTCGAGGTTGACCTGTAAGGCATCGCGCCGTTCTGAGCCTTTGAAGAGCATGTGTTCTAGAAAGTGCGAGACCCCGGCTATCTCCGCCGTCTCGTCGCGGCTGCCAGTCTTGCAAAAATAGCCCAGGGCTACGCTCTTGGCCTGAGGGTTGATCTCAGCGATAACGGTCAGACCGTTCTCGAGGTTGGCTTGTTTGAATTGCACAGCAGATGGGCTTCGGGTCATGTTCGCTCCAAGGCTAGGCGGCCACCAACTTACGCGGCCCCAGGGTGGCGATCCAGGGGTTCTGGTAGGGGTTGGCGGCCAGATAGCGGTTGATGCGGGGCAGATCCACCGCAGCAATCTGGGCTTCGATCTCCTCCAGGGTGCGCACGCGCCCCATCATGTAGAGGTCACGGGTGATACTGGCCACCCGCAGGCGCGAGGATTCTTCTTGCATTATCAAGGAAGCTCGCAGACCGACCTTGGTGCGCTCGAGCTCCTCCTCCCGCACCCCCTCTGAAAGACGAGCGATCTCTGCCTGCATCACCCGCAGGGTCTCCTCGGCCCGCTCGGGGGTAGTGCCGGCGTAGGCGGTGAGGTAGCTGTAGCCCTTAACCCCGTTAGGAACAGCATAAACCGAGTAGACCAGGCCGCGCTTCTCCCGCACCTCGGTAAACAGGCGGCTGCTGCTGCCCCCAGAGAGCACCTGGACCGCCAGGCGGGCGCTGTAAAACTCGGGGTGATCGAAGGAAACATCGGGGTAGATAAGGCCGATCTGCACTTGGGCGGTATTTTGCTCGAGGTGGATGGCGTGGGGAGGTGCCAGCTTGATGGGTGGGTAGCCCGCTCCAGAGCCGCTCCAGGCCCCAAGCGCGTTCAGAACAGCCTCTTTGGCTCGCTCGAAAGTGATTCCACCCGCCAGAGCCAGGATAGCCCCCCTGGGCGCATAGCGACGGGCAAAATCCTCCCGCAGGGCCTCAGCAGAAATACTTTCCAGGTGGGCCTTGTTGCCACTGGGGTCGCGCCCGTGGTTGCTGAGGAATACCGCCCGGCGCAAGGCCGCAAACATTTTCTTAGGTGGCTGGTCTTCCAGCGAGGCCAGTTCCTGTAGGGCTACCTGCCGCACGGCCTCTAAGGCCTGGGTGGGCAGGTGAGGCCTTAGCAGCAGGTCAGCGAAGAGCAAGAGCGCCGCTTCCAGCTTTTCGGCCAGGAACTGTGCCGTAAAGGTGGTGTGCTCGAGGGCACTGCTGCTCGCACGGCGTACCCCCAACTCGTCGAAGGCATCGGCCAGGGCGCGCGCATCCCGGCTACCGGCCCCTTTCCACAGCCAGCCTTCCAGCAGGCTGGCCGCGCCCTCCATGCCTTCGGGGTCGTTCACGGCGCCCACCGGGAGCAGAAGCTGCAGCGCAACACCAGGCGTCCAGGGGCGTTCTTCTACGGCTAGGGTCAGGCCATTGGGCAGCACTTCAACCTGGGATAAAGCCATACCCGCCCAGTATACGCACCCAGCTCAGACAAACCATGAGCCCTTTGACATTGCTTAGGCTTCCACACCTGTGCCCTGGTCGGCTTGGGTAGAATAAAGCGGAGGAGCAGGTGACCCGCGAAGAACTCAAAGTCCGCCTCATCCGTCCCATCGCGCGTGAACTGGCCGACGGCGCCCAGGATCGGGTGGTGGCGGGCGGCCTGGAAAGGCTGATTGCCGCGCTGGCACAGCCCTTCCCCGAGGTACAGCGGGTGCTGGCAGGCTACCGCCAGATGGACACCGAGACCCGCAAAGCGCGGCTGCAAAAGGCCCTCGAGCTGCTGGGAGAGCAGGTGCCACAGAACAGGCCCCAGCGCAGCGGGTCTTCACCAAGCCCGACGCCGAGGGCCATCTCCTTCGATACCCCCATCGAAGCCTTAAACCTGGGAGCGGGCGGCAAAAAAAAACTGGCCGAGCTGGGCATCCGGGCCCTGCGCGATCTGCTGCACCACTACCCCCGCCGCTACGAGGACCGTCGCACCCTCCAAAGCATCCGCGAGGTGGAGGACGGGGCTAAAGCTACCGTGGTGGGCAAGGTTCTTAGCCGGGAGCTGGTCAAGACCCCCAAGAAGGGTATGCAATTGGTGCAGGTACGTTTTACGGATGCCTGGGGCTGGAAGTTCAGCGGCATCTGGTTCAACCAGCCCTGGGTGCTCAAGCAGATGCCTGAGGGGGCTAGCGTCGTACTATCGGGGCGGGTGCAGCGGCGCGGGGGCCAGATCTCGCTCGTGGTGGAGTACTTCGAGGACGAGGGTGGCGAGTCGCTCTCTACTGGGCGCATCGTACCGGTCTACCCTTCCAAAGAAAGCGTTGGACAAGCCTTCTTGAGGCGGGCGGCCTGGCGGGCCCTCGAGGCCTTCCAGGCCATACCTGATCCCCTCGAGCCCTACCTGGAGCAAGCATCGCTGATACCTCTGGACCAGGCGCTTCGGCAAGCCCACTTTCCCGACTCGGAGGAAAAACTCGAGCAAGCCCTGCAGCGCCTCAAGTTCGACGAGTTCTTGCTGCTGGAACTCAAGGTGATGCTGCAGTCTGGGGGCTCTGCGCTTTTAGGCCGGACGTTCAGGGTCACGCCAGAGATGCTACAGCGCTTTTGCACCGCCCTTCCTTTCACCCTTACCAAGGCCCAGGAGCGGGTGCTCTCGGAAATCCTGGCCGATATGCAGTCCGAGCGGCAGATGGCCCGCCTGCTGCAAGGCGATGTGGGCTCGGGCAAGACCGTAGTGGCCGCCGCCGCACTGTACGTGGCCGCCCAGAACGGGGCCCAGGGGGCCTTGATGGCCCCCACCGAGATCCTAGCCAAACAGCACTTCGAGAACCTGACCCGCTACCTCTACCCGCTGGGGGTCTCGGTGGATTTGCTGGTGGGCTCAATGAGTTCGAGCGAGAAGCGAGGTGTACAGGAGCGGCTCAAAAGTGGCCAGACCCAGGTGGTGGTGGGCACCCACGCCCTCATCCAGGACGGGGTGGCGTTTCATGACCTGGGCCTGGCGGTGATCGACGAGGAGCACCGCTTCGGGGTTCTACAGCGCCGCCGCCTGCTGGGCAGCCGGCCCGATGTGCTGGTGATGTCAGCCACGCCCATCCCCCGCTCGCTGGCCCTCACCATGTACGGGGACCTCGAGGTCTCCCAGATCGACGAGCTCCCCCCAGGCCGCACCCCCGTCAAGACCAGAATCCTCACCCAGAAAACCCGCCTACAGGCCTATGCTTTTGCCCGGCAGGAGATTGAGAAGGGCCACCAGGTCTTCGTGGTCACGCCTATGATTGAAGAAAGCGAGTCGGAGGCCACCGCCGAGCTGGCCGCTGCTACCCAGCTGCGCCGGGAGCTGGAAGGGCTCTTGCCCGAGGTGCGCATCGAGCTGCTGCACGGCAAGATGAAGGCCGAAGAGAAAGACGCGGTCATGGAGCGCTTCAAGCAGGGGGCCTTCGATCTGCTGGTCTCCACCACGGTCATCGAGGTGGGGGTAGACATTCCCCGGGCCACCCTTATGATCATCGAAAACGCTGAGCGTTTCGGGCTGGCCCAGCTCCACCAGTTGCGCGGGCGGGTCGGGCGCGGCGGGCTAGAATCCTACTGCATTCTGATTGCGGGCGAGACCTCCAAGCGCACCATGGAGCGCCTACGGGTCATCGAGGAATCCACCGACGGCTTCTACATCGCCGAGCAGGATCTCAGGCTGCGCGGCCCGGGTGAACTGCGCGGGGTGCGCCAGTCCGGCATGCCCGACCTGCGGCTGGGCGACCTGGCCTCCGACCAGGCCATCATCGAGCAAAGCCGGGCGCTGGCCAAGGCCATTCTGGAGGCCGACCCCTACCTGGATAAACCCGAACATGCCTTGCTAAAGCGCGAGCTGCAAGCCCGGTCCGAGGCCATCGGCTTCCGCGAGGTTATCTGAAGCAAAAGTATAGATGGCCTCATCTGCCATCGCACAAACCCCGATACTTTGCTGGGGCCCCACCTGAACCTGCGCCAGGAGCTACCCTTATACCTGGCTGGCTTTGATCTACCTAAAGCTTAGGTGGGTTTCGTGCAGTTCGGGAGATTGAAAGCCCCTTAGCCTCCCCTCCACTCCAGACAGGGTAAAGCAGCTGGTTGACGCCTTGCTGACCATCCAGGGCTAAATTTGGCTTTCGTGGAAGGATTTTTGTCGCTGCTACTGCTTTTGCTGGTGGTCACACCGGTGGTCGTGCTTTTGTGGCAGGGTTTGTGCGAAAACAGCCCCTTGGATGAGGTGTAGGTGCTGGAGGGCCTAACCTGCACCTCTCACTGGCTTGACAGTCACACCTCGAGTACTTTAGAACCGCCCCGCAAGGCACCCACAAAGGATGCCATAATAGAGGTTATGGCAAAGCTCTATCATATCGGCTTTGGCCTCGAGGATCTGGGCGACCATCCCCCCACCCTGGCTATTTTGAGCGGCGATCCCAGCCGCGCCGCCTTGATCGCTCATACCCGCCTACACCAAAGCAAAGCCCTTTCGGAAAACCGTGGTCTCAACAGTTACCTAGGCTATCTACCTAACGGACGCCCCGTGATCTCGGCCACCAGCGGCATGGGCGCCCCCAGCCTGAGCATCGTGGTCAACGAGCTGGTACAACTAGGCATCCGCACCATCATTCGGGTAGGCACCAGCGGTTCTATCCAGGAGGAGGTAAGGCCGGGAAGCGTGGTGATTTCCAAAGCCGCCCTGTGCCGCCAGGGGGCCGCCAACGACATTGCACCACCTGAATACCCGGCCAGCGCTGACCCTTTTCTCACCGTGGCCCTGGTAGAAGCTGCTCAGCGGATGGGCATCGAGTACGCCTTAGGAATCACCGCCTCGGTAGACACCTTTTACGAGGGACAGGAGCGCACCGGTTCAGCCAATCCGTACCTGTTGCGCGCCCTGCAAGGCATCACCGAGGAGTACCGCAGCCTGCGGGTACTCAACTACGAAATGGAGGCCGGCACCCTGTTTAAGATGGGCAATGTTTACGGGTTTGCTGCGGCCTGCATCTGCGGAATTATCGCGCAGCGCACCAAGGCCGAGCAGCCCCTCTTGGAAGCTAAGGATCTAGCGGTGCAACGGGCCATTGATGTGGCCTTAGAGGTCGCCGCGCGGTTTGCGTAGCACTCGAGCCATCGCTTAGTTTGCGCGGGTAAGCCTGCTCGGGAGCAGCCCATAAGAACCCTCTCTACTGCCACATGAGAACATTAGAGGAACGCGCTAAATTGCTCTTGACTTTAATCTTGGCCTGGCGTTACTTATAGCTCCTGATGCCACCACGCCGACACCCTGTGCGCTATACCTTGTGGCTGGCCCGAACCGGAGCCGCCCCCAAAGCACTCTTGCTCCCGGCGTGGGTTCCGGTGGTTTTGCTGCTTGTGCTGCTCGGTTGGAGCGGCCTAAACCTTTGGCTTTGGCAACGCGCCGCTGAGATGCGCAGCCTTCAGATTCAGCTGGTGAGCCTTTCAGACCAGGCCCGCAAGCTCAACAATCAGTTGGCAGCTGAGCGCAGCCGTAACAACGCCCTAAGCCAGGACGCGCAGGATATCCTAAGGCGGCTTAGGGTGCTCGAGGAGGAGATAAACACCCTGCGTGAGCGCGCCGGCATGCCCAGAATCAAGCTCAGCCCAACCCGCAACAAAGGTGATGGCCGGGGAGGGGCTCCCGCCCCAGTGACACTGGAGGATATGTTGCAGTATGCCGACCAACAAACTGCGGCCTTTTCCGAAAAGCTCAGTGAGATCTCCCCGGCTTTGAAAGAAACCCTAAGGCGCGAGGCAGCCATACCCAGCGGTTACCCCATCCGTGGGCAAACCCGCATCAGCTCCTTCTTTGGCTACCGCCGCAACCCCTTCGGCTGGGGTTTTGAATTCCACAATGGGGTCGACTTCCCCGCCTCCTATGGCACCCCTGTACGGGTCACTGGCGCGGGTGTGGTGGTAGAGGCCGGCTGGAAAGGACCTTATGGCTTGACGGTAGTGGTAGATCACGGCTACGGCTACCGCACCTTGTATGGGCACCTGTCTTCCATCGCAGTGCGGGTCGGTCAGCGCCTCGAGCGCGGTGACCGCGTGGGGCTGGTAGGCTCCACTGGCCGTTCTACCGGGCCGCACCTGCACTACTCTGTCTTTCGTAACGGGGGCGAGGTCAATCCAGACCGCTACCTCGACTGAGCGTTGAAGCCTTGGTGCGGATGCGAGGGTCAGCTTGCGGGAACTCCTAGGGGGTGTAAACTATGGCGGTGTTAGGTGGAGGACGCAGACCCAACCCAGCTGCGCTCACTTACTTGAGTGAAGGCAGCGAGATCGAAGGCAACTTGAGGACCCCCGGCAATACGCGCATTGATGGCAGGGTCAAGGGTTCGGTGATGGTTGAAGGCGACCTCGAGGTAGGCAGCAACGCCCTTATAGAAGGCGACCAGGTTAGGGCCCGCAACATCATTGTACATGGGCAGATTCACGCCCAGATCATCGCCAGTGGCAAGCTGCATATGACCAAAAGTGCCCGGGTAGAAGGCGATGTGCGAGCCATGTCACTGGATGTGGAGGCCGGCGCAGTGTTCATTGGGCGCAGCCAAACCGGTGAACCCCGTGCCCTCCCCCAAAGCACACCATCCGGTAACAGCCCATAGCCTCAGGGGAAGTTCAACAATCACCAGACCTGAGGCCCCTTCGATGTAGCCTGGTAGGGCCATGGCTAGACCGGCCCACCCCCTCGCCACAAACCTTACCCTGACGGCACCGCTTTGGCTGGCAGCAGCCCTTCCGGTCTTGCTGGTGGCGCTGGTGGTGTTGGGGTGGTTCAGAGGCTTTAGCACACGCCAGCAGTTGGCCCAGCTTGAGGCCCAGGTTTACAAGCTCAGCCTGCAGCTCGAGGCCGAAAAAAGCCGCAGTGAAGCCTACAGCATCGAAGCCCTGCAGCTTCAGCAAAGCCTTGGGGTGCTGGAAACTGAGATCAACCGATTGCGCGCCAAGATCGGCCTGCCTAGGATTCGCCTGGTACCCGAGCCATCCCAGCCCGACCCCATACCCGGATCAGTCGGTGCCCCCAGGGGAGCTGGCGAGCCCATTGACCTAGGTAGTCTGCTGCTCAGCCTGCGCTCACAGGTGAGCATTTTCGCGGCTGAACTCGAGGCCACCGCACTTGCTCTAAACAACCCGCCGCCGCCTGACCCCCCACCAGGACGTGCCCTGCGGCACCCCATGCCCTTTGTCGCAGAGCACACTCCCCCCAACCCTACGCAATCCATACCCGCCGGCCCACCCCTGCGGGCTGAAGCTAGCCTTACCTCTGGCTTTGGCTATCGCATCGATCCTTTCGGGGGTAGGAGCTACGAGTTCCACGATGGGGTGGATTTCGCCGCCCCACTAGGCACCCCGGTGTACGCCACTGCTGCTGGCACGGTTAGCGAGATGGGCTGGAACCCCATCTATGGACTGATGGTCTTGATAGACCATGGCAACGGTCTACACACTTTGTACGGCCACCTCTCCACCTCGCTAGTAGAAAAGGCCCAACAGGTGGCGCAAGGCCACCTAATTGGTACAGTGGGCTCTACCGGGCGTGCCACCGGACCTCACCTGCACTACGCCATCTACCGCTATGGGCTGGCCGTCGATCCTCTACCCTTCATTGAAAGGAGCCCCTGAGGCCACCCAAAGCCCAGCAGGGGCAGGCTATGTTCAAAGTTGAACGAAAGCGCTACATATACTCTACAAAAGTTGTTTAGCCTACGGAATCTCATCAAACTTAAGAAGATACTAACACTCGCAATGTAACCCGTACAGTGCCTGGCCAGGCTCAGGTTACAAGAGGAGGCAACTGCTATGATCGGCGCAGATACACCTATTACCACAGGACAGTACCTTCTAGTGTACAACATGATCTCACTCACCATAGCAGGCATGGCTGCTGGAGGTCTGTTCTTCCTCTTCGCCCGCAGCTTTATCTCCCCCAAGTACCACCTGGCCATGTACCTCTCCACCTTGGTTTGCTGGATCGCCGCATACCACTACTACCGCATCTTCCTGAGCTGGCAAGATGCATATGTGGTCGGAACAGGCGAAAACGCGGGCTTGTATTTGCCCAGCGGCACCTTGTTCAACGACGCCTACCGCTACGCCGACTGGCTGCTCACAGTACCCCTGTTACTGGCGGAGCTGGTCCTGGTGCTCGCCCTAGCAAGATCAGTTACCAACAACCTGCTCTTCAAGCTAATCACTGCAGCGGTGCTGATGCTGGCCCTTGGGTACCCGGGCGAAGTCTCGACCGATAACGCCACCCGCTGGTTCTGGGGCACCCTCTCCACAATTCCCTTCGTCTACATCTTGTATGTGCTGTGGGTCGAGCTGACCAAGGCCCTAGACAAGCAGCCTGAACGGGTCAAACTTCTGACGCGCAACATGCGCTTGCTGCTGCTTGGCTCCTGGGGCTTCTACCCCATCGCCTACCTGATACCCACGCTTGGCCTGGGTGAGGCGGTTGGCATTGTCGGGATCCAGGTAGGCTATAGCCTGGCAGACCTGCTGGCCAAGCCCGTCTTCGGCTTCCTGCTCTACGCCATCGCCCGCGAAAAGACCCTGGCCGATAACCCAAAATTCGACGAAGAGCGCGTTGCCGCTCTATCCCGCACCTGAAATCTACTACAATGGCCAAGCCCCCTTCCAGGGGGCTCTTTTTTAGTACTAGAGAGTTTTTTGTACCCCGTTCAAACAAGGGGGGTTTCGCCCTATTCACATTCTACGGTATAAGATAGGGCGCTATGGCCTTAGAGCGGCTTTTCCGCCGTCGCCGGGCACAAGGGGAGGCGAGGGACATTCCCGAGCTATGGGTCAAGTGCCCTAAGTGCGACGCGCACATATACAAGAAGAACCTCGAGAGCAACCTGCACATATGCCCAAAGTGCACGCATCACCTGCGCATGCCTGCTAACAAGCGCATCGAGATGCTGGCAGATGCAGGTAGCTTCGAACAGACAACCGGCCTCAAACCTACCGACCCTCTGGGCTTCGTAGACACTGAACCCTATCTCAAGCGGCTCGAGCGCTACCAAAAAGAAGCCGGTCGACCTGATGCCATCGTGGGTGGAAGGTGCACCATTGGCGGCGTGGAGAGCGTGCTTTTGGTGATGGACTATGCCTTTGCCGGCGGTTCTATGGGTAGCGTGGTAGGGGAAGAAATTACGCGTGGCATTGAGCTGGCAGCTCAGGAGAACCGGGCACTGGTAATTGTCTCGGTCTCGGGGGGGGCTAGGATGCAGGAAGCAGCCCTCTCGCTCATGCAGATGGCCAAAACCACCCTAGCTCTAGACCGGCTTTGGGCCAAAAGGCTGCCCTATGTTTCTATCCTTACCGACCCCACCACCGGAGGGGTTACGGCCAGCTTTGCGGCCATCGCCGATGTGATTCTGGCCGAACCGGGCGCGCTGATTGGCTTTGCCGGACCACGGGTCATAAAGCAAACCATCCGCCAGGATTTACCTGAGGGCTTCCAGCGCTCAGAGTTTTTGCTCAAGCACGGCATGGTGGACCAGGTTGTGGACCGGCGCAAGCTCAAAGAAACTGTGACAACGATACTAAGACTGCTGCACCCCAGGACGGTGAACCATGCTGAATAGGGGTCGGAGCAGGCCTGCGCTGCAGGCAGCCCCAGCAGGGGGTGCCCATGCCGCTTGAGTTTGAGAAGCCTATCGAAGAACTCGAGGCCAAAATCGCTGAGCTCGAGGGCTTTGCTGCTAGTAGCGGGGTAGACCTCTCGGGCGAGCTACAGGTGTTGCGGGAACGCCTGGCCCAGCTCAAGACGGAAACCTTCGAGAAGCTGTCGCGCTGGGAACGGGTGCAACTGGCCCGCATCCCAGGCCGACCCACCACCCTCGACGTGATTGGAGGAATCATGACAGAGTTCGTGGAACTCTACGGCGACCGCACCTATGGTGAAGACCCTGCTGTGGTGGGAGGGCTGGCCCGCTTTGAAGGCACTTCAGTCGTGGTGGTGGGCCACCAGAAAGGCCGCGATACCAAAGAAAACATCCGGCGTAACTTCGCCATGCCCCACCCCGAGGGCTACCGCAAGGCCATGCGCCTGATGGACCTGGCCGACCGCTTCAAGCGGCCTTTCATCGCCTTTATCGACACTCCGGGGGCCTACCCTGGCATCTCTGCTGAGGAGCGTGGACAGGCTTGGGCAATTGCCCAGAGCATCCAGCGCATGGCCCGCCTGCGTGTACCGGCCATCGCCATCATCCTGGGTGAGGGTGGATCGGGCGGGGCGCTAGCCATTGGGGTGGGCAACCGCGTGCTGATTCTGGAAAACGCCTGGTACTCGGTGATCTCACCCGAATCCTGTGCCGCTATCTTGTGGCGCGACGCCAAGGAGGCAGCTAAAGCTGCTGAGGCCCTCAAGCTGTCGGCTCCCGACCTCTTGAGGCTGGGTGTCGTGGACCAGATCATCCCTGAACCAAGCGGTGGTGCCCACCGAGACCCAGCCGCCGCAATAGCCAACATCAAGCAGGCACTGGCAGCCAACCTCGAGGATCTGTCAAAGCTGGGGCCCGAAGAGCTTTTTGAAGACCGCTATAGGCGCTTTAGGGGCTTGGGGCAGTATCAGAGCTAAAGTTCGGAAAGGGCTCGGATTCCCCAACCCAGGCCCCCACTTGTAGCCGCGCCAGCAGCCCTCCCTCAACATTCGGATCGTTGTAGCCTATCCCAAAGCCACCCCGGAGATACCCGTCTCGTGTTCCGCTCCTCCTAAGACTGGCCAAGGCTCTTCGCCCTGACCTTCATCTGATGGAGGGGATGTAAGGTAAAAGTTGAGGGGAAAACGTTGAAGGGAGGTTGTCATGTTGAGACTGCTGATTGCCTTTCTGGCAAGTTCAACTATAGCCCTGGCCCAGCCTGTCACGATACAGTACTGGCACATCAACACGGAAGCCTTTGGCCTTCCGGCCCTAAGGGAGCTCATCCGCCGGTTCGAAAGTCAGAACCCCAACATCAAGGTGGAGGAGCGTTTTCACGCCAACGCCTACACGGGGCTTTTGCAGAACCTCCAGGCGGCCTTAGCAGCAGGGAACCCGCCGGACGTGGTACAGATGGGCTACCTCTATATCCGCTACGCAGCAGAAAACTTTCCCTTCGTCTCAGCAGAGGAACTAGACCGCCGCTATACGGGGGGCCGCTGGCTCAAGCGCTACCCTTCTAACATCCAAGAGTTGGGCATGGTGGACGGGCGCATGGTAGCGGTGCCCTACTCTCTCTCCAACATCGTGACCTATTACAACGCCGACCTCTTCCGCCAGGCGGGCCTGGACCCTGACCGCCCCCCGGCCACCTGGGAGGGCTGGCGCCGGGCGGCTGAGACCATCAAGGCTAAAACGGGCAAGTTCGGGTTTTACATCATTCTACTGGACGACAACTGGGCTTTCGAGGCGCTCGCGCGCTCCAACGGTGGACGTCTTCTAGCCTGTGAAGGAGGTTACTACCGGGCCCCGATAGACAGCCCCCAAGTGGTGGAAGCCCTGGCCTTCTGGGCCGAGATGGTGAAGCGGGGCCTGGCCTTGAATGCCCCACTGCAGCAAGGGGATCAGGCTTTCCTGGCTGGGGAGAGCGCTGCCTTTATGACCACCATCGCCCGCAGGGCCGGCCTCGAGGCCCAAACCCGGGGGAGGTTTGAGCTCAGGGGGACCCGCTTCCCCACCTTTGGGGGCAAGAAGCCCGGCCTCCCCAGCGGTGGGAACGCCCTTATGGTTTTTAGCAAGGACCCTAGGAAGCAGGAAGCGACCTGGCGGTTCATCCAGTACCTCACCTCGCCCGAGGGCTTCACCATCTGGTCTAAAGGAACCGGGTATGTTCCCCTCCTGCCGGAGCTGGCCCGGGATGCCCGCTACCTCAAAGATTTCGTAGAGAAAAGCCCCGTGCAGAAGGCGGCCATGGACCAACTGCCTTTCACCTCCTCCTGGGGCTTTCCTGGTAAGAACGGCCTGGCCGCCAACCAGGCCCTCTTCCGGGCTGTGCAAAAGGCCCTTTCCGGCCAAGCCACCGCCGAGAGCGCCCTCAAGGAAGCCAGCCAGGAGATCAACCGGCTCATCGGGAGCGAGCGGTGCAGTGGGTAAGTAGGAGGCTTCAGGCAGAGAGGACGCGGCCTAGCCTAATGCTGGGCCCTTACCTCTTCCTGGCTCCCGCGCTCTTCTTTCTACTCCTCTTTGTCTACTGGCCCCTCTTTTATAACGCCTGGCTTAGCCTCCACGAGTGGAACCTGGTGAGCCCGGAGCGGCGCTTCGTGGGCTTGGCCAACTTCGTAGCCCTCCTGCAGGACCCCGGCTTCCACCTTCTCCTTTGGCAGAGTGCAGTCTACGTGGGCTTGGGAATCCTAGGCAACTTCGCCCTGCCCCTCCTCTTGGCCCTGGCCACACTGGCCCTCTCCCCCAGGCTTCAAGACCTTTTCCAGACCCTTTTCTTCCTACCCACGATAGCTGCAGCCTCGGTGGCCAGCCTGGTCTGGCTCTACCTCTACCTGCCGGCGGTGGGGCCCCTAGCCCAGTCCCTCCGGGGCTTGGGGCTGGACCCCCCTAACTTTCTAGGGAGCCCAGCCTGGGCCCTACCTGCGGTGAGCCTGGTGGCCAACTGGAAATACCTGGGCTTTCACTACCTGGTGGCCCTGGCAGGGATCAAGGCCCTGCCACAAGAGGTGGTGGAGGCGGCCCGGGTGGACGGGGCGGAGGGGTGGCCCTTGCTCCGGCGCATCCTTTTGCCCCTGCTGGCCCCCACCCTGGTCTTTCTCTTCCTCTCCGCAGTGACCAGCGCCTTGGATTACGCCTTCATCCCCATCGATGTTATGACCCAGGGGGGGCCCTTCGGCACCACCTCCAACCTGATGTACGGCACCTACCTCGAGGGGTTCCGCTTCTTCCGGGCAGGGATGGCTGCTGCCCAGGCTATACTCCTGGTAGGGATTTTTGCCGCCTTCGTCTTGTGGCAGTACCGCTTGCTCTCACGGAGGGACGGGTATGGTGCAGCGTGAGGCCTGGCTGGCAGCTGTTCTTGGGGTGGCAGCCTTGGTCAACCTGATCCCCTTTCTGTACCAGGTGGGCCTGAGCCTGGCTCCCCCTGAGCGCATCTTCGCCTCCCCCTGGCCCTTTGCCGGGTTTACCCTGGAGAACTACCAGTACGTCCTAGAAAAGCTCCCCTTTGGCCGTTATGTTTGGAACACGCTGGTCTTCGCCTTGGGGGTAAGCCTGGGCCACCTACTTTTGAGCCTGCTTGCCGCCTACGCCTTCGTGCGCTACCGCTTTCCCCTACAGGAGACCCTCTTCGCCCTCTTCCTGATAAGCCTCATGGTCCCCTTCGTGGTTACCTACCTGCCCGGCTACCTCCTGGTGGCCCAGCTGGGCCTGCTGAACACCTTCCCCGGCCTCATCCTGCCCATGCTCACCGCGGGGTATGGGGTCTTCCTGCTGCGGCAGCACTTCCGCCACTTCCCCAGGGAGGTCCTCGAGGCCGCCCTGGTGGACGGGGCCGACGGCCTCACCCTTCTCTTCCGGGTCCTGGCCCCCGCCAGCCTGGCCACACTGGTAGCCCTGTTCCTGATCGCCCTCATCGGGGCCTGGAACCAGTTCGTCTGGCCCGGCCTGGTGGCCAACCGGCCTGAGATGTACGTGCTCACTGTAGCGGTGCAGCGCTTTGCTGGAGGGGAAGGGGGAAGTGCCTGGGGGCCCTTGATGGCAGCCTCAGTCCTGGCCACCCTGCCCGCCTTCCTCCTCTTCCTCCTCTTCCGGCGGGCGGTCATAAAGACCTTCATGGAGGGAGGGATTCGGGGATGAGGGTGCTGTTCTTGGGCGATGTGGTGGGTGAGCCGGGACTGAGCTACCTGGAGCGGACCCTCCCTTCACTGAGGGAGCAGCTTGGGGCAGACTTCGTGGTGGCCAACGGGGAGAACGCTGACCTCACCGAGGCCAGCACGGGCAAGGCTGGTATGCACCCCGAGAGCATCGACCGCCTGATCCGGGCTGGGGTGGATGCCATCACGGGGGGAAACCACTCCTTCGATCCCCCCTGGGCGGAGGAGGTCCTGGCCCACCCCCAGGTCCTGAGGCCAGAGAACGCTGGCCCCTTTGCCCCAGGCCGGGGACACCTCACCCTGAGCAAGGGGGGAAGGAGCCTCAGCCTGGTCAACCTGGTGGGCAGGAGCGCCTGGCCCCCGGCGGAGGACCCCCTCTGGACCCTGGAGCGCCTGCTACCACTGCTGGACCCTGGGGTACCTGTGCTGGTGGACCTTCACTCCGAGAGCGTCTTTGAGAAGCTGGGCCTGGCCTTCGCCTTCGATGGCCAGGTGGCGGCGGTGCTGGGTACCCACACCCATGTGCCTACGACCGACCTCCGCATCCTGCCCAAGGGAACCGCCTACGTCTCCGATGTGGGAATGGTGGGGCCTTCCGGAGGGATGCAGGGGTATGAGCCCGCCTTTTTGGTGGAGGCCTTGAAGCGTAAGCGCCTTCCCCGAGGGGCACAACTCGCCTGGGCCAAGGGGCCAGTAGAGGTGGGGGCCGTGCTGGTGGAGCTGGAAGGAGCGAGGGCCCGGGCCATTCACCGGCCCGGGTGGAGGCACAAAAGCGAGGGGGACTCCCATCAGGGCAGTTAAGTAGGCTGCCTAGACCCCAGGCGTCACCGGCTTGCGGCTGCAACCGTCCAAAGCACGCGGGCACACCTCGCGCAGCCATTTTGCCTGTGGCGGCTGCGGGCAGTTCAGTCCTGCCTTCCTGCACATTTGCAGGCGCGGGCGGCCTACTCCCCATTGTTTAAGAAGCGCAGGATACCTCGAGCCATGGCCTCGGCCAGGGTTTGGCGGTAGGCCTCACTCTGGAGGCGGCGGCCTTCCACGGGGTGGTTTGCAAAGCCCACCTCCACCAGGATTGCCGGTATACGGGCATTGCGAAGCACATAGAACGGGGCCTGGCGTACCCCCCGATCCACCGCCCCGGCAGCCTGCACCAGAGCACTGTGCACGAGGTGGGCCAGTTGGCGCGAAAACTTGAGGTTGGACTGAGCAATCAGGTCGCGTACCAGCCGCTCAGCCACGCTCTGGGCCTCCTGGGTTAGGCGGCGACCCAGCTCCCCGCCACCGTTTTCGCGGATCACTTGGGCCAGCAAACTTGCATCCAAGGTACTGCCGAAGTAGTAGGTCTCGATACCCTGGGCCACGTTTGGAGCGCTGTTTACGTGGATCGAGATAAACAGGTTGCGCTTGGAGTTGGCCATCTCGGCCCGCATGCCCAGGTCGATGGCCTTATTGGGAGAAAGGTGGGTATCGCTGCTGCGGGTGAGCACAACCTCAATGCCCTCTTTCTGCAAAAGCCGCCTGAGGCGCAGGGCCAGGTCGAGGGTCACCTCCTTTTCCACCACATAACCCACTGCGCCGGGATCGACACCGCCATGGCCCGGGTCAATTACCACCACCCTGGGCTGGACGCGGGGTCTTAGGGGCTCGAGGCGAGTCTTTGTGGTAGGGTTTGCTTCTTGTGGGCCTGGTCTGGCTGCCAGCACATCCACCACTAGGCGGCGCCGGTTCGCATCATTCAGGAGCACATGCTTTACCTCAACTGCAGGCCTCAGGCGCACAAACACAGTCACGCTATGGTTGGCAACAACCACCTGGTAGGAAGCCACCTGGGGCGAACCCACATCCACATCAGCGGCAGTTGCCCGGACACCCTGAAAGCGGATGGTAAGGGTGTCGGGCGATTGTGTGATCTGATACTGCGTTCTGGCCTCGAGGTCGAACACCAGTCGGGTATAGCCTTCGTGCAGACCCAAGCGCGGAAAAGCTAGGGCTGAGGCTAAAAACACCCCCAGGAAGGCCAGCCAGCGCATCTTTCGGAAGTATAGCCTTTTGCATTCTGAGAATTTGACAACAAAACCCCTCAAGTCCCTAAGCCAGGTCCTGGGGAGTTGAGGTTCTGCTCATTCGATTCATGCCACAGGCCCTAAGATTTTAGGGATGAAGCCTTGGTTGATTCTGCTCTTCCTGCTGTCACTGGTAGCCCTGGCCTCGAGGTTCGCTGGCTTCGAGGTCAGACCCCGGGGCAACTCCGAACTCGACGTGGGTACCGGCATCTACACCCTGCCCACAGGCGGCACCATAACCGACAATAAAAGCGGGCTGGTGCTGGAAGCCCGTTACATCCAGTACAAAGACGGCGACTTCATCCGAGCCCAAGGAGCCACCCTCAAGGTCAGGGAGGGTGAGTTTAGCGCCAACAGCCTCGAGTACCTGCAAAAGCCCGACACCCTGCGGATGAACGGGGTGCGCTTCAGCTCCAGGGAGTTCAAAGCCCTCTCCGCCCAGCAGGGGCTTTTGCTCAAAGACGATGTGCTGGTGCTCAAGGGCGAGGTGCGCTCGAGCGAGCCCGCCCTCGAGGCCAGCACCCTAGTAGTGGACACCGCTAAAAATCAGGCCCTGGTGCTGGGGGTCTTCACCTTCCGCGACGGGGCCACCACCCTGCGCGGCAATCGGCCCGACAGCACCTTGCTGCTAACCTTTGAGGCCGGCAGGGTGCGAGCCCTTACCCGCGTTCCCCCTGAGGTCTTCAACCGCCTGCGCCCATACGCCGATAAACTGTAGGGCGTGTTAGAGTGCCCTAGAGAAATGGCCTCAGGGTTGCTGCGGTTCGGCTTGGCCCGCAAAAAAAGCCCTGTGTCCAGGGTTGGGCAGGGCAGCGTTTCGGCCCACCGTAGCCGGATCCGCTGGAGCGCAAGTCTGCTGGGACTGGTTCTCTTCGCTGGCCTGGCCTGGGCTTCTCCTTGCTCTGAAAAGCCCTACACCCTGGAGACACTCGAGGGGCTGGTAGGCGGAGGCAACCTCGAGTTCGACGGCGATATCGCGGTCTTTAGCGATGGGGCCTGCCTAGAGACCCCTGGCCTGCACCTGCAAGCCCCCAGCCTGCGCTACGATCAGAGCCTCGGCCAGCTAACCGCCCAGCAAATCGAGGTACAAACCCCCCGCTACCGCTTCTGGGCAGAAGAGGGCCGTATCGAAAACCGTAGCCTGCAAGCCCGTGGCCTCCGGATCACCACCTGTAGGTGCGGCGACGACCTGCGGCTCCTGTCGCAAAACCTTCGCTTTGATACCCAGACCGGTGAGGTCGTGCTGAGCGATAGCCAGCTCGAGGTTTATCGGCTGGGCCTGGCCCGCTTCGATGCGCTGCGCTTGGATGTCAACCGGCCCTTAGGCGAAAGCCTGGGCCTGTCCCTTGCCCCAGGCGAGGCCCTTTCGCTGCCTGTGCGACTGGACCTGGACCAGGGCTTGAACCTGGGTTTGAACGGTTTTCCCCTGCTCATCCCCAGTGCCTCTGGCAGCAGGTTTAGCACCCGCGTAACCCTGCTGGGCCTGCGCCTGGGCAGCCCCGATCCGCTGCTCAGGCTGGGGTTTTCGGGGCAGGAGGGAGACCAGCGGGCCCAGCTCGAGTTCGACCTCAAACCCAGCGGCCCGGCCAGCCGGGGTGAGGTGGTAAATGGCCCGGCGTTTTTCACCCATGACAGCGAGAAAGGGCGTTATGCTTTTGGCCTGCGGCAGCCTTTGGCCCTGGGCTCCTTCACCCTGACACCTTACGCCTGGATCGCCCAGGACCGCCACCACGGCACCCCGGTGCAGGGGCTGGCCGCCGGCAGCGAGCTGCGCTACCGCCTCGAGGTGGAGGAGGGGCCTTTTCGCTTTAGCCTCGAGCCCTTTGGGGTGCTGGGCTTTTACGACCAGCCCCAGCAATACCTAGCTTACGGAGGCTATGCCGAGGGTCGCTACCAGGGCGGTTTCACCCTACGTTTTAGCTATACCTGGGTTCACGAGTCAACCCCCGGGCGCTTCTGGCTCGAGCGCCGCGAGGCCTTGCAAAAGCTCTCAGGTAGCTTGCAGTACCAGCAAATTCAGCTTCAGACCGAACACGACTTCCTCAAAAACCAGACCCAGGCCAGCCTGCGCATCGGCTATGCACAAAGTTATGGCGAGGTCTGGGCCAAACTTAATACCTGCTGGAATTGCACCGGCAAAACCTTCAGTAACGGGCGTGACGACTGGGAGCGCCGGGAGCTGGTGTTGGGCTTTACCCCGGTGCCGCTGAGCTGCACCTACGACCTTAACCTAAGCCCCCTGCTCGGGTATGATTTCCTGCGCCAGGGGGTGAGCCGCTGGGGGCTGGAGCTGCGCTATGCGGACTGCTGTTTCATCTGGCGGCTAGGCTACCAGGAAATCCGCATTGCCCAGGAGCCCAGCGAGACGCCCCACGGCAGACTGGTGTTTGGACTGGAAATCCGATGACCTACCTGGACCGTTACATTCTGCGCGAAGCCCTGCCCGTCTTCTTGTTCGGGCTGGCGCTTTATGTGAGCTTTGGGCTCCTTAGCAACCTCCTACCCAGGGCTCAGTGGATGGGTACTGCCGAGCTCGGCAGCATCCTGAAGTGGCTGGCGCTACAGGTGCCTTACGCAACCGTACAGGCTATGCCCATCGCCGGGCTTCTGGCGGTCATGCTGGCCTTTGGGCGGCTGGCCCGGGAGAACGAGCTGCTGGTGATGCAGGCCGGCGGTATATCGCTGCTGCGCACCGCTAGGCTTTTCTTGTTGGGCGGCCTGCTCCTAAGCGGACTTTCCCTGGCCCTCTCGGAGTGGGTGGTGCCCTGGGCCAACCGGGCCACCGCGTTGGTGTACTGGAACGAGCTCATCCCCGAGCGCACCCCTCAGTTCAGACTGGTTGGGCGCGAGCTTGCGGTGGGGGAGTACGTTTTACGCTACGAGGGCTTCGACCCTGCCAAAGACGAGCTGCAGCAGGTGCGCCTCGAGCGCTGGCAAGGCCAGAACATGACCGTAATCCTGGCACAAAGCGCCCGCCTACAGGACCGGGTCATCGTGCTGCGGGACTACCGGGTATTTAATCTGGACTTTGCCCAGCTTCCCCTGCCCGAGTTTACCAGCCTGGAAGCAGCTCAGGTGCGCTTACAAGCATTTTTCAGGGGACAAAACATCGGTCCACCTGGCGGCGAACTCTCGGTGCGGCTCTCCCTAAGCCGTGAGGATATAGAGGCCAGGTACGCTGGGGGCGGCTTTGAGGTACCGGTCTCGCTTTCGGAGTGGTGGCGCAAGCTCCAAGACCCCCGCACCCCACCCCTCGAGCTGCGTGAAGCCAAAGCCCAGTGGCATTCCGCCATCGCCCTGGCCCTAGCCAACTTGTTGGTACTGGTGCTGGCCTTGCCGGTGGCCGTGCGCCGGGCCACCAGCCCCGGCACCGCACTGGGGCTGGCCCTGACGCTCACCATCGCCTATTACGTGGCTTTTAGCACGGGCAAGGTGTTAGCGCTCTCCAGCCCCCTTCCCCCTGAGGTCGGGGCCTGGGGCGCAAACCTATTGGGCCTAGGGGTGGGCCTGTGGTTGGGGAAAGGTATCTACCGCTGAAGGCCACCCGGTTCGCCTAAAATTCTCTCGGTTTGTTCTCTTCCTGGGGGCCCGGGAAGTGAGGGATCGGGAGATCACCCTGCGCTGAGCTGTCCTTAGAACGATTCAGGCAGGAGTCATCAACAGGTTCACCCTGCCTGATCCGACCTAAGTTTGCTAGCAGGTCACCTAGAGCTAAAGCAAACGATGCACTATGCTTACCGAAGGTGTTTTTGTTATGATTTCAACTCTAGACCTCAAGCGGGAGTACCTCGAGCTCAAACGGGAAATTGATGCTGCCATAGAACGGGTTCTAAGCTCTGGCGGGTTCGTCGGGGGGCCCGAAGTCGCTGCCCTGGAAGACGATCTGGCCGCCTATTTGGGCGTGCCTTACGTGATCACTTGCGCTTCCGGCACCGATGCCCTAATCATCGCCTTACGGGCTATGGGGATTGGGCCAGGGGATGAAGTCATCACCACGCCTTTTACCTTCGTTGCCACCATCGAGGCTATACAACATGCCGGGGCCAGGCCGGTGTTGGTGGACATCGATCCTCAGACCTATAACCTCCAGCCCGCCCTTCTGCAAGCAGCCCTCACGCCGCGCACCCGGGCCATCATCCCCGTGCATCTCTACGGTCAGGTCGCACCCATGAGCGAGATAGAAGCCTTCGCCCAGCAGCACGGTTTGAGGCTTCTGGAAGACGCGGCTCAGGCTGTTGGAGCGCGGTACTGCTTCCCCGGCTGCAAACACCCACAGGGCCATGCATGCCACTGCACCCACCCCAAAGCCGGTACCATCGGCGACGCGGGGGCCTTCAGCCTCTACCCCAGCAAAAACCTAGGTGCCTATGGCGACGGGGGTTTTATCGCCACTAGGTGCGAGCACCTAGCGGAAGAGTCACGCCTGCTGGCAGCCCACGGCGCCAAGGAACGCTACCATCACGTGCGTGCAGCAGGCTACACCTCGAGGCTCGACGCCTTGCAGGCTGCCATCCTGCGGGTCAAGCTGCCCCATCTGGAGGCCTGGAACGCACGCCGCCGCCAGATTGCCGCACGCTACACCCAGGCCCTGAAGGACTACGTACAAACCCCCTGCGAGATGCCCTACGCGCTGCACGTCTATCACCAGTACACCATCCGCCACCCCGAGCGCGACCGGCTGGCTGCCCACCTTAGACAACAGGGCATCGGTAGCAGCATCCATTACCCGGTACCGGTACACCTGCAGCCCGCCTACCGCGGGCTGGCCCCTGCAGGCTCCCTTCCCGCCGCGGAGGCAGCCGCCCGCGAGGTGCTGAGCCTGCCCATGCACCCTTTCCTGGAAGAGGCCGAGGTTGAAGCAGTGGTGCGGGCGGTGCAAAGCTACGCCTGAATACTGCACATTCTATAGACCCAGACCCCTTTATACTGAGCTGCTATGCCGGAAAACCCCTTACTGCAAATCCGCTACGATATTCCTTTTA
>Ga0209809_1000646_pt1 | contig 31058 bp, 33 predicted proteins | sample YNPMSTMetaG_FD_186172 | JGI IMG/M metagenome (GOLD analysis project Ga0209809, IMG submission 186172) | Anoxygenic and chlorotrophic microbial mat microbial communities from Yellowstone National Park, USA - YNP MS-T MetaG (SPAdes) (version 2) ...
CCAAGCAGCCATACTGAACATACTGTACATTATTTTCAGTATAGTCCAGCGTATCATTGACTAGAGTCATGCTCCCACCCAGGGGATTCTTACGCAGCCCAAAATGAACTCGTAAAGGCGCTGTCAAGACGCCCCCAGACAGTCTTTTGAGGCATAACCTCAAAGTTCTGCTTGCTTCGGATCTGTCTGGTTGCGCCGCTGTTGGTTGACACGCTTCTGGATCCCCCGCCCCCACACCCCCCGTATACGGGGGGATGGACCTACATACCTGCACAGCCAAGTTGCTGGACAGCCCAAACCGTGCATGGATTTCGCGGTCGCTCAGAGACTGAAGCTGAAGAGCGTTGGTTATCTTCTCTGGCGTGTTTTGGTTGACAGGCCTGGGCAAAGGCATCCAAAGTTGCATCCAGCTTTGTGGCTTGCGAGGCAGATACCTTGAGCTTGCAGAAGACAGTCAGGACTTGGGTCATGCAGGTTATATTAGGCGCTATCCCTCCCCACCGTATAGACGATGGGGAATCCCGCGCGTTTTCTTGAAATAGAACTGACCGCGCGGCCACTGTCGGTGGCGGAAGCAATGCGGGAAATCCGGGATCCTGTATCGGCCATGGCCCAGAAGCTGCCGATGCTTTTGGCCGTAGAGGTGCCCAGGGGAGATTCTACTGTCTCAGAGTCGGGGGATTTCTCCTGGGAAGCGATCAACACCGCCGCTTCCCCACCCTGCCGGGCTACCGCTGGAGTGGAAGGTTCCAGCGTGGGCTGAGAGGCTTCTGCTGGGCAGGTGAAAGATGACTGCGGCGGCCTCTTGCCAGGGGAGGTTTGTGGGGCCTTGCCTGTCCTGACGGCAGGGGGTACGGGAGGAGCCTTGCCGGCGATCTTTCCCCATAAAGCCTGGAGGAGTTGCCACATGGCTAAGTTGGCTCCTGAGCGAAAGGGCAGCGAGGGATGGTGCTATCCTGCCATGCTCTGACCTGAGAATCCACCCCCTCTGCAAGCCTTGCTAGAGCAAAGTCATAACGAGTATGATTAAGGAGCTTACCTAGGGAGAGAATTCACCATGGCGCAAATTCGCGAGATTCCCTTGGCCCAAATTCGTCGCCCCTTGCCGCGGCAGACGGATCCGGAGAAGGTGCGGGCACTGATGGCTTCCATCGAAGCAATCGGGCTGCAGGAGCCGATCGAGGTTTTGGAAGTGGAGGGAGAGTACTACGGGTTCTCGGGCTGCCACCGCTACGAGGCATTTGTCCGCTTGGGTAGGGAGCGGATTCCTTGCCGGGTGCGCAAGGCAACGCCTGCCGTCTTAAGACTCCACCTAGCCTAGAAGGGATCCCTCTCTCCCAACCTATTTTTTGTCGCTCGACTCTTCCCGGGGGATGTAGCCCCGTTCGTAGGCAAAGCGCACCAGTTGGGAGCGATTTTCCAGAGAGAGCTTGCTGAGAATGTTGGTCAAGTGGGTCTGCACGGTACGCGGACTGATGAACAGCTTCTCGCCAATTTGCTTGTTGGTGAGGCCGCGGATCACTTCCCGGAACACCCGCTCTTCGGCAGGGGTGAGGGGGAGATCTGCCAAGGTGGGACGGGGGGCAGCTTCAGCTTTGGCCTGGGTCTGCTGCTGGATTAGGCGCAGAATCTCCAACTGGGTGCGGCGGGCTCGTTCGATTTGCGCCTCGATCTTGGCCACCAGCTCCAGCGGCTCGAAGGGCTTGATGATGTAGTCGTCGGCTCCCCACTCGTAGCCCTGAACGCGGTCATCCAGCTCGCTGCGAGAGGAGAGGAAGATGAAAGGAACGAGTTCGCCGCCCCGCTGTTGGCGCAGTTGGCGGCAAAACTCGAAGCCATCCATTTCCGGCATCACCACATCCGATACCACCACATCCGGCTGCTCTTGGGCAAACAGGCGCAACCCTTCTACACCCGAAGCGCCTGTACAAACCCGATAGCCGTGCTGGGTGAGGTGGCGGCTCAGCACCTTTAAGGAGAGGGGATCGTCATCTACGACCAATACGCGCTTCATGATGACCGGGGAGAGGCTGTTGAGGAATGGTTGAGGCGTAACAGAGGGATGACTTGAGGGCAGTGTTCAACCCTTGCCGCAAGATTGAAGTTTAGACAGGGATACTGGCAGTCAACTATAGATAGATCCTTGCCCCATGATAGTTTCGGAAGCGGTCTGGCTGCCGGCTCAGGCGGACTGGGCCTAAGCTCCCATCCCGGAGTAGTGTTGCAAACCCTTGCGCCACAGCCAGCGGTTGACCAGCCAAAACAGAACCAGCCAGGCCAGGCCCATGGCAAAACCGCGCGGGATATCTTGCGGGATCCCCACCCAGAGGCTGGCGGGAAAATGCACCAAGTAGGGAAAGGGCGTCCAGGCCAAGGCCTGACGCACCGCCGGCGGAAACACCTCCAGAGGGGCGATCACCCCTGAGAGAAATAGGTACACCAAAAAGTGGAATTGCTCCAAGGCCGATATTCGCTCCACCCAAAAGGCCAGCAGCGCCAGGGTGTACTGCATGAGAAAGCGCAGGGCAAACGCCAACAAAATGGCCAGGGATCCCAGCGCCACTTGTTGCCAAGACGGGATCCAAAAAGCGCGGGGGTAGAGCAGGAAAAAGAGGGCAATCAAAGCCACGGTAAAGGGGAGGCGGGCCAGGCGTTCCATCAGGTGGCTGGCCACATGGTGCCAAGCGGGATCCAGAGGCTGCAACAGAAGGGGCGAGAGTCTTCCCTCCACCACCTCCCGCTCAAAGTCCCAGATTACCCAGATGATGCTGAACTGGCGCACCAGGAACACGGCCAGGAAATAGCGGATGAACTCTAGGGAAGACAGCGAGAAATCTCCTGAACGGGCCGCCTCGCTCCAGAGCCCCATCATGATCAAGGGCAGGGATCCGGCCAAGGCCCACAGGAGCAGCTCCGCCCGGTACTCCAGCATGTAGGCGTAGTAGGCGGCAAAGAGCGCGCTCAGCTTGCGAAAAAAGGCGTTCATTGAGGTTCTGAAGGGGCAAGGGGGTACAAGGTGGGCAACAGGCTGGCCAAATTGACCACCGCCCCCACCACGACAATGGCGGGCGGCGCCGCAGGCGAGGGCTGACCGGCCAGAGACTCCAAACGGAGCAGATGAATCTCTTGCTCCGGGGTGGTGCCCCAGCGGATCAAGGCGACTGGGGTAGCGGGATCTTTTCCTCCCGCTAACAATTCGGCAGCGATGTAGCCGAGGTTGTGCATGCCCATGTAGATCACCAAGGTTTCTACGGCCTCGGCTAGGGCACGCCAATTGACCTGGGGGCGGTATTTGCCTGCCGCCTCGTGGCCAGTAACAAAAGCAACCGAGGAGCTGAGGTCGCGATGGGTGAGGGGGATCCCGGCATAGGCGCTGGCGGCCATGCCCGCTGTAATTCCCGGCACCACCTCCACCGGGATCCCGGCCTGCACCAGGGCCAGCATCTCCTCTCCCCCCCGCCCAAACATGAAGGGATCCCCGCCCTTGAGGCGCACCACCACGGCTGCCGTCTGGGCTTTCTCGATCAGCAAGGCGGTGATCTGTTCCTGAGGAAGGGTGTGGGCGCCGCAGTGTTTGCCGGCGTAGATCCGCTCTGCTGTGGGCGGGATCAAATCCAAAATGGGGGATCCCACCAGGGCATCGTAGATGACCACGTCCGCATGGGCGAGCAGGGCCTTGCCCTTCACCGTCAGCAGTCCCGGATCCCCAGGTCCTGCCCCCACCAGATACACTTTGCCCATCTCGAGTCCCAATGGTTTTCCGGAGATATCTATTCTGCTGGAACAGGACAGTTTTGACCAACCAACTCTACTTCCAGGTCAGACAGGCCGTCTGCAGGGTCTCCTGAATGGCCTGCACCAGTTGGGGATCCCGCCAGAGGGGCGGCTCCACCGTGATCTGCAACAAGGGCCATTCTCGCTGCAGCCGCTGAGCCTGTTCCTGTAAAGCGCGCAGCAGACCGCCCGGAAAGAGAAAAAACGGCAGCACCCGCAGGCGATACTGGCCGAGGCGCAGGCAATGGATTACGGCCGCTTCCAGTGTGGGGGGCTGGGCGGCAAAAGCCACATGCAAGCGGATTCCGGGCAAGCGCTGTTCCAGAGCTTGGATCCCGGCCTGGAGCTGGGCGGCAAACCCCGGCAGACGGCTGCCATGGCCAAGCACAATCCAGGCATCTGCCCGTTCGCCGGATTGCCTGAGCGTTGCAGAGCAAGAGGGCTGTGGAGCCAGAATGCGAGCCACCAACAGATCCAGGAGGGCCGGGTGCTGGCCAATGGGGGGTGTTAACCGGATGGGCAGGCGCGGCCAGCGAGCTTGAACCTGCTTCACCGCAGCCGGTAAATCCTCTTCCACATGGGATCCCTCGCCCATAAACAGCGACAGCAGCACCACCGGCCCCTCCAGGCGGGCTGTCAGGTGTCTGTGAATCTGCTCCGCCAGGCTCAGAGGCTGACCTTCCAACTGGGCCAGCTCCACCGGTTGAGGAGCCAGCCGCTGCCGCACCCGGGCCAGCAAATCCGCCGCCGCTTGCTGGTATTCGGGATCCCGGCTGCCGTGACAAACCAAAAACACCAGCGGGGCTGAGGACATGGCAGCAGTCAGGGATCCAGACGCAACTGTTCTATTTTGCTACTTGGAAAGGTTCCGGCAACGTCTCGCGCCGCATCTGCGCGTATGATTTGATAAAGTACACACCTCCTTTTCAGACTCGTCGGCCCTTTCCCAGGATTTCATGTCATTTGAGAATCGTTCTACCACCCCCGAACTGTTGATCCATGTCTTGCGGGAGGGGTTGACCGAATCCATCCATCATTGCCAAGCGGTCGTGGCCGATAGCCGCGGGCGATCCCTGGCCATGGCCGGCAAGAGCACCACCCCTGTTTTTGCCCGTTCTGCGCTCAAACCCTTCCAAGCGCTGGCCATGCTCTCCACCGGCATCCGCGAGCGCTATCGCCTCAGCGAGAAAGACATCGCCATTATGTGCGCCTCCCATCAGGGCACCACGGCCCATGCGCGGCAGGTGTTCAGCATGCTCTGGCGGGCCGATCTGTCTCCCGATTTGCTGGTCTGCCCCACCCCACCCGGCAAGCCCAGCCCCCTCTGCCACAACTGCTCCGGCAAACATGCCGGCATGCTCCTGGCCAGCCGCGCTCAGAACTGGACTCTGCAGGACTACGCCCAGCGGCAACACCCCGTCCAGGCCCTGGTGCGGGCCAAGTTGGCCGACTTGTTGCAAATGCCCTCAGAAGAGTTTTTGTTTGCTCGTGACGACTGTGGCGTGCCCACCTACCAGCTACAACTCAACCACCTGGCTTCCCTATATGCCCAACTGACCGCCGGCGAGCGGCCGGACTTGGAGGCCATCGCCCGCGCCATGACCCACCACCCCGAAATGGTGGCTGGTGAGGGATGTTTCGACACCGAATTGATGCGGGCCACCCAGGGAGAGTTGGTCAGCAAGTCCGGCGCCGAAGGGATCCAGTGCATCGGGCGCGTCGGAGAGGGGATGGGCCTGGCCATCAAGGTACAAGACGGGGCCGCGCGGGCCAAATATGCCCTGGCCCTGCACCTGCTGCAGCGCATGGGCTGGATCCAACCGGCTGCCGCCGAGATGCTGGGGGAACGCTTCCTCGCCGTCGGCCCCTACACCCGCCTGGAGGTGGAAGGGGAGCTGCGCATGCCTTGAGCAACCCAACGGGGGCTGAGTCTTGCATCTCATTCCCTGGCAGTGTTACTTTGTCGAAAAACTGGAAGAGCAATGATTGAGGAGGCTTTCAAAGCTCTCGACGGCGAGCTGGCCAGCTTGGTTGAGCTAACTAAGAAAGTGACGAAAGCGGTAGGCAGCGCTCAAGCTGCTAGCAGAAGGGGAGATCTCCAAGCAGTAAACCGCCAGGTGGAAAGCTGCGGCTCTGCCTTGAACACAGCTCTCTCCCAAGCGGAGCTGGTGAGGCGAGCTCTTGAACAAGCCCAGCAAGTTTTGTCCACCCCCTCCCTCGAAGACCTGGCCCGCGAAGTGGGGGAACGGGTAGGCCAGCCCTGGCTTCCTACCGAGAATCCCAACATTTTTGTGGCCTTTCCTGTCTCAGTGCACTTTGCCAGAGAGCGGATACGTATTGACCGCAAGATTTTCCGATCCCAGCGGCCCAGTGCTATTGCTGAAGCAATCAAGCGAGCAAGAGGCGGCAAGAGCAAAGAGACTGATCCCCAGGCTGTCCTTCAGCTCATTTGGAAGGCGGCAAGAATTGCGGCAGGCTACCTGAGAAAGTGTGTGGAGCAGCTACCTAACTCCATAAGCGTAGCTGCGCGAGATGTCTTTGAGGTTCTCCACCTCAATAACTCAGACTACACAGAAGTAGAATTTACCCGACATCTTTACCTTCTAGATCGAAGCCCAATCAACAATGTGGATGGCTATCGCTTGATCTTCTCTGCATCTACAGGCACTCGCTCAGGTCGCTGCTATCGCATTCGCGATGAACGCGGTGAGGAACATATTTACTATCTTTTGGAGTTTGAGCGTCTATGAGTGGGGAAACCCATAGTTGTCTACAGCTTGATTTATGGCTGCGTTGTCTTGAGAAAGACTACCTGAGATCCTTCATACCTGAGGGCGGTGCAACCGTCAAGCTAGCTGTCGTCCCAAGAGATTCCTACTCCCGCCTCTACAAATCTCTTCGGGAAAAGCTATCCCCTCCTTCTTTTCAGCTTTTTGATCTAACCGAAGAGTGCATCAATCTACATTCAATTGAGAATTTTTGGTTTGCCCTTGCTCAGAGGGTAGACTGGGAATCTTTTGCCAGAGAACTGCGCTATAGCATTCTCAAAAAAGTTGGATATCCCCTCAGCTCAGAACCTCAGGACTGTACTTTAGAGGAACTGGCAGAGTTTTACCAAGTCGAGGCCCGCGAGATTAACATACAGTTCCAGCGAGAAATCAAGAGGCTGATTTTTCAGGACTACTCTCTGGCTCTCGACTTTCGCAAGGCTATTTCCCGTCTTATCTACGAGCCTCTCCAAAGTCCAGGCACTCTAGAAGGTTTGTGCCTTGCGGTTCAGGAGTGGCTCAAAGGCACGCTGAAATCTATTAGTCAAGTGCGTGGAGCAGCTATTTTTCGAAGGATTGATAGGACAAACTCCAGAGAGATCCTACTTTCTTTTCTGAGACTTTTTACACGCCAGTTCGGTTCTACGGCAATCCTTGTCAGTCTGTTTCATTACTACGAGCGAAGAGAAAGTGGACGTCCAATCTTTACCCGTAGGCAAATCATCGATCTCTATGAAACCTTGCGAGAGTTTATCGATGCAGAGAGTAAGCTTGAGAAAACAGCCATAATCTTCATGGCCCCTCCAGAGTTCATTGAATCAGAACTTTTGTCCTACCATAAGTACCGAGCCTTGCAAACTCGAATCCAGAACGAGGTATATTCCTCCAAGTATCCCAATCCTTGTACAACTATGGTTCAACTTCAATGAGCGCATCACTTGTAGCCCGACGAGCGATTGAAGCGCTGCGAAACGGTGTTCCCAATCCATTTGCAGTTGCAGAACTTGGCTCCTGGCAACAAGAGGTCGAAGAGAAGTTTTGGGAATTATGCAACGCCCCCAGCTTAGAGCCTGGGGGGATGCTCGTGAAGGGGGACTTCGGAACTGGTAAGTCTCATCTTCTACTAACTCTGCAGGAAAAAGCAAAGAAGCAGGGTTTTGCCACCTCGCTGGTTGTCATCTCTAAAGAGCTGCCTCTTGGCAATCCTAGTCGCCTAATTCCCCGCATTCTTGCCGAAATCGAACTCCCTGACATGGCTGAGCGCGGGCTTCAAGGCATTGCAGCTCGTCTGCAGTACAAACAGCCTTCTTTCCAGGAGTTCCAGCTTTCGGTTAACCAATGGCGATTTGGAGAGGGCTGGTGGCCGGCTACTCTAGCTTTACACCAAAGGCTAGAGGGTGACGACGAGAAGTTAGACGCTATTGTCCGCTTTTGGGCTGGTGAACCTACCTTGAGGCTGTCAGAGGTGCGGCAGAGACTTCGGGATCACGGCCTGGCAGGGGCTTACTCCGTCAGCAAGCTACCTCCTGCGGAAAGTCTGCACTGGCAGCGCCTGGCTTTCTCTGCTCAGCTATGTCGGGCCATAGGGCTCAGGGGCTTGGTGGTTTTGGTGGATGAGATCGAGCTGATTGCACAGTACAGCATCCTGCAGCGGGTCAAGTCCTACCGCGTTCTTGGCCACTTGTTTGGCAAGGAAACTTTACCTGAAGAACTAAAAGCAGCTCCGCTAATTCTAGCGGGAGCAGTAACCCGCGACTTTGAGCAGTCTATCTTGCAGGAAAAAGGGGATCGGGAGAAGGCACCTGAGATGGCGCGCCAGAAGCATATTTCTGAAGAAGCTGTAAAAGCGGGCATGGAGGCCATTCAGCAAGCTATCCCCCTCCGTTCCTGTTCGGAAGCTCAGGAGGCCATTCAAGCGATGTTGCACAAGGTGGCGGATCTCTACCAGAAGGCCTACCCTGATTGGGTACGGCCATCACTGTCTGAGCTCCCTCCTCTTTACGGCACAACTACCGTGCGGTCAATTATTCGCCGTTGGATTACTGAGTGGGATGTGCGCCGGTACTACAACCCCACTGGTACAGTTCAGATTGAGGAAGACAAAGCGACTGGACACACCCCTACGGAAGAGATCCAAGAACTGGAAGAGGAAGCTTAAGCAAGCCTAGGTGCTCCTCAAAGTTTTCTGAGTTTAGCTTAATCGGCGGGAAGCCCCGCACTGTATGGGTGAATTGTGTTGACTCAAGAGCCAATCAGTGTCGGGATGAAAGCCGTTCGTGCTTCAGTTGAAGAGATTGAGTTAAATCTCTGGAGAGCTTCCCTGACTGGTTTCCGCCGTGGGTTGCACGGTGGCAGCATGCTGAGACAAGTCAGTGAAGCGTGAAGCCGGTACGCTATCGGTTCGCGCAGCGTGGCGTCACCCATGTTTGAGGGTCGGGAGTCATCCCCCACCTAGTTTGCAGGAACTGCTCAACGCTGAAAGGGATTTTGGTAGGGGTTGGGGTTCTGGCCCTTGTTGCGGTACTTGGGATTGATGGTCAAGGTGCCGGATCCCAGGCCCCGCTGCGCCAGAAACTCCAGGTTGCGGCGGCGCATGGTGGTGTCGTAGTCGTTCTTGACGCGATCTTCCAGGATGGCCACCTGCTGCAACGCGCTCAGCAAAATGGCAGCCGCCTGTTCGGAGGTGTAGCCATTTTGGGAGGCGTAGCGCACGGCAAACTCGTCGGCTGCCACCTGGGCCTTCTGGCCTTTCTCTGCTTTGCGCAAAAGAAACACCGCCGACGCCGCCAAGCCGGCTGCCAAGCCCACGCCCAGGTTATCCCCCATCTGCAACTCCACCAAAATGCCCATGCTGCCGGCCCCGATCAGCGCGGGATACAGCAACAGGGCCGACCAGTTATCCCCCAAGGCCAGCTCGGTGGCCATCACCGCTTCCCGCAAAAAGTAGATCTTTTGTTGGTCAGGGCTCAGCTTCTGCCAGCGGCTGAGGTCAATGGCGAAGCGGGTGTACTTCTGCCAGGGGAAGCGCCAGAGCGGCTGCACAACCCGAGATTGGTCAGGGGTGCCGATCTCGATCTGCACCTCGGGGCGGATCTCCACCGGGAGAAACTGGATCAGGCGATCGAACTCAGAGATAGTGTACATACTGGCACGGCAGAGTCGCGGCTGGAGATGGAGATCATCCCCATAGTAAGGGATCCTAGCTTTTTCTGCAGACTGGTTCCAAGAGAGGCTGTGGCGATGGGATGGCGAGAGCCGGGATCGCTCTGCACCAATCCTTATCATCAACCAGGGATCCCCCCGACTTTGTATCGGCTCTCTATCGGTAATTGACAAATTGGAGCGCCACCGGGTAATCCTGCTGCTTGAGCATTTGAATGACCGCCTGCAGCTCATCTTTGTCTTTGCCGGAAACCCGCACCAGATCCCCTTGAATGGAGGGCTGCACTTTTTTGAAGTTGTCGCGGATTTGTTTGGCAATCTGCTTGGCCAGCGCCGCATCGATGCCCTTTTTCAGCCGAACCACCTGGCGCACCCGGTTGCCGCCGGCACTCTCCGGAGGTTGAAAGTCGAAGATCTTTAGGGAGAGGCCCCGCTTGGCCGCCTTGGTGAGGAGGAGATCGCGAATGGAGTTGAGAGCCATCTCGCTGGCGGTGGTGATGGTCAGGGATCCCTCCTCCAGCTCGATTTCTGTCTGAGTATCCTTGAGGTCATAGCGCTGTTTGATCTCCCGCCGGGCTTGATCCACGGCATTCACCAGTTCCTGCCGGTCGAAGTCGCTGACGATATCGAATGAGTAGGTAGAGGCCATAAACTGTATCTTCGCTACCGCTCCGTATCTTAAGCCCTCAGGCCAAGCAGGGATCCCCAACCCCCAAAGAAGCTACAACAGGTAAAGGGATCCCAGTCCAGATTTGCGGAGAAGCAGGATGGCCGATGTTGTTTTAATTACAGGCGCTTCCGAAGGCATCGGCAGGGCCACGGCCTTTACCTTTGCCCGTGGCGGCTACCGCTTGGCGCTGGCTGCCCGTACCGCCGAAACCCTGAGACAAACCGCCATCGAGCTGGAGCAAAGCCTAAACGCCGAGGTCTTGGCCGTTCCCACCGATGTCACGCAGCCAGAACAGGTGCAAAACCTGGTGGAGAGAACCCTAGAACGCTATGGCCGCATCGATTGCCTGATCAACAACGCCGGCATCTGCCTGAAGGGCCCTTTTTTGCAAACCACCCTGGAACACTGGCAGGCGCTGATGGCGGTCAATTTTTGGGGCTACCTGTACACCATCCGGGCCGTGCTCCCCGATATGCTGAAGCGCAAAAAAGGTCAGATCATCAACGTGGGATCGGTCGGCGGCAAGATGCCCCTGCCCCAAATGAGCGCCTATTGTGCCAGCAAGTACGCGGTCAGTGGGCTGACGGAGGCGCTGCGGCTGGAACTGCAACCCCACGGGATCCAGGTGATCGGCGTTCATCCGGGCATTGTCAGCAGCAATTTTCTCAAGCGAGCCATTTTCTTGGATGAGGGGGGGCCGGAGTCCTCTCCCGATGGCCAATCGCAAGCCTCAGGTGGGAAAGCCCGCGAGCAAATGCAACAGGCGCTGGAGAGTTTTTGGGCCAGCCGGCCAGAAGAAGTGGCCGCAGCCATTTGGGACGCCGCTCGCCAGTCCAAGTCGGAGGTGGTGGTGGGCATGGCCCAATGGGCAGTAGGAGCCTATGCCCTTTTCCCAGAGCTGGTGGGCCCGCTGCTGCAAAGGGCCGCTGGCCGACCTTGAGATTTGGCAGGTCATCTTAGGCGATTCTGCAGCTCTGCCAATTCTGGAGTCGAGCTTCTATTCTATAGTATGGTGCTAAGGTTAGATTCGGGCAGTTGCAGCGGAAGGGATTATGGTTGATTCTGCGCCTTCTCCTCCGAGTGCTCAGCAGCACATCTTGGTCGTGGAGGATCGAGATGGCCGCCGCAGCCAGGTGCTGACCTCTGCGAAATACTTCATTGGTCGCGACCTGGCCAACGACATCTGCCTTAACTCCCAGTACGCCTCCCGCTACCACGCCATGCTGCTGCGCGTTCCTGCTGAGAAGGAGGGAGAGTACTACTACCGCATTCTCGATGGCGATCTGGAGGGTAGGCCCAGCACCAACGGCCTGCTGATCAACGGCCAGAAAATTTCTACCCACCAACTTAAGTCGGGGGATGTCATCAGCTTTGGTCCGGACGCCAAGGCCACCTACATCGTCAAGACCTCCTAGTTCGAGCTGGGTTGGCCTCCCTCTGGAAAGCGCAATTGCTGTCGAATTAGCAGCAGCAAGGCCAGCACCAGCGCCACTTCTGAGAGCAAGGTGGCCGAAGCCGCCCCTCGCCAACCCCACCTCGGGATCCAAACCGCATTCAAAAGCCCGTTGAGCCCCAGAGCCAGCAGTTGCAGGCGGCTGCGGGGCTTTTGCAACCCTGACCCGGTGAGCAGGTGAGACAGCAGCAGGTGGATCCCCTCCAGCAAGATCACCGGGCTAAGCCAGCGCAGGATGAGGGCCGTCTCTTGGTAAGCCGACCCCAGCACCCAAGGGATCCCGTAAGAGCCCAATGCCACCCCCAAGGCGGCCAAACTGCCGTAGCCCGCCACCCAAGGGGAAAGGTGCCAGGCGTAGCGGCAGCCCTGCGGCAGGCTTTTCTGTCCTTGGCGGCACAGCTCGGCAAAGTGGCTGGTGAGCAGAGCGATCATCGGCGTTTGCGAAAAGTTGATCACCCGGTAGGCAGCGCTGTAGAGCCCCCCCGCTGCTGCCGAGGCCAGGCGGGGCAAAAGCAGCTTGTCCAGGTCGGTGAAGGTTTTGGCCGCCGCCAGCCCCACGGCAAAGTCCCAGCCCGCCACCAGCCGTTCCCCCAGATCTCTCCAGGCCAGGGGGGGAGAAGGCTTGCTCCACCGTCCCATCCCCCGCGCCATCAGCAGCAGCACCGCCAGCACCATCAGCCCGTAGAGAATGGCCCATTGGGTTAGGGATCCCCAGCCCAAGGCCACCGCCAGCAGCACAGCCCCCAATCGCCCCAGCGCCATGCCGGTGTCGATGAGGGCCACGCCGGCAACTTGCTCTTGCCCAATCAGGATCCCTCGGTACACCTCAGGAATGGCGATAAACAGCAGGTCGCTGGCCAGCAGGATCCCTACCAGCAGGGGAGAAGTCTCCGCCAGCCAGAGGCTCAGGAGGGGCGCCAACAGCAGCGCCATCCCGCCGCAGCCCAGTCCGGCCAGCCACAGGCTGGGACTGATCTCCGGGGCAGCCGCGGCAGATCTCCGGTTGCTTAGGCGCTGGATCAGCAATTCCGATTGGCCCCAGTAGCCAAAGGGGGCAGCTAGGTTGCTGCAGGCCAAAATCGCGGAGAACACTCCAAAAGCTTCCGGCCCCAACAGCCGCGCCAGCAGGATGAAATAGGCCCCGGACAACCCCAGGCGCAGGCCATTGCCCACCATCAGCCAGGCAGCCTGGCGCAGCCGTTGTCGTTGCCCTGCCCTATCCACGCGGCCCTCCTGGACGAAGCTTGCCGCAGCCGGGGATACTGGAGGGAGGCCGAGACGGCCCGCCCAGACGTGTGACGTTGTGCGCTGGGTGGATGAGTTGCAACTTTTGCAGCAATTCTTCATGGCCAAACTTTACCCTGTTGGCGGCCCCGCCTCATCGGCGGGACGGGATCCGAAGACCCTGTTTTCTCTCCACTCCAGGCCCCCCGACCCGCGCCGCGTCCTTCCCCCGCCGCCCAGGAGCCCTCGCTGGCTGGGATCCCCGCCAGCCAAAGCGGTGGGCCAGGGCTACCGAGCTGTTGTCTTGCTCCTGCTGGCCAGCGTGTTGCTGTTTGGAGGGCTGGGATCCCGCCTGGCCTACCTGCAACTGGTGCGCACCCAGTATTACCGCCAGTTGGCCGATACCAACCGCATTCGTCTCTTGCCCCAGCCGCCGGAACGGGGGCGCATTGTGGATCGCAACGGCGTGTTGTTGGCGGGCAGCCAGCTCTCCCACTCGGTCTTCCTGTGGCCGCTGGTGCAATCGCGGCAGGGCTGGCAGGAGACGATCCCCAAGCTGGCCCGGTCCTTGAACATGGCTCCCGAAGAGATTGCCCAAAAACTGGAGCGGGCGGGCTATCGCTCCCCGTTTCCGGTGCGCATCCTGCGCAACGCCAGCCCCCAGGTGGTCACTCAACTGGAAGAGATGAGCCGCGAGCTGCCGGGAGTGATGGTGGAGGCGGAGACGGTGCGGTTTTATCCCCACGGCGACTTGGCCGCTCATCTGCTGGGCTATACCGGCGAGATCTCCCTAGAGCAACTGCGGGCCGACCCTAGCTATCGCCTGGGGGATATTGTCGGCCTGATGGGAGTGGAGGAATTGTTCGAGAGCCATCTGCGCGGCCAATGGGGCGGGCGCCAGGTGGAGGTAGACGCCATGGGAGAAGTGCTGCGGGTGCTGGGAGAGCAAGCGCCTCGACCGGGCAACACCCTGCAGCTGACTTTGGATGTACGCCTGCAGCAGGCAGCGGAGCAGGCCCTGGGCCAGCAGAAAGGAGCAGTGGTCGCCATGGATCCCCGCGACGGCTCGATCCTGGCCATGGCCAGCTATCCCACCTTTGATCCCAACCTCTTTTCCAGCCGCATCACCCAAGCCCAGTGGGAGAGCCTGCAACAGCGGGACTTCCCCTTCCTCAACCGCGCCCTGCGGCCCTATCCCCCCGCCAGCACCTACAAAATCATCACCACCGCCGCCGGGATCGAGTCGGGAGCCTTTCCCCCGGATACGGTGCTGCAGACCGGCCCCTACATCCAGGTGGGCGGGTGGAGGTTCTGGGACTGGAACCGGGCCGGTTTCGGGCGGCTGAACTACCGCCAGGCGATGGCCTACAGCAGCGACACCTTCTTCTACCAAATTGCCCTGGGCACCAAGGCCGCCCCCCTGCAAGAATGGTCGCGCCGCTTCGGGCTGGGGCAATTGACCGGGATCGGCCTCAAAGGGGAAGCTGCTGGGCTGGTGCCCGACGCCGAGTGGAAACAGCGCCACTGGCGCGAGCCCTGGTACGTGGGCGATACGGTCAACATGTCCATCGGCCAGGGATTTATCACCGCCACGCCGCTGCAGATGGCGGTGGTAACAGCAGCGGTGGCCAACGGCGGCTGGCGGGTTCGCCCCTTGCTCTCGCAGCAGGTGATCCCGGAAAGCCCCGTGCCCCTGCGGCAGAAGGTGGGTCTTTCCCCCGCCACGCTGGAGATCCTGCAGCAGGGGTTGCGGGATGTGGTGGTCTACGGCACCGGCGGCAACGCCAACCTGGGGCCGGGCTTTCCCCCCACCGCCGGCAAAACCGGCACCGCCGAGGATCCGCCGCGGCGCTCCCACGCCTGGTTTGTCGGCTATGCCCCCTACGACCGGCCCGAATTGGTAGTCGTGGTCTTTCTGGAAAACAGTGGCGGCGGGGGTGGATCCCGGGCCGCCCCGATCTTCCGCGAGGTGATGCGGGCCTACTTCCAACGTGACTCGTGAGGCCCTGGGCGCGACTTGCCCCGGCATTCGAGGGGAGTGGATATTAGGATTATCGGTTGATCTCTCTTTGTTCCCAAAAAATTCCACTCAGCCCCCCTAAAATCCCTTCTCCAACCGGCTTCTGCCCTAACTTGGCTGTAGAATATGTCAGTGATTTGGAGCCAAACTGCCACAATCCTGCCATTCGCGCCAGCGGCGCCTTGGCGCAGTGCAGGGCAAGCCCCGCTCCTAAAAACTGAGAACACTCTGGGCCGTGGTTGCTTCGCAGCACCTCGCAAGTACGCGGCCAGAGTCTGTTTTAACCCTATTGCCTAACTCACGAGGAGATCAGGATGAACAAGGCAGAGCTTGTGGATGCCGTCGCTCATCGCGCCAACGTAACCAAAAAAGAAGCTGAAGCTGTCCTGACGGCGGCGCTGGAGATCATTGTCGAAGAGGTCGCATCCCGCGATGAAAACGGTGAACCCAAAGGAAAGGTGACCCTGGTGGGCTTCGGCTCCTTTGAGGCCCGCAAGCGCAAACAACGGGAAGGTCGCAACCCGAAGACCAACGAGAAGATGGTGATCCCAGCCAGCATTGTCCCGACTTTCACTGCAGGCAAAACTTTCCGCGATGCGGTGGCAGGTGGCCACAAGTCTTCGGGAGTTTGACGGGATCCCAGCCGTTCGCGCTCCTCAGGCGGAGTTCTCTCAGCGAACCTGGGCTTTGGGATGGACAGGCGTGCAACGGCCTCAGCATGGTGGCAATCGCGCTTGGGGGGCAGCCATTGCCGGCTGCCCTGCCGAGGCTATTTTGGATTTTTCGGCCAGCCTCAACCCCCTGGGTCCGCCGCAGTCGGTTTTGCAAGCTCTGGCTCGGGCCCTGTCGGCGTCGGATCCAGTTGCGATTAGCCGCTATCCGGATCCCGACTACCGCGAGCTGCGGGCCTGTTTGGCGCAGCGCTGGGCGGTCGATCCGGAGTGGATCTTCGTGGGCAACGGGGCGGCGGAATTGCTCACCTGGGCGGCCCGCGATGCCCAGGGACGGGAGGTTTGGCTGCCCCGGCCGGCTTTTGGGGACTATGAGCGGGCCCTGCGGGCGGCGGGTGTAACCCTCAGGGGTTTGGATCTTTTGCCCTCTCAGGGATCCCCCCCCTTGGCCTTGCTGCAGAAAGAGATCCGGGCGGACAAGACAGGCCGGGTGCTCTGGCTAAACAATCCTCACAACCCGACGGGCCGGCTTTTCCTCCGGCAAGACATCTTGCCCCTTCTGCCCCAGTTCGAGCAGGTGGTGGTGGATGAGGCTTTTATGGACTTTTTGCCAGGAGACGCCCCGCAGGAGCTGCCCCCTCTGGACGCCAGCTCAGAGGTGGGAGAGCTGCCCCGCAGCCAGACTTTGATCCCTCACCTGGAGGCCCACCCCAACACCATCGTCATCCGTTCGCTGACCAAGTTCTTTACCTTGCCCGGCTTGCGCATCGGCTTTGCTGTGGGGCATCCGGATCACTGGCGGCGCTGGCGGCAGTGGCGGGATCCCTGGAGCGTCAACGGATTGGCGGCGGTGGCGGCGGCGGCGGCTCTGGCAGATGAAGACTTTCGCCGGCGCACCCTGGCCTGGCTGCCTACGGCGCGGGAGCATTTGCTGAGAGGTCTACAGGGGCTACCCGGCTGGGATCCCTGGCCCGGCCAAGCCAACTTTGTGCTGGTGCGCTGCCCTGGCTCCGCTACGCAGATTCAAGAAAAGCTGTTGCGGCAGCACCGCATCCTGGTGCGGGATTGCCTGAGCTTTCCAGAGCTGGGGGATCGCTATCTGCGCATTGGCCTAAGAACCCTGCCGGAGCAGGAGCAGTTGCTATCGGCCTGTCGAGAGATCTTGGAAAATAGCTAGAGAGCTTCTTTCTGGCGAGAGGGATTATGGTTGAGGTGGTGACCCCCCTTTGGCGGGAGTGCGAGGCCTCTATCGTGAAGGGGGTGGCCCACCACAGCGATCTGGAACTGCTGCGAGCCTTTCAACGGCAGCCGCAGGCGGCGCGCTACTTCATCGCCCTGTTTTGCCGCTACTGCGCCTGGGTGGATGGGATCCTGGCCGAGCATCTGCCCCCGGAGCAGCGGGCTGCTTGGCGAGAGGAGGTTTGGCTGCGCCTGTATGCGCGCCTTCAGCATCTCGATGTGCGCACGCTCCAGAGCGAGGGGGGCGGGGATCCGGTGCTGGCACCCTGGCTGGCGGCGCAAATCCGCGAGCTGATCTGGCCTTTTGCGGGGCGGTCTGACGGCGCTGCTGAGGGTGAGGCTGCCCCTCCTCAAACTGCGAGCGCTGGTGCAGCGAAGCCCCCTCTTTCGCCGGCATTGGCCTGTTACCTGAGCGCGGCTCTGGACAACTTGCCGGGAGATATGCGCTTTATTCTGCTGCTACGGGATCGGTTTGGTTGGTCGCCGGAGCGCATCGCTGCCCAGCTCAAAGCTGACAGGTACTACCTCGCCCCAGAGGAGGTGGATGCCATTGTTGCCTCCGCTCGCCAGCTCCTGCTTCAGCATCTGCCGGCAGATGTGCGCGCCCTCTATCTTGCGGCCAATCCCTAGAAGAAGGCCTTCGGCTTGTGGCATGGTAGTGATGGCTTGCCTTTGTCCCTGGGGTTGGCTCTGTGGTTAAGCGGTTCTCGGGTTCAGCACCGGATCGGTTCTGCTGGCTTCCTAGCTCTTAGTCTAGCGAGGGTGAGTTGCCTATGAGTTTTTCTCCACTTCCCTCAGATGCTACTCGACCCCTACCGAGGGCCCCGCAAGCCCAGCCGACTCCTCAACTGACGCTTCAGGAAGCGCTGAGCTGCTTGCATCTGGATGAGCTCAAGGAATTGGAGCGATTTCGCCTCTGGCAACGTTTGCAGCGCAGGCCATCTGTCCCCTTGCCGTGGGCAGATCCCCTTGGAAGCGATATCCCCGTGGAGCGCTCTTCACCTGTGCTGATGCAAGAAGTCGTGGAAGACTTGGAGGAGGAAGAAACGCCACGGCCGGCGGGGGTGCTCTCCCCTCTTTGGGTCTTGCTGGTGTGGGCCCTCTCCTGCGCGGGGATCGGCTTTGGGGTGCGCTGGCTGATCTGGCCGGAAGAGCTGTCGCTTCCCCAAACCGCTGTCCTGGCCCACAAGACGGAAAAAGGGATCCCTGCCCAGGTGGATTTGGCCCGGTTGCCCTTGCTTCCCCTGGAGCCGCTGCCAGGACAGGTAGGGGAAGAGTTCTATTCAGGTGGGCTGGATCCCAGTCAGTTGGCGCTAGGGTTGGCCAACACTCCCAATCTGGAGGAGCTGCGGGTCGATCCCCTTCAGGATGTCGCCAACTTGTTGGACAGCCTACAAACCAACTTGGCCGCGGCTGCACAGAAACCTGCTCCTTCCCGCCCGAAAACAGTGGAGAAAGTGGCAGCCAGCCTGGAGCGCCCCTCCCAGCCCAAAGTGGCCACTGTTTCAGAATCTTTGCTCACGGTGCCCCTGCACAGCAACGATCTCGATTCCTTGGGGCCTAACCGCGGCGAAGGAACTTTTTTGGTGCTGACCACCTACTCCGGAGAGGAAAGCTTGGCGCGAGCTCGGCAAGTTGCCAATGACGCTTTTGTAAGAGATGTGAACGGCCAGAAGTTCGTGCAGTTGGCAGCATTTGAACAACTGGAATATGCCCGCTACCACGCTGAAACTTTGAAGAACAAGGGCTTCAACGTCACCATTGCCGAGCAGTAGCTTTGGCCAGCGGTCGGCAGGATACCCGAAGGTTAGTTACAGCCATTCATTGACAAGTAGCAGTGGAGCAGTGAGATGCCTAGTCCCCCTCTCCCAAAGGGAGAGGGTCTGGGGGTGAGGGCCTTTGGCAGAGCGGAACGGTCGGCAGCCCCCTCCAAACCGATGCAATCCCCTCCCCCTTCCCTTTTTTGCAACCTGACCTAGCTTTTGTAATAGGCAGTGCCTTTATTGACAAAGTCCAACGTGTAGGCGGCTTGGTAGTTAATGGTTGGCTCAAAGACACCCGCCACTGTCATGCTCTCGAAGAAGCTTTGCCAACGCTCGTGGGTCATGGCGCCAATGCCCTTTTCCAGGGCATCGCCAGACAAAATGATGCCGTACTCCTTCAGCTTCCCAAAGCTGTAGGCCAACTGCTCATCAGTCATCTCCGGGTTATCCTGCTTGATGAGGCGGTAGGCGGGGCGGGGATCCTCCAAAAAGCTGTACCAGCCCTTGATAGAAGCATCCACAAACCGCTGCACCAAGTCAGGCTTGCTTTCCACCAGTTGGCGCCGCGTCTCGATGGTGGTGGCATAGGGGTTGTAGCCGTAGTCGGCCAGGAGGAAGACCACTGGCTTAAAGCCTCCTTGTTTTTCAATGGCAAAAGGCTCAGAGGTGAGATACCCCTGCTGGGCCGAGCTGGGATCGGCCAAGAAGGGGCCAGGGTTGAAGTTGTAGGGGCGGGTTTGGTCGTCAGTAAAGCCGTACTTGGCTTTCAGGAAGGGCCAGTAGGTGGTAAAGGCCCCCTTGGATACGAAAATGGGTCGGCCCTTGAGCTCCTCCAGGCGCTGGGTGCCGGGATGGGCGAGGAGAACCTGGGGGTCTTTTTGGAAAATAGCCGCCACGCAGATAAGCGGGATCCCTTCCCGCACAGCGTTGATGACCCCTGCGCTTCCCCCCATGGCAAAGTCGGCGGCTCGGCCAGCCAAAATCTGGGTGATGTTGACGCCAGGGCCACCCATTTTGATGGTGACGTCTAGCCCATACTCGCGGTAAATGCCTGTGGCCACCGCCTGATAAAAGCCGCCATGCTCGGCCTGGGCATACCAGTTGGTAGCATAGGAAACTCGCTCGAGCTTGGATCTCTGGGCCACTATCAGAGTGGGGGAAGCCCGTCGTTGAGCCTGAGCCCCTGCTGCGGCCAGCCAACTGCCTCCAAGAGCGGCAGCTCCTGCTTTGAGCAGCTGACGACGGCTGAAGGTGCCGCCCTTGGGTCTAGAGGATCCAACCGAGGCCATAGGTAACTAAAGCGAAAGATGACGCAAGCATTATACATCCCGGAGGAGACCCTGTGTGCCTGGCTACAAGAAGATCTCGGCCACGGCGATCTCACCAGCGAGCTGACCCTGCCCCCCAGCGTTGAGGGGGAGGCGGTGATCCTGGCCAAGGAGCCAGGGATCCTAGCTGGCCTGGAAATTGCCAGGCGGGTTTTCCGGCTGGTGGATCCCCAGCTAGCGTTCGCCTCCCAGGTAGAGGAGGGAGCCTCTGTTGTCGCTGGCCAGGAGGTAGTCCAGATCAAGGGATCCCTGCGGGGCATTCTGGCGGCAGAACGGCTGGCGCTGAACCTTCTCCAAAGGCTTTCCGGCATTGCCACCCTCACCCGCACCTACGTAGAGGCGCTGCGGGGAACCTCAACCCAGCTTCTGGACACCCGCAAAACTACCCCCGGCTTGCGCGCCCTGGAGAAATACGCCGTGCGGGTAGGGGGCGGCAAAAACCACCGCTTTGGCCTCTTCGACGGCATCTTGATTAAGGAAAACCACATTCGCGGTGCCGGCGGCATCTTGGCAGCCGTCCAGCGGGCCAAAGCAGGTGCCCCCCACCACCTCAAGGTCGAGGTTGAGGTGCGCAACCTCCAGGAGCTGGAGGAGGCTTTGGCGGCAGGCGCCGATCTCATCCTTCTCGATAACTTCCCCTTGGAGCAGATCCGGGCTGCCGTTCAACGGGTAGGGGGGAAAGTTCCCCTAGAAGCCAGCGGCAACATGAACCTAGAGCGCGCCCGGAAAGCGGCGGAGGCAGGCGTTGACTACATCAGTGTGGGGGCCCTGACTCACTCGGCCAAGGCCCTGGATCTCTCCTTGCTCGTGGTGCGGCCCTGAGGTTTGCCCCAGGGAGCGCTGTTTCTAATGCTAGGCTAGGTAACGATCCCGCCTAAAGCAGGAAGGCCAGTTGCTGCCTGCTGGCAACTTCTCCTTAGCCCCGCACCAGTCCAGCTCTGCACCCGTGGCCGGCCCAGCCAAAACAGAAGGTTCACCATGACCCAAGAAACCCTTGTCCAGGAAATTGCTCGACTCAAGCAGGAAAGGCAGGCCGTTATCCTAGCCCACTCCTACCAACTCCCCGAGGTGCAGGAAGTGGCGGACTTTGTGGGAGACTCCCTGGGCCTGGCCCGCGAGGCCCAAAAGACAGATGCCCAGGTCATTGTCTTTGCTGGCGTCCACTTCATGGCCGAGACAGCGGCTATCCTCAACCCGGAAAAGACGGTGCTGCTGCCGGATCTGGAGGCGGGCTGCTCTCTGGCCGACAGCATCCGCCCAGAGGACGTTCTGCGCTGGAAGGAGGCCAACCCCGAGGGGCTGGTGGTGGCCTATGTCAACACGGCCGCCGAGATTAAAGCCATGGCCGATGTCTGCGTTACCAGCGCCAACGCTGTGCAGGTGGTGGCCAGCCTGCCGCCGGATCGCCCCATCTTCTTTGTGCCGGATATGTTCCTGGGGGCCTATGTAGCCCAGACAACGGGGAGGGAGTTGGATCTGTTCCCCGGCGAGTGCCACGTCCATGTGGGCATTCGCGAGGAGCACCTCAAGGCAATGGCAGAGAAGCACCCGGAGGCGGAGTTCCTCATCCACCCCGAGTGCAGTTGCGGCTCCAGTTGTCTATTTCTCAAGCCGGACGCCAAGCTCCTTTCTACCGAGGGGATGGTGCGTTATGCCAGAACTTCGGCCAGCCGCGAGTTTGTGGTTGCCACCGAAGTGGGCATTCTCCACCGGCTGCAAAAAGAGGCCCCCGATAAGACCTTTATCCCCGTCAAGGCGGACGCCGTCTGCGAGTATATGAAAAAAATTACCCTGGAGAAGATCTACCGCTCCCTAGTGGAGATGCGCTACGTGATCCAGGTGCCGGAGGCGGTGGCCGAAAAAGCCCGCAAGTCCATCCTGGCCATGCTGTCAGTGCCTGCTGGAGCCTAGAGGGAGCACCCTTGGCGAGGGTCTGTTTTGTCCAGTGTTGTCTACGTCTTTCCTAGCGGAAACAGACCTCTTGATCCTGGGGGCAGGGGTGGCAGGGATCTATGCAGCCCTGTGGGCGGAAGCAGAGGGAGCCAGAACCCTGGTGGTAAGCAAGGATCCCTTGCCTTCTGGATCCACTCCTTGGGCGCAGGGGGGGATAGCTTTTCCACTGGATGCAGCAGATGTGGAAGCCCACCTCCAGGACACCCTGCAAGCAGGCCGTGGCTTGGTAGAAGCAGAGGTGGCTCGCTCCATCTTGCAGGAAGCGCCCTTTCACCTGGAGAAGCTCTTGTCCTGGGGGCTCCCCTTCCATCCGGAGCCGGTGCGGGAAGGGGGACACTCGCGGGCGCGGATACGCCACCTGGGAGGGGATCGGAGCGGGCTGTGGCTCCTCAAGGGCTTGCTGGCCCGCCTGAGCAAGCCGCCTTTGCAGGGGTACACGGCCCTCAGTCTTTTGATGACCGAGGGGAGAGTGGCAGGGGTCTTGCTCCTGGGTCCTGAGGGACTGGTGCAGGTGAGGGCGGGGGCGGTTCTCCTGGCTACAGGCGGGTTTGGCAGCCTCTTCCCCCTCTCTACGGCGCCGCCGGGAGCTAGCGGCGATGGCATGGCCTTGGCCTGGCGGGCAGGGGCCATCCTAAGGGATCTGGAGTTTGTGCAGTTTCACCCCACCGTCCTGCCCAATGGAGCCCTGGTCAGTGAAGCTGCCCGAGGGGCAGGGGCCGTGCTCCTCAATGCCTGGGGGGAGCGCTTTATGCCTCGTTATGCGGAGCTGGAAGAGCTGGCGCCGCGGGATGTGGTGGCCCAGGCGGTGTTCTGGGAGCGGCAGCGGACGGGGGGAGTTTACCTTGACCTCCGGGCTGTGCCCCATCTGGAAGAGCGCTTTCCCACCGTGGTTGCCTCTGCCCGCGCTTTGAGGCTGGATCCCGGCAAGGATCCCCTACCGGTTGCTCCTGCTGCTCACTACGTCATGGGGGGGGTGCGAACGGATGCTTTTGGCCGCACTGGCCTGCCGGGCCTCTATGCTGCCGGGGAGGTGGCCTCCACAGGGTTGCACGGGGCAAACCGTTTGGCTTCCAACAGCCTTTTGGAAGGGCTGGTCATGGGCAAGCGAGCTGCTCTGGCTGCCCTGCGGGACCTCCAGGAGCCCCCCCTTCAGGTGCAGGCTCTACCTGTGCTGACAGCGCCGCCCTCTCTACTTCCCCAGCTCAGGCAGCAAGCAGAAGAAGCCCTGGGGGTGGTGCGGGAGGGAGAGCGGCTGCGGGCTTTTCTGGCTTTTGCGGAAGCCCTGCCCCTGGAGGAGAAGCCGTGGGCCAGTCGGGAAGAGGTCGAGGCCGGGAGTTTGCTGTTGCTGGCTCGCTGGGTAGCCCAGGGGGCTTTGCTGCGGGAGGAAAGCCGGGGATGCCATTTCCGCAGGGATTTCCCCCAAGAAAGGGAGCCTTTCCACACCGAAGTGTGGGGCTCTACGTTTAAGCAAGCGCCGCTGGATCTGGCGGCTGCCCCAGGGCGGGGCCCTGCCTAGGCGTTCCAGGCGTGGTGGAAAACCCCCGGCCTGTCGATGCGCTCAAAGGTGTGGGCCCCGAAGAAGTCCCGCTGGGCTTGGGTGAGGTTCTGGGGCAGCTCGGCGGTGCGGTAGCTGTCGTAGTAGGCCAGGGAGGCGCTGATGGCCGGGAAAGTGCTCCGCACCACTGACGCGAACGGGATTCCCAAGGCAGCCGCTGTGGACACCACCCGCCGCCAGGATCCCTGCCGTTCCTGGAGGGCCTGCTTAAACTCCTCATCTGCCCAGTCTACGCGGGTGTAGTGTTTCTAGTATCGACGAAATCTTCAAGTAGAGCCAGTATAAGCTGCCTCGGTGAGGGAGGATTCCTGGTAAAGGCGGGTGGCAGGAGGAAATCCACAGGCGCTGCCATCTTTGTGGATCACTTTCTCTTCCCAGGGCAGGCGATAGGCCCCATTCACCAAATCCTGCATGTAAAATCCTGCATGTAGGTGTAGGGGCAATCTTGGGCTCCGCCTTTGACGGCCACATAGCCACGGTGTCCGAATTGATAAATGTTGTTTTCCACACCCCAATGGATGCGAGCTTCCCGCACCAAATCTGGGCGCACTTCGCCAGTAATGATTTCATCAGGGCGATGGGATCCCATGACCAGGGGGGTGCCATCAAAGTTGCAGATCATGCCCTCCCCCATAGAATCAAACGTGCCATCCGACCCACACATACACACCGAGGCCGTCACCATCAAATTGCAAAAGGCATTGGCCTGATTGGTAATTTGCCAACTGTGGCGAATGGGGGCAGTATATCCGGCAGTGCGCAACATAATCTCGGCCCCTTTGTAGGCACACTCGCGGGCCATTTCTGGAAACATGCCATCAATGACAAATGATCAGGGCAATCTTTGAGCCATTCGGGCCATCACAGACAGGGATCCCTAAATTTCCCGGCTCCCAAGGTTCGACGGGAACCCAAGGATGCAGCTTGCGATAGTACAGTTGTAGGTTCCCTCGATTGTCGAGAATAATGCCGCTGTTATAGGGATTACCCTGCGGGTTGTATTCCATGATTGAGAAGCAGCCCCAAATATCGTTCTCTCGGCAGGCGGCACTGAAGGCAGCTACCTCTGGTCCATCTAGTCGGCACATGATCTCCGGATTAGTGTCCATCGACAGGCCGTGCAGAGAGTACTCCGGAAAGACCACCAAATCCATGCTGGGCATGCTGCGGCGAGCCTTCCCCACCATACTGACTATCTTTTGGGTTTGCGCCGCCAGATCATCGGGAGTAACCACATTGGGTAGCTGCAGTTGCACCAGTCCCAATACAACACCGTTGGGAGTTTTATTCAGGCCACCGAGTCCACTCATGATCAAATCCTTTGCTGATGAAGATGGAATGGGTTAGAGAGTTAGTCGAATGGATTTAAGAACTTGTAAAAGCCGATGTATCGATTTGCTATCTAGCAATCCCAGCTTAGGTAGATAATGGTAGGTAATGGGTGAACCTTGCTGTAACAAGATAAATTGGTAGTCTTCTCCATTTGTAGCTAATCCCCAAACAAATTCTTGATTTTTTATTCCTTTGTAAGCATAGGTCAATAATTGGGCAATGGCCAGGCTTGTAGCTACTGTTCCTCCCTTGGTTTCTATCACGAGGATCCAAAAGCTCTCTCTTGCTCCTCTTCTAATGGCGAGTAAGTCTACACGACCTTTGATGGCAACTTGGCCTCCTTCCTCCTCAACGATAATATCGGCAATATTTTCTTCTAGATTAATTTTGATGTCGCTCGATAGAAAGCCTGCCAGTTTGAGAAGTGGAGAAACAAACAGAAATTTGACTTGCCCTTCATTCAGAGTGTCATCGGCCAGATAGCTAAAATACAATTCCTGGAGTTGGGTCAGCTCCTCAATCTCCCGTTCAGTCAAAGGGGGTAAGTCCAGTTTTTCCTCGAACTCTAAAGAATCTCCCCGACACAGCCCTAAGAGCTCGTGAACCTCTCTCAGAGTCAGGGTATTGGCAGGTCGGGTTTGTACAGCGGTCATAACCAGGGATCCCTAAATCGGGTTCACTTCGACTATAGCCAGTCGGCTACTTCCCGGTGCCCAAGGCCCCAGGCATGCCTGCCAGGGTTCGCCGCGGAGAACTGGTCAGGATCATGATCCCCAAGGTCAGCACGTAGGGAGCGGCATTCCACAGGTAGTAGTTGGACTGCACACCCACCGACTGCAAGGCTGGCCCAATCGCCTGAGCTCCGCCGAACAAAAAAGCAGCCAATAAACACTGCAACGGGTTCCACTTGGCAAAGATCACCAGGGCCACGGCCATCAAGCCTTGTCCGCTGGAAATGCGTTCTGTCCAACTGCCGGGGTAGTATAGGGACAGGTAAGCTCCTCCCACGGCTGCCAAGAAGCTGCCTGCCATGATGCACAGAGCCCTTACCTTGGGCACCGAGATCCCCATGGCCCGTGCTGCATCGGGGTTGTCGCCCACAGCCCGCACGAATAGGCCCCAACGAGTGGAGCGAAAGAACCAGTGCATGACAAAGGCCAGGAGGATCCCCAGCAGCAGAAGTGGGCTCAGTTTTAGGGCAGCTTGAATGGCAGGACTGCTGCTCCAATTTCCCAACTCAAAGGCAGGTAGCCGGGGGGCTGCGGGCTGAATGAAGGGTTTGCCCAGGTAAAAGGCCATTCCACTGCCAAAGATGATCATAGCAATGCCCACCGCAACATCGTTAACCCGAGGTTGTTGGGCCAAAAAGGCGTGGATCCCTCCCAAGGCTAAACCGGCAAACCCGGCCACCAATACCCCTAACCAAGGCGCGACCACACTGCCTGCCGTGTTTTGGGTGAGGAAGGAGATGGCGTAGGCGCTCATTGCCCCCATCAACAGGGATCCCTCTAGGCCGAGGTTGATTTTGCCGCTTTTTTCCGTCAGACACTCCCCCAAGCTGACGAACAAAAAAGGCGCACTTCCCCGCAAGGTTCCGGCGATCACCGCCAAGGGGATCCCCCACCATCCTAGGGCTTCTGTTTCCATCTGAGTTTTTCTCCTGACCACTGAATTGGTTACTTGACCAAATCATTGCTACTTCGGGGGCCAGTTATCTAGGCTGGTTCTGAGGGTTCTCGATCCCGAAAAAAGTCGAAGCGCCCGTAGAGAGATTCGCTGTAGAGAATCAGCAAAAAGACAATGCCCTGAAACACCAACACAGTAGCATCCGGCAAATTGTGGGAGCGCTGCAAAATGCTGCCGCTGGCCAGGATCCCTCCCAGGAGGATAGCCATCGCCACTGCTGCGGCTGGGTTTTGTCGAGCGACAAAGGCCACCAGAACGCCGCTGTAGCCATAGCCCACAGTCAAGGACTCATTGGCCCGCCCGTGTACGGCAGCCACCTCTACCATGCCCGCCAAGCCGGCACAGGAGCCGGCCAGAAAGGTGATTAACAGTGTGAGTTTACCGACAGCAATCCCCACCATTCGGGCCACCTTTGGGTTACCCCCTATTATGCGCACCGAAAAACCCAACGTGGTGTGTTGAATCAACACATAGGCAACCAGGCAGGCAACGATGCCATAGACCAAGCCGAAGTGGATGCGGGTGCCCCATAGCCGACCCAACATGTTGGCCTCGTCAATGGCAAAGCTGGAGGGCTTGCTCAAGAAACTGGGATCCCGCAGCGGCCCCCCCACCCAATGGTTCATCAGGGCAATGGCAATGTGGTTCATCAACAGGCTGCTGATGGTTTCATTCACACCCCGGTAGTGGCGCAGTGCCCCCACCACCATGATCCACAGGCCACCGGCCACCATGCCCGCCAAGGCCATCAGGAAAACGACCACGGGTGGAGCCAGGGATCCCGCCCACAGCCCCATCGCCACAGCTGCCACCCCCCCCATCACCAGAGCTCCTTCATTGCCGATGATCACCAGCCCCATGCGGGCCGGCAGGATGGTACACAGGGAGGTGAGCATCAGGGGAGCCGCCCGTTGCAGAGTATTTTGCCAAGAGAACCAACTGCCGAAGGCAGCTCTGTAGATGGAGCCATAGACGGCGAAGGGATTTGCGCCGGCCATGGCACAAAACAAGCCGAAGATCAACAGCGAGGCCAACAAAGCCCCAAAGGGCAGTAGGATCGGCTCAAGGCTGGAGCGCCACCGCAGCGGAACCGAGCGGGAAACAGCAGAAGAGGTGGTAGCCATCAGCTAGAGATACTCCCGATCACGCCTTCCACCAGGTAGTCCATGGATTCCAGCTCGATTGCCCGCTGGCCGTATTCCACTCCGGCAGGGATCACCTCTTTGCCGGTATTGTCTTTGAGAGGGCCTTTGTAAATGACCAACGAGCCAGCTTGCAACTGGGCAAGGGCCGCTTCTCCAGCTTTTTTGGCCTCATCGCTGGCTGCCGGTCCCCAGGGAGAAGTTTTAATGAATTTCTCTTTGATACCCCCCCGAATGAGGTGGGGGATCCCACCGTTCATCAGGGTTTTGCCCGCCTGGATGGCTTCGGCAAGCTGGGTATAGACGCTTGTCCAGTTGTATTCAGCGCCCGTCAAATAGCCCTTGGGAGCCAGCGCCGCTTGGCTGGTGTTGTGACCACAGCTCATCAGACCTCGCCGCTCTGCTGTTTCGATAACGATTTTGGGACTGTCCACATGGCAGGTGAGCACATCGATGCCTTGGTCGGCCATGCTGTTGGCAGCTTCTGCCTCTTTGACAGGTAGAGCCCAATCTCCCGTAAAGATCACCTGAGTGGTGATGTTGGGGTTGACACTCTTGGCTCCTAAGGTAAAGCTGTTGATGTTGCGCAACACAATGGGAATGGGTTTGGCGGCGATAAACCCAAGGCGGTTGCTTTTGGTCATGGAACCGGCCAGTACCCCGTTGATGTAGTGGCCTTCATCCAAGTAGCCGAAGTAGCTACCGACGTTTTTCGGATGCACTCCCTCAATGTAAAGTCCACCGGCGTGAAAGAATTGTACCTCTGGATATTCCTTGGCTACCCGCAGGATATGGGGATCGTAGTAGCCAAAAGAAGTGGGAAAGAGTACCGTTGCCCCATCTTGCTCGATCATGGCCCGCATGGTTTCTTCCACGGCCACCGTTTCCGGCACATTTTCTTCTTCAACGGTTTTCACCCAAGTTAGGCTGGACAAGCCAACTTTTCCCTCTGCATGGGCCTGGTTCCAGCCAAAGTCATCTTTGGGGCCAACGTAAATAAAGCCGATGGTGATCTCTTTCTTGTTCTGGGCCTGGGCACGCCACAACTGTGAGGTCAAGGTGATGGCAGCGGCGGCAGCACCAGAGCGAAGGAGCTGCCTACGAGTGTACAGATGACGAAACAATGGCCGGCTCATGTTGAGAATTCTATTCGTGAATAAGCTTTCTGGAAAGACGAGACCCAGCAGACTCGGTGAGGTTCTGAACCTCTGCTGAACCCCTGGCAGCAACTACTATATTATATAGCCTCTATCGAGAAGTTTTGGTAGTCTAAATTACAGTTTTCTCGATTCTTTGATGCTTCACTTTATGCTGGCAAAAGTCCTTCCCGCTCACCCAAAGTTCGGTTAGCCCGTTTTTGGCACTGATAACATTCTCAAGTCTGATGAGTTTTGCGAGTGGGTTTTATGGGTTTTCAATGGCAAGAGGTTGTTGTTCTGGCCGGCCCGGATCTGGTTCCCCATCGCTGCTCCCGCTTCGGGGTAGAACAAGACACCGTTACCTGCATGGAACTGGGGGATCCCATTGTTGGGTTGGAACAGAGATCCTGGGTGATTTTGCCGGCTTTCACCAACAGCCACACCCACATAGGGGATAGCTGTCTGCCGGATGGGGCGACAGGCCTGACTTTGGAAGAGGGGTTCTTCCGACCTGACGGCTACAAATATCGAGAGTTAGCCAAACAGTCGCCGCAACAGCACCTGGAACACATCGCCGCTCACCTGCGCTACATGGCGGCAACGGGCACCATCCGACACATCGATTTTCGCGAGCAGGGGGTCTACGGCTGCCAACTGTTGCGGGAAGCTGCAGCCCAAACCGGGATCCACTCAGTGATCTTGGGCCAGTTTGAGAGCCTCCCTTTCAGTGAGGAGCAATTGCGGCAAAATCGGGATCCCTTAAACCCCCAAGCCTATCAAGAATTGCAAGAGATTCTGGCAGTAGCAGATGGATTTTCCGAGAGCACCCTGAACGATTTGACGGAACCCGCCTGGCGGCAGATCCACGACCTGACCGAGAAAATAGGCAAGCTGCGGGCCATCCACTGTCTGGAAAATGAGGGGTATCGAGAGGTCAGTCTGGCCATCGCCGGACGGGGAGATTTGGAGCGTGCTCTTGATTTTTACCGTCCCCATTTGGTGATTCACGCAACGGTGGCCAACGCAGCGGAAATTCAATTGCTCTCCCGGCATCGGGTGAATGTCGTTTTGAACCCACGGGCCAATGCCAACTTGGGACTGCCTCTCCCGCCGATTGCCCGCCTGCTGGAGAGTGAGGCCAATCTCTTGCTAGGCACCGACAACGGACTTTTGAATAGCCCGAACCTTTTGGCAGAGCTGGATTTCACCTACAAAGTGGCCAAAAGCCAGTTTGGAGATGCGGTGCGCCCTGATCCAGTCGAGATTTTGAAGATGGTGACCAGCAACATCCGACATTTACGGCCTCTACTGGGATCCGATGTGTACGGCTATTTGGATGTGGGGCTGCCCGCCGATTTGGTGGTGCTGGACTTCACCCGTCCTCATTTGCGGGCCAGTCGTCATCTAATTGCGTCGATTCTCACTCGGGTTACCCCGGCAGATGTGGTGCTGACGATGCGGCAGGGCCAGGTACTGTGGCGGGATCCCCAGCGGGTCAACTGATGTCGAAGCTGCGACTGGGAAAAGCTGGTGAAATGCGATTATTCCTGTCTATTTCTGGAAGCGATGTAGGCTCGCCACCCCCCCAAGCGGTGATGTCCAATTGCCCCTCACACAGGTAGGGTTCGGCTAGGATCCCCAGCACTTCCTCCCCTTCTGCCAAAAGAATGCGGCCCACTGACAAGCCTGGCGGCTCTTGCAAAAGGAGTTGACCCAACCCATGGGCAGGGATTTCCCAAATCTCCAGAGCAATTGCAGAACCGCCCTGGCAAACCCGTACCATGCCTGGATAAAGACCGTCGATGGACCAAAGCCGATAACAAGCGGCTGTTTGGGCTTCCCGCACAAAGCGACCCCCAATTTGCAGTAGGTTCTCATTGAGGGGTAGCCCCCGCATCAGGGTGCCATTCACGGCCAATTTAATGTCCATATCAAATCAAACTCAAACAGATTCTCCTTCGCCTCCGGATCCCCGGCCGGAGAGGGATCCCAAGACCTCCTCATGCTACCCGTTGCTAACGGGAACAGGTGCTCCACTCATGGTGAAAGACGCCCGGCCTGTCGATGCGCTCAAAGGTGTGGGCGCCGAAGAAATCCCGCTGGGCCTGGGTGAGGTTCTGGGGCAGCTCGGCGGTGCGGTAGCTGTCGTAGTAGGCCAGGGAGGCGCTGATGGCCGGGA
>Ga0209809_1000650_pt1 | contig 30866 bp, 33 predicted proteins | sample YNPMSTMetaG_FD_186172 | JGI IMG/M metagenome (GOLD analysis project Ga0209809, IMG submission 186172) | Anoxygenic and chlorotrophic microbial mat microbial communities from Yellowstone National Park, USA - YNP MS-T MetaG (SPAdes) (version 2) ...
AGGTAGTGCTGTGGGATCTGGCAACTGATGCTCTCTCTGGAGCCCAAGGGCCTGGCAGACGGCCCGATCAACTTGGCGGAGTACATCGACCATACCCTGCTGCTGCCGATGGTGACCCCAGAGGAGATCGACCAGGGGTGTGAAATTGCTCTGCGCTATGGCTTCCCCACCTTTTGTGTGCCTCCCTGCTACGTGCCGCGGGTGGTTGAGCGGCTGCACGGGTCGCCAGTACGGGTGAGCACAGTGGTGGGGTTTCCCCTGGGCACCAACACGGCGGAGGTCAAGCTCTACGAAGCTCAACTGGCGGTGGAGCAGGGGTGCCGGGAGCTGGATGTCCGCCTCAACTTGGCCTGGCTCAAGGCGGGGGAGCTGGATCGCCTCCATGCCGAGATTGCCCAACTGGTGGAAGAAACGGGGGTTTGCGTCAAGGCCATTTTGGAAACTGCCCAGCTCACTGACGAGGAAAAAAAGCTGGCCGCCGAGATCTGCATGGACGCGGGAGTTGCCTTCTTGATGACCTCCACCGGCTGGATGGGAGGGGCGACACCGGCCGATGTGCAACTGCTGTGGCAGCTTAGCCGCGGCAGGGTGGGAGTCAAAGCTTCCGGCGGCATCCGCACCGTGGCGCAGGCGGAGGCGATGATCGCCGCGGGGGCGAGCCGCATCGGCACCTCCTGGGGGCTGGAGCTGATGCGAGAGCTGGAGGCTAGAGGAGCCGGCGGCCCATGAGCGGGGTCACCTACCGGGTGACGGGTATTAACCTCAAAGCGATGCCGCTGGGGGAGGCGGATCGGATCATTACTATTTTGACCCGCGAGCAGGGCTTGATTCGGGCGGTGGCCAAGGGATCCCGTAAGCAGCTTTCCAAGTGGGGAGGGCGGATGGAGCCCTTTGTTGTCAACGATCTGCTGGTGGCGCGGGGGCGTTGGTCGGCCCAAACGGATCCCTCGCAGTGTCTCCAGCGCATCGCCCAGGCAGAAACCCTGCAGAGTTTTCCCCGTCTTGGCCGCAGCCTGGCCCATCTGACGGCGGCGCAGTACTTGGCAGAGGTGGCCCTGCTTTTGGCCCTGCCCAACCAGCCCCAGGAAGAGCTGTTTGTGCTGCTGGTGGAGCATCTGGAGCGCATCGAGCAGGCCCCTGCGACAGAGGCCGTTTTGCCGCTCCTTGTCCATGGGCTCTACCACCTTTTAGTGGTGGGGGGGGTTGCCCCCTCAGTACAAGCCTGCTACTCCTGTGGGGAGGAGTTAGCAGGTGAGGCTTTCTTCTCTCCCCACGCGGGTGGCCTGGTCTGCGATCCTTGTCGGCTGGCGCAGCGGCTCAGCCCAGTTGCCTGGGTCTCCAGTTCTGTCCTGCAGGCCTTAGGATCCCTGCCCAACCCGACCTTGCCCTCGCTGGCCGAGCGTGCGCTGCCTCTGGCGAGTTGGCTGGCGGCAGAACGTCTGTTGCGGCGGGTTTTGGAGCTGCATGCCGACCGCGCAATCCGTTCCGCTGGCCTGCTGGCCAGTTGCTACTCTGTCCCTGTTGCCGAAACCCTCCCTCCTACCCCCAGTGGCCAGGGATCCCCAGTGGCGGCAGCAGCTTTTTCTGAGGAGGATTCCGAAACGCTTGGCAGCAACCTGAAGAAGTTGTGAAGGTATGTATCAAGTCGAGCAAAATAGCTGCACAATAAAGGGTTAAGGCGGGTTAGCAGCCGCTTCTGGATGATAAATTGGGTGGTAGAAAGTAACCTCTTAGTAACTTCTTACGAAGGCCTCTCAGGTTTGGCGGCGGTCGACCGGGGTAGCGTTTGGGGAGGAGTGCCACACCTGTGCTACCGAGCAGGAGCAAGTGAAGTTGAAGTTGGCGCTTTTAACAAGATTGAATCGACTGCCGGGCGAGCCTTCGGTGTTTGTTTTCTGAAGCTCCATCCTTGGGTTGCGGTTTCCGTTGCCGACAAACAAGGGTTTGGCAGCGTTGCAGCTCCCGGGGTGAGTCCACCCCTCCAGGAGGAGCCCCTGAGGAGGCTGCATCTGACCACCTCGAGTTCGCGCTCACCTCAATTTTTTCCAATCCTTTTCATTTAGAAGTTTAGGAGTTGCAGCACCGTGGAAGCCCAGCGCAAAGAACGGATTCTCGTGGTCGATGATGAGGCCAGCATCCGCCGCATTTTGGAGACCCGCCTCTCGATGATCGGGTACGACGTGGTTACTGCTGCCGACGGAGAGGAGGCGCTGGAGGTTTTTCGCAAGCAGGATCCTGACCTGGTGGTGCTGGATGTGATGATGCCGAAGCTGGATGGCTACGGGGTCTGCCAGGAGTTGCGCAAAGAATCCGACATCCCGATCATCATGCTCACGGCGTTGGGGGACGTGGCCGACCGCATTACTGGCTTGGAACTGGGGGCAGACGACTACGTGGTTAAGCCGTTTTCGCCCAAAGAACTGGAGGCCCGCATTCGTTCGGTGCTGAGGCGGGTGGCGCGGTCGTCCCATGAAGGGATCCCCAGCTCAGGGGTAATTCAGGTGGGGGATCTTCGCATCGATACCAACAAGCGGCAGGTTTACAAGCGGGACGAGCGCATCCGCCTGACGGGGATGGAGTTTAGTTTGCTGGAGCTGCTGGTCAGCCGGTCGGGGGAGCCGTTTTCCCGCGCCGAGATTTTGCAAGAGGTGTGGGGCTACACGCCGGAGCGCCACGTGGATACGCGGGTGGTGGATGTCCACATCTCGCGGCTGCGGGCCAAGTTGGAGGATGACCCGAGCAACCCTGAGCTTATCCTGACAGCCCGCGGTACCGGCTATCTGTTTCAGCGCATCGTTCCAAAAGGCGAGGAGTAGGACGGGATCCCCCTTAGTAGCTCTTCCAGGGCTGCCCGCACCTGTTGCAGCACACCAACCCAGTTGCCGCGGGCTTCTTGGCGGAATAGGCGCATCACCCTGGGGTACCAGGGGCTGTCTTGCCGCTGCAGTAGCCAGCGCCAATCAGCGGCAAAGGGCAGCAGCACCCACACCGGCTTGCCCAGCGCCCCAGCCAGGTGGGCAACGGCAGTATCGACGCTAATTACCAGATCCAACTGGGCAACTGCCCTAGCAGTATCAACAAAATTCCGGAAACGGGATCCCAGCTCCACCACCTGGTGCTGCTTGAGAAGGGGTTCTACCTGGCTTAGATCTTCACCCACCTGCAGGCTAACCCACTGCACCTGGGGCAGATTAAGGTACTCGAGGAAGAGGTTAAGAGAACAGCTTTTTAACCTCTGCACCCGGCTGAGGGCGAGGTCGTCGCGGCGGCCACTGGCCCACACCAGCCCCACCTTTATCCCCCTCTGGGGAAGCTCTGGCCAATCTTCCGGCCAGGCGGAGCTCCCATCGGGACAAACCAGATAGGGGATGCGGTCGGGAATTGTCTCCAGCGTGGTGCCCAGGCGATGGGGCAGGCTAAGCAAGGGCAGGTGCCAGTCGAAGGGGGGCAGGGGATCCGTATCGGAAATGACCTGGACTTGAGGAAAGGAGGCTCGCAGCAACTCGACTAGGGAGTGAGGGCAGCGGAAATAGAGGGAGGCCTGCGGATGGGCGGCGGCCAAAAGGGGCAGGTAGCGCGCGAACTGAATTGTGTCTCCCAGCCCTTGTTCGGCGTAGACAAGCAGCGTCTGCCGGCCCAAGGGGGATCCCGTCCACAGGGGCAAAGGGAAGCAGGGGTAGGCCGCTCCCTGGCGCTGCAGCCGCCACTCGTACTCCTGCCACCCCTCCTCGTAGCGGCCCAGGGTGAGCAGGGCCGTGCCCAGGTTGTAGTGGATCTCCGGCCAGTCGGGGGCCAACTGCAGGCCGCGCCGATAGGCCTCGATAGCGGCCTCGAGTCGGTTTTGCTCTTGCAGGAGGGTGCCCAGGTTGTTGTGGGGCTGCGCCTCCCCTGGCAGCAGCGGGATGGCCCGTAGCAGACAGTCGGCGGCCTCCTCCAGGCGATCTTGCAGGTGTAGGCAGTGGCCGAGGTTGACGAGGATCCGCCCCTCCTGCGGCGCCAGGACAAGAGCGCGGCGAAACCAGGCTTCGGCTTCTGCAAGCTGGTTGTCGAATAGGAGGGCATTGCCCAGAGCTGCCAGCGCATAAGCCTGAGGAGGTTGGGCCGCTGCCGCCTGTCGCAGCACTGCAATCGCCTGCTCCCGTTTCCCCAAAGCCAGCCAACAACTGCCCAACCGGAAGAGCAGTTGCCCGTCGTTAGGGGCAAAGGCCAGCCCCTGCTTGTAGGCGCGCGCCGCCTCCTCCGGGTTGCCCAGCAGCATCCAGGCATCGCCCAGCTCCTGCCAGGCCGGCACCCAATCTCTCCGTAGGTGCAGCGCCAGTTGCAAAGGGGTCAAAGCTTGGCGGGGATCCCCCATCTGCAGATAGAGGGATCCCAGCAACGCCTGGGCGGCGAACAGGTGGGGATGGGCCCGGGTAAGCTGCCGGCAGAGGTGCAGTGCTGTCTCCAGATCCCCTGCTTGTCGGTGGCGCTCGGCCAGCGCCAGGGTCGCCTCTGGGGAAGGGAAGGGGGATAGACCGGAGCCTCTTCCTAGGCCTTTTGGCCCAGCCGTCTGCCGGTCGCCCTTTCCTCGCCCAAAGCCCTGTGGCACGGTTTTTCCCTTGGTGGATCCCTTTTTTGCCCTTCCCGCCGGTATTCAGCAACAGCGGGACATCTCCCTACTCAGGTTAACAGTTCAGGTGAATAGGACGTTCTTGACAGAGCGTTCCTACCCCCCCGCTCCTGAATCGGGCCATCCTCGGCGCTTGCCTTGCGAGGGCTCAGTTGCGGCGAAACAGGCTGTCTAAGTAAATACGGGCAGCGCGCCGATCCGTGTCTCCGCTCTGGAGCAGGAATAACGAGAGCGCTGCCGTTACGACCCGATCTTGATCCCAATCGGGGTGACGAGAGAGGTAGTTTTTGAGGGTGTCGTGTAGCTCCTCGGGAATTTCGCTCAAAATGCTGACGGTGGGAGAATCCATAGCCCAACCACCTACTCGGGGTTAACAGGGAAACCAAGAAAACCTAAGGAGCCGGCCAAAACCGGGCCTGCCCAGAAGGGAAAAAACAAGCCAACCCAGCTCTCTAACTTGGGTACGCCGGGGGCCGCATCGGCCCCGCCAAAAGCAAGACAGTGTGTAGAAGTTTGCCCCTAGCCCGTCCGGCAGCGGCCAGAGGATACCAAACTGCCCCTTGGCCTTGTCTCAGGCAGGAGAAGGGATAGAGTTTTTGGGCAAAGGGTTCTTTGCCTCTGAGGAGAGCTGCCAGGAAAATCTCCCCCTCACCTCAGGTGCGGCTATTCTGCCCTCTGCCCCATGGGGGGTGTCAATCCTGGGCAGCGGCTCCAAGTTTGTTCAAGCCCGCCGCCGGCTTTGATGCCATCGGCAAAAACGGCGCGATCCCGTTGCGTTTCTCAAGGTGTATCCGTTTGAACTTTCCAGTTTGGACTTTTCCACAAAAACCCTCGCTGCCGTTTCCTGAGGTCACAGGCCTGTGGAAAACAGGCCTCCTCTCTGTGGAAAGTCTGGGGAAAACCTGTGGATTTCTGAGAAATCTAAATTTGTCCAAAAATTTTTCTCGCGAGCCCCCTCAGGGCCACTCGACCCGGTAGCGCAAAAACAGCTCCTTAGAGCCACGGTGGCACTCCAGCAGCTCCAGTTGGGGCGGGGATCCCTGCAGCTGCCAGCCCTCGATGCTGGCGGGCGCATCGGCATACCCACTCAGCAGCACCGGCGCCAGGGTCACCCACAGCTCATCCAAGGCCCCTGCCTGCAAAAACGCCCCCAAAAGCCGGCCCCCGCCCAGCAACCCCACCCGTTCGATGCCCAAACTGCGCAGGCGCGCCAGCCGTGCCGGCAGATCCCAATCGGCAGCCACCCAGATCTCTTCAAAGCCGGTTCGGTTCTGCCAAAGCCGGGATCCCTGGGGAGTTGTCCACAGCCAGCGGGTGAGGGGCTGGCGAAAAAACGGCAAATCCTCAGGAATCTCCCCGCTGCCGGAGCAGATGATCGTCAGGGGCTGAGGGGAGAGGCCCTGCTGGAGTCGGCGTTGGATGAGCTCGGGATCCCGGATGCGCAGGCTGGTGCCGTAGGCCCGCAGCGTGGCCGCCCCCATGATCAAAGCCTGTTGCCGGGCAGCTTGGGTTTCCAGGTGCTGGTGGTCTTCGGCGCTGGCGAAGTGGGGCCTTTGCCCGCGGTGGGTGGCGATCCTGCCGTCCAGACTCTCGGCCAGGATGGCAACCACGTGAGGACGAGCTGTTTTCAAAGGCAACTCTCGAACAATTGGCCAGAATGGAGTTAGAAGTTGTCGCCCCGGCTGCCGCTTCGGTTCTGGGGTCGCCTCAGCCGGATAAGTATGCTCGGGACATTCCAATCTTCCACCATCCGCATCGAGGTCGAGGCCAGTTCCTCGACCTTGCAGCGCTGCTTGACCGAGGTGGGGCTGTTGCAGCAGTGGCTCTGGCCGCAGCAGTTGCAGGGATCCCTGCCCGCTAGGCTGGAGCTGGGCAGCACCTTTGCCGTCCAGTGGGGCCCCGTCTCGATCACGCACCAGGTGGAAACCCTGCTGCCGAAACGGCTACGCCTACTAATGTGGGGCGGAGCCGATGGCTACTGCGACTGGATGTGGGGCAACGGCTGGGTACAGCTCCGGGTTGAGGCCGTCTCCCTCCTGCCCCTTGGACTGGGGCAGTTGCTGCTCCTGAGGCAGTTGCAACAGTTTGCCCGACGCCAAGAACAACAGCCCTCCTGAGCAGGAATTAACCAAAGCGGGCGCTGCAATAAAATCCGTGGATCCGCGGTTTATCGAGCTAACTTGTAGGTTTAAATCTCCCTTCCTCAAGGGTTTTCTGCTACGAGAGATGTACTAGATTTACTAGTCACAGCGAAGGAGCCCGATGAACCCTCCCCTAGCTGCAGCCGACCAGGAAAAGTTTGAGATCCGTTTGGGGGAAGCCCTCAACAAAGCGGGGTTGCTCACCCCCGCCCAGTTGGCTCAGGCCATGTGGGAAAAGGCGGATAACCCCTTGATGTTGGGGGAGCTGTGCATGCAGCACGGCTGGGTTGCCCCGCAAGATCTCTATCCCTTTATCCCGGTCGAGTTGGTGCGCATCGGCGAGATCCTGGTGCTGCATGGGTATCTGGAACTGGAGCACGTGTATCAAGCTTTGCTTCAGCAAAAGCACCACCCCGAGCGCAAGTTGGGGCAGATCCTGGTGCAGCAGGGCTGGGTGCAGCCCCACTGGTTGGAGTGGGCCCTCGACAAGCAGCAGCAGCTCCGGCGACGGCGAGGAGCTGCCAACAGTTGGGAAGTGATGCTGGAGCAGTGGTCCACCATTCCGGATCAGCCCCCCCTCTACGCTTCGCCGCTGCAGGTGGCGCAGCAAGTTCACAAAGCTACCGCGCAATACCAAGCCCAACTGGAGCGCTACCAAGAGCAGGTTGCCGCCCTAGAAGCGCAACTGGAGCGGGAGCGACAGCAGCTCGTTGAGTCTCAATCCCGCCAGCAGCAGCAGCAACAGCGCATTGCCGAGTTGGAAGCCCAACTGGCGGCTCAAATCCAGCAGGGATCCGAGCAACACAGGGCTGCCCAGCAGCGCATTCAGGAGTTGGAGGAGCAGCTCCGAGCGCAGCAAGATCGGGGATCCGCGCAAGTCCAGGCACTGGCCGAGCAGTTGCAAGCTGCCCAGGCCGAGCTGGAGACCCTGCGGCGCCACTGCCACGAGCTGACGGAATGGCAATCTCAGGCCAAGCTCAAGCTGCAAGAGTTGGGATCCCGGCTGCAGCAGCATCAGCAAGCTGAGGCTCAACTGCGCCAGGCTCTTGAGCACAAGGAAGCCGAATTGGCCGCTCTCAGCCAATCGCTGCAGGAGCAGCAGCACCAGCTTCAAGTGGCCCAATCGACGAAGGCCCGCCTCATTGCCGACCTGGCCCACGCCCGCCAAGAAGCCAGCCAGACCATCCACCGGCTGCGGGGGGAACTTCAGGAAGCCCAGACCCAACTCCAGGTAACTCAAGAACGCCTGCAGGAAGTCCAAGCCCAACTGCAAGCCACCCAAAGCCATCTGCAGTCCACCGAAGCCCAGCTCCAACAGGCCCGAGAGCAGGTGCGCCAGCTCCAGGCCCAAGTGCAGGCCAACCGGACGCCGTCGCCTGCCCCGGCTACCCAAACTGCGAGCGTGGCCGAATCGACCGCAGATGCCGAGCTGCCGCCTCAGGAGTATTTGGGAGAAGAAGATCTGGAAGCGCTGCAGCGGGCCAACCCTTGGGTGCGGCGGATCTTGACCCAGTTGCGCGCAGCCGGTCTCCTCGACAACGCCGGCATCGAAACCGTCCTCCACGCCTGGGAAACAGAGGGCGGCACTTTCACAGACGTGCTGACCCACCACAGCGGCCTCAAGCCGGAGACAGTCAAGTTTTTCAGCGAAGACGGCTACTCTGTCTACCTGGCAGGCGGACGGCACGTGGCCGACTACCTTAAGGCTTCGGGGCTGGTCAGCGCCGCGCAAATCCAGCAGATCCAAGAGCACCTACCCCCTGGGGGATCCCTCTGCCAGGCGCTTGTCGAAGCCGGGATCCTGTCGCAAGCCACCGCCCTCTATTTTGAGCGCCACTTCGGTGGCAAAAAGCCCCGTCGCTCCCTGCGGCAAGAGCTGATGTTGTGAGAGCGGATCGGGGATCCGCACCTCTTTCCCATCTCTTGCACCGGCAAGGGATCCAAAGGCAAATACGGGCTGCCGGCAGACCCCATGCGTCCACTGGAGACTAGGAACTAGAATGGACTCAGAATCAACAGCGACCGATTTTTGGCTGTTGAGAAAGTTGAATGTGACCTAGGTATCCAGATGTTGTCCTGAGTTCTGCTGCTATGACCACGGAAGCTCCCACTCGACCTGCTCAGCAGTCGTCTCCGTCGAGAACCCGGGTTCGCCAGCCCTACCCCCACTTCAAGGTGATCGTCTTGGATGACGATTTCAACACCTTTCAGCATGTTACCGAATGCTTGCTCAAGTACATCCCCGGCATGACCCTGCCCCTGGCACGGCAACTGACCGTGCAGGTGGATGCCGAAGGGCAGGCGGTGGTTTGGGTCGGCCCGCAAGAGCAAGCAGAGCTCTACCATCAACAGTTGCTGCGGGAGGGCCTGACGATGGCCCCCCTGGAGCCGGCCTGAAGCACGAGCTGCTCGTAGCTGCGCTCAACGGCGGCCAGTAGCTCTGCCTGGCCCCAGCCGGCATAGAGGCTGCTGACAATGGCCAGCCCACCCGCCCCCACCCCTTCTTTGACATAGCCCCGCTCGTAGGCCCGGAGGGGGGCATAGCGGCTTTGGGCAAAGCTGAGTTGGGTGGCCAAAAGGGGAACCTCGCCCAGCAGCTCCGCCAAACCCACCGTATTGCCCGAGGGATCCTCGGCCACCCAGCGGGTGGTACCTATGGCTACATTCTCCGGGGGCCAGGGGATCCCTTGCTCTTCCCCCCAGCGCCGCATCAGGGCCAGCACCGCCAGCATTTGGGTGCCGCCCGCCAGCAGCACCGGCCCCCGCTGGGCTGCCGCCATCGCCAGCCCGGCTACAAAAGGCTGCATCGGATCCCCCACAGCGGCCACCACCTCTGGGGCGGTAGCCCTGGCGGGAAGTCTGGCCAATCCCTGCCGGGCCAAGGCCAGCTTTTGGGCGTGGTTACAGACCGGGTGGCTGCTGTTGACCATGCCCTCTGCTTGCCAGCCCAGCCCCAACAACACTGCCAGCGCCGTGGTGGTGCCTCCCGCCACACATTCTCCGATGACGCAGTAGCTCGACTCCAGCCGGGATCCCCGCTCATACCCCTCCTGCCACAGGGATCCCACCTGCTCCAAAGACAGAGCCTGCCCTGTGCTCAAGCAGCGGGCTATTCCCCTGGCGCTGACCGTTTCTGCCCCCGGCAGAGGCTCCGGCAAACCACAGTCGAACACGCGACAGGGGATCCCCAACTCCCTCAGGACGGCGCGGCTGATCACCACCGGTGAAGGATAGCCATCGGGAGAGGTGGGCAGGCGGTGAGAATAGTCCCCCAGCAACACCTCTCCATCGGCAAGGGCCGTGTAGCGCCGCAAGGAGGGCGTGGCGCCGGCAGCCGAGATGCCGGGAATAAGGGCCGTTTCCGTAAACCCCAGGCAGGCCAAAAACAGCGGTCGGGATCCCTGCACCCGTTGGCACCACTGCTGGGCCAAAGACGGCTGCGTATAAGCCTTCACACCAGGAAAGGGGAACATAAGCGGGGCAGACAGGTCAAAACTCCATTCTCCACCCAAGCGAAGGACGGGATCCCGTACTGGCCGGAAAACGGCAGGGACTGCGACCCCCCAACCCGATCGGATAGGATGGGTATACCCAATGCAGTTTATTTAGGGCAGACGAAAGGCCATGAGCTTCTTCGACTCGGAGATCGTTCAAGAAGAAGCCAAGCAGCTGTTTCAGGACTTCCAAAACCTGATGCGACTTGGCGAGCGCTACGGCCAATTCGACCGGGAAGGCAAAAAAATCTTCATCGAGCGAATGGAAGAATTGCTGGAGCGGCAGCGCATTTTCATGAAGCGGCTGGAGCTCTCCGACGACTTTATGGCTCAGATGACCATCAAACAACTGCAAACCCAGCTTGGGGGGTTTGGGCTCACCCTCAGCCAAATGTTCGACCAAATGCACCAAACCCTAGAGCGCATGAAAGCCGAGGCCGACGCCGAGCGCTAACCTTGCTGGTGACCCCTCACAACGAAAAGGGATCATGTCCTCCTCCCGCCAGACCCGCAGCCAAAAACTGATCCTGGAAGTCTTGAAGCAGAGCTTGCGGCCCCTCTCGGCCCAAGAGATCTTCCTGGAGTTGCGCAATGCCAACCATAGCGTTGGCTTGGCCACGGTCTACCGGGCTTTGGAGGCTCTGCGCAACGAGGGCAAGCTGCAAGCGGTCAACTTGGGAGATCAGCAGACCTACTATCAGGTTTTGCCCAGCAACGGCCACAACCGCCATCACCTCATTTGCACCGAATGTCGGCGGGTGGTGCCTCTGCCGGATTGCCCAGTGGGAGACCTGGAGGAGCAGCTTGCCAGCCGCTACCAATTTGTCATCGAGTACCATGTGCTTGACTTCTACGGCATCTGCGCCGAATGCCGTGGGGAGGGCAGCTCCAACCCTGGCTCACAGCGATCCTCTTGCCTTGAGGCCAAACCGCAATGATGAACTATCTCTGGACGCTGTTAATCGGATTGGCGGGCGCCCTGATTGCAGTCAAGCTGAGGCTGCCGGCAGGAGCTTTGGTGGGTTCGATGGTAGCAGTGGGTTTGGTCAATGTTTGGGGAGCGATCCCGATCCCCACTCCCCCAGCCGGGATCCGCTTTGTCATGCAGGTGGTGCTGGGCATTCTTTTGGGCAGCAAGCTCACCGCCGATACGCTGTTGGCCTTGAAAGATCTGTGGCGACCGGCCCTGCTCTGTACGGTGATTGCGGTGGGCACGGGAGTTTTGTCGGGGTACTTGATCTCCCGTTGGCTGGGGATCGAGCGCCTGACCGCCATCTTGGGCACCGCTCCGGGAGGCATTTCGGACATGAGCCTGATAGCCCTGGACATGGGGGCGCAAGCCAGCACGGTGGTGGTCATGCACCTGGCCCGCCTGATCAGCGTCATCGTGGTCGTCCCCTGGCTGGTACGGCTGCTGATCCAGCCGGGCACCAGCTAGGAACATCCCTAGAGCAGAGACATGGGGTGGGCTAGACTAAGGAGCGATACAGAACTTAACAACTCAACCTCCGCCTTGGAACTTTTCCCTTCTTCACTCACCTGCCATGGCGACGCTGCGGGATCCCCTTGGAGCGCTGCCCTCTGTTCTAACGTCTCCTCTGGCCAAGGCGATTGGTGGCCCCTGCAACTGTATTGGCAGGGGGAGGCAGATCCGCTACAGCCTGAGTTGGTGCAGGTGGATCCTGTGTTGCGCTTGCTGCTTTTGGGGGATGGCTTGACCACCCGCACTCTGGCTGCCTTGACCCAAGAGCCGATTCAGGCCCATCTGCTCGACACGGGCCGGGTCGAGCTGCTGGCAGAGCAGAGCGCCGCCCCCCAGTCCATGCAACGGCTGACCAAGGATCTGGCGCGGCTGGGATCCCCCTTGCTGCGGCGGCGGGTTTGGCTGTGTGGAGCAACCTCTCAGCAGCCCTTGCTCTATGCCACCTCTTGGTGGAACTCCGACCATCTGGCCCAATACTTGCCCCATCCCGATTTGCCCATTGGCCAAAATCTGATCCAAGAAAAACTGGAGACCTTTCGCGAAGTGCGTCGCCTCTACTATGGCGAAGCCGAGCCAGTTGCCCGGCTGCTCAACTGTCGCGGCCCTTTTTGGGCTAGGCATTATCTTTTGCTGCACCGAGGCCAGCCTTTGACTGTTATTTACGAAGTTTTTTCTTCCCGCCTACAGGCCAGGGTCTTGTCGGGCTAGGGCGACATCCAGCGGCGCACGGCTGCGGTGACTGCGGCTGCCACACCCGGATCCGACTGGGCGCTGGCAGAGATGCGGTGATAGTCCTCTGGGGTCAGTTGATGGGCGGCGATGATCTTGGCGGCTGCGGTTTCAAACTGTTGTTCAATTTGCCGACGTTCCTCGCTGCCCTTGGCCTGCTGCAGGCGAGTTTGGGTGGCCGCCAGAAGGGGCTGCACCGCCAGCAGAGCGCGGGCGAAGCGGTCGACCTGCTCTGGGGAAGGCTTCAAGAAGTCTTCAGAAGGGGCGGCTGGGGCCGAGATCCTCCTTTCCGAGGCGTTGCCCGTCTCGGATGTCTGGGGGACGGTGGCCAGGGAGGGATCCGCGTTGCCGGACAACTGAGGGGCGCCAACAACAGCCGTTTTGCCGGCCACATCCAAACCTTGGGCCGGGATGCGAGCATTCCAAAGGGCCAAGCTTGCCAAACAGAGAGCAGCTCCGCTCAAGACAGCGCTCAAGAGGGCCAGCCAACCGGCAGGGGCCACGGTCGGCTGCGGCACCGGCAAAGGAGAAGGCTGGAGGCTGAGATCGTAGGCCCGGCGCTGCCGGCTGTCGCTGAGGACGCGGTAGGCCTGTTGGAGCTGAAGAAACTCTCGCTGGGCCAATTGCCGCAACCCCTCGGGGAGATCGGCAGGCAGACGATCCGGATGAATCTCGCGCACCCGCCGGCGGTAGACGGCTTTGATCTCCTCCAGGCTGGCTTGGGGAGAAAGCCCCAACTGTTGGTAGTAGGTGGGGAAAACAGACGGAGTAGACATGGAAGACTCAGCTAGAAAACCATCGCCTCGGCAAGTGGGGATCCCTCTCTGTCGCCCAGCATATCCTCCCCGTTTCGGGAAAGCTGCTGGCCCATGCGTGGGGGCTTGCGGACAGGCTTTCCAGGGATGATTCTGGGATCCAGAACAACTTTCTCAAGGGATCCCTGTTTAGAAGCCCCAGAAGCGAGGGGATAGGGTCTCAGAGCGCCCACCCTGGCAGCAGCGGCATCGACCGGAGCGGCGGCTGAGCAGGTGCAGCGGCAGACCCACCCGCCTGGCGCGGGATCTCCTCACCGGCTGGAGCTGATGCCGCGCCATACCCGACGCGATTGCGATGGGGATCGGGTAGAGGTGGGCCCACAGTTGAACATCTGGGCGGGCGTTTGCAAGTACGAGCTGAAGAACTTGCACGATCCGGAGTTGCAATGGCTGGCCGCCGAGCTGGGCTGCTGGCTGCAGGTTTCGGTCGAGAAGAAGGTATAGCGGTTAATCCAAGTAGGCGCTCAGCTCCTGCTCCAGGGTGGGCAACTGCACCTCTCCTCGTTCCAGCTCCTCTAGGTCTTGCAGTTGCCTGCGCAGGCGGGCAATCCGCTCTCGTAGATACTCTTTGATGCCCTTGGGCCCCAGGCTGAGGCAACTGCGGCAGATCTCGCCGTAGATTTGGCCGCGGTCGTTATAGACCACCGCCAGCAACACCTGCTGCCCCTTTTTTGGGATAGGGGCGGCCCATCCACCGCAGACGATGCAGGGCACCCGGCCATTGCCCCCGTAAATGCTGCGTTCCCAGACAACTCTCACGCGCGGCCTCACTGCAACTTTCGCCCACCAGCATAAAAACTCAGGGGGATCCCTTGCCACCCCGGAGCGCTCGCCAACTCCCCTCTCCCTTTGGGAGAGGGGTCGGGGGTGAGGGCTGGGAGAGGGGCCGGGGGTGAGGGTTGAAAAGGGATCCCTAAAGTCTAGGTGCCAGGCGAGGTGGGCCGAGAGCGATCGATGGTGCGATAGGTGAGGCTGGCCGCTACCTCCAGAGCTTTGGCGGCGTCGCGGAAGTAAAATCCCAGCTCCTCATCCTTTTCGGTGCGGTTGGGTTTATTGAACTTGGCCTTGAACTGCACATTGCAATACATGGCCAACCCCACCAAAACCTCCGACAAACCGTGCTGGTTGATCAGCCGCTCCACATCTGTAAGCAGGCTTTTGATTAGGGCATCGGCTACCGGTTCTGGCAAACTGTCCAGGTCGTGCATCGGGTTTCCTCAGCAAACGAGATGGAGAGCCGGTGGGTCTGGGATCCCGGCTCAACTTCTCCTGATTTTCCTGCATCTTTTTGGGAATGCCCAATCCTGTCGCTAACGCTGCTGCCCCTGCCGGAGCCCCAGGGTAACAACTGGAGGGCTCCCTGGCCGCCTGCTCCAGGCGACGGGCAAGCTCTTTGGAGCCGGGATGCCGCACGCGGTTCAGGTGAAGCAAATAGGCGTACGGCGCATCTGTTTTTGGAGCTTCCCCGCAAGGGACAATGCGAAAATAGGCCAAGCGCAGCGTAGAGTCCAGGTTTGGAGTGGAGCCATGCCGGTAGCTTCTGAATATGCCTTTCCCTTCGAGCACCACCAGAAGTTTTCCCTGGATAACCCCACCATCTCTAGCCCCGGCGTTTCCAAACGGGAATACGTGGCCAGCAGGGTGTTGCAGGGCATGCTCAGCAATCCCCAAACTGCCATTGGCAATCTCTCGCCTGAGCAGCGACAGGCTTTGGTCTACACGGCAGTGTTGTTGGCAGATGAGCTTTTGGCCGCCCTTAGTGCCCAGTGAGGGCTCCCGGCAAGGCTCAGGGCTGACCCAGCCACAGACCGCTAAACCCAAGGGTAAGCAGCGTCAGGGGCAGGCCAAAGCGGAGATGTTCCCCGAACGTTAACACATACCCCTTTCTAGCTGCCGCTTCGACGGTAATTAAATTGGCCACTGCCCCAAACAGAGTCAAGTTACCGGCCAGCGTAGAGCCGGCAGACAGCAACAGCCAGGCCGTCTTTCCCTGCAGCGGGAGCAGCGACTGCAGCAGCAGCACCGCCGGCACGTTGGAGATGAGGTTGGACAAGAGGGCGACAGCGGCCAGCAGCGCCAACGGGGATCCCGCCACCTGCTCCGCCCAGGGCCCCAGACTCGTTCCCCAGCCGGCCAGCAGCTCTCGGGTTGCCCGTGTCAGGATAAACAGCCCGGAGAACATCACCAGCAAGTTCCAGTCCACCTGCCCCAAAAACCGCTCCGGCTTCAGCCGGCGGGTAATCAGCAGCAAGGCCGCCGCCACCAGGGCCGACTCCGCTAGGGGCAGGCCGGCCACAAAGGCCCCAAACAGGCCCGCTGTAATGGCCACGCTCTTGCGCAACAGGGGGGGATAGAGGCGCAGCGGCGTCCAAGGCACCTGGGCGAAGGGCTGCAGCGAGCGCACCTCGGGGTAGTAGAGCCACAGCAGCCCCACCTCCAACAGCAGCCCCACCACGGCAATCGGGGTCATCTGGGCGGCAAACTCCAGGTAGCCGATCCCGGAGAAGGAGCCGATGAGGATGTTCTGCGGGTTGCCGCTCAGGGTGGCTACAGACCCTAGGTTGGTGGCCGCCGCCAAGCCCAAGAGGTAAGGAATAGGGTTCAGCCCCAGCACGGCTGTCACCTGCAACGTGAGGGGGGTAAACACCAGTGCCAGGGTATCGTTGAGGAGAAAGGCCGAGAGCAGCCCGCTGCCGAACACCAGCATCAGCAAAAGGCCAAAGGGACTGCGGCTAACCCGAATCAGGCCCAGCAAAGCTAGCTGGAAGGCGCCGCCCTGGGACAAGCTGGCGTTCACCACCATCATGCTGAGGAGAAAGACAATCGTGGTCGCGTCGATGGCTGCCCAAGCCTCCAGCAGCGGCACTGTTCCTAGGGCAATCAGCAAAGCGGATCCCGCCAGGGCAATCGTGGCCCGGTTCATGCGCAGCCTGGGCAGGGATCCCAGCCCCAGCCCGACATAGCTCAGGAGCAGCACCAGCCAAGACAGCGCTTGTTGCACCTGCCAGCCTCTTAGCCACCCCTAGAACTCGTAGCCAAATAGGCGCGGATCCGCCGGCTGCAAGTCCAGATCCGCCAGGCCGTATTCCGCCCAGCGGCGATCCACCAGACGGGCCACTTGCGGATCCGGGGCAAGCGGTTGCCGCCAGGGGGTGTCGGTTTCCGGGGGGATCTTGGTGGTGGCATCGATCCCCATCTTGCCCCCCAGACCCCGTTTTTCGGTGGCAAAGTCCAGGGCGTCAAAGGGGTTGTCCGGCAGAATAAACACATCCCGCTGCGGATCCACCCGCGAACACAGGCACCAGAGCACCTGCCGCGGATCCCGCACATTGATGTCCTTGTCCACCACGATGACGAACTTGGTGTAGCTAAACTGGGGCAAGGCGCTCCAAAAAGCCAGGGCCGCCCGCCGCGCCTGGCCGGGATAGGCCTTGTCGATGGACAGAATCGCCACCTTGTAGCCCAAGCCCTCCATGGGCAAAAAGAAATCCACGATCTCCGGCACCTGCTGCCGCAGAATGGGGGTGTAAATGCGGTTCAGGGCCAGCGCCATCATGTCGTTTTCTTTGGGAGGCTTGCCGCTGAAGGTGGTGAGGTAGATGGGATCGCGGCGGTGGGTGAGGCAGTGGAAGCGGATGAGCGGAGCTTGCTCGTTGCGAGGGCCGTAGTAGCCGATGTGATCCCCGGCAGGGCCGTCGGGGGCCACCTCCCCTGGCGTGATGGTGCCCTCCAGAACAATCTCGGCGTGGGCCGGCACCTCCAGATCCACCGTCTTGCAGCGGGCCAGGTGTAACCCTTCGCCGGCGTAGAGGCCGGCAAACAGCCACTCCGACAGATCCACCGGCAGGGGCGTAGCCGCCGCCAGGATCACGGCGGGATCCACCCCGATGGCCACTGCCACTTCCAGCTTCCGGCCCAGGGCCGCCGCCTTGCGCAAATGCCGGGTGGCCCCCCGCACCGACAGCCACTGCACCGTCATCGTGTTGCGGCTCTGGAGCTGCAGGCGGTACACCCCCACATTGGGAATGCCATTTTCCGGGTCTTTGGTAACCATCAGCCCCAAGGTCAGCACCCGCCCGGCATCGCCGGGATAGACCCGCAGCAGGGGCAGTTGGGTGAGATCCACCGCCTCACCCAGCAGCACCACCTGCTGACAGGGGGGGAAGAGATCCCGGCTGGGTCGAGCTTGGAAGACTCGGAACAGCGCCTGCCCCAGCTCCAGGGCCTGGGCAAAATTTTTGGGCGGGCGCGGCTGGTAGAGCAAGGCCAGTTTTTTCCCCAGCTCCTCCAGCTCCCGCGGCTGCTCCATCCCCAGCGCCCAGCAGATGCGCTCCACCGTGCCCAAAACGTTGATCAGCAGGGGCATCGAGGATCCCTTCACCCGCTCAAACAGCAGCGCCGGCCCCCCGCAGGCCAAGAGGCGATCGGCGATCTCGGCAATTTCCAGGTCGGGATCTACTTCTGCTGAAATGCGGCGAAGCTGGCCACGGGACTCCAGCAGGGCGATGAAACGGCGCAGATCTCTGGGCATGAAGGGAGCACTCGCGGGGATGAGGATCTCGCTAACTTACTTGTCGCGGCTGAGGGCCAGGCCGCTCATGAAAGGCTTTTGCAGGGCAATGAACACCACCAGCGGCGGAATACTGGCGATGATCGCCCCCAGCATCATGGGGCCATAGGAGGCGGAACTATCCAGGTTGAGCAGGGATTGCAGCCCCACCTGCACCACCTGCCGCTCCCGGCCTTGCACGATCAAGCGGGGCCACAGGTACATATTCCAAGCGTAGACGAAGTGAATCACCGCCTGGGCTCCGATGGCGTTCCAGCTCAGGGGGATCAGCACCTGGGTGAGAAACTGCAGCGGGTTGGCCCCGTCCAGTTGAGCCGCCTCCGCCAGCTCGCGGGGGATGTTGGAAAAATGTTGGCGAAACAAAAACGTCGAGGTGGCGCTGGCCAGAAAGGGCACGATCAGGGCGTAGTAGGTGGATCCCCAGCCCAGGTTGGTGACCAGCCGCAGCAGAGCGATGATCAGAATTTCTGTGGGCATCATCAGGGTAATGAGCACAAAGCCGAAGGCCAGCCCCTTGCCCGGAAAGCGAAAGTAGACAAAGGCCAGCCCCGCCAATAGTGACAAAACCGTTTTGCCCACCGTGATGGCCGTGGCCACGATGGCGCTGTTGACCATGTAATGGCCTAGGTGACGCGCCACCATCACCTGCTGCCAGTTAAAGGCCAACGAGGAGCCAAAGGTCAATTGATAGCGAAATACCTCGGCATTGTTTTGGGTGCTCACGATCAGCGCATACAGCACCGGAAACCCCAGCGCCAAACAGGCCAGCCACAGGCCTAGGTGAACATACCAGCGCTCCGGGATCCAGCGCCGCCAGGACAAGGGAGAAGCCTTTTGGCGCACGGGGCTGGGCTGGGCGGCTAGCGACTGCGGATCCTGCAACAGTTGAGCCATGACACCTCCAGGCAGGGGACGCTTTTGCCCTCTCTGTTGAGGATAATTCGTCAGGGTTAACCCCAGGCTAAAAAGGCCGATCTGACCTGGGTTTCCAGCTTGGCGGGTACTTTTACCGACAAGAGGAAAGGGGTAGAGTAGAACAGCAGTGTCTAGAAGAGGATCCCATGACCCGAGGCTTTGGTCCCTTCGGCAAAATCCAAGAAGCCCTCAAGAAGGCCCAAGAGGTGCGCGACGGCGCTCAAAGGCTGCAAAAAGAGCTAGAAGAAATGGAGATCGTCGGCGAGGCCGGCAATGGGCTAGTGAAGGTGACAGTGAACGGCAACCAGGAGCCCCTCAAGGTCTCTCTGGATCCCCAAGTGCTCCAGGAGCCGGTGGATGTGGTGGAGGACTTGCTCCTGACGGCGATGGTGAACGCCTACACTCAGTCCGCCGAGACGATGCGCAAGCGCATGGAGGAGCTGACCGGAAACATCAGCCTGCCGGGGTTGGGGTTGGGCTGATCCCGGCCAGCCTGGCTTCCTATGTACACTCGCCCTTTGGCTCGCCTGATCGAGGAGCTGCAGCGCCTGCCCGGCATTGGCTCCAAAACAGCTCAGCGCCTGGCCTTGCACTTGCTCAACCGGCCTGCTGGCGAGGTCGAGGCCCTGGCCAAAGCCCTGCTGGAGGCTAAGCAAACCGTTAAGCATTGCTCCATCTGTTTTAACTGGTCGGCGGAGGATCCCTGCGAGATCTGTCGCTCGCCGCAGAGGGATCCGTCGACCTGGTGCGTAGTGGCCGATGTCAAGGATCTCATCGCCATGGAGCGCACCCGCGAGTTCAAGGGCCTTTACCACGTTTTGGGGGGTCTGATCTCGCCCATGAACGGGATCGGGGCCGAGCAGTTGCGCATCCGCGAGCTGGTGGCCCGGGTGGCGCGGGAGAAGCCCCAAGAGCTGATCTTCGCCCTCAGCCCTAGCGTGGAGGGGGAGGTCACTATGCACGTGGTTAAAGATTACCTGAAGCCGGTTGCCCCCGGCCTGCGCATGACCCGTCTGGCCTTTGGCCTGCCCATGGGATCCGAGTTGGAGTATGCCGACGAGGTTACCCTGGCCCGTGCCCTAGAAGCGCGGCAGGAGTTTTAGGCCCAGGTAACTGCGGGCTGGGCTTGCCCAGAGCAAGGTGTCCAACCCTGAAGTTGTTGCTAAGGTGAGGACCACGGGTCTTGTCATGGGATCCCGGCACTTACCTGAGGTCAAGAAAGTTCAACCAGCAACGCGGAGAGGGCAGCGATGGCGGATACGGCACAAACTCACCTCAGCTCAGGCACCGTCCAGGGGCTGGACTATGTAGTTCTGGGAGTGGCCTCTTGCTTCCAACGGGATGAGGACGGTCGCCTCAGGGAGGTGTTGGTGGCCGAGCCGGTTCCCGCCGCCGCCCTGGATTGCCTGGCCCAAGAGCGCCGCAGCACTTCCTACTGCCTTCTCTACGCCACTACTTACGCAGAAGTTGTCGACAACGGGATCCCGACTTTGCCCGCCGATGTTTTCCCGCCAGGGGTGGTGCTGGGAGAAGATTTTGTGGAGCGGCTACAAGCGGCGGCCCGTACGTACCGCAGCAAGCCCCAATTTCGTCACATCCCTCTGCACCAGGTCTGCACGCCAGAGAGGGGGGTGTTCAAGCTCCATTTCAGCGCTGAGCCGCGGCGGATTCTCAATGCGGCAATGGAAGTGAGGGATGCCGACAACATCAAGCAGCACCCCCACACCCATCAGCATTTCTAAGCCCGCTAGCAGCTATCGCTACCACATCCCTGTTGCCGAAACTAGGCAAATACATCGAGTCCCACCTCAGGGCCTACCCTTGGAAGAGCAGTTTACAGTGGCTCTCCGAGCATGATCAGAGAGCAGGTGAGGCGTTCTAGGAGGCGAGTGGTCGTGTCGCTGAAGGATAGGCTCCCGCTGGGGTTGCGCCGACGAAAAGAGGGCAGCACCACCAGGTCAAATCCTTGGGCCTCCTGCAAGAGGGTTTTGACGACCTCGTCACTGGCCAAGACCTTGACCTGGACGGGGTAGCCCAAGTCTGGCTGTTGGGCTAGGGATAAAAGCTGCGCCTCCAGCCACTGGCGATCGCTTTCGGGGGTGCTGGCGAAGCAGATGTGAAGCAAGGTAACTTCTCCCTGGCTGGCGGCGGCCAAGATCTGGGCTAGGCGCACCGCCCGAGCCGTCTGCGAGCGAAAGTTTTCCAGCACCACCAGGATCCGCCGCAGCTTGTGGGGGGGATGGAGCAGGCGTGCTACGGCAACTGGGCAATGGGCAGCCCAGAGGACGCTGTTGATGACGCTGCCAAAGAGGCGGGCCTGTAAGCGGGTGGGATCGCTCCAGCCCATGACGATGAGGCTGGCGTTCTGCTCACGGCTGGCGTGGCTGATCCCCTGGGCCACGTGGCTGTCGATGCGGCAGAGAGGGGTGACCTCCACCCCAAAGGGCCGACAAAACTCCGTCGCCCGCTTGAGGAGGTGGTCTCCGTGCTCCAGGGAAGTTTGCAGCAAGGGAGAGTCCATGTGCAGGTGGCCGGTCGCCACCGAGAGGGGAACCACCCGCCCGCCCTCCTGCTTGGCCAGGAGGCAGGCCATCTCCAGCAGGTTTTCCTCGGTTTCGGGATTGGCCAGCGGCACCACGACCACGTAGGGCTGGGGAGGCGGCGCTGCGGAGGCGGGAGCGACTCCTGGTGGAGATGGGAACCGACTCTGTTCCTCCTCCATAGCCATTTGCGTGGCCGCCCGACTGGTCAAAATTGGGCCCAGGGTGGCCGTTACCAACATCAACACCACCACGCTGTTGAGCACGTCTGCATTGAGCAACCCCACGCGGTACCCCACCAGGGTTGCCGCCAAGGTAGCCGCCACCTGGGGCAAGGAGAGCGACCACATCATCAGCTTTTGGGTCGGGGTGTAGCGGTAGAGCCACTGACAGAGTTGGGCAGCAGCGTACTTGCTGAGGCCCAGCCCCAGCAGGATACTCAACAGCAGCCAAAGGGAGCTAAGGGTCTGCAAAAAAGCGCGTAGATCAAGCAACAGCCCTATATCCACAAAGAAGACGGGGATGAACAAGATGCTGCCGACAAAGACGATCTTTTCTTTGACAGAGCCCTCCCGCAGCACATCGTTCACGGCCAGCCCCGCCAGAAAGGCGCCGATGATCTTCTCTACCCCAATCCACTGCGCCCCCAGAGCCGCCACAAACAGAGCCAGCAGCACAAACAAAAATTGGTTGCCCTCTTCGCTGCCGGTGACCCGAAAAAACCGCTGCCCCAGCCAGTCCACCCCAAACAGCACAGCAGCCGCATACAGCAGCAGGGATCCCAGCAGCCGCACCAAGCTCCAGAGGGAAAACTCGCCGCCGTGGATGCCGACACAGACCGCCAAGACCAGCAGCGCGGCAATGTCGGTGAAGATGGTGCCGCCGATGGTGACCAGCACCGCCTCGTTTTTCACCAGACCGTAGCGGCTGACGATGGGGTAGCCCAGGGGGGTGTGGGAGGCAAACAGGGATCCCAGCAGGATGGCCGCGTTCCAGCCAAAGCCAAACAGCCGCCCAATGGCGGTGCCCACGGTTAGGGGAATGGCAAAGGTCAACAAGCCAAAGGTGGCAGAGCGGTTGCGGGTCTGCCGAAATTGCTCCAGGTCGATCTCCAGCCCGGCCACAAACAGCAAATAGACCACGCCGATCTCCGAGAGCAACTGCACCGTCGGCAGCTCTGAAGTCAACAGGTTCAGTCCCTGAGGACCCAGGGCGATCCCCGCCACCAAAAGGCCCACCAACCCCGGCAGGCGCAGCCGCTCAAATAGCGGCGGCACCACCAGGATCACCCCCAGCAACAGAGCAAAGGAGAGGATGGGCTCCTCTTGCACAAGTGAGCGTATGGCCTCCATCGGCTAGGCCCCCGGCTGGACGTCTTCCTGATTATGGAGGCAATCTGCCCAAAGGGCCGCAAGGAGATCTGGCCAGCCCCAACCCACCCTCTCTTGCCTGGGGAAGTTCCCGCTGGCAATACCGACTTGTGCCAGCTCTGGATCCTGCAGCAGGGATTTCTTCCAGAACTCGGCAAGCCTTAGAGAAACTGGTGGCTTTCCGGCTGCAACACCACCTCGTTGGGCACGGCATTGGCAGGCATCGTCAGGACAAAGCGAATCGCCTCGGCAGCCGTGGCAGGGCTGAGCATTTTGTCCCGCTGCACCTTGAGGCTGATGGGATCCCAGAAGGGGGAGTCGATGCCGCCAAAGTAAAACAGAGTAAAGCGTACCCCAAAGCGCTTCAGCTCGTCAGCCATGCACTTGGTAAAACCGACCACGCCAAACTTGGCAGCACAGTAGGCAGAGGCCATGGCCATGGGGTGGCGGCCCAGAATGCCGGGGAAGTTGAGGATGTGGCCGGATTTTTGCTCCCGCATGGCGTTGGCCGCCAGTTGGCTGGTGTAGAAGCTGCCCTTGAGGTTGACCGCCAGCATCCGCTCCAGCTCAACAGGGGTAATGTGCTGGGCAGGCTTGAGGATCCCGGCTCCGGCCAAGTTGATCACCACGTCGATCCGCCCGTGCCTTTGGAGGGTCTGGTTGACCAGGGCCTCCGCCTGAGCGTAATCCGTCACATCGGCAGGGATCCCCAGCCCGGAGGCAGCCCCCAGGGACATCGCTTTCTCCGCCAGCGTGCGCAAGGGATCCTCTCGCCGCGCCGCCAGCACCAGATGGGCTCCGGCCTGGGCCAGGAGAGGCACAAGGGCGCTGCCAATGCCCCCTGTGGCCCCTGTAATGAGAACAACCGCCTGGGACAATGAGGAAGACACGTTACGTTTTTTAAACTCTTCCTCTCATCATACCCAGGGAGTGGCCTTGAGGGACGATCCAGAGAGTTAAACGCGACGCAGCCGCAGTCGTTGCACCCATTCTTCCCCGAAGCGCAGCCAGTCTGCCATTTTTTCTGGACTCACCTGTTGGTCGTCCCGCCAAACAATAAGCTGCGGCCCGGATCCCTCAGCGCAACAAGGAGGATGCTGCTCCAAGAAGTTGAGGAAACTGGGGTGGAAGCGCAGGCGAATCTTAGCCTCATCTTCTCCGCGCAAAAGGTAGCGGCGAGAAAAGTCGGGATGGTTCTCGAAATTGATATCCTGCATGCCAAAAGCTTTAGCAACGTCGTGGAACAAGGGAACTTCTGGGTGCAGCCGAAAATGAGGTAGCCGTAGATCTTCGCAATAGGCCCAGAAAACAGACTGGCAATGAGTGCCGCGACTCTTGCCCCAGACAATCCTGCGACTCTTGCCCCTGCCGCTGGGGTACCTATGATCGTCGGGTGTGGGCGCTCCTGCCCTGGCCCGCCTCTTGCCCCTGCCGCTGGGGTACCCATACTGATAGTCAAAGGCACCGATCTCAGTTCCATCGATTAGCCGCTTGGACATTGAGTTGTAGAAACGTCGATCGTAGCCTTGTTCAAATAGTTTAAAGCCTGCCTGAAGCAAGCGGGAGCGGATCCCTTCGGGTAGCTCTGCTGAAAACGACATGCCCAGGCTCCTGGCCACCTGCTCCAAAGCTTCCCGACGCTTCTTCTCTAGATAGTCAGCTAGATAGACAACAAGCGCCAGAAGGCCTAAGAGAATAAGGACCCAAATAACCCAAATAATAAGAGCTATAAGCCATCCCATCCAAACCCCCCCTGAGTTTGTAAACTCAGCACCCCCATCCAGAGTACCATAGCAGGCACAAAAAAGGGATCCCTCCAGCAAGAAGGGATCCCGTTCAAAAGCCTTGGCCGAGAACTAATGGTTTAGATGAGAATCAGGCGTCGAAATAGAGCGCGAACTCGTAGGGGTGAGGCCGCAGGTTGATGGGGTTGATCTCGTTGTCAATTTTGTACTCGATGTAGGCCTCGATGAGATCTTCGGTAAAGACACCTCCCTCCAACAAGAAAGCGTGATCCTTCTGCAGGTTTTCCAGAGCATCCAGCAGGGATCCGGGCGTGGAGGGGATCTTGGCCAGCTCGTCTGGCTCTAGATCGTAGATGTCTTTGTCCAGGGGCTCGCCGGGGTGGATCTTGTTCTTGATCCCGTCCAAGCCGGCCATCAACATGGCCGAGAAGGCGATGTAGGGGTTGCAGGTGGCATCGGGGCAGCGAAACTCCAGCCGCTTGGCCTTGGGATTTTTGCCCGTGACCGGAATGCGAATGGAAGCCGAGCGGTTGCCCTGCGAGTAGGCCAGGTTTACCGGCGCCTCAAACCCGGGCACCAAGCGCTTGTAGGAGTTGGTGGTGGGATTGGTGAAGGCCAGGATGGCCGGGGCGTGCTTGAGCAGGCCGCCGATGTAGTAGAGAGCCGTTTCGCTGAGATCGGCATAGTTGCCCTCTTGGTAGAACAGGGGCTGGCCGTCTTTCCAGAGGGACTGGTGCGTGTGCATGCCGCTGCCGTTGTCATTGAAGAGGGGCTTGGGCATGAACGTCACCGTCTTGCCGTGCTTGCGGGCCACGTTCCGGATCACGTACTTGTAAATCATCATGTAGTCGGCAGCCGTGATCAGATCGGCAAAGCGGTAGCCCAGCTCCCCTTGCCCGCCGGTAGCCACCTCGTGGTGGTGCTTCTCGATAGGCACCCCCAACTTGGCCATCGTCAGCAGCATCTCGGTGCGGAGGTCTTGGTGGGCATCGGTGGGCGGCACAGGGAAATAGCCTTCTTTGTAGCGCGGCTTGTAGCCCAGGTTGCCCCCTTTCTCCTCCCGGCCTGAGTTCCAGCGGCCCTCGATGGAATCGACGAAGTAGTAGCCGGCGTTCTGAGTTTGGTCAAACCGTACATCTTCAAAGATGAAAAACTCTGCCTCGGGCCCAAAGTAAGCCGTATCGGCAATGCCTGTCGATTGCAGGTAAGCCACAGCCCGCATGGCCAGGCTCCGAGGACAACGGCTGTAGGGCTGACCGGTGCGGGGTTCAATGATGCTACAGATGAGGCTGAGGGTGGGCACTTGGAAAAAGGGGTCGATCCAGGCCGTTTTGGGGTCTGGCACCATGTACATGTCTGACTCGTTGATGGATTTCCAGCCTCGGATGCTGGAGCCATCAAAGGGCAGCCCTTCGCTAAAAGCTTGCTCCGTCAGCATTGAAGAGTGGAAGGAGACATGCTGCCAGGTGCCAAAGAGATCCACAAACTTGAGATCCACCATCTGGACATCGTTGTCCTGGATCATCTGAAGCACATCTTGGGGCGTGGATGCCATTACTCTCTCCTGATTGGGTTGCGGTTGAGACTGGGGTAATCAAAGGTAGACGGGATCCCCACGCTTCGACTTGAATGGGCCAAAAGCGCTCACCCATCCTAGAAAAGCCGATCTCAGCATTTTGTAGTTTCTGATACGAAATTGCCCTGGCTTTGGCCTTCTGCTCCAGAGGTTGGCCATCGCGCCTCTCAGCCAGGCGTTTCTGCCCTGTTGTCCTCCAGACAGAGACAAAACCCTGTCCCCCTAGCTAGAGGAAAGCGAAAATGGGACTAACAAGCTCCAGCCTCGCCGAGGGTACCAGCTCGTGTTAGGCTAAAACGTAGTCGTTATGAGTTTGGTTTAGTTTTCAGCAACAGCAAGGAGCGACATCGGATGACAGAGCAAAGTCGGGTTGAGAACGTGGTGATTATTGGTTCTGGCCCTGCTGGGTTTACGGCGGCCATTTATGCCGGGCGTGCCAACCTGAAGCCGGTTGTGTTTGAGGGGTTTCAGGTGGGCGGGATCCCGGGCGGGCAGTTGATGACCACCACCGAGGTGGAGAACTTTCCGGGTTTTCCCGAGGGCATCAGTGGCCCCCAACTGATGAAAAACATGCGTGCCCAGGCGCAGCGGTGGGGGGCAGAGCTTTACCCCGAGGACGTCACCTTTGTGGATCTGAGCCAGCGGCCTTTTGTGGTTCGCTCTGACGAACGGGAAGTGCGCACCCACAGCCTGATTATTGCCACCGGGGCCACGGCCAAGCGCCTGCACTTGCCCGGAGAGGAGATCTACTGGAACCGGGGCATGTCGGCCTGCGCCGTCTGCGATGGGGCCATGCCCATGTTTAGGGGGGTGGAGCTGGTGGTCATTGGCGGCGGCGATACCGCCTGTGAGGAGGCCACCTACCTGACCAAGTTTGGATCCCATATCCACATGCTGGTGCGCAGTGGCAAGATGCGGGCCAGCAAGGCCATGCAAGACCGGGTGCTCAACCACCCCAAGATTACCGTCCACTGGCACACGGAGGCGGTGGAGGTTCTGGGCGACGGCCTGCGCCTGACGGGGGTGAAGGTGCGCAACAACCAGACGGGCGAGATTCGGGAGATGGCAGTGGGCGGCCTGTTCTACGCCATCGGCCACAAGCCCAACACCGACTTGTTCAAAGGGCAACTGGAACTGGATGAAGTGGGCTACATTGTCACCCGCCCAGGATCTGTAGCCACCAGTGTAGAGGGCGTGTTTGCCGCCGGGGATGTGCAGGATCACGAGTTTCGCCAGGCCATCACCGCTGCCGGCACCGGCTGTATGGCGGCCATGCTGGCGGAGCGCTGGCTCTCCGAACACGGCCTGGCACAGGAGTATCACGTCGTCCCTCAAAGCCATCTTGAGCCCGCTTCTGCCTCTGCTGTCGAGGTAGAGCCGGAGGGAGACTCGGCTGTTGAGGAGGCCAGTTTTGAGCAGGAGGTGCAAGATGACCTCGACTTCAGCCAGACCTGCCACGAGGGGAGCTATGCCCTGCGGCGGCTCTACCACGAAAGCGATCGCCTGCTGATGGTCAAGTACACCGCCCCCACCTGTGCCCCTTGTCATGCCCTCAAGCTGATCTTGAACAAGGTCATCGAAGAGTTTGCCGACAAGCTGCATGTGGTGGAGATCGACATCGAGAAAGACCCGGAGATCGCCGAGGCAGGGGGGGTCACCTGCACGCCGACGGTGCAGTTTTTCAAAAACAAGGAGCTGGTGGCTCAGGTGGTGGGTGTCAAGCCCAAGTCCCACTACCGGGAGGTGATCCAGGCGAATTTGTCTGAGGCAAAATCAGCTTGAGGTAGTCCCCCTCACCCCCGGCCCCTCTCCCAGCCCCTCTCCCTGAGGGAGAGGGGAGCTAGGCGGCTAGTCGGCAAAGGCGCTGTAGTAGGCACCCTGCAGGGCGGCCAAAGAGACTGACAACAGGGGATCCCCTTCTGCCGTTGTCAACACCAACGGATCCGCAGGCCCGCCCACCTGTCCTAGAAGCTGCCACTGGCCGGGGAGCTGCGACTCTAAGTAGGCTTCCCAAGGAGAGCGCTGGGCCGGGTCCACAGAAACGAGGATGCGGCTGGATCCCTCGCCAAAGAGGGCCTGATCCCAGCGCAGGGATCCAGGAGCTAGGGAGACGCTGGCGCCGCGGCCCCCACTCAGGCAGGCTTCTGCCAAGGCCACCGCCAGCCCTCCCTCGCTGCAGTCGTGGGCGGAGCGCACCCACCCCTGGCGGATGCCGTGGCGGCAGGCCCCTTGCACGCGCTTTTCCAGCTCCAGATCCACGGGGGCAGGACGACCCGTGACCTTGTTGTAGATTGCCGCCAAATACTCGCTGCCGCCCAGGCTGGTGACGGCCTGGGATCCCAAGAGGTAGACGAGATCCCCTTCTTGCTGCCACCCCTGGCCACAGATGAATTTCAAGTCCGGAATGAGGCCCACCATGCCGATGACGGGGGTGGGGTAGATGGCCTGGGATCCCTTCTCGTTGTAGAGGGAGACGTTCCCCCCCGTAACCGGCGTGCCCAGGGCGCGGCAGGCCTCGGCAATCCCCCGACAGGCCAGGGCCAACTGCCAGTACACCACTGGGTTTTCCGGGCTGCCGAAGTTGAGGTTGTCGGTTATGGCTAGGGGATCCGCCCCCACGCAGGAGAGGTTGCGGGCGGCTTCGGCCACGGCGGCCTTGGCCCCCTCGTAGGGATCCAAATACACCCAGCGGCCATTGCCATCTAGGGTGGCGGCAATGGCTTTGCGGGCAGCCTGCAGAGGGGGCACCTCGCCCACGCCAAATTTTTGGGAGCGGATGCGGATAACCGCCGCATCTCCCTGTCCCGGCCAAAGGACGGTGTTGTTTTGCACCTGGTGGTCATACTGGCGGTAGATCCAGGCTTTGCTGGCCAGGGTGGGGGGGGCCAAAAGCTGCAGCAGCACCTCTTGCCAGGCCAGCGTTGCCTGACCTAGGTGAATCCCTTCGCGATCGCAGGGGGGTAGAGTGGCGGGATCCCATTGCCATGCCGCTTGCACATACTCCGGCGGCTCTGGCAACAGGGGGCGGACGTAAACAGGAGTATCCTCCGCCAAGGCCCGCGCCGGCACCCTCACCACGCAGGATCCCTGGTGCCAGATCTCCACCAGCGGCTCGGCAATGACTTCTCCGGCCACGCTGGCCTGCAGGCCCCAGCGATGGAAGATCTCCATTACCTCCGCCTCGCGGCCTTTTTGCACCACCAGCAGCATCCGCTCCTGGGACTCCGAGAGCAAGTATTCCCAAGCCGCCATGCCGCTTTCCCGCGCCGGCACGCGGTCGAGGTCAAAGCGGATCCCCACCCCTCCTTTGGCGGCCATCTCTGCGGTGGAGCAGGTGATCCCGGCTGCCCCCATGTCCTGGGCCGCCACCACCGCTCCCGTGGCAAAGGCCTCCAGGCAGGCCTCGATGAGACATTTGCCCAGAAAGGGATCCCCCACCTGCACCGCCGGCCGATCCTGCTGCGCGTCCTCCTTGAGCTCGGCGCTGGCAAAGCTGGCCCCGCGGATCCCGTCCCGGCCGGTGGTGGCGCCGACGTACAAGATCGGGTTGCCCACTCCCCGCGCTGCCGACTTCACCACCGCCGGCGTCTCCAGCAGGCCCAGGGCCATGACGTTGACCAGGGGGTTGCCGCTGTAGCAGGGATCCACCGCCACTTCCCCCCCCACCGTGGGCACCCCCACGCAGTTGCCGTAGTGGGCGATCCCCTCCACCACCCTGGCCATGAGGCGGCGGTTGCGGGGATCCGTGAGCGGCCCAAAGCGCAAAGAGTTCAACAGCGCAATGGGGCGGGCGCCCAGGGTAAAGATATCCCGCAGGATGCCCCCCACCCCGGTGGCCGCCCCCTGGAAGGGTTCCACGGCGGAAGGATGGTTGTGGGACTCGATCTTAAAGGCCAGCCAGTCCCCATCCCCCAGATCCACCACGCCGGCATTTTCCCCCGGCCCCACCACCACCCGCTCGCCCGTGGTGGGAAAGTGCTTTAGCAGAGGGCGGGAGTTCTTGTAGCAGCAGTGCTCCGACCACATCACCCCAAACATGGCCAGCTCGGTGGGGTTGGGATCCCGGCCCAGTTGCTGCTGGATCTGGCGGTATTCCTCTGGGGAAAGGCCGTGGGCTTTCAGGTCTGGCGGGGCAGAAGCGCAGGTCATAGCGTTCAAGGTTTACCTAATTCGCCAGGAAGGCCTGCCCTGTACCCCCCTATATCCCCCCGTACACGGGGGGACTGGGGGGCCGGTCAGGGTCGGGATGAATGGCGAAGACACTCATGAACAGATATCGTAATCTCATGTGCGAATTGCCTACCAGTACCGCTTGCGCCCTACTTCTAGCCAAGTCGCCCTAATGGGTGAGTGGCTGGAGTTGTTGCGTAAACAGTACAACTATCGCTTGGCGGAGCGCTTCCGCTGGTGGGAGCAAAATCGCTGCGGTATCCATGCTTGCTCCTTAACGGTCTGTCATCTGCCTGAGTTGAAGGAGCAGCCCGACTTGTACTCGCAGCAGCGGGACTTGCCCAATACCAAGGCTTTGTTTCCTGAATACCGAGAGATTTATTCCCAGGTGCTCCAAGACTGCATACGGCGGGTACAAAGGGCCTTTGATAGATGGATCAAAGGTGACTCCAACGGCAAGCGGGCAGGAAGGCCGAGATTTAAGGGTGTTGGGCGGTACCGCTCCTTTACCTTCCCCCAAATGAAGCAGGACTGCATTCGAGGGAAGTTTATCCATCTGCCCAAAATTGGGCCGGTTAAGCTGATCCAGCACCGTCCTTTGCCCGACGGTTTTACGATCAAGACTGCTACCGTTACCCGCAAGGTTGATGGGTGGTACAGCCTGTTAAGGGCTCAAGGGGTACAATAGCAGCACTTAGCAAACCAACTT
>Ga0209809_1000654_pt1 | contig 30792 bp, 16 predicted proteins | sample YNPMSTMetaG_FD_186172 | JGI IMG/M metagenome (GOLD analysis project Ga0209809, IMG submission 186172) | Anoxygenic and chlorotrophic microbial mat microbial communities from Yellowstone National Park, USA - YNP MS-T MetaG (SPAdes) (version 2) ...
TAAAATAGCTGAATGAGAAGCAAAATTCACACTGTAACCCGCTGAATCAACTAGCCTTAAAGCAAACTCGTCGCAAAAATACTCAGAGTCGTGAGACTGTGCACGATTTGCAAGCTTATGCGGTCCTGTCAAAGTGGGAGCAATCTCCCTATAAACCAAATGAGCTATTTCATGGGACAAGACAAAAGCCACCTGATCCCAACAATCAAATTTCTGCAGAAGCCCTAGGTTGATAAAAATTGTTCTCGAGGGCAGGTGTATTTGAGCATTAGGGATAGCAGAGTCAATTATTTTAATGCTGAACGGAGGGGCTTCAGGATCGTTTTGAACACGCTGAGCTTTTTCTATCAGCTTTCTTTCCCAGGGAGGGTACACTTCTAAATCTTGTTTTTGAAAGCTGTCTACCAAGCGTTTTAAAACTTGTTGACACCCCTCAAAAAGTTGTGGCACCAAATGATTAATGCACAGCCCCTCTACAATAAGGTCAGTCGAAGGCTTATCAGGCGCTAACCTTTCAGTCTCTACCGCTCTTGGATCTTCCGAAAGCCTCATCAATACCTGAATCAAATATTTTTTTATTTTGATACAGAATTATAACTTGCAGAAACAAATAGATAGAGTAGAGTGGATGTTGTTGGGACCCAGAGTATTTTAGGTAAGTTTATCAACCGGTATTTTTTCGGTTTTTCATCTTGTAAAACTTGACACCTTGTAAAATTTGGTACTACTTGTGCTAGGTTTGAACTGACAAGGCACACTGTTTGTGAGTTGATTTTTAATTACTGATGTGTACGAATTAATTTTGGCTGAGTTGAGCAGTCGTCCGGTACAAGATTGAGTAAATCCTGAGTGTTATGTGCAAACTGTTGCCCTCCGCATGGGAACCGAAATAGATCAACTACCGTGATGTTTAAATAGCCTACCACTCTGGCCTTTTCAGCCAAGATTTGATTTTTTCTAGTCTGACAGAGATTATATGTAGCCTATTTTAACTCGAGATTTTTAATTTTCAGAACCTGTCACATCCCAACAATCTAACAAATCTGGCAAAACTGCATCTTGATCTTTCAAACCCAGTTGGTCTTTGAAAGCCTTCCTGTCAATGAAATCAGCTGAGTTGTTTTGTTCAGAGAGCTCAACTTTCTGATCATAATATGAGTTGCCGCTCAGTTGTATACTCGTTTGCCCCCGATACTTGTAATATTCACTTTAGTTTTAAGGCAAAAGGTCTCTAGTTTTTTAAGATGTATTAATCCTAGTGCTAACAGATGGTCAAAAATTTTATAAATAATTCTTATGATTCAAAACATAGCTCTTCAACAAAATCTAATGTGCAATTTAGATCTAGCAAAACAACTTGATAGTTAGAGGCTATTAATTTAAACATTTTTACCGATAAAACTTATTTTTTTAATTAACGATTTTACACTTGAGTTCAAGCGATCAATTACGCTTGCCATTTAAAAGCTCTTAATATCGAGGCATGTTTTAATCTTAATTTAATATAAGGGGGAAGTCGGCTTTTTTAAACTTTTAGCTAAACTGCTGCTAGCCTGCTCTGACAAACCATTTAACTGGTTTGTTAAAACGAAAAATCTGAAATATCGCTCTCGAAAAAATTTAAAGTTTAAATTTTTAAAAACTCCCTAAGTGGGCTGAAGAAGACTTTTTTAAAATTTAAAGTCAGCCATCTATTTGTTTGCTGCAGCTAAAAATATTTCAATTTTTTTAGCAGAGCATGCTTAAAGTAGTAAGTGAAAGTTGTTACTGTTCTCAAGCACTTAAATCCTCCTCAGCTTACTTTTCGAGCATCAAAGGTGATTCAAAAGCTACTAATCACTCGAATTCAAAATCAAAAGCTTAGCTACACTACTCTATTTTTAAATTAAAACTCAACCTCAAGATATTTGCAACTTTTGAAGGTCTGTTGATAAACCTTTAGCGCTTTATAAATGAAAACTTAATTGCTGCCAGTTGAACTACTTAAGTTAAAAAATTCTTTCTATTTTCCTGCATATATTTTTTGCGGGTGCATCAAAAGTTAGAAAACTCTTCCGATGAAGCCTATGTAATACGCTCAGCCCGCAATTACAAGGTGATATATTTATCAAAAAGTCTCAAAAGCTCTTCAGCCATGTACTGCAGTCTTCCCCTTTCTTCTAACGTCAAAATATACAGGTTAGCTTTTGGATGACTACTCTGCTCAACAAGGCTATAACGCGTGTAAAGTTGAAGAATAACCTCGTGGCTTGTTTGCAAAAATTTAGCGTCTTCATTGTCTAAAACCCCTACTTCTGCTAGTTTTTCTAGCCGCTCGCTTGTAGTTAGTGGTAAGTTAAGTTCATAAGTATCTGAAAATTTTTCAATATTTGCCGTAACTAAGTAGTAAACCATAAATGGGATAATCCTTCTAAATTGAACTTTATAATCACCCGGAGGGTCGCCAGCTATCAACTGATCCAAACCGTTTCTCAAAGACTCTTTAAAAGGCTCCAGTTTTTTTTCCTTTAAAAACTGCAGCCAAGCCTCTCTCTCCTCTCTTAGCTTAAAAGCTAAAGCTTGTTGGACTTTATGAACCAGCTTTTCAGATCCATACACAGCTTTAGCATCCAGAATTACCGTAGGTTCAACAAATTGCTTCGATGCAAGAGGCGATATTCGAACTTGCAACCGCTCGGGCGTTACAAAAGTCTGACAGAGATGCATCAAGCCAAAATCAGGTGCGACGAAGTTTAACTTTTCCAACTATTCCAAAAGAGCTTTTCTAAAAAATACAAAAAACTCCTCAAACTGTCTGTAAGTTTCGTCTGACTCTATAAAAATAAGAAAATCTAAATCGCTTTGAAAAGATGACTCCTCCCGTCCTACAGAGGCCGTAAGCACAACCGTAAATTGATCATCGCTAGGTCTTTCAATTGAAGCTGGTATACCAGACAAGGCTCTCTGTACTACATTTTTAAAAATCGCTTTTCTAGCAGACGAAATTTTACGAAGCGCTGATTTAAAGTGGCACATAATCTTTTCATCAGTCCAACCGCCAAGGCTTAAATTAACTAAAATTGAATGCAACTCGTTTGAGTTTAAATGCAAATCGTTTAGCCCTGTGGCCTCGTAGGCTAGATGGTTAAGTTTCGAAATAATTTTTCTTGAACTTTCTAAGGCCGCTCGCTGTTGATCGTATATATAAAAGTTTAATTTGTGCACTATTTCGTCAACCGAGTCTGACTCAGTTATCAAATCTATTGCCTCAGGGTACTGTATAAAATAATCGTGAATGAAAGCCAGCTTGTACTATGATTGTTTGGCAAAATTCTCGTAGATCTTGCAAAGTTTACTTGATCTTTCTGAGTCTTCTAAGGCAGCAAGGATATATGTGTCTAAAATTTCTATGATTTTAGTATAAGAACTGTTTTGAGCCCTCAAATGATTGTAAATCTCATCAAGCTCTTGCTGAAAATTCGGCTTTTTGCTTAAAAGCACCCCCTTGAACGATTTTTTAAACTCATCCATTCTAATTTTAAACGCTCTTCTTAACCTCTCTTGTTTTGCTACTTTTTCAGCTAATTGAGCCTGTGGTGAAAGCCACGCTATAGAGTCGCGAGACGTAAATCCTGGGTATACTTCATAAACCTTGAAATCTTTCTCAGGCTCCCGACTAAGAGTGCTTACATAACGGGCAGGGACCCTACTTAATAGTGATACTCCGTTTGGTGAGCCTGCTCTAAATCTAGCAATTAAGGGCTCATTAAGCACTCCCATCGGCTCAAGCTTGATCTCTTGCCCGCTTAATCTCTTAGCTCTGATGTACAAAATGGCAGGTTTAGCTTGTTCGAAACCTGAATCCCGTTCCTCTTTAAAGGCCTCATGGGCATATTGACTTGCTACTCGCAGGCTGTCAGTAACAAACGCTCCTGGAAGACCTTTTTCGTTGAGAGCTCTCAAACCCAGACCCTCTAAGATCTGATTGGCCCTTGAGAAGCTGGTTCCATGATACAGCATATCTGCCTGCCCTTGCCTTATAATTTCTGCTCTTGCCTTTACTTTTGCTTCTTGTTCAGACATCCCTTGGTTTAAGAAGCGTTCGACAACTAGATTAAACCAAGACCGAACTAACTGATCTTGAAATAGCTGCCACGCTAGCGTGAACTTCTCGCTGAGAGAAGCTTCGAGGTTTTGTATTTCTAGTGAGCCTGGTCCTAATATTGATTGTCTCAATTCCTCAAATGTTTCTTGATCTTCTGTTAAGACAGTCAAAATGAGATCTTCAAAAAAGTTATCCCAACTCCAGCTTGAATCTGTCTTGGTGTGTGTGAGCCCTGCTTTTCTTTCTTCCTCTATAAGATTTTCATAGTCTTTCAAAAGATCGTCTAATTTCCCTTGGAAATAAGCAACATGGTGAAGAAAAGCTCGCGCTGCTACTGGATTAATCGCATTTAGTTGTCTGGTTAAGTTTAATGATCTTGGATCAATTAAAGGCTCAAGCTTTAATTTTTTACGGTTACGATTCATAGTGCTGGTAGGTTTATCTATTATTTGTTGAGGCTCAAATTCCTGCGAGTTTTGCTCAATAGCTTCAAAAAGAAGACTAACATAAGTTAAAGCTAAGATAGTTTGTCCTGATTGCTCTAGCTCAAGTACAAAATCAATCGCCTGATTTAAATTTGTAAATTGCTCTTTAGTAAGCTGCAAACTAAATTCGCGAGAAACAACATTCAAAACAGCAAGTAAAAAACCCCGGCTGTCTTCAAGTGCATTTGTTATATTAAAATCCACTTCCTCTAAAATTGAACTACCGAGGGAGCAAAAGCGTTGGGCCAAATATGCCGTCACTAATGATTTACTCAGTGAGGGAAGATGATGAAGTAATAGGGCTTCTGCTGCTCTGCTCTTCCTTTTTTGTGCTAGCTCAAGCAATTTAGTCGTAATACTTGGAGAAACTATAAATTGCGTAAGAGGGTATGCCTCTTCATCTTCTAACAACTTTAACAAGCTTCTCTCAGCAGCGGGTAAATTCCTTTGAAGTATTGATCTGACTTCTTGAGGTTTGACTGTGGCGTGCTTAGACAAAATTTCTAGAATTTTTTTAGTGCAGACCTCCTCATTGACTTCTTGAGGTTTGACTGTGGCGTGCTTAGACAAAATTTCTAGAATTTGTTTAGTGCAGACCTCCTCATCAAGCAGCTTAAAAACTTCTCCCAAAGCGAAACCATCAACGCCCGCCTGAGAATCAGCGAACAGCCCCAATGCCCTATGGATTAAAGCCTCTAAAGCTAACGAATCCCCTTTCCTACTAAAGCTTGCTAGCACACTGTTGAATCTTTGAGTTTTCTGGCTCATACTGAGGCCTTTTAATGCAAAAAATCTATAGAATGAGTGTTCGTTCAGCAAGACACAAAGAAGATCCTCGCAGACATCAAATAGTTTAGTTACTAAGCAATCCAAGAAATCAGGTTCGTCAGCTTTATCTGCGAACTCTTTGAGAAGACACTCTAGCTCTGCAAAGCCTGCAACCTTGTACTTTTCAAAGACTTGTTTAAGGAAATCTCTAGAATCTTCTCTTTGCAACATCTCCCAAAAAATTTGAACAGCAGTCCTACGAATGTCTGAGGAATTTGCACCAATCGAGATTAATAAAATGGGTAGAATAGAGTCTTTTCTACCTAAGCCTCTTAGCAATCCTAAAATTCTAAATTCTTGCGATTCTCCCCCTCCTGAAAACCTTAATTCTCTGCCTTCTTGAGATTTTTGGAAATCGCTTAGTAATTTATCAATTAACCAAGTCTCTAAGGTGTCACAGCAAACGTCAGACTCAAAGCGTTTACTTACTAACATCTTGACGGCCCGCCAGATCAAAGGATTAAAGTGTTGAGTGAAGGGTAAATTTGGTTGAATTTCAGTTAGTAAACCTTTCTCTAAATCGTAAAGACGCATCTCCATTCGAGGCTCTATCAATTCTGGGGGAAGAGACTCCGTTAACTTTTTTAAATTTCTAACGAAAAAAATAAGGCTTTCTAGTTTTAAGATACTGCTTTGATCAAGGATTTTTAGGTACCTCTGTGCAGAACCCCAAAACTGCCTTCGATCAGGTAACTCACAATATTTGCTGTGAAGACTTAATTTTAGTTCTCTAAGCTTTTCTGACTCTTCTAGATTTTCAATCTCACCTAGAAGATATTTTTTGTACTCTTCTAGAGTTTGGTCAATTGCTTCTAAATTATCTTCAGCACTGCTCGATTGCTGGGTTTTAGGATCTTCAAGAAGAGGTTTAACGCAGTGATTTAAGTAAATCTTTACGAGTTCTTCTTTTTGCTCTCTTGTTAAAAAGATTTCCTCTTCAGTAGCAACATCTGTAAAGGCAACTTCACGATCTAGCGCATCTAAAAGCTGAGTAAAAACTCTGGTTGCTAAGACTTGAAGGTTTTGCTTTAAAAGGTGCCTAAAAAAATCGGCTGAGTCATCAACGCACGTTTGTGCTAGCTCTAAAAACATTTCAAGTTCGCGTATTTCACTCTCAAGTTTAGAAACGGCATGGGAATCTTCAATTTTAGTTCTTCGTGAAAAGAGGTTTTTTAGTCTTTGAAGTAGATTAGGCTGAGTTCTAGATTTTTCCCTATCTCGTTCTAAGGTAGATAATCGCTCTGATTCCTCAGCAACAGATTTAAAATTTTTTTCTCGCAGAAAGCTCTTTAAATAAGCTTCTTTTAAAGCTTCTAACTCAGCAACTTCTCTAGAGTACGACTCAAAAATTCGAGCACAGAAGTTGAAAGAGTGGATGGTTTTTTGCAGTTGATCCAAAAAATTGTTTAGATCTGCCTCATGCAGAGAAACAAGTAGTAAGTCATTAATTTGATCGGATATGTTTTCTATACAAGTTCTACAGCTTCGGAGTAATCTTAGGTAATTGTTGTGGGAGGCAGTCAACAAGCTTAATAGTTCCTGGGCTGACAAACTACCATAATCTCTGCTGAAGCTTTGAATTTCGTCTCGGTCTAAATTTTTATAAATTTTAGCGAACTCTAAAAGATTAGTTAGTATTTCAAACGCTATGCGGTCTTTAAATGTTGAGGTACAGCCAGTTCGAGGTTCGTAGAGGGACTGCATTCTTCAGATTGTTTAAACAATATTTATATAAGTTATGCTAGCATTGTGCATTTTTGAGACCTGAAACTTCTAGGCTATTAAAGGTTTTGCTTGCCGGGGCTTTGCAGCTTCAGCAGAGGAAATTTTTCGATCGAGAGGTGCTTTAGCATTAATTTCAAAACCTAAACTCTTGGTTTGTCGCTTAAGTTTATCAAAACTTTAAAGGCCTGAAGAAAATTAGTGTCAGGGGTTTGGCCTTACCCTCTTATTTTAAACCGCGGGCCTACAAATATACTCAGATACCCCTCTTTGGGAAGAAAAATGGTTGATGAGGTTAGTAGCAAAGAAACTCTGTAAATATAAACGATTTTCCGGAAGCGGACACTTTTGAACTCTGAATGCATTAATACATGTAGTCTCACTTTAGCTGGGATGATTTTTGAAATTTAAATCGCCTTTAAACGGCAATTTTTGAGGGCTTGAAAAGCAGTTGTGAAAATAAAATTAAGCCGCTGATGACATTTTAGTTGTTAATAACTTAACAATTTGAAAGAACTTTATTGGCCTTTTGAAGCAAGGCTTTCAAATTAATGTTAAAAGGTAGCTACTAGTATGCTTTTGTGAATTTACAAAAACTCGGATGCAAGATTCACCTTGATTTAATCAAAAGTTAATGAGGTGCTCTTTTAGCTAGCCGGTAGCTTTAGCTTGTTAAAAATTCTCTGCATACTTAATTTGGGCAAGCCCAAGGTTACGAGCTAGGTTGAGCTCCTTTTTAGGTAGCATCACCAAAAACAAGTCTTAATTTGATCCTTTTTCCGTGAGGTATGAGCCTTAAGAAGCGTCAAAAAACCATGCTTAATTGGTGAAAATTTAAGCCCCAATTTGTTGTTTCGATAAACCTTCAAACGTACACTGAAAAAACGCTGTTTGTGATGTTTGATCAATGTTGACCAGACAGATATTCATGCTATTTATACTTGCCCAAACAAACTTCTCTCTTACGTTTGTCTTTATGCAAAACTGATTTTACTTAGTGTTTGGGAATAGGTTAATTTCGTAACCTTGCGGACAATGCAGTTTCACGAATTTAGTTTTTAGATTAGTCCATTTTTGTCTCAGTAGATCTCTCCTTTTTGGTGGCCCCGTATTTGACTAGGTTTGAAGTTGCTGTTAAGCTGAACTTTGTATGAGGGTAGAGTTATCTAGTCAAAAAGCTTATGAGCCACTTTACCAGGTGTTGGGGAACTGTGAGGTTGAGTATTTGCTAATGCTTGGTCAAGTTAAGGAACTCGACCTTAGTGAAGTTGTAAGAGCAGTTCAGTTAAGCGACGAAGCTTATCAAAAACTTTGCCAAGACACATATGTTTGCTGTGACTTTCTTCCTTGCAGAGTTGATGAAGGACAAATTTCCGAGGTTGCTCTTGCTATTAGGGGGGATACAAAATCAGTTATTCCTTACACTGCATGGTTTTTAGGTGGTAGAAACAAGCTAAAATATGAGCCGTTTGCCAAATTGTATGATTCCCTTGCTGATATAATTGACAAAAAGGGTCAAGAGGTGGGGAAAATGCTCTCATTAGAAGACTCTTATGGTAGAGGTTTTATTGAAGTAATTCAAAGGGAGGCGGGTCAGTTGTGTGACAAGGTGCAAATTCTTCCCCTTGGCGTTGCTTTAACTAGGTTTTATAACCCTCATCAAATTGGTTTGTCAACTTATCCCGTCGAACCTGTCTTAAGTTTGCGAAGCTACGGGCATCTTTTGTCATTAGCAGCAGATGCAAGCGGTATCAGGATTAGAAGTTATGATTATCGGAACACTCTTAGTTCTGAAGAGTGCCCCCAGGTGACTGAGCATTCAATAGGCGCTGTAAGATCTACTATCCAACCTGTTGCTGCGCTTTTGCTACCCGCACAGGTCTATGACACGTGGATTAAAATCAAAACAGCCAACCCAGGAGAGGGAATTTTAAAGGTGATAAGGGTTTCAAGGGAAAAATGGCAAAGCGGTGGGGCTATCGAATTTGATGGTAGACATTTTCAACCTTTGGCCTTCATCCGGGATGTGATAGACGAGGTTTTTGGGTGGACCCCCAACGATTCCTTTAAGCTTTTCGTAACATATTAACGCAGCTTGCTAAGATAAATTTTAAATCTTTTAATTGCATGGTAATCTGGTCGCAGCCTCCTTAAAAATAAATTACCTTTGATTCGTATGTTTTAAGTGTATTTTTTTGGATTTTTTGAGTAGAGTATAGTTTTTGGTTACTCGCTCAAGCATTTGGGTAAAAGGGCAGACAATAAAAGAAAAAGGTCCCGGAATGAGGAAGTCCTTCGTCTGCATAACAGCGCCTTGCCAAATCTTCTTTTTTCAACTTTTCAAGCTACACTAAAAAACCATTTAAAAATAAAATATTGTTAAAAACTAAAAATACTCCGACCAAGCTAATCAAGCTTCTTTATTATGGATTCTGGAAAAGTCGAAGTTTTTTACTTCTAGCTCAAAAAGAAAAGCTTTTTAGCCTTTCTAAACTGAAGATTTTAAAGAGTTTTAAAAGTGAGTTTGTGATTTGCTAAGTTGCGTAATTAGATATTTAATTTCAGTACCACAAAGATTAAAAACACTTCCTGCCATAAACGATTTTCATCTTAAAAGACAGGCTCTTACCGAAGCTTGTCAGAAACCAAAATACCTAGGCTGGTTTTGGATGATAGGGGCAAACAATTTTTCTAAAAACCTTAAAAAGTTATTTTTAAGGCCTCGCGCAACTCTAGCCTCTGGTCCTCCGCTTTGGAAATTTTTATGTTTGGCATTGAATTGCTCGATGCAAAGTTGCTGTAAGTTTTCAAATTGACTGACCATGGATTTAAGCTGAGCGTTGGTGTGTTTTTGTAAAAAGCGCTGAAAAATGGCTTCAACTGGTTCTATCAGCTGTTGAAGGATTCCCTCAAAATTATTTCGATTGTTTTGGCTTTGGCCTTCCATTAGCGGATCTTTTAGATGAATGTTTTTAAGTCTGTCTGCTATAGAGACGCCCTTTGAAAGCTGCGAGACTTCATCAGAAGTTTCAATTTCGTGGCTTAACAAAAAGGTTCCTAAGTTTTTATATGCCATCCATATTGTATGAAGGTTGTTAGCGAGTTGTTTCAGACTATAGCTGGACCTGGCAAGTGCTAGATTTATTGATCCCGCAATGAATGGGAGCACCAATCTATTAGGAGTGTTAAAAAAAGGTTGACTTAAAACTAGCTCTATTGTCTGCATTGAAAATGCATTCGACAAAGTTTGCTCGAGGCTCGATAAAACTGACCTGGGAAATCCTATGAAAAACAACGGGTTGTTGCCTTTATCAGAAATCTGCCAGCAAAGCCCCTTAAGCTTTTCTAAGGTGCTTTCATCTAGAGTTGAAAGTTTTTCAGTTAATAAGCTATAAAGCTGGGGAAAAATTAGAAGCACTTGTCTTAGACACCAATGCGCGTCGGTTCTGAGTTTATCAATCGTTACAGGATGAGGCTTTAACTCAACTATTTGCTTAAGTTTTTCTATAAATCCAACTAAGTGCCGATCTGCCACTTCAACCCACTCTGTTGCGTCTCCTAGAGTTCCATTATCTTCAGCCTGAGGACCAATCAGTTTCTCTTCCAGCAAGTTAACTACTTTTGCCAAGTCGCTACGAGCTTCTAAAAACAACTCTTCTATCCTCTCTTGCTTGCTCCGAGTGGCGGCATATTTGGCCTGATTGCAAGCTACTGAGATTAGAACACCTAGTCCCCTAACAAATCTGTTGAATGAAAACTTGTTTTGCTTGTCAATTTGCCTCACGTAGTTAATACTAGTTTATATCAAAAACAAAAACTTATCAATTGCATAAGACCTCGTTTTATATGCAAAAGCCTACCCAACTTAGGGAGATTGTTTGGAATTTTTAAAGGATTGTCTACTTTGTCACTTCTTTTGGGTGATGCTTGATGTAATGCAAGAAATTAGTCTATTAGATAGCGCTACAAGATCCAGTAATTTAGGTAAAGCGCTAGGTTTTTGGGTGTCAAGCAATAACTAAAAAATTAGTAAAATTAGCATCTGATAAATATATTTTTTGTTTTACGATTACAAAAAATCTTTTTAATAGCGAAAAGCTTTTTAAATCACCTAATTAGAACAGCAAAACCGTTGAAGTTATCCGTTTAAAATTAATTTTAAATTGTTCTAAAAGAGATCTAGTTAGCTTAAGCTTCCTTTAAAAAACTTCAAAGTCTACGTACTTGCTGATTACTCCCTTTTAAGCTACCAAGCTTTAGCAATCTCTTAGTGTCAATTTTGAAATTTTTAAGGGTAAAGTGGTTGCCCTCTTCACTCTATGAACGCTCTTAGACTACTCGAGTATTCCGGTGAATGGATCATAAGTCTACTATATCGTCCTAGGCCTTTAGAGTATAAAATACAAAAATTAGTGCTGTTCCAAAAACTATCACTGTTATCACTGTGGGAGAAGTTTTCTCTTACGGCTGCTAACAACCATCCCACCGCCTGAGCCAGTTTTTCTGGCTGAGCAGACGGAGGAGTTAGAATTATTAAAGTTCTAAAATTGCCTTCTTCAATTTCTGCGCCGTAACGAAGCTTAAAAGTATCATTCAACCCTACTGTTAAATCCTTGTTTAAGAAATTTCTCGTCGGAACCTCTACAGTAAATGGACTTCGGTCGCTGTCGATTAATGAATCAAATATATCCTGTATGTTTACAGCTGAAAGTAGCTCGACCACACTAATCGGAGTATCGCCAACTAAAACAAACCCGCTTCGAAGACAGTTTTTACTGTAAGCGGATAAAAAGAGCACTTTAGATAAAGCTCGTATTACTTCAAAAGAAATGTTGAAATTTTGTAGTGCACTCAAGCCAGGTACGAAAAAAGTTTTGTCCAAAATTTTTTCTTGATTAGGAATTTCAAAGAAGCCTATTAAGAGAGGATCGACATATATTGGCTGAGTTGCCAAGCCGGCTAGGTTTAAAGCAGAACAATTAGGAGGAATTGGATCATCAGCCCTATAAAAGTTTCTACCCTCGTTGGAGTAGAAAATTCCTGTGTAGTGGTTAGCAGTAAAAGTTATATTCGATGGACAATCCTTCAGAAAAACAATCGGCCCAAGCCTAACTAACCCAACTGGTGTGGGAAAAACTAATCTTGCTCCCCAAACCACCTTGCCCCGATGCTGTTTAGAGATTATTGAACGGTACACTCCTTGCGAGAATAGATGAAGAGAAGAGTTAAAAATGGCTCTCAAATCATTGATCTCGATTGACGACTCGACATCTGAGGAAGAACTTGGGTTTTGATCGCCTCTTAGCTTTTTTAGTAATTCAGAGGCCGCTTCTTGGGTAGGCTTAAGATCAAAGGCTGAGCATTTTTCCACCATTCTTTCTGCTGGGCTTGCCCAAAATTGAAACAACCGCCCGCCTACTCCATGTATTTTCCAACCGAGGCCTGGGCCTAGTTTACTACTTTCAAAAGCGGCCAGAATGGTGTTTGGCTCTAATCTTGAGTGCTCAAATCTGCTCACTCTAAAAGGTTATGACAGTATCAAGAGTTTTGTTACCAAGCCAGAACAGGATTTTCAGAGGTTTATTTTCAGAAGTTTAAAGAAGAGAATTGAAGGGGCCCTTTCAAATAAAAATGGTCTAGGCTAATGATAGTATTGTCTTAAGTTGCGGCGGCGTTTGGTCGCAGCCTCCTTAAAAATAAATTACCTTTTATTTGCATTTTATGAGACTAATTTAAAATTTCTGCCACTTTTTTGAGCAAACAATCGTTTAGTTAGGCGGCTAGCTGATTAAGTAAATGAAGGATTTAACAAAGCGAGAAGTTTGGGGTAAAGTGAACGAGTTAGTATTTAGCTCTATAAATTCTTCTTTAATAAGTATACTGGATAACGATTTTTTATGCGAGAGAGATCTACTAAAAAAAACATTCGCGTTGATAGGTCTCGATTAGTTAGAAACCATGGGCTTTTTAAGAAAACTAATTTTTACTCACTCACCCTGGGCTAGTGAGTAAGCCCTTCTGGCATTGAATGAAAAAAGATACTCTACTTTTAAAATTTGAACGCCAAGCCGCTGTAAACTCGTTAATAAGTTCGGCACGTCATCTTGGTTTTTGCCTACAAACCTACATCTAAACTGATCTACTGGGTCGATGTCTGAGGTTTTTTGGGGCCATATTAATAAGCCCCGATTTGATATTAGCTTTAAACTGAAATTTTGCTGGCTGAGTATTAATGTTTCTGCCAGCTGTTCTACAGGGCCTCGAAATTCAATAAAAACATCAACTCCTTCGAAATTTTTTTCCTCAAACTGGTAATTTTTTGCTAACACTTTATTTAAGTCTAACTTTGCCTTGAAGGAAGCTTTTTTCAAAGTTTTTGGTTGATTGCCTAGGTTTGAAATTACTGCATCGGTAAACTCTTGTGAGGAAACTGATTTAGAAATCGCAATATCCCTCGTGTGAATCCCAGCCTCTATGGTGGCTGCCCAAGCATTGTAAATCAACTCTGCATGCTCAACCAGTCCCAAATGCTGCAACATTAAGACACTGGCTAGAATTAGCCCTGATGGATTGGCTATACCCTGTCCAGCTATATCAGGCGCAGTGCCGTGAATTGCTTCAAACATAGAAGCAACCTCTCCAATGTTTGCCGAAGCTGCTAGGCCGACGCTTCCACTGACTTCTGCTATAATGTCCGAAACAATATCTCCATACAAATTTAGAGTGACAACCACATCGAAATTTTGGGGCTGGGTTGCTAGCTTTGCTGCTCCGATATCAATGATTAAATGCTCTGTTTTAATATCGGGATACTCTTTGGCTACCTCCAAAAATCGCTGATAAAAATAACCGTCAGTTAGCTTCAGTATGTTGTTTTTTGTTAAACAAGTAATTTTTTGTCTGTTATTTGCTTTGGCATACTCAAATGCGTAGCGAATAATTCTTTCTGTGCCCGGTTTTGAGATTATTTTTATTGCATGAAAAACCTCACTGCTCTGCTGATACTCAATTCCCGCGTATAAATCTTCTTCATTTTCTCTAATAATCACACAATCTATTCCTGGGTAAGAGGTTTTTACAAAAGGGTGGTAAGATACGCAGGGTCTAACATTCGCAAAAAGGCCTAGTCCTTTTCTAATAGTTACATTGACGCTTTTAAATCCTGCCCCTAGGGGCGTTGCTACTGGGCCCTTTAAAAGAACCTTGTGCTTCTTGATGAGATCCCAAAAATCTTCAGGAATGCCTGAGCTGATTCCTCTGTTGTAAACTTTTTCTCCTAACTCTACGAACTTGTAACTTAGGGGCGCTTTTGCTGCTTCTAAAACTCGTAACGTCAAGTGCATTATCTCTGGGCCGATTCCATCACCTTCACAAATAAGTATGGGAACACTCATGATTTTTAATAGATTATTTTGGACTTAAACCAGAGATATTGCAAACAGCCTTTCAAGGATTTTCTCCCAAAAAATCAAACTTTCGTTAAAGTAAACTCTTAAAATATCAAGAGGTAAGCCTCCCTTGAACGCTTCATGAGATAAATGGGCTTAAACTGTTTAGACTAGTCTTTGCTTGGAATAAATTTAACTTTCAACGCATTTATAGTTGTCATAATTTTGACCAACAATTAGAACCTCAACTTATAAAATTTATAAAATACAGTTTACCATTTTGCCAGCAAGTTGATTAAAAAGCTAAATTAAGGGTAAGACGAACTTAACGCGCTTCTAAAACTACATCCCTAGATTAGCACTTTAAATTTCAAGCTACAGTTAAAATAGTTTTTTTGCAAACTTTCTAGTTCTACTTGTTAAGCTAGCTGTGAAACCCCCTGCCTTATTTCGTTAATCAACAATAATAATCTGTGTACTGGATTTGTAACCTCAACATATCTCCCCGTCTCGTCAAGCACTCTAAGTGCTTCTAAATTTGAGGGATCAAGTAAATCACTCATACGCACTATAGTTTTTTAAATACACATTGCAAGGTTTGAGTAAAACTTATACCCCAACAAAATATTTTTATCGCTGATGAAAAAACGGTGCTTGTAAACAAGGTAGATATCCTTTAGCTGTTAACTCTCATTAGCTTGAGCTGTCGTGGTGATCCTAAGGGCCTTAGATTAAACTTTATATTTAATTTTGCTTTGATCTCCCCCGACCACAGAAGAAAGAAAGTGAGTCAAAACTAACTTGCACAAAAGTCAGATTAAAAGATAGCCTCCATTAGAGGTTTTATGATCAGATGCTGTTTTTTCATGACTCCAAAAATTCCAACTCTTTTCCATACGTCTCAGGGATAAGCCTCAGCAAAAATAACCCCAATAAAGAGACTGAAAGTAAGCAGATTGAGGGAACAAGTAACTTTGATATGGACAAAGAAGCAGTGTTTTTAAAAATCTCTATGAATATTACTGCGCTGGCTCTTATAAAATTAGGTAAGCTTGTTGTTGCTAAAGCTCGGAAATTTGTGCCAACAGTCTCCGCACATGTAGTGATAACTACAACCCAATTTGTTGCAGCTACTCCAAGCAGAAACAGTAAAATTAAATAACCTGCCTCACTCGAGGGAGGAGAGATTAGCAGCCCAGCCGAGATTATGACAACACTCAACAATGATATAAAAATAGCTTTCTTTCTACTTTTTAAAATTTGGCTCATAGCGCCCCAAAAAAAATCACCTATGGTAATACCTAGATAAGTAAACAAGGTTGCAGTTGGAACCAAAACTGGCCCAAAGCCCAACGATTTTGAGATTTCATAAGAAAAAGATGCCATCACCCCCACTACAATCCAAACTGGAGCACCAAGCCACACTAAGACAAGAAATCTCTTTGCTCTTTCCCAAGCGCTGAAGAATAAAATTATATTCCCACGTTGCTCTACTGTTTTTGCCTTAAGAAAAGTTTCACTCTCATTAACAGAGAGTCTCAGCAAGAGAAGAGCAAATCCCATAATACCGCCTAAAAAATAACCGTATCGCCAATAAATATACTTGCCTACCAGCGAGGCAAAAATTACTCCTGAAATTCCAAAAGCAGTTAAGATTGTTGCGGCCCAACCGCGCGACTTAGGTGGAAATTGCTCTGCTACCAAAGTTACTGCCACACCTAGCTCTCCTGCTAGAGCAAACCCACAAATAAATCTCAAAATTAAGTAAATCAAAGGGTCTTTAATAAAACCGCAGAGGAAAGTTGTTAAGGAGTATGTAAAGATTGTTAAAAACAGTGATGTTTTTCTACCAAATCTATCACCTAAAAAGCCGAAAAAAAAACCGCCTAAAAGAAGGCCGATTAATTGTGCGTTTAAAATATTAGCGCCGATACTCAGAACTTCCTGTTCATTCAAACCTAGCTCCTTCAAACTTTCTACACGAAATATGTTAAAGATAACGATGTCGTACAAATCCACGAAGTATCCTAGCGCACCTACTAAAACCGCGAAGTAACTTTTTGGCATACCAGAAAAAACTCCCCCCAACGATGATACGAGTAAAATAGAAAACAATTAATCGACAAATTATACTCTGAAATTAAATGCGTCATGCAGTCTTTTTTCATGAAAGTCTAACGAATGATTAAAAAAATTCAGTTTTAGACGAATCCTTTGGCACGAAAAACAGTTGGCTGCTTTGTTAAACATTTAGATTATTATCTTGAACTTAAGTAGCATTCCCAAATTATATACATGAACTGAAATCCTATGAGCATTTGTTATGAACCATTGTTTTTGAAGTGAGAAGCAAACTACTTAGTCTACAGGACGTTTTTTGTCTGTCAGTATGGAATGATTGCCATTAAACTTTCTGTCAAAATTTTTATTGCACCCTAATAGTTGGTTTTTTGAAAAACCCTACAGTGCCTCAATTAAGTGATCCTTAGTTGAGTTCTTATTACTCAACAGCTAAGAAGTGACTCACCAAACATCAATACTAATTAGGTTTAAGTTTAAAAGTGATTTATCCCTAAAGTGTCTTGCATTAAGCGATCAGAAATTTCAGTTATGTTGATTACAGAGCATAAATTTAACCCTGAGCTTAGCTATACCCCTGATCTGATATTTGTTGATGCAAGTTTCTCGATTCTTTATCCTTCGAAACTTCAGCTTGCAAATTCACATGCAAGAAAGTTTTTCACCTTAGCAACCATTGTACCCGGAGCTGCAAAAGCAGCAAATCGCCGCAGAAAACTCGTAGAACAAAAAGAATAAACCGAAAATCAAGTTTGTACCTAAAGTCGAGTTTTTAGGTACTATTTAGGATGTAGATAAGCAAGCCAATGACCTTTAGGAGCCCATCTGCCTTTTCATGTTGATGTTTGCTTAGAGCATAAATCCTTGATCCTTCAGCCAGTATTTGAGCCTCCCGTTACTCTTTCAGATTGCGAATGAGTTTTTTTAAGTTTACGCAATTTTAACAAAGCTTTTGGTGCTCCAGTGTTTGTAACATTGGCTGAAGATTGCTTGCGTGAAGTGTCTATAGGTCATTTAGAAAAAAGTGCCGTGCAAAATGGCATAAGATGCATCAGTTTACCGCGCGCTCAGTTTAGCCCTGTGGTTAGGGAGTTACTTCCTTTAACTTTAAGCAAATCCAACAGCCTTTAAGGATTTTTCAAGAACAACTAAACGCAAGTTGGCAAGGTTTTGGTAATCGATAAAGTCCTTTTGCAAGGTTTTAGTTTTGAACTCTAGCAGGATCTTTTAAACTCCTCCTAAAGCCTCTGAATAAAACAGAGCTTTGAGTGAATTCAAAACAAGAAGCTCTTAACTGGGCTAATTTGTGCAGTTAATGATGAGGCTTCCATGATTTTCAAGGTCGTTCCCAAAGCTTGAAAGCTATTTGAGTGTATGGCTAAGTACATTTATGATGCTTTAAGAAGTCAGGGCTGTGGTAAGGTGCCTAGCATTAAAAATTTAAAGAGTTTCAAAATAACGCTTAGGTTTCAATCAACAATCTTTTAAAAACGCGTAGTGTTAAAAAGAAATAGAAGGCGCAACTAAATGTTGCTAGTTTGAGACCCCTAATTTGGGGAATACTGTATCAAGAGTTACAGTCAATATTTTTGTTCCAAGAAATTTCGTATTCCTCAACCTTAGACTTAATCAAAGGTGACGTTGAACATTTTAACTCGAACTCGTAGGGAAAGTTCTTAAGTTTATTACCAGAGCGAAAACTTATAATTTATTATCAGAGTAAAAACGTAATAGTGTCAACGCTAAGGTGACAAGCTTAAACTCTTTATAAGCAGATCCTTAAAGATTAAATAGCTTTTTGCTCTGAGATTAGACTTGATAAGCTTATTGGCCCTTTACTGCTATTTAGATTTGTAACTGAATGAAAATCATTTTAAGTCCCCACCCAAATCTTTGACAGTTTCTTTCAATTTAACGTTGATGTTGCTCAGTAGGAAGCTTTTTAGAAAAATACAACTCGCTGGATTTCTAGCAAAGTGCATGGCTTGAATCTAGGTTTTAAATCTTAATCGATTACCAAATGATTATAGGCCAGAGATAACTGTAAACCTAATCTAGAGTTATATTTTGCGAAACATTGAACCTTGATAAAAACATAAAAAAGCGTAACAAAAAGGCGATGGGGTGAGTTTGCTAAACCCTTTTTTAAATGATTTTTTCTAATTTAAATATAAACAAGCCCTAACTATTTTGCCGCTAAAGAGGTCTCCAACAAACCCCTACCTAATTTTACCGGACCAAAATTAATATTGGGCTCAGTTTCACCAAAGTTCTCTAGAGCTAATAAACCCTACCCTAGGGAGTTAGGGCTCTGCGTATTGCTTCCCTTATTACTGCTAGTTGTTCAGGTTCGAGTTGATTTGATTGACCACCGCATAATGTTACAGGAGAATGATCCTTTATCACTGTATGAAAAGCAAAAGCTATAGCATAAAATTTTTGGTAGATGTTAATTGCAAAACTTTTAGGGTCCATGTAAAACCTAGGGACACTTGTTTCCTCTTGATTAGTTAAATCTCTTGGATTGACTTGATTAATTTTAGTCTTTGGTTCATTGAACCTTTTCACCGTATTTAATAAATCCTTTAATATTGCAGGAAGGAAACTCTGAGGGTCTAAACTGTTTAGTCTCTGGATTTCTGAGTGAAGCGCTATTAACGGCATTGAATCTGGATCAACTTCCGGATGATCTCCATGTGGATAGTAAAAGAAAAATGGGGTACTAATCCCCTCTTTTTGAGTGAATCGACTCTGATAATTTTGATAATTAAATACCAAAGCACCACCCGGCCCCGCAACGCGTTGAGCCTCGACTTTTGGTTCTATAGACATCATCATAGTTAAAAGAGTTTTAAAGGCATATAAATCTAACCCTACGAACACGAGTTTTCCTTGCTCGAGTCGTTCCACTAGATCCTCCAGCCTTGACACTAATTTTTTCCTCAGCTCATTTAAGTCTTCCTCAAAGCAATCTAAAAGAGCTAATCGCTCTTCTATTGAACAAGCTTCTAAGGTCTGTAAAATGCCAAAAATTGCAGCGAAAGGATTGCTGGCATCCTCAATTTGGTGATATATAACGGCACAGACAGGTAAATCTGTATCATCAATTTTAGTTATCAAGCCCGGCATCAACGGATCATCGGTTCTGACTTCAACAAATACCCTTTGTCCGGTTTTTAAATACACCTCGAGTAAGTAACAATTATTTTCTAGCTCATGTTTTTGTACGACTAATGGTCCTTCTATCTCTTGCTTCATATCTTTGTTATTCCATTATTATATGGTCAGGCTAATTGTAAATCAACTCCTTTTTATTTGCATCGTTTCATTTTTTGTTTCACAAATTAATCTGACTAATTTTCTAATTTAACCAATTTTGCTAAGTAATATCATGAATTAAAATTGAATCAATATGGTTAGCGAGCTAAGAGATTTTGAAAAGATTTACTTAGATGGACTTCTTAGTTAAAAGTAGATGGCGGAATTTTTTCAAACCAGTTTTACGACTGCACGCAGCTTTTAGAAGAGTTGTTTGGGGTTTTGATGTCAAACTCTCTAAAATCTAGAATCTTAGTGCTTGCTTATTGAAAAAATTCCCTTTTTAAAATGGGGCACTTAAATGGGGCAATCAAGCTCGAGCAGACTCTGATCCGATTAACTAGCGATTCGTCGCACTAATGAATAAATCTACTCTATGCCACTCTAAATTATTACTTATTGTTGGCCTAAATCGGCATCCTAAGAGAAGTCTCAGCTGGCTTTGGTTGAGGCGGGTTAAGCAGCGAAAAGATTGTTGGCATCCTCAATTTGTTAATACTGCTCGGGGGCTGCTATGATCGATAGAAAGCGGGGCTAAAGTTGCTGTTTGGACTTGTGAAGGAACTCATTCGGAAGTGTCTCATTATGCAGCGAGGGTTTTTAGGAAGGAAACTAGAGGTGTGGTAGCTGTTTCAGCGGACAATGGAGAAGTTTTTTATTTAGATCTAGACAATCCGTTTGTTATTACTGTGAGTGCTACAAACACTGAAGAGCGAAGAGCTCGATGGGCAACCTATGGGCCTGCTACAGACCTAACAGCGCTGGGGGAGTTTATAATAGTACCGCTGAGAGGAGGGGGCTATGCTTGGGCTATGGGCACTTCATACTCTGTTCCTATAGTTGTTAGGGTAGCGGCGTTGGTGCTTTCCACTAACCCTAATTTTACGGCTGAGCAGCTTAAGCGGATATTTTTTGGGTCTGCTAATGATCTATTAGTCCACCGGGTCGGGATCCTAGGCATGGTGATGGTGTGTCTAATGCAGTAAGGGCTATACAAATTTCTTTAGGGCTACCGACTGATAACAGGGTAGATTATGTAGAACTTTATCTGTGTGAGCCTAAAAATAGACCTGTAAGTGTTGTAATGCCAGTATGGGATCTAATTGAAGACTCATCGACAGTTCACAGACTTAAGTTAACGACTTGGGGGGAGGTTGATACAAGTGAGTTATCCTGGTGATCAGTTGGTGGTTAGGTATAGGATACCGTGGACTACGCATTTTCATCCTATTGGGCTTAATACTGTTACTGTTGGGGTGCAGGATGGTGCTGGGAATGAGAGGGAAGCTAGTTTGACAGTGGAGGTTAATAGTCCTGAAGATAGGGATGATCCCAGAGTAGCGAATAACATGCCCTGCTGATATTACAGTGTTAGAAGAAAATGGTTTGGTGGTGATGGTTAATTCTTAAAATGATATAGAGGTGGTTTTAGTTGAGCTGCACCTAAATGGCAGTATGTATTAGCTAGCAGGGCGCCTCTTATAGCGCGTAGAGGTAGTACTAGGAATTGGCAGCCTTGTGCTCGTTGGTTGCAGGCTTTGGCGTATGATGCAGCGGGTAATGGGGGCACTCTAATGTTGTGACGATTTACAAGTCAGCAATTCCTACGCCTGGGGATACAGTTACTCCTATGGAGGATGTTACGCCTACTGTTACTGTGACTGATACGGTTACTGTTACTCCGTCTGATCCTTCTCCTACTAGTAGTAAGGTTGTGCATTGTGATGAGAAAGCTTTTCGGCTTGATACTAAGACTCTTAGCTTGCACTTTAAGTCTGTGGGTGCGGTTATATTTTCAGGTTACAACCTACTTAGGTTGAAGGTTAAGGATAGACGTGGGGTTGGTTTGTTGAGGGAGTATATGGGTGTTGTTAGGAGGTATGATAAGGAAGGCAGGGGATATTTGAGGGGGGTCCTTAAGACGGTGTTGGTGTTGGGTTAGTTTGTAGTTGTGTATCTGGTTGTGAGGTGATGAATAGTTGTTGGGGAAGGTTGGAGTTGGTCGTGGATAGGATAAGGGGTGTTGAGTTAATGATGTTCAGGCGGTTTGCCGATAAGTTAAGTAAGAGGCAGGTTCGGGGGTATGTACTAGGCTAGAGAGGCAAAGTAGGTTATTTAAGCGGCAGTTGTCTAATTTACCTCATTAGGTGTGTGATGTAGGTAGGTAAAAATTTGTTAACTTGTAGAAGGCACTAACATCTAATTTATTTCGAATTTAAATTGACTTTTTCCGTTTCCAGCCGCGGCTAATCTGGAGCAAATGAATAGCGTTCATATTATTAAGGCTATTTTTCTGAGTAAGTAAAACCATCTTATCAAGGGCTTGTGTTGGTGTTGGGTAATGAAATCAGATAGTGTTCCGAGTGATTGTGAAAGCAGCTTTAAAAATAATGCTTAGCAATTAGTTATCTCTAACCAGGATCATTAAAAGGTCTAAACTTATTTGAAATTATTGGCTTAACAAGAAGTATGTTAGTTACTCAAAACACTCTGGGGGCAGGGTTCAAGCTCCTTGTATAGTTGAGTTTCCTGTCTAAGTTTATTCACAGTGTTCCAATTAATGTATAAGCAGCCCCCTTTTTCTTTAAGTTTGATTTTTTACCTGCAAGGTAAAATTTAGCGATGTCATGTTAATTACTATGTGAAAAAAAATCTGGGTAGTTGAGTTACATTTTTTTAGCTTTGGTTATAAGCGCTTAAAGCGGTAAGATGGGAAGCTTTCCGTGATACTTAAGCGGTATCTTAAACTCTTGAGCAAGGGATTTTGCCTCCTCTGGGGAAAATAACTGAATTTGGCTTTCTGTTCTGTCTAGATGGATAAAACGGGGAGGCCCTTTTGCTGGAACTGGAAAATAAAAGCTTCCTTCTTCTGTATAGATGATGGTAGTTCCGCCATCTCTGTAGATTTCTCTGTAGAGAGGATCTAATCGCTTTACCTTTTGCCCTGACTCAACGTAGATTTCTAAACCTAAAAAAAAGCCTTCTGGCGGACACGTAATCACGAATCGTCTACCATCGGAAAAACTTCCAGCAAACTTTACTTCCTTTGTAAGGGCTCCAGGGGAGTAGTTTGAGATTTTAGCTTCAATTCTAGCTACTTGCTGATGACTTTTGACTTCTCTTAAAGTAATGGTTCTTTCCCTCCATTCATCTCCTCCATTTTTTTCAACGTAGTAACCCTTGGTCAAAGTTGCTTTTTTTTTCCAATCTCGAGGTCTAAATCTTCTTTGGCAGTTCTGATTGTCAAACTTAATCGGCCATCGAAATCATTTGAGTGAATTACTGGCGCTTCGATCGCCTCGTTTGAGTTTTTAGTCTTTACAAATACTTTGTAATGCTTTCCTTCTAACCATCGAAGTTCTGGAAATTTTTTGTAAATCTCTTCATCTCTCCGAAGGTCAATTTCTTTAACAATGATGGTAACACCGGTTTTTGGGTCTTCGAAAATTCTAGCAGGAGAGCTTTTCATTAATCGGTTAAACTCGTTCTGAGTCTGCGACGAGAGCTGCCCTTTAGCTTGCTCTGCTTCAACTCGCTTTATTACATCCCGACCAGATAAAGGCGACGTGCCCTGCCCTGTCAAATGGCGCTTAGTCGCGGAAGCTGTATTTTTTTGTATTTGTTGATCTCCTTTTAGCTGTCGCATCTTTTTTAAAAGATTAGGATGCATTACTACAAAATTATCTCCTCACTTTTTTGCGCAGAGAGCGCTCTAAAGCACCCTGACTGTTACTTAAGGATTGCGGGGCACTTAAGATGCGTGTTGTTTTTATTTAACACCTTCTAGGACAGGTTGAGATTATTAGCGGCTTTTTTTCGAGTTCAAGTTAGTTTCTTAACTCAAGTTATTAAGAAAAAATTCAAATTATACCCAGCTTTTTAGTTTAAGTAAGGCGCGAGTAGCATTTTAGTGCAATGACTGGCTATACGAGCAAAATTTAGGCTGGTATTTGATGCGGTTCAAAAACCTTCAATTAAAAAATTGCAATGTTGTGAGGATTTTCATGGGGCTTGCTGGGTTAATTGAGTAATTTTTTTGTAATGCTCGAGACTAACGCAGAAACCTTTATAATCTGAGGGGTTTTTAAGCAAATTTGGCCATAGACAGTCATAGTGGTTTTAGCATCTTTTTACACGCATTATTTCGCGATATCCCCAACTGTCTATTAGTGGGAAGCCTTCTGTTGAATTTTCGTTTACAAAAAACCCGCCGAGCTTATTTTTAATTTAACGCAAACACTAAATGGCCCGCAGTCAGCATCAAACAAGCACTAAGATGCGAAGGTTGTTAGGGGAATATTAAATCACTTCCCATGCAAACGCCATAGGGCTTAATAAGACTTAAAAAGCAATGACTGCCGTCTTCGCACTAAGAGTGGTAAAAATAAATCTGACCTAAAAGATTTCCTGCTAGAACCTGCTAGAAATAGTACAGTTGCCCGAAGTTTAACTTAAGTTTAGCTTAAAATATGCTAACCCAATTTACTTTTTTAGCTCGTGATTGTAAAACTTTGGTCGCAGCCTCTTTAAAATAGAACAGTGTTCTGATTTTATTGAAATAGACTCAAAGCTTAACTCTGGTTAATGATTTGTTGATTTTGTAGGGGATTATGTTTTATGCCTGAGGAGGCTGCGATTAGGTCTTGAATTGAGGCTCTAGGGATTATGATAGAAAAAAATTGAATCATTAAGCTTAAAAAGTAAGATTAGTTTTAAAATCGTGCCCTCGGTCAAACTCGAAAGTAGCAAGACTCAGGTAGACAAACATAAACTGAAACAGCTAGTAGACGATTACTTAAATGCCATCAACAATAATGACGCTAGACGGCTTAAAGAAATCTCAGAAGTTATTAAAGGGTGTTCCTCGGAACAAAAGTTGCAATTCTCATTAAAACTTCTACGGCGAAGATCAACATTCCGCCCAGAACATTTAGATTTTGACCTGACACCTCGGGAGTACGCCATATTGTTGGCCAAAATTATGAGGTTTTACAAATATGGTAGGTGCCCCAATCACTTGGGCTCGATTATTCTAGAAGTTTTGCGAAAAGAAAGAGAGCAGATAGCGGATATAGTTTTAGAGTTGGCAGATTACGATAAAAAAGCTCTGATATCCTGGTTGAGCCAGATACTCCCATTATTGCCAGACACTATAAGGTCGTTACCAAAGAACGAGTTTCTAACTTACTTAATTAAGGATTTAGCTGAGAGTTTTCCACTTGAGCTTGCTTTAAAGCTTGACAATTTGGGTGCAAAGGAGCTAGATTTTTTGCCAGATGACTTCTGGTTTGAGACTTTAAAAAGAGCGATCTTTGAACTGTCCGACGGCTTTAAAACCTCACGGCTTTTAGGTATATCCATAATCCGGATTTCAAAAGAAGAATGGGAAAAATTTTTGCTGGAGAGCCTTGACATTTTATGGGAACACGATTTCGCCGATTACTCTCAATGTTGTTTTGCGATCGAATTTTTAAGGATTTTTGCCTCTTTTGTTGCCCAAGACTACAACAAAAAGCTTGCGTTTCAGAAACTTCTTTGGCTGTGTGAGTTTTACTTGGAAAATTGGGAAAACCGCGAATGCAGTGGGATAAAAACTTGTAAAAAGTTAGCTGATGCGTTTGCAGCGGATGGAGTTTGTGAAATTCAAGCTTCAGAGATGTTTAAAATCTTGTTATTTCTAAGATCAAAGTGGCCAGAAGATTTAGAAGGTCAAGATTTATCAAGGTGGGCTTTATCAAAGTGGACTAATAGTAGGTTGGCAACTTTCCCTAAAAGCCCAAATTCACTTAGGCTGATTTATACAACCCTACTTGATCTATGGAGACAATCTGGGGGTTTAGATTTGAAAGTCATTATGGAAGAAGACGCTTTGGAGAGGTCTAACTTTCATAAAACCATCTTCTGTCTAAAGCTTCTGGAAGCATGGTTGATTTTAGCCGGAAAAACAGGCATTGAAAATCCGCAAGATCTGTTGCCAGATCTGATCGGAATGGCGAAGGTCGATGGTAAATGTACTTGGACGCTATCGGCTCACACAGTAAACTTGGCCGAGAAAACCCTTAGACAATGGGTTAGTACCCTTGGTATTAAGTATCTAGAACGATGGGCACAATATCCAGTCATTCTTGAAAAAGTAGGTTATGAAAGTTTAGAGAATTGGGAGGAAACTGCGGTAAACCAAATAGAAAGCGTTTTTGGTAGTTTTGTTGATTTTTGCATTTACATAGCTCGGCTTCACTCAAGAGGAGGTCCGGAGCGTGTGCTAGGTGTGGCAGGTGTACAGAGATTGCTTGAATTCATTGCCCGGGGCTGGGAAACACACAAGTATAGCTCCGACTTCTACGGAGAAGAGACTCTCCAAATCTGGAGACAAGATCAAATTAGGATTGATGTCATAACCATACACGCTAGTGATAATTTAAAGACTTTAAGAAGCCTAACCGGCGGGCTAGCAAAGGTTGCCGATTCGCCTCAGGAATTCGAAGCCGAGATCACTAATATTATACAAGAGTTAAGCAATTTAGAGGAACTTTCTCCTAAACAGGTGAGAAGTAAGGTAACTAATATTTTGGGAAGTTCCGGGCTTATGCTATACCCTGAGTTTTTGAAGTCCACGTTAAGACATCTAGTAGAAAGAGAAGACTTTTTGAGCAATACCAAACTTCAAAATTTAGGCTTAGCTATAACATTAGAACTATTAGATCGAGCAGAAGAGTTTAAACTTCCCAAAAGTGATAGAGACAGGCTAAAACAAATTAAAGCCATCATTAATTCAAGTGGTAGTGAGCAAAAGAAGCTATTAGCTGAATCACTGGTCACAGGCCATCCTAACTTATTATTTAGGGCAGGAGCTTTAGTGCCAGGAGTTTATAGTTGCTTAGACCCTTTTCATGGAGATCACAGTCTAGGGGTCGGGGGAAATGTTTTGGAGCCTGGAATCAAGATAGGGGTTACATACGTAGTCGAGCATCCTGATGTAGTGAAGTTGCTTGAAAAGAGTTCCGATTATGTTCATTTGCATTTTGATCCAGTTAGGGAAGTTTTACATGTGAGGGGGGAACATCAAGAGATAATCATCCCCCTCAAGGGCAAGTGTAGATCGAGAACAATCTTACATTTAGGTAAAAATTCGAGTTCTGGAAGGCCCGCACTTTTAAGAGACGAGTCGATTCAAAATCTGGCAGAGGAACTGAAGAATCCCGTTAACCAAATTTGGGAAGATCTTGAAAGGACCTTAATAGAAAAGCTCGAAGCAGAGCCCGCAAAACCAAGCGATACTCACTTTCCAGAACCAAAAGAGTGGGCGTTTGGAGTTTGGTTTGAACCGACTTGGGAGCATTATTTTGATGAACCGTATGTTTTTGAGCAACACGACCCTCTAGCTAATAAATTTTTAAGCCTGGAGGCGTCGAACCCACCTTTACGCGAAGTAACTGAACCCAATTACACAAAATGAACTCCTTTAAGCGCAGCTATATTGCATCGCTGTATTTTAAGCTTCGTATGTAAGACCGGTTTTTTGTTTTATTTTAAACATTTTGTATTTCAGTTAAAGCAATCAACTTTATTATTTTAGAAAAAAGTCTTGGACAATAACCCAACTGAAAGGCTAAGGGTAACTAAAAAAGTTAAGAGTGAAAGAGGAACGAAAATGAAAGCGGTTATTTTTTATCTGAATGCTGATTCAGAAAGCATTACCTAGAAGAAAAGTATTCTACTCGCTGAAAATGCAAAAAGCCCAATTATTAAAGCAAGTTTTAACTGGAGATCTTGATCTACCACCATTTATATCTACCTTTTTCTGTTATGTAAATTTTCCAAAAAAGTTGGAAACTAAAGTTCTAAAGTTAAAAGTATTGCTTTTTGGTGATAAAAGATTAATTACTCAGACTAAACCATTATTTTTTAACAACGGGCTTACTCATTGTTTTACGCGTTACAAGTTTTAAAACAAGCTACAAGACAAGTGTAAAGATGCTCGTCCACTAGCATCCCTATTGTTATACCTAAACTCAAGCTCTTTAAAATGATATACAACTACCCCATTTCTCATGCCATGAAACCTCTGCAAACTTTCCTTGGCTTACCCCCAAAACCCTTCTACACAATTAAATATAAATTTTTTACCTTTGCCAAACCGTTTATACTCTTTCATGCTTGTGTAAAATACAAGACCATCGTAACTTTTGTAAAAACAAGTGCAAATAAGACTACCTCTTTTAACTTTTCGTATACTTTCCCGCAATAACGTCTTTGATGTTACATCTTTTACTACCTTAACTTTTACCTTACCCCCTCGCTCAAGATTACTTGGTATCTTCCCTAGAGCGCCCCTTCCTGCTTATTTTTCCTCCAAAATAGCTCTCCTCAACTTCTACCTCTTTTTTACAAGTCATCTTGCTTGAAGCTAAGCTTATACGTATGCTGTCTTATCTTCATATATAACTCATACAAGGTATTGTATGGCACACTTACCTCCTTACATGCCGTATATGCAGTAAGAACGCCTTATTTATGAGGATTGTGTTTTATTGGTAAAAAGTGGCAGTTGGCAAACTAGTAGGATAACTCTAAAAGCATCTCAGCAACGAACTGCCCTTAAAGTTGAGTTTTTTGAGGGCAATTCCTTAAATAGCAGCTCAGGGGGAAACTTGAGTCTCTTACTTTTGCCGGTATTTTTCCCAATGACTCAATATTGGCGCTGGATTAAGTTTTTAGGTCCTATCTGGAGAAAGAAGATCTAGACGCTAATAGCGGGGAAGGCACTGAAGTCTTCAATGTTGATGTCCTAGAACCCAGTTGAAAAGATTTGGATGTTTTTTATCAGCTCGCAACGATTTTGGAATCGAAACTGTGTCAGAAATCAATATAGCAGTATTAAGCCTCTATGATTGTGAGATCCTACAGGAGAGTACTTTCGATTGGTCTTGCTTGCTCGGTAGAGTCCAGAGTGTTTAGGTAATCCAACCATTAAGACGTCATTTAGGAAGTGTTAGATGGCAAGTAGTCATACCCAATTACCGTGATGGTCAGAGTTTATCGATTTAATTTACAGCTTATGCAAAAGTTAAAGACCGCCTCTCATTAAGTTAGTTTAGGAAAAGTTTACTTTTAAGGTATGACTGATTTTGAGGATTGAGTGCAATAAAAGCGGAAAACTTCTTCAAATCACATTGTTGAGGAAGTTGCTTGAAACCTTCGAAACAAGCACACCGACGCGCAGAAACTCAAGTCTGTAGGCCGCAGGATTATAGTGATCGAAGCGTTATCAGTGACCAAAAATGTAAAGTTGAGAAATAGAATTATTTCATTAACTTAGTTGAATTTAAAAAGAGAGCAGTTTGCTTAAAAAAATTAAGTGCCACTGCTGGCTAATAATCAATCTTAAAGGCTGTAAAGACGCATAAGCTCAGCAAGGAATTGCTAGGAAAGCGTCAACACAAAAAAGTTTAGTCATCTTTAAGAGATTTAAAGCTTATCAATTCGATTTAGTTGCTATACAAAGTTTTCTCCGAAGGTGCAAAACTCTCAGTTTTTTCAGCCTTATGCATAGAGTGTAAAAAAGGTAACTACATTTTGAAAATTCTTAAGTCCATCCCTGCGCTTTTACTAAATTCTCATCGCTAGTCGCTTTTTAACCTGAGTGTAGGGCGCTATCTTTTGATTACTTTTCTATTATATGTCAGTTTACACGAAAAATCAGGTTAAAATTTTATAAGTATTTATCCCTTATGAATCTCTTGAGTGTCTTGCCAGAAGAATTACAGCACCCACACCTCGAGGAAGTATTTTTGAACGTGGAAATTGAAATGCTGCATCTAGGAGCTAGGGGTTTACACTCGTATCATGTGCAACTTCAACAGCATGAGAGCTGTAAAGGGAGTGAGTTGCCTGTTAGTCAGGACACGTTCAAGAAACAAAAGAATGCCGGGACATCGAACAAAAATTATCAGATTTGCTGTAGAGCAGAGTTTTTAATTACGTTAATGAACTCGAAAGAAAACACAGCTGTAAAAAGTGGCCCCTTGCCCAAACCAATTGGTTGGATTTTAGTCTCTGGGATTAGAGATTTGGAGATTGAGGATGAGCTTATTTGGTTGTTAGGAGGAAAGTTGGCTATCCAGGAGTTCTCAAATTCTACAGAAAGAAAAACCTTACATCAGCTTCTGTTTAACTCAGTGGTAAAAAGTCTTCTTACGGAGAAGCCTGATGAGGGCTATTTAAATGCCGTTGCAGAAACTTTACACAGAGAAGTCTTGAGTGCAGGTTTAAGTAATGGCAAGGAAAGTGTTTCAATCAAGCCACTTGCCATAACCAGTTACACCTTTGAGTCTCCAAGTTGGGTAGGTGTAAGTGACCCAAGCCTTGGATTTGTTACCCCTGAAGTGTCGCAAAAACTTTTGGGAAAAATTACTAAATATGCCTACCCTGCTTTGTTTGGACGCCTTAAAAAAATCATAGAGAAAACTACCAACAACGGATCTGAAAACAAGCTTAATAGATTACCAACCTTTCACATACAGAGATCCGGTGCCCCGATCACGCTGTTTCAAACTGTGTTTGAGATGCGTTTTTCAGTTCAGGAAGGTTTAAATTTCATTCACGCTTATTACAATCATAGGCGTAGTGGTGCAGCTTATCCTGAATTAGTATTAGTGCTTAATAAACGAGAAGAAGTAAATAATTCAGGCACTCATCGCGGTGAAATAGCTAGTAGCGTGCAGGATGATTCTTCCACGGGCTTAGGGCAGCAGCTAGCCGATACAAGCCAACAAAATGAGTGTGATTTAACAAAGTTGAGTTTGCCTGCTTATATTTTCAGTTTGCACAGCCCAGATTTTATTTGTAGTCGCTACATCCAAGATCTTCTTCAATCAACCTTGTAATC
>Ga0209809_1000656_pt1:5000-30767 | contig 30767 bp, 17 predicted proteins | sample YNPMSTMetaG_FD_186172 | JGI IMG/M metagenome (GOLD analysis project Ga0209809, IMG submission 186172) | Anoxygenic and chlorotrophic microbial mat microbial communities from Yellowstone National Park, USA - YNP MS-T MetaG (SPAdes) (version 2) ...
GACACCCGTACTACCGACCCGGGGGCCTCTGGGCAAACGCCTTAAGAGATGCCGGCGGATGCGTGCCCCGTCGCGCAGGCCGCCAGACCTGCATGCAGGCCGACAGCCTGCGCTACGTTACCCGAAACTGATTCGGGCAGGTAGTTACGACACACCCGTGCATCCAGCGCGATTTGCTCTCCATGATTACCGAGAGAGCGTTCTCAAAACGCTGTTGGGCCCCAGATACGAACGGGGTCTGCATCATCGCTCTCCATGATACAGAGAGAGCGTCCTCAAAACGTCCTCAGAACGTCCTCAGAGGGAATTGGGGGGGTGTTCGGTGGTTTAAGGTGGAGGTGTTCGGGGGGTTGAATTTAGAGGGAAGCCAGGAGAATGGAGCGCAGAGGGGAATCGGCATCCAGCGCCAGGTGAAGGGGGGCATAGGAGGTTTCGGCCAGCGCGTGGAGTTCGGCGCGGCAGGCCTGTGCCTGCTCGTACTGGCCGAGGGTTTCGTACAGGCGGAGCAGGACCAGCAGGATCTCGCCCATTAAAGGCTGGTCGGGGCAGGCGCGCGCCAGGGCGAGACCGCGCTGAGCGGCGGCGAGGGCTTCGGCGGGGTTCCCCTGGTTTCCCAGGTGAACCGCCAGCGCCAGGCTGGCCCGCGCCTGCTGGGGAACTTCGCCGGAAGCGCGGGCCGCTTCCGCGAGACTCTCCAGCATCGCCTGGTCAGGGGTCCGGCTACTCAGTGCCAGGGTCATCCACTCCTCCAGTTGCGCCTGCTGAACGAACTGGGGCACGCCGCTGGCCTGCCCGGCCTGCACGGCGCGCTGACTGGCGGAAAGCGCCCTCTGCCATTCACCCAGCAGTCGCCACAGCCCGGCGCGCGCCAGGCTGGTCAGAAAGACCACGGCGTGCAAACGGAGCGCGGCGGCCTCATCTTCCAGTCTCGCCAGCGAATCGGCGGGGGCGCGTCCCTGCGCCAGGTCGGTGAGGGTCAAATAGGCCTGCATCAACAACTGCCCGTAGGCGCTTTCCACCTGACGGGCATTTTCCAGCCCGCGCGCGAAGTCCCGTCTTGCCTCCTCCAGACTGCCCATCCGCAGGAAGGCCGCCCCCCGCCCGGCGAACTTGCCCCACAGACCCGGCAGATACGATGTCCCGGCCACCTCAATAGCCTGGGAGTAGATGCGGACCGCTTCGCCGTAGCGGCCCTGATTGAGCGCGATTTGCCCCAACATCGTCAGGGCGGCGGACTCTATACGCCGCAGACCGCCCCGACGGGAGAGTTCAACGGTTTTCGCCAGTATTTGCTGCGCCTGCGCGTAGTCCTGTACAAAGACCAGCGCGGTGCCGAGATGGTTCAGGCTTTGCACCCTCTCCGTTGAAGAACCGGCGGCGGCCTCTTCCAGTGCCAGGGCCTCCTGCAAGTCCTGGATCGCTTCGTGGGGACGTCCCATCATCAGGGCGACGATGCCGCGAACGTTCAGGGCCCGCACAACGGCCGGTTTTTCTCCCAGAGTACGGGCGATTTCCAGCGAGTGGCTGGCGGCCTGATGCGCTTCCGGGTAGCGATCGCGGGTGTAGAGGGCGTGGGCATAGCGAACCAGGGCGCTGGCACAAAGGGAGGGGAATTCACGGCAGGCAACGAGGGCGCTTTCCAGGAGCGGCAGGACTTGAGCACTCTGACCGCGATAGTGGGCGAGCACGCTGCGTTGCAGGGCGGCCTGCGCCCGCAGTTGGCGGATCTCGCGCGTGGCGGTTTCTTCTCCCAGCAGGGCAACGGCCCGCTCAATGGCTGCTTCTGCCTGTTCAAAGGCGGCCAGGTCCGTCAGTTCCTGGGCGTGAACCAGCCAGAAGCGCGCCGCCGGAAGGGGTTTTTGCGCTGTTTCGTAGTGGGTGGCGATCTCTGCGGCGAACCCCGGCTGCCCGGCATGGACGGTTTCCAGGGCCCGGGCGGCCTGCTCGTGCAGAAGGACGGCGCGGTCGGAGGGAATTTCATCCAGAATCATCCGGTGGATGAGTTGGTGCGAAAACGTATAGTCGTCCGGCCCCGGCGGGACTGCATCCAGGATCAGTCCCTGGGCCTGTAACTGGTCCACCACTTCGGCGCAGGTGGCAGGGGGCCAGGCCAGCATCGTCTCCAGTTCCAGGTTGGAGAAGGAAAAGCCCAGCACGGCCGCCGCCTCCAGCATCTGCTGCGCCGGGGCGGGAAGTTGGGCCAGTCGCGTCCGGATCGCTTCCCGCAGGGTAGGGGGAGACCTCCGGGAGACCTGCCGAGCCCGGCGCAGACTTTCGGCCGCTTCCCGCAGCAGCAGAGGCAGCCCCCGGGCGTAGCGATTGATCTCAGCGATCAGGGCGGGGGTAACCGTCTCACGGCCCAGCATCTTCTCCAGAAAGAGACGACTTTCTTCGTCAGTGAACGCGCGCAGAGGAATTTCCTGCCCACAGCGGTAGCGACGCAGGTCCCGTTTGAGGTTCAGCAACGCCGCCGGTGCCCCGGTGGTGCGGTACGTGATCAGGATCATCAGGGGCAGCGTCTGACAGGTGTGGGTCAGTTCGGCCAACAGTTCCAGGGAGGCGGTGTCCGCCCAGTGAAAATCCTCCATCACGAGAACCAGTGGTCGCTGGATGGCCAGGAAGTGGATACCCTGGCGGAGAGCGGTGCGCAATTCGGCAGCATCGGGCTGGGGAGGGGCCAGCAGGTCGGGGCGCAGCAGGCTCAAATCGGGGACCAGTGGCAACAGCCGGCTCAGCCACTCGGGCGGGATTTCGGCGCTGCGGGCCAGAAGGGGAGCGGCAACGGTGAGCACCTGTCGCCAGGGGTCGTAGGGACGGGGCGGAGCAGTTCCAGTGGGAGGCGGGCATTGTCCCCAAAACAGGCGCGGCGCATCTGCGCCGGCCGATTCCAGGAAACGGTGCAATCCCTCCCGCAGCAGAGCGGTCTTGCCCACGCCGGCCTCGCCGGAGATGAATACGATTCCGCCCTGGCCGTTGCGTAAAGCGGCGAGGAGGGCCTGCAGTTGCGATAACTCATCGGTGCGGCCAACAAAATGCGGCTCGGGCGAGACGGCCTTTCGCGGAATCAGACGCGGCAGACGGTCGCTGAGGATGTCGCGATAGAGCGCCATCGTTTCGGGCATGGGCTGCGTGTGCAACTCGCGCTCCAGTTCGCGCGCCAGCGTTTGATAGGTGGCCAGCGCGGCGGCGCGGTGGCCCGAAAGCACCTCCAGCGTCATCTGCAACCGCACAGATTCCTCATCCCAGGGGTCTTCGGCGGTCAGTTTGCGGGCCCATTTCAGCGCGCGCTCCAGTTGATTCTGCTCAATGCAGGCCCAGACCAGTTTTTTGAGCAGACCCCGATAGTGGCTGCGCAATTCTTCACGGCGGGCAAGGATGACGTCGTCCATATCCACGCCCGCCGCCAGGTCGCCGCCATACAGGCTGATGATGTCTTCCAGTTCGTCTATTTCGTCGCTATCGCGCTCAAAGGCGCGCACATCCAGCCAGAACTCGTCCGAATCGGCCCACGAAACGGTCTGGGGAGAAATGTGCAGGAGCGGCCAGGCGACCGGGGGGAGCACGCGGCGCAGCAGGTAGAGGTGACGGCGCAGGTTAGCCAGGGCGTCGGCTTCGGTCTCGTCGGGCCAGAGGGAAAACGCCAGCGTTTTGCGCGATAACGGCTGTCCGATCTGGAGCAGCAGGCGCACAAAAAGCCGCAGCAAACTCTCCCGTTGGGGCAAGGGAACGACCGTTCCCTCTATCTCCAGGCGGACTTCGCCCAACAAAAAAATTCGCAGAGGGGCTGAGAACGACTGCATATACCTACCCCTGGCCGTTGCGCTACTTTTGTATTTTAGCACATTCCCCAGAAATCGGGTAGGTCTTTTCGCATTGACGGGATCATGCTGTGCCGCGGGGTGGGGGCTTCCGGGGATAAAAAATTGTTTTTTTGTGGCGGCAATGAAGCCGCCGCAATGAAAAATATATTTCACTTATCCTCGTGGGCGAAAAGGCCAAACTTAAGGAGAGGGGGCCAAAAGTTCCCCAAAGCAACTACCTGCCAGGGGGGCTTTGATCAATCACCTTAAGAGATGTTGACGAAGGCACGCCCCTGTAGCGCAGGCCGCCAGGCCTGCAGAGTGCAGGCTGACAGCCTGCGTTACGTTGCCATAAAAGATGGTCCCCCGGGCGGGGGGGTACCCGGGGGACCGCCAGCCAAGGAAAGGAGGAGAGGTGCGATGTGGCTTGGGGAAAACGCCTGCCGCACGGCGTTGGCCACGCCCACCTCGCTTTGTATTATATCACTTCCTGTCCGGATAGAGAGTGACGAATAGCAGGATTTCGGGGTGACAACTGTCTTAAACGGCCCACAGCGCCTCTCTGGGCAGGGGCAAACTCCCGCTCAGGTCGTGCAGAGAGACACGAAGGTGTCCCTCCGGCCCCGGGTCCACGCGTACGTAGGTCAGATAGTGGGGGGTCGTGAAGGATTCGGGATGTTCCAGCAATCGCTGCCAGTCCTCCCGACTGGCCTGAGAGAAATCCCGCCACCACGTCCAGGTGCCACTGTTGGCGTAAACGCCCCCCTGCAGCACGTCCAGCCGCGCCTGGTGCGTGTGACCGAAAACGACCAGAGAGACGCCCCGTTCCCGAAGGATTTGCTGCGCCGCCCCCACCAGATGGTCGCTGAACCCCCGGCTGATCCGCTGACCGGCCTCCAGAAAGTCGGGTTGCGGCGGGGCCGGGCGGCCCGCGCGGCGGAGGCGACGGACCCGGGCCCGGAAACCCCGGAGGGCCCGAAGGAGGCCCGCGGTGCTCATAGCCTGTGCGCGGATGGACGGACGCCCGGTTTCACCCCTCGCCGGAGTGAGAATACCGTACGGCCCGATGCTCTGCAGGACCTCCCCCAGGGCCGCGTCCAGTTCCCGGCGGAAGGCCGGGTCGTCCACATAGCGGCGGGCCACTTCGTCCACATTGCCCGTGCGGACCACCTCCAGCGGCGGCGGTTCCCCCTGCCCGGCCGCGAACGGGTGGAAGACCATCCCCGGCAGGGCCGTCAGCAGAACGGCCAGCGCCTTCAGGGCGAAGGCCGGTTCCAGCACCATCCCGTAGGCAATGAGGGCCGGGATCGGTTTGACCGCGTCCACCCACCACTTTTCGTACTCCACGTGGTTGAAGAACTCTATGACGAACCGGGAGCCGACAGGGGTCTTCAGACGGTCGGGATGGCGGGGGTCCACCGGGTTTTCAAAGTCGTCCAGGGAATTCAGCGGGTCCCCGTACTGGTTGCCGTGCTCCACGTAGACCCCATCCTGCAGGACCGAGCGCGCGGCGAAGGTCAGGAGGGGCGCCCGGGGACCGACGGCCCCCAGGGCCTGCCGGATACGCTCCTGGACGCCGGGCCAGTGGAGTTGCAGGTCATGGTTGCCCTTGATGACGGTCACCGTCCGGCGGGGGCGCTCCGAGAGAAACCCCGCCAGTCCCTCAAAGACGGGGCGGTGCCCGGCGATGACCAGGTCGGTCCGCAGGACGGCATCCGCCTCGGTGGTGGACCGGTAGGCGTCCTCCGGGTAGGCGGCCCGGGGGTCGTACTCGGAGACCGGCACGGCGGGGACCTGGAGGTACTCTACGAAGTCGCCGTTGATGATGAGGTCCATGGGCCGACCGGCGGACTCGCTCTCATCCCGCAGGCTCATCAGAAAGTCGGAGAACTGGCGGTCGTGGCGGAAGTCCTCCAGCGGGTTGGCGCCACCGAAAGACCCGGCCCCCAGATGCAGGTCGCTGAGAATGATTTTGGTGGATACGTCCATCGCCCCCTCCTGGGAAAGTTTACCGCAAAGACACGAAGATCATTCAGGATTTACGCCGCGAATTTTATTTCTTTTAATTCGTGTTGCAAACTTCGTGCCCTTCGTGTCCTTCGTGGTTTTAGAATCGTTACTCCCCTGAGACCCTCCCCGGCGACGGGCTCCAACTGACGTAGAAGTCCCGCGAGCAGTCGTTGCGGTCGCCCGTGGGCGGGTAGCGTTTCAGCGAGGCCGACCAGGGGAAGGTGTCCCCCGGGTCCAGCGGGAAGGGGATGACGCCCGCGCGCGGCTCCCCGCCCCAGGCCACGCTGTCCACCAGCGCGCCGTCGGGCTTCAGGAGCAACACCTCATCCTGCGCGTTCCCCAGCGCCAGCCCGAAGCCCGCCCAGGAGCCCACCGGGACCAGGTCCGGCACCAGCGGGTCGCAGTTCGTCCACTCGTAGGTCGGGTTGAAGCCGTAGGTGGAGGCGAAGTTCGTCGCGCAGGCCGCCACCACAATCACCTGCCCCCGCAGGAGTTGGGCCCCCGCCGGGAACGCGTACCGTCCGTCCCCGTAGTCTCCGACGTTGATGGCGTCCCCAATCGTCCAGCCCGCAAGGCTCACCGCCGGGCCGGGGTTGTAGAGTTCTATCCACTCCTTGCCCGCGTCGTCCCCCGGTGGGTTGATGAAGACCTCGGTGACCAGCGGGTAGTCCGCCGGGGGGACGTAGTCCCGGAAGACCAGCGGGAGGTAGAGGGGGAAGACCAGCGGCGCGTGGGCACGCGCCCAGTCGTGCTCAAAGACGGTCATCAGGAAATCGTAGAGGTCGGCGGAGGCCACCTGCAGCGCCACCTCCCGGTTGGCCTTGTGGGCAGTCTCGGTGCCGTTGACGCTGCCGACGTGGACCCACTTCTCCTCTCCCACCCGCACGAAGAAGGCCTTGGCGTGCACGCCCAGCCCGGTGACGTTCCCCAGCCGGCAGGACAAGGGGAGGGATTCGCCGCGAGCGATGCCGTTCAGGTAGAGACAGGTGGCAACGTTGGTGCCGGTGTCGTAGTACTCGTCCAGCAGGACCCGCACCTCTGCCCCCCGGCGGGCCGCCGCCACCAGTTCCTGGACGCGGGGGTTCAGCCCCGCCGTCCCGATGCCCGCCGTCCAGGTGACGGGCTCGTTCAGTTGCATTACGGCGACCGCGTCCCCCGCGCCGGCCCGTTTCAGGAGCCCCAGCAGGCCGTCGTCGGGGCGGAGGAGGTGTTCCGGGCCGTGCAGGACGGTGATCGTCGTCGCCGTCGTCGCCAGGACCTGGCTGAAGGGCGCGGTGTAGGTGGTCCAATCGGGCGGGGGGAGGGGGGTGTAGCCCGACGGCGGGGCGTAGGTCTCGTCGTACGGCGCGACGTCGGCGTGGACGGGGTCGGCGTCCCGGCGAAAGAGTTCCGCCAGACGGGCCACCACGCCGGGGCTGTCGGTGACCAGGACGAAGCCCCGATGGCCCGCCGTCCCGTTGACGACGGGGTCGGAGGGCATGGAGCGTTCGGTGAAGTTGTCGCTGCTCACCAATGCCAGGCGGTCGTCCACCAGGATGTACTTGGCGTGGTGGTAGCGGTAGCGGGCGGCCGTCTTGCCGATGAAGTAGACGGTGGAGGTGGGCGGATTGTGCAACCGCTGGACAATCCATTTTTCGGCGGACGACATCCCGCCGGTGGGCCCGCTTTCCAGGAGAACCGTCACCACCACCCCGGCCCGAATCCGTTCCTGGACCGCCTGGTAGACGGGGACGCTCTCCAGGGTGTAGGCGGCGATTTTCAGGGACTGCTGCGTCACGCCGATGGTCTGCAGGGTCAGGGAGAGGGCCCCCTCCGGGGCGACGGCAACCGTCACCTGCGCCGAAGCGGTGATTTCCGCCGGGAAGAAGAGGTCTTCCAGGTCCCAGCCGGGGTAGCGGAGTTTGCGCCCCCGGAGCGGGTCAGCGGGGTCCTGGGCCCAGTCGGCGGCGGTGTCGGTATCGGGGACGGGGAGGCCGGTGGCCGGGTCCAGTTTGCGGTAGAGGACCTGCCCGGAGGGGAAGCCGGGGTACGGATAGGGGACGGCGGGGCCGGACCAGCCCCGGGTGATGGGGCCAGTGCCGTAGACCAGGGTATCCACCACAACAGTACCAGTGACCAGGCAGGCGACTTCGCCGCCGTCGGTGAAGCCGGGCCAGGAGCCGGGGAGGAGGGGGACGGAGCGTTCGGAGGCACTGTCGGCCCAGTCCGCATCAAAGCCCCAGACAGGGTAGAAGCCGTCGCCGTTCTGGGCCAGCCAGAGGATGCGCCCGGGCCCGATTTCGGCCCCGGCAGGGAAGCAGACCCGGCTGGTGGAGGAGGGCGCGTCGTCCAGGCACCAGCCGGAGAGGGAGGCGGTGTACGGGCTCTGGTTGATGAGGGCCGCCGCCTCGCCGCTGCCGGCGTAGTTGACGGGGGCCAGCGCGTAGAGGCGGACGGCGGGGAGGACGGGCGCGCTCCAGGCGGCGGTGGCCGTCCCGCCGCCCGCTTCGGTGGCCGTGGCGACGAAGGTCGGGGTGCCGGAGAGGGCCGGGCTGGCCTGCAGGGTGAGGGTGATAAGGGCCTGCGCGCCGGGCGGGAGGTCGCCCGCGTCCCAGGCCAGGGTGGAGGGGTCGGCCTGGCGGAAGGGGAAGGGCGCGGTCTGGGTGACGAAGGTCACCTCGGCCGGAAGCGCGTCGGTGAGGACGACGCCGGTGGCGGTCAGGTCGCCGGTGTTGCCCAGGGCCAGGACGGCGGTAAAGGTCCCCCCGGCGAGGAGGACCGGCGGGCCGGTGTGGGTCAGCGTCAGCGCGGGCGCGGGGGGTGTGATCTGGGTGACGGCGTGGGCGACGTTGTTGGTCGTCGTCACTTCGGGGGTGGCGGTGGCCGCCTCGGCGGTGTTGGTGAGGGTCGTCGTCCCCGACGTCCCGGTGACCTGCGCGGTGACGGTGATGCGGGCGGAGGCCGTGCCGGGGGCCAGGTCGCCCACGTCCCAGACCAGGGTGGCGGGGTCGGCCTGGGTGAAGGGGTAGGGGGAGGTCTGGGCGACGAAAGTCAGTTCGGGCGGGAGGGTGTCGGTGAGGAGGACGGCGGCGGCGGTGATATTGCCGGAGTTACGGAAGGCGATGGTGTACGTGACCAGGGCCCCCGGGTCAGCGGTTGCGGGCCCGGTTTTGCTCAGGGTCAGGTCGGCCAGAGGCGTCGCAACGGAGTTCCGACATTTCGGCGTCCCGTTGATGGGGTTGCCATTGGCATCCCGGCCGTTGCGGATGATGCCGTTGTTGGAGGCCCAGTTGGCGTCGGTGTCGGGGGCGGCGGGGTCTATGCGCTCCATAGAACGGTAGTCCGGAGAACCGGAGCCTGCGGGCCAGGAGCCGCCGTTGCTGTTGGCGGTGTCTATCACGTGGCCCAGCGCGTTGGTCAGGGTGAGGACTTCCCCATTGTTGCTGAGGCCGGTGCCGAAACTGCCCACCCAGTTGGCGGAAACGTCGGAGACCGCATCATCGGTACTCCGTTCAATCAGGTAGTAGCCGAAAGCCGGAATGACGCCGCTCAGGGTGATACTCGGTCCACCGTCAGAGGAAAAGAGCCGCCAGCCGGTGAGGTCTATGGCTGAACCGGTGGTGTTGTAGAGTTCTATCCACTCGTGGGCGGAGTTGGCCGCCGTCCCGCCCCAGGCCACTTCGTTGATGACGACGGCGCCGGGGCCGGGGGATTGGGCGGGCATAATCCCCCTCATCCCCCCCTGCCCCCCTTCTCCCCCGAGACGGGGGGAGAAAGACCCGCTCTGCAGGTAGGGTGGGGGTTCCCCCGCCCGACTGCGAGCAGGGTGGAGGGCAAAGAGGACCAGGGCCAGGAGGCCCATGCTAAGGGTGAGGGGAAGGCAGAGCCGACGAAGCAACGACATCTCGCCCCCTTCTGCTGTCGTCTGTGGTCCGTGGTCTATGGTCTGTCGTCTGTGGTCCATTGTCTGGTCCGCCGCGATGTGGAAGTGAAAATCTGTGGTATAATTTCGGCGTAACTGTTCAGCCTCACCCCTCCCCCAGCGGCTTCGCCGCTGCCGCCGCAGGCGGCGGGGGTGGGGTGAGGAAGCCTGATAGTTACATTTCGGCATCATCCGTATTGTATCCCGAACCCGCTGGCTGTCAAACCTCGGAGCGATGGCGCGGGAGAATCGTTGGGGGGTGGCGCCGGACCTGGCCGAAGAAACCGGACTTCTGGCCTGCGGGTACCGGCGGATTGCCGGAGTGGACGAAGCCGGCCGCGGCGCCTGGGCCGGCCCCGTCTACGCGGCGGCGGTCGTCCTGCCGCTGGAGCGCCCGGACCTCTCCCGTCTGCTGGCCGACGTGCGGGACTCTAAGGGACTCTCGCCCCTCCAGCGGGAAACGCTATACGCCCGCATCCGGGAGGTCGCGCTGGCGGTGGGAGTCGGCTGGGCGGAGGTGGCGGAGATCGACGCGCTGGGCATTCTCCTGGCCACCCGACGGGCCATGGCGCGCGCCATCGTTGGACTGGCCCTGCCGGCCGATGCCCTGCTCATTGACTACGTCCGTCTGCCCGAAATCGGGCTCCCGCAGCGGTCGCTTCCCAGGGCGGATGCCTGCTGCCTCTCCGTCGCTGCGGCCAGCATCATCGCCAAAGTGGAGCGGGACCGGCGGATGACCGAACTGGACCGGGAGTACCCCGGCTACGGGTTTGCCCGTCACAAGGGCTATGGCACCCCCCAGCACCGCCGGGCCCTCCAGCAACTGGGCCCTTCTCCTATCCACCGGCGGACCTGGCGGCCGCTGGCCGGTTGGACCCGGGGATAGGACACGGATAATTACCTGACCTGTGTTGAGTCCTTTAAAAAATCGTACCCTTTCGGAGCGTCGTTCCTGACAACTTTTGGCCCGCACCCCTCCCCCTGCCCCCGGTTCATTGATGTCTCTGAATCCTTCGTGCCCCTCGCCCGCTCGCCTGCGGCGGAGGGGGCCCTCACCCCTCCCCTGGCCCCTCCCCTCTCCCGCTGTGCGGAAGAGGGGAGGGGAATGAGGGAGGGGGTTTTGCGGCGGGCGGCTTCGCCGCCCGCCGCAAAACCCCTTCAAGGGTCATTTGTCATTGGTCATTTCGCCATTGGTCATTCTTGAGGAGGTGCCTGATGTCCGTCGTCCAGGCGTTTCTCAGCCTTTCTACGGCGTTCGGTCTCTCCGCCTCCGCCGGGCTGAACGCCTACATCCCCCTGCTGGTCATCGCGCTGGTGGACCGTCTGACCGACGGCCTGATTGACCTGCAGGGGCCGTGGGCCTGGCTGAGCAGTTGGTGGACCATCGGCGTCCTGGCCGTGCTGCTGGTCATAGAAGTCCTGGCAGATAAAATCCCCGCCGTGGATACGGCCAACGACATCGTCCAGACGGTGGTGCGCCCCACCGCCGGCGCCATCCTCTTTGCCGCCAGTACCCACACCATCCACCTCCACCCCGTCTTGGCGGCCATCTGCGGGGTGATTGTGGCCGGGGGCGTACACGCGGTCAAGGCCACCGGGCGCCCCGTCCTCTCCATCACCACCGGCGGCACGGCCAACCCCATCGTCAGCACGGTGGAGGACGTCATCTCCACCGTCACCTCCATCATCGCCCTGGTCGCGCCCTATCTGGTGCTGGCGTTCGTCGTCATTGTCGTCTCCCTCATCATCTGGTGGGTTGTCCGCCGAAGACAGGCCCGGAGGTGACCGTGTCCGTCCTGAAAACCCAACTGGAAAATGGGCTCACCGTCCTGCTGAAAGAGGTCCACACCGCCCCGGTGGCCAGTTTCTGGATATGGTACCGCGTCGGCAGCGGGCGGGAGCACGTCGGCATCACCGGTATCTCCCACTGGGTGGAGCACATGCTCTTCAAGGGCACCCCGCGCTGGCCCAAAGGGACCGCGGATAAGGCCATCTCCCGCGAGGGTGGGGTATGGAACGGCGCCACATGGTATGATTTCACCACCTACTACGCCACCCTCCCGGCGGAGAAAATCGGGCTGGAACTGGAGATTGAGGCGGACCGGATGACCGGCGCGCTCTTTGAGCCGCAGGAGGTGGAGGCGGAGCGGACGGTCATCATCAGCGAACGGCAGGGGGCGGAGAACGACCCGCTCTTCCTGCTGGGCGAGGAGGTCATGGCGGCCGCGTTCCGGGTCCACCCCTACGGCCACGAGACGCTGGGGCACATGTGCGACCTGCTGCGGATGACGCGGGACGACCTGTACCGCCACTACCGGACCTACTACGTCCCCAACAACGCGCTGGCGGTGGCGGTGGGGGACTTTGAGGCGGAGCGGATGCTGGACCTCATCCGCCGTCACTTCGGGGACATCCCGCCGGGGGACTTGCCGGACGGGACCTCCCCGGTGGAGCCGCCGCAGCGCGGGGAGCGTCGGGTGGTGGTGGAGGGGGAAGGGAACACGGCCTACCTCACCGTCGTCTTCCACACCCCGCCTCCGACCGATGGGGATTTCTACCCGCTGGTGGTGCTGGATGCCGTCCTGAGCGGCGCCAGCGGGATGACCCTCTTCGGCGACGGGGGCACCAACAAGACCTCCCGGCTCTACCGGGCGCTGGTGGATACGGAACTGGCCGCCGATGTCTCCGGGAGCCTCATCCCCACGGTGGACCCCTTCGTGTACTCCCTGACCGCCACGGTGCGGACGGGCCGGACCCCCGCCGAGGTGGAGGAGCGGTTGTGGGCCGAACTGGAGCGGATGGCCGCCGAGCCGATTCTGGAAGAGGAGTTGCGGAAGGCCATCCAGCAGGCGCGGGCCCAGTTCGCCTACTCCAGTGAGTCGGTCACCGGGCAGGCCTTCTGGCTGGGGTGGAGCGAGATTTTCGCCGACTACACCTGGTTTGAGGGGTACCTGGACCGGCTGAGCGCGGTCACACCGGAGGACGTCCTACGGGTGGCGCAGGCCGTCCTGCGCCGCTCCAACGCCACGGTGGGGTGGTACGTGCCCCAGAGTCAGCCCTCCGAAGGAGAGACTCCGGAGGCCTGAGGAAACCCGGATGCGCTTCCGCTCCATCCTTCCTTCCTGGGGAATTCCCGCCCTGGTGGTCCTCGCTCTGGGCTGGCCCGCCGTCCGCGCGGGCATCGGCCCTGCCCTCCCCTGCGGAGACGACATCACCTTCCACCTCCTGCGCACCGTCCAACTGGACCATCTCTGGTCGCAGGGGCTCTTTACAGCCGCCTGGCGCCAGACATGGGCTGGGGGTACGGATACCCCATTTTCAACTTTCACCCTGCCTTCTCCTACTATGTCGTCCTCCTGCTCAGTCGGGCCGGGTTGGGCCTGAACCTGGGCGTGCGCGTGACTCTGGGGCTGACCTTCCCCATCCTCGGCCTGGGGGTCTATGTTCTGGCGCGGGATTTCCTCCGGGAGGAGGGGGCGATCGCGGCGGCGGTCGCCGCGATGTACGCCCCCTATGCGGCGTATAACCCCCTGGTACGGGGCGCGCTGGCAGAGGCGCTGGGGTGGGCCCTGCTGCCCTGGGCGTTGTGGGCCGTCGGGCGGGCCGCCCGGGGCGCTGGACGGCGCTGGTGGGTCTGCGGGGCCCTCTTCTCCGCCGCGCTCCTCTTCACCCACATGACCGCCGCCGTGGTGGGGGCGGTCATGCTGGCCCTCTACGCCCTGATGGAGGCTCTCTCTCCCTCCCCGGTGCCCCTCCGCACCCGCGCGCTCGGGGCCGCCGTCGCCCTGGGCCTGGGGTTCGGGCTGGTTCTCTTCTTCTGGCTTCCCGCCGTGGCGGAGCGCTCCCTCATCCAGTGGGAGCGAACGCTCGCGGGCTTCCCCGGCGGGTACGCGGCCCACCTCCTCTCTCTGCGGGAACTGTTCGCCCTCCAGCCGGTCCGGCCCGACCTGGTCAATCCCTCCCCGCTGCGTTCTCTGGGGTTGATACCGGCCCTGCTGGCGCTCCCGGCCCTGCTGACGCTCCCGTTCGCCCCCCGGCGCCAGCCCCTGTTCTTCGGCGGCGTGCTGGTCGGCGCCATCCTGCTCACGCTTCCGGTCTCCTCCCCCCTCTGGGAGTCCATCACCCTCCTGCGGACCTTTCAGTTCTCCTGCCGTTTCCTGGGGCCGGCCTCCATCGCGCTGGCCGTACTGGTCGGGAGGATGGTGGACCTTCTGCCGGGCCGCCCCGGACGGCTCCTCGGGGCCGGTCTGGCGGCCCTGGCGCTGATCGCGGCCGATTTCTCATGGCTGAAGCCTTCGTACTGTCCCAGTTGGGAGCATCCCTCCCTCCAGGGCCTGCGCCAGTTTGAGCAGTCCACCGGACTGATGGGCGTCACGTCCTATGGCGAATACCTCCCCCGCGCGGTGGAGATATGGCCCACCCGTCCGGCGGAGACCGTCTTTGACCCCGCCTCGCTGCCGGAAGGCGCGACCGTCCAGGAGGAGCAGACGGGTCCCCTCTCCGCCGAAGGGTGGGTGGAGAGCCCCCAACCCTTCCGGCTGACCGTCAACCGCTTCTTCTACCCCGGCTGGCGGGCGTGGGTGGATGGGGAACTGGTGGAGGCCGCGCCGGAGGTCGGACGGGGACGACTGACCCTTCCGGTTCCGGCGGGGAGGCACTATGTCGCCGTTCGCTTCGGAGAGACGCCGCTGCGGTTGGCGGCGGACCTCCTTTCCGCTCTCTCCCTCCTGGTGCTGGCGTTGATTGCGATTCTCCCTGCCCGTGTAGCGCAGGATTCATCCTGCATTTCACAGGATAAATCCCGTGCTACGGCGGGTGTAGCGCAGGATTCATCCTGCCTCCCACAGGATAAATCCCGTGCTACGGCAGATGTAGCGCAGGATTCATCCTGCATTTCACAGGATAAATCCCGTGCTACAGTGGGTGTAGCGCGGGATTCATCCTGCATTTCACAGGATAAATCCTGTGCTACAGTGGGTGTAGCGCGGGATTCATCCTGCATTTCACAGGATAAATCCTGTGCTACGGTAGGTGTGGCGCAGGATTCATCCTGCGTTTCACAGGATAAATCCCGTGCTACGGCAGATGTAGCGCAGGATTCATCCTGCCTTTCACAGGATAAATCCTGTGCTACGGTGGGTATGGCGCGGGATTCATCCTGCATTTCACAGGATAAATCCCGTGCTACGGCGGGTGTAGCGCAGGATTTATCCTGCATTTCACAGGATAAATCCCGTGCTACGGCAGGTGTAGCGCAGGATTTATCCTGCCCTGTAACGCGGGATGTATCCCGCCGGGAAACCGCATGGTTTCTTCTCCTCCCCCTGCTGGTCACGGCAATGGTCCTGCTGGCGGAGCGATTCCAGATGCCGCCCCTCTATGCCCGCCGCCTGACCGGTGAGGGGCTCCGGGGTGTGCCCGTCCCCGCCCGCATCATCTATGACGGCCAGTTCCATCTCCTGGGGCGGGACGCCCTCCCGGCCTCCGTCCCCGCCGACCGCCCGGTGCCGGTTCAGATCTACTGGCGAGATACCGTCCCCGACGGACCGGATTATCGGGTGAGCGTCGCCCTGGTGGACGGGACGGGGGAGACCTGGAACGGGTATCCCCTTCCCCCTCCCTGGCATCGCCCCCCGCCTTCCCCCCGCCAGTGGCCGCCGGATCGCTACGCCACCATTGCTCTGGACGTCCGGCCGCTGCCGGGAACGCCGCCAGGGGAGTACACGGTGATGCTGACTGTCTTTGACGGCGAGACGCTCCTGCCGTACACAGCCGTTGAGGACGGTCGGGCACTGGGGCCGGAGGTGGCCCTGGGACGGGTCCGCCTGACTCGCCCCTCCGCCGCCCCGTCGCTGGAGACCCTGGGCATCCCCGTCACGGCGACGATGCCTGCATGGGGCCCCATCCGGCTGCTGAAAGGGACCGTACGGGAGCAGGAGAGTCGTCCCGGAGATCCGCTCCACCTGGAGTTCTACTGGGAGAGCCTCGCCGACCCGGACGGGGACTACCGGATGCGCCTGTGGGTCTCCGGGGAAGGAGGCCGGGAGTGGGAGCGCCCGCTGACGCGGGCGGACTTCCCCACCAGCCAGTGGCGAGCAGGCGACCGCTGGCTGGGCCTCCATACCCTGCGGCTTCCGCCTGGCCTGGAGAGCGGGGACCACGAACTCTGGCTCCAACTCTGCCGACGGGACGGAGAGGCCTGCCACCCTATCGGCGAGCCCTATCTGCTGGGTTCCCTCAGGGTCCAGGCTCCTCCTCGCTCCTGGACCGTCCCTCCGCTGGGGGTGCGCACGGATGCACGCTTAGGCGACGAGGTCACGCTGCTGGGGGCGGACTGGGAACCCCACGGGGAGACCCTTCAGACAGGCTCCACTCTCACCGTGACCCTGGTCTGGCGGGGGGAGCGGGAAATGGAGACCAGTTACCGGGTCTTCCTGCACATGCTGGGGCCGGACGGCTCGCTGGTGGCGCAGTCGGACGGGGAACCGGCGGGCTGGGCCCGGCCGACGACCGGGTGGCTCCCCGGCGAGGTCGTGGTGGATGAACGGGTGCTGGTCCTGCCGCCGGACCTGCCGCCAGGGGAGTACCGGCTGATGGCGGGGATGTACCGGTACGGTGGCCCCCGCCTGACAACCCCCGACGGCACCGATGCCATCCTGCTTGCTCACTTTCGAGTGAGATAGGACGCCACCTGGGTACATTTTCTTTAATGCTTCTGAATCATTCGTGCCCCGCTGCCGCTTCGCGGCGCGGAGAGGGGGGAATTGAGAGGGGTTTGAGGCGGGCGGCGAAGCCGCCCGCCTCAAACCCCTCCTTTTCTCCCCCTTCTCCTCCCCGAAACGGGGAGGAGAAGGGGGCCGGGGGGATGAGGAGGGGTCAGAAGTGGCTTGTTACCAATCCATCAGTTGAAGTTGCACATGACGTAAAGAGGTGTTTGTGCAGCGGCTGAGCCGCCGCATAAACACCGCTTCGCCATTGCTGCAATTTGACAAAAGGCCCGAAACCGGTATAATAGAAACAACATCCGAGCGGGCACAGCCCGCCGCAAAGACGACGATCGGGAGGAGTAGGTCAGGACGGCCCTGGCGAACCGGCTGGTAGCGCAGGCCTCACCCCACCCCCAGCAGGCGGCGGGGAAGGGGTGAGGAAGCCTGCGGGGCCGGGCAGAGAAAGGGGTCCCTGGCTGCAAGCCCCTGCAGCGCCGCCGACCGAAGGTCGCCCGGGAGTCGGGAGGCCGAACCGGCCTGCGGGAAACTGTAGGGGCAACCCTTGCGGTCGCCCCCTGGGCAGGCGCAAGGCCTGCCCCTACAGGTGGCCCAATTCTGGAGATGCCGCAGTAAGCCTCCCCGGGATTCGCCCGTTACAGCGGAAGCCCTTGGCCGCCCACCGGGTGGGCGAGGGAACCGAGCGCGCCGGCCTGCGCTGGCGAACCAGGGTGGTACCGCGGAGCGCCTCTTCCGTCCCTGGACGGAAGGGGCGCTTTGTTTAGAAGGGCCGGACCAGGGGCAGGCCCCCGGCGGGCCAGCGAAAATATATTTTCTTTACCACCGCAGACAAAAAGGCTAAATTTTGGGGAAGGGACGCCCCGCCCCTCCCGTCGCCACAGGAGGAGTCTATGGCCTGGTGGGAGACGTTCTTTGACGACCGCTACCTGCGCATCTACGGGCCGCTGACCTCGCCCGAGGCGACCCAGCAACAGGTACAGGGCATCATCTCGTACCTGGACCTCCAGCCGGGCGAGTCGGTGCTGGACCTGGCCTGCGGCTACGGCCGCATCGCTATCCCCCTGGCCCAACAGGGCCTCCAGGTGACCGGTCTGGACCTCAGCGACGTGCTCCTGGGCCAGGCCCGCGCCGCCGCCCGGGAGGCCGGCGTTCAGGTGAACTGGCATCGGGGCGACATGCGGGAAATCCCCTGGACGGAGGAGTTTGACGCCGTTGTCAGCGTCTTCACCTCCTTCGGCTACTTCGCCGACGAGCGGGAGAACCTGCGCGTCCTGGAGGGAATCCGGCGCGCCCTCAAGCCCCGCGGCCGCCTGCTGATAGACGTCATGAACCGGGACTGGCGGGTCCGCCAGGACATCCAGCGCCACTGGTTTGAGGCCGGAGAACTGATCGTCCTGGCGGAGCCGTGGCTGGACCCGGTGGCCGGCCGTACCGGGGAGACCTGGCGCTGGCTGGAGGGCGGCGAGTGGCAGAGCATGGAGTTTGACGTCCGCATCTACAACGCCACCGAACTGAAGGCCATGATAGAGGCCGCCGGCCTGCGTTGGGTGACGGTCTACGGCGGATGGACCGGGGAGCCGCTCACCCCTCTTTCCCGCCGCATCATCGCCATCGCCCGACGGAACGCTTGACCGCCGCGCCAAGTGTGGTACAATGAATGTGCCACCATAGTGGCATTTCCGGTGGCTGGAGGTGCAAAATGGAGATGATCAAACTGACCGTCCGGTTGCCTCTCCCCCTGCATCGGGCGTTGCAGGAGCGGGCCCGGCGCCGACGCCAGTCCCTGAACCAGACCATTGTGGATGAACTCTTCCGGGCCATTGGAGCGACGGCGGAAAGCGAGGCCACTTTTCTCCGCCGGGTGCTTCGGGAAGAGGGATTGCTGGCTGAACCCGGACTCTGGGATACGGGTCTCTGGGAGGGTCCCGCTCCCACGGCCGAAGAGGTCCGCCAGTTGCTGGCGGGCGCGCCTCCCCTCTCCGACATCGTCATCGCCGAACGCGGGGAGGCATAATGGCTCTCTTCTACCTGGACACCAGCGCCCTGGTCAAGTACTACGTCCCCGAGCCCGGCACCGGCTGGGTTCAACGCATCCTGGACGAGCGGAACAGGGACGGCGAGTGGACCCACTGGATTGCCATCAGCCAACTGACACGGGTGGAAATCGCCGCCGCTGTGGAAAGACGATACCGGGCCGGTGAACTGAGCGACCGCCAACGGCAGGCCGTCCTGGCCGGTTTTGCCCGGGGTTGTCGGGAGCGTTTTGAACAAATCGCTGTGGAGGAAAGGATCATCCACCGCGCAGCCGCTCTGGTATCCCGCCACCCCCTCCGGGCCTACGACGCGGTGCAACTGGCCTCTGCACTGGTCCTGGCAGAAGCCCTCCGGCCCTATGGACGGCCTGCGCCGACTTTCGTCTCCGCCGATGCCCGCCTCTGCGAAGCGGCTCGCCGGGAGGGCCTGGAAGTGATCAACTCGAACGAGCAGATGTAGCCCCGCATCATTTTCGTGTAATTCGTGACCCCACTGCAAAAAGGGTTCTTTATCGCAGAGACCGCAGAGTACGCAGAGCAATATTTAAGAAAATCGTAATTACCTACCACAAAGGTCACAAAGTACTCACGAAGGACACAAAGGGTAAAAATCGTCCTCCGTGTCCTTTGTGTGGCCTTCGTGTCCTTCGTGGTTTTTTACGAAACGACTCTTGGGTAGGCAGTTACAGAAAATCTCTGCGCTCTCCGCGTTCTCTGCGATGAGTTTTTGCAGTGAACTCATTCGTGCAATTTGTGGCTTAAGAAAAGGAGGACAACATGCCCGAACCGTTAGCCCGAGTCTACAACCCCGCCGAAATAGAAGAGCGTCTCTACCGCTGGTGGGAGGAGCAGGGGTACTTCCGCCCCGAGACCCTGATCCAGAAGGGGCGGGCCTCCGCCTCCGGCCCCCGCTTCTGCATCACCATGCCCCCACCCAACGTCACCGGCGTCCTCCACCTGGGCCACGCCATGACCGCCGCCGTGGAGGACCTGCAGACCCGCTACTACCGCATGCGGGGGTACGACACCCTCTTCCTCCCCGGCACCGACCACGCCGGCATCGCCACCCAGAACGTCGTGGAGCGGGACCTGCGCAAAGAAGGCCTTACCCGCCACGACCTGGGCCGGGAGCCGTTCATCCAGCGGTGCTGGGACTGGGCCCAGAAGCACCGGGCCATCATTACCGAACAGCACAAGCGGCTGGGCGTCTCCTGCGACTGGTCGCGGGAGCGGTTCACTCTGGACCCCGACCTCTCCCGCGCCGTCCGGACCGCCTTCGTCCGCCTCTACAAAAAGGGGCTCATCTACCGGGGCAAATATATGGTGAACTGGTGCCCCCGCTGCACCAGCGCCATCTCCGACCTGGAGAACGTCTACTGGGAGGAACCGGGCCACCTCTGGACGGTCCGCTACCCCATCGTGGACGAAACGTGGGACGGGCCACGGGCCGGGTGGGGGAGCGGGCGCTGGGCCGAAGGGGCCACCCGGTTTATCACCGTCGCCACCACCCGCCCGGAGACCATCCTGGGCGACACCGCCGTCGCCGTCCACCCCGACGACGAGCGGTACCGGGACCTGGTCGGGAAGACCGCGGTCCTTCCGGCCCTGGGCCGTCGCATCCCCATCATCGCCGACCCGGCGGTGGACCCGGCCTTCGGGACGGGCGCGGTCAAAGTCACCCCGGCCCACGACCCCACCGACTACGAAATCGGCCTGCGCCACGGCCTGGAGCAAATCAACGTCCTCACCGAGACGGCCCGCATCAACGAGAACGGCGGCCCGTACGAGGGACTGGACCGCTTTGAGTGCCGCCAGCGCATCGTCGCCGACCTGGAGCGGGAAGGGCTGCTGGTGAAGACGGAGCCCTACGTCCACTCCATCGGCCACTGCCAGCGCTGCGACACCATTACCGAGCCGTACCTCTCGGTCCAGTGGTTCGTCCGCACCAAACCCCTGGCCGAGGCGGCCATCCAGGCCGTCCGCGACGGGCGGATGCGCATCGTCCCCCAGCGTTTTAAGAAAATCTACTTTAACTGGCTGGAGAACATCCGGGACTGGTGCATCAGCCGCCAACTCTGGTGGGGCCATCGCATTCCCGTCTGGTACTGTGACGACTGCGACGGCCAGACCTGCGAACTGGAGGACCCGACCGTCTGCGCGCACTGCGGGAGCCCCAACATCCACCAGGACGAGGACGTGCTGGACACGTGGTTCTCCTCCGGCCTCTGGCCCTTCTCCACCCTGGGCTGGCCCGACGAGACGCCGGACTTCCGCCGCTACTACCCCACCGACATGCGGGAGACCGGCTACGACATTCTCTTCTTCTGGGTGGCCCGCGAGGTGATGCTGGGGCTGGAGATGACCGGGCAGGCCCCGTACTCCACCGTCTACCTGCACGGCCTGATCCGGGACCAGCACGGGCGGAAAATCTCCAAGTCCATGCCGGACGCGCACAAGTACGACCCCCTCAACATCATCCGGGAGTACGGCGCGGACGCGCTCCGCTACACCCTGCTCACCTCGTCCACGCCGGGCAACGACATGAACCTGGACCCGCGCCGGATTGAGGGGGCGCGGAACTTCGCCAACAAAATCTGGCAGGCGGCCCGCTACGTCCTCTCCGTCTGCGAGCGCTGGCCCGGAGAGGTCCCGGCTCTGGAAGGACTACCGCTGGGGCGGCCGGAGCGCTGGATTCTGAGCCGCCTGGCCTGCCTGATTGCCACCGTGAACCATCTTATGGAAGACTACCAGTACGGGGAGGCTGGCCGCCAGATCAACGACTTCCTCTGGAGCGAGTTCTGCGACTGGTATCTGGAGATTTCCAAGATTGCCATCTACGCGCCGGACGCCACGCCCCAGTCCACCGCCCCGACGCGCGCGGTGTTGCTGACGGTGCTGGAGGAAGCGCTGCGGCTGCTGCATCCGTTCATGCCGTTCGTGACCGAGGCACTGTGGCAGGCGTTGCCCGTCCCCAAAGAGACGGAGTCCCTTATGCTGGCCCGCTGGCCCGAAGAGGCCCCCTGGCCGGTGGACGAACGGGTGGAGGAGGAGATGGAGTTGCTGATGGGGCTCATCCGGGGCATCCGCAACATCCGGGCCGAGTACAACGTGGAGCCGGGGAAGCGCATCCCGGCCCTGTTCGCCGCCGGGGAGTGGGCCGGCCTGCTGCGGGAGGAGCAGGCCATCCTCTGCACACTGGCGAAACTGGACCCGGTGGGGCTGACAGTCGCGGAGGCGATGGACGCGCCGGCCCAGGCGGCGACGGTGGTGGTGGGCGACGTGGCGGCGTACCTGCCGCTGGCGGGGCTGGTGGACCTGGAGGCGGAGCGGGCGCGGCTGGAGAAGGAACTGGCGAAGGTGACGGCGCGTATTGCTCGTAGCGAGGCACTGCTGGCCGGGGAGTTCGCCCAAAGGGCCCCGGCGGCGGTCGTGGCGCGGGAACAGGAGAAACTGGAGGACCTGCGGGCGGCCCGTCAGCAACTCCAGGAGCGGTTGGCCCGGCTCAGATAAAAACAAAACAGGTGACAGTCACCTACAAGGTGACTGTCACCTGATTTGACAAAAATCCTCTCTGCTGGTAGAATACAGGCCGCACGGCCCGTTCGTCTAGTGGACCAGGACGCTGGCCTCTCAAGCCGGAAACAGGGGTTCGAATCCCCTACGGGCCATCGGCCCATCTGTGGGAAAATGTAGGGGCAACCGCAAGGGGGCGACCGCAAGGGTCGCCCCTACAATTTTTGTCCCCGGCCAATCGTAGGGGCAGGGCTTGCCCCTGCCCCTGGGCTTGCCCCTGCCCCTGTGAGGGCGACCGCAAGGATCGCCTTACATTCGTGCGTGTCCTTCGTGTCCCTCGTGGTTATTTTCTACCCCGCCACCGCTGCAGCCCCCAGCCGATGAGCACCCCCAGCGGCGCCAGAATCACCCCCAGAAGCCCCGTCGGCACCATCTGCAACAGGTCCATATAGTACTTGAACCCCAGTTTCAGGTCCGGGAGGGCCCAGGAGAAGCGGATGTTGTAGAGCCAGTAGAACAGGTCCACCTGGAGCAGGAGCAGGTAGCCCACGAAGAAGGCGAAGGTCACCATCCGCTCCAGGGTCTGCAGGAGGGGCCGCTTCCAGGAGATCAGGGCCAGCAGGAGACCCGCCACAACGAACGAGAGGGCCGCGTCCAGCAGCCGTTCGTTGAAGAAGGCCTTGATCTGAGCCTCGGAGTTGAACGCGGAGAGGGACCAGGTGTACCCCCGACCGAAGAACAGGGCGTTGTAGAAGACGAAGTAGAGCAGGGCAAACCCCAGCGGGATCAGCAACTGGCGCAAGCGCCGCCGGAACAGGAGCAGGTAGAGGAGCGGGACGAGAGCAATGCCCAGCGCGATGGGCAGTCGGAGGAGCCGTTCCCGCCAGAACCGCTTCGCCCGGGCGGCCTGAGCCCGCGCGGTAATCTCCTCCCACATGCCGCTCACGGCCCCCTCTTCCCCCCGGGCCAGCCGCTCCCGGTATCGGGTCAACACGTCCCCCGCGAACGGCCGGACCCCCAGGGTCTGGGCGTAGGCGTCGTAGAACCCCACCAGTTGCAGGCCAGCGTTCAGCCCGATGCGCCCCTTCGCTTCGGCCGACGCTTCCAACATCTCCACCAGCGGGCGGCCCTGGGCGTGGACCGGGATAGGGATGCCCAGCAGGGCGGCAATGGTGGGGGCGATGTCGGCCTGGAGCCGCTCCGTGTAGACCCCGTGGCGAATGGCCTTCCCGACCATCACCAGTGGGACGTGCAGGACCGACTGCTCCCAGCCGCCGTGCCCGCCGATGTCCACATGCCCGTGGTCGGCGGTGACGATCAGGACGTCCTTCTCCGGGTCCAGTCGCTCCGCCAGGAGGCGATGTAACCGTCCACCCGTTGCACCTCATCCAGGTACTGGGAACTGACGCCGCCGTACAGGTGGGCCAGTTCATCGGTCCCGCCGAAATAGACCAGGATCAGTCCCTCGGGGTAGTCGTCCAGCACCTGGGTGGACAGGCGGTAACTGTCGCTGTCCATCTGGACCCACGCCTCCGGCGGGGCATTCTCGTCTTCGGGGCCAGGCACTTTCACGAACTCTGTGAGATGGGAACCGTAGAGTTTCTTCCACCCCCCTCCTCCAACGACGACGGCCGGCATCCCGGCATCCCGCGCCGCCTTGAAGATGGTGTCCACCCGGACTTCTCCCTCGTACCAGTTGGTGGTCACCCCGCTGATCTCCTGCCAGGTACCCGATGCGATGACCGTCCAGGATGGGTAAGAGAGCGATGGCTGCCCCACCCGGACGGAGAGGTCAGCCCCCCGCTGGCGGAGTTCGTTCAGACGGGGCATATTCCGGGAGGCGTCCAGCCGCAACCCGTCCACCAGGACCAGGACGACCCGCCGGGCCAGGGGTTCGGCCGCATTTCCCCGAGGCAGGTCGGTCAGGTAGGGAGTCTGGTATTCCACCACCGAATCCCACCCCATCATCGCCAGGTTCTGGGCCTGGTAGCCGATGACCGCCAGGATGAGCAGGACCAGGACCAGCAGCAGGATTTTCCCCACGCGAGCCATGTTGCACCTCCATCGGATTTCAGGTGACCGTCACCTGATCGGCGTTCAGCCAGCGAGTTTGCGGCTCAGTTTCTCCAGCATGTCCGCCACCATCGTGGGGAGGTCGTATTGGGGCGACCAGCCCCACTCCTCCCGCGCCGCGCTGTCGTCCACCGTGCGGGGCCAGGAATCGGCAATCTGCTGGCGGAAGTCCGGCCGGTACTCACAGACGAATTCGGGGATGTGCTTTTTGATCTCGGCGGCCAACTCCCCGGCGGAGAAACTGAGGCCCGCCAGGTTGAAGTCAGTATGGTGCTTGAGGCGGGCGAAGTCGGCCTCCATCAGCATCAGCGTCGCCCGGATGCAATCGGGCATGTACATCATCGGCAGGACGGTGTCCTCCCGGACGAAGCAGGTGTAGCGCTTGTGCTGGATGGCCTCGTAGAAGATTTCCACCGCGTAGTCGGTGGTGCCGCCGCCGGGCAGGGTCTCGCTGCTGATGATGCCCGGGTAGCGGACGCCCCGCACGTCCAGCCCGAAGCGGCGGACGTAGTAGTTGCCCAGCAGTTCGCCCGTGACTTTGGTCAGACCGTACATCGTCGTCGGGCGGAGGACGGTCTCCTGGGGGGCCGGGTCGCGGGGGGTTTCCGGCCCGAAGACGGCGATGGAACTGGGGACGAAGACCCGCACCAGGTTATGCTCCCGGGCGACCTCCAGGACGTTGTAGAGGCCGTTGATGTTGACGTCCCAGGCCCGGTGGGGGTTCTTCTCCCCGGCGGCGGAGAGGATGGCGGCCATATGGTAGATGGTGTCTATGTGGTACTTGCGGACCACCGCCTCCAGTTCTTCCCGTTTCGTGACGTCCAGGAATTCAAAGGGGCCCGAATCACAGAGGGCAGGTTTTTCAGGGGGACGCAGGTCTGTGGCAATGACGTTCTCTCTGCCATATTTTTCACGCAGCGCCTGGGTCAGTTCGGAACCAATCTGTCCGCAGGCTCCGGTGACCAGAATGCGCTTCATCTCTCGGTGATTGGACATGGGGGCTCCTCTTTTTGAAGGTCGCAGGTCGCAGGGTCGCAGGTCACAGGGTCGCAGGTCGCACGCCGCATGTCGCAGGTCGCACGTCGCAGGGCGCAGGTCGCACGTCGCAGGGCGCAGGTCGCACGTCGCAGGGCGCAGGTCACACGCCGGAGGTCGCAGGTTATGGCTCCCAAACGTGCTGGACCAGGATGCCCTCTTTCTGAAGGGCCTCCAGGAGCGTTTCCCGGTCCACCCCTTCCACCCGGATCGCGATGACCCGGTCCTCGGGGCGCTTCCCCCAGAAGGTCCCCAGGGAATGGATGTTGCCCCCCAGCGCGGCAATGCGGTCCACCACCCGGGCCAGGCTTCCCACCTTCTCTGGGATGACCACGGTGATGCGAAGGCTGGGGTATCCTCCCCCCAGGCCCTCCACGAAGACCCGGAAAATGTCCGTGTCGCTGATGATGCCCACCAATTGGTCGTTCTCCACCACCGGCAAGCAGCCGATGCGGTGCCGGATCATCACCTGGGCCGCCTCCTCAATGGGCAGGTCCGGCGAGACAGTGATGACGTCCCGATTCATGACCTGTCCCACCGTCATCCGGGAGAGGAGATACTGAATCTCAAAGTTGCTGAGGGACATTTCCGGTTTGGGGGACGCGTAGACCAGGGCTTTCTCGGTGGTGATCCCGACCAGTTTGCCGCTCGGGTCCACCACGGGCAGGTGGCGGAAG
>Ga0209809_1000660_pt1 | contig 30651 bp, 21 predicted proteins | sample YNPMSTMetaG_FD_186172 | JGI IMG/M metagenome (GOLD analysis project Ga0209809, IMG submission 186172) | Anoxygenic and chlorotrophic microbial mat microbial communities from Yellowstone National Park, USA - YNP MS-T MetaG (SPAdes) (version 2) ...
CTCAGACGCATGAGTGCTTCGGTGGGCAGATCACCCACCCGATAGGGGCACCTGCTTTTTCTCCGGAAAGAAGGCTGATTCCTTTCGCCCACTCCGGAACCGATTTCGTATAATTAAGAAATACATGGGCCCAGGCCGATCCTTCTGGGGGAAGGTCGCCCAGGAGAGAAGGAACGGCCTGATATAAGGTCTGATCACTCAAAGGAGGGGAACGATGTTTTTCGATCCATTGTATTTTCTGTTTATTGCACCTGCTCTGTTGTTGGGCCTGTGGGCACAACTGCGGATCCGCTGGACGTATGCGGTCGCCCAACGGATGCCGGCACCCCTGAGCGGTGCAGCCGCAGCACGACATATTCTCGATTCGGCCGGGTTGACCGACGTAGAAATCGAGCAAGTTCCCGGACATTTAACCGACCATTACGATCCTCGGGCCAAAGTGCTGCGGTTAAGCCCGGAGGTGTATCATTCCCGGTCGCTGGCGGCGGTCGGAATAGCCGCCCATGAAGCCGGCCATGCTATTCAAGATGCCCATGCCTATGCGCCGTTGGTGGTCCGGAATGCGGCGGTGCCGGTGGCCGGGTTTGGAGCGAATTTCGGCATATTGTTGCTCATTCTGGGGGCGATGCTTTCGGCGGCCAACCCCCATGCCCCGCTAGGATTTTGGATGATCTGGGGCGGGATCGGACTGTTCAGTGGGGTGGTCTTCTTTCAGGTCGTCAATTTGCCGGTCGAATTTAACGCCAGCGCCCGGGCCAAAGAACAATTGGTTAGCCTGGGCATCGTCCCGCCGGACCAAATGCCCTATGTCAGCCAGGTGCTTCAGGCTGCAGCGCTAACCTATCTGGCCGCCACCTTGCAGGCCATCCTCACCCTGCTCTATCTGATTGTCCGTTTCGGCGGCAGTAGCCGGGATGAATAACTTGCTTGACTGTATCCCCCGGCCCGATGACCAAAATCTGTGGTATTCGATCCGATTCTTAGCCCCTACAACTGGTAGGGGCCGGAGCGGGCAGATACAGTCCACATAAAAAACGGCGCCAGGCCGCCTCCGATGAGGAATATAGCCGGCAGCCCGACCGTTTCCTCCGGAGAACCGGAGCTCCGTCGTATCGGATTGCGTGGTTGCAATCAGCGACGAAGGGGCCCAGACTGTTTCCTCCGGAGAACCTGAGCTACTGCTCGGAAGAGAGTGTTTAGCTTGCCCAGAGCCCAGGGAGTTCGGGCTTATTCCGAAGGAGAACCTGAGCTACTGCTCGGAAGAGGTGGTTTCGGCCTGGATGTCTTTGAGTCCCCGGCCCAACTTTTTCCGGCCCGCCGGGCCGCCCGGCAAAGCTCGGGCCACAGAAACCTGCCCCTCCGGAGCCAAAAAGGCTACCAAACGGTCCCGGATCGGATCCTCGTCTGGCCGAGGTCCTAGGTGCTCCAGGGCGTCATGAACCCCCATCAACACGGATTGCTTGACACCTTCACGAATCCACCCGAAAAAGTTCAGACTCATCGCTTCCGATCTCCCTCCACATCAAGTCGTGGTTCAACGAAACGTATGCCCGTCTGATTCACACGATCGATACCGAAATAAAAGATTCCCTGGCCTGACGGCCTCTGGATCCAGCAAAATAGCCTGTTTTTGCGGAGTCCTCGGGGGAAACAGATCCCTTCCCGCGTCCCCCAACTCTCTCCCCTAAACGCCTCGCACCCGGCACATTCCGACTTTTTCGGTCTCGGGACGGGGTGTGGTGAAGTTCATTACTGCCCTGCAGAAACCCCCCGGGATCGATTTTCCGACTGACTGCGAAGCAGATAATTTGTTTCGAAGGGGCATATGGGCTGACGTTCCGTTTCGGAAGGAGATTCTTGCGGGGCGGCCAGAGGCAGCGGTTGGCTACGGCGGCGAAGTTCATCGTATAGGAAGATGGCCACCCCCCCTAAAGCCAGCCCCAGCAGTTCGATGCCTATCCATCGTTGAACGGGGCTGAGGCCTTTGGGTTTGACCACAATCCACGATTCCGGCGGAACGTGAACAGCCGGAAGATTCCGGAGCGAGTCCTCCTGCCAACGGGCCAGCGCCTCTTGGGCCGCCGTATAACGCGATCGGGCCGCATCCACCTCCCGCTGGACGATAGTCATTCGGGCATTAAGCCGATCCATTTCGATTTGGGCCTTTTCCAGCTCGGCCAGGGCTTCCTGGAGAGTGTTCTGGGCCTGCTGGTAGGCCGTTTGCAAGGTTTGCCACTCCCCTTGCTGAAGGAGACGTTGCTTTTCGATCTCCTGCCGGATCAGCGAAGGAGTTTCCCAGGTAAAAATCACGCCGGAGGAATTCTGTTCCCCCTGGCCGAAGGCAGTCCAGAGAAGATGGAGCAACGGAGGATTGCCCATCCAGCGGAAGGTTTGCAAACTGACGGTTGGTAGGGTGGGCAAGAGCCGTTGGAGACTTTCCAGCCTCCGCTCCATTTTCGGGAGTTCCATTTCCGTGGACACGAGTAGTTGTTGGATGATTTCCACCCGCCGGTTGCTCATCCGAAGTCGCACATTTTTTTCCACATATTTTTGTTCTCTTTGGAAATTCCAAAAATCCTCCTGTGCTTTCTGCAAAGCACTTCGGGCAGACTCCAGCCGAGCCAAAAGCATCCGAGCAATCGCTTCCTGTTGGCGACGCCGAAACTGTTCCACGTGATTGACCCCACAATGGGCCACCTGAGCGAGCACGGTGCGAACAAACTCTCGATCCGGCATTTGAACCGAAATCGCCAACCGGCCTTCCTGTTTTAAGGGGCTGATCGAGACCACCTGCTGGAGCTGTTCTGCGGTAATCGCCTCCCGTTCGGGGCATTCCTCCCGAAGTCGCCCGGCCGCCTCCTCCAAAACCTCCGGAGCACCTAGCCAGGTAGCATATTCTTGAAGCAGGTCTTCCGGAGGTTTGGGGACTCCTACCAGCGAAGCCCCCAATGGCGTCAATTCTTCCGCAGGAGACAGGGTCAATTTCAGCGAGGCTTCGTAGTTTCGGGGCACCAGATACACTACGGCCGCCCCTACGACCGCTGCGATCAACCCCGCTCCCAAAAGAATCTTCCAGCCTCGAAGCACTCGCCCGAAGACCTCCCCGATGTCCAACCCCTCTTCGGATTCCTCTGAAACCGGCCGAAGATATCCCGATACCTCTTCTGAGGGGCCTTTCTCCCTCGCCAACGGAGCGTTAGGAACCATGAGATTCTCTCCAAAGCTAACAAAGATCCTCCCTGTGGCGCTATTCCCCGGGTTGTCGAAAAGATTCTCGGAATTTCGCCTAGGTCAACAAAATCCCTAGAGCAAGGCCGGGCAAGATACCCATCCCCACCATCCCCGTCAAGAGGAATAGCAGATTAACATGAAATGTGGGAATATGAGGCTCTTACGAAAAATGCGTAATATAGATAACATAACAAAAATAGAGAGGAGACCTCGGAAAGAAAAGCATTTCGAAGATCTCTTCGGCATCCGGGTGCCGAGGGCTCCTCCCCCATGTTGGGCTCCTTCTCCCTCCTCGTAGAAATTGGATTTTCGGTCAGGGGGCGGGAATCCCTTGCGTGGATTCCCGCCTACCCGGGACCAAGCGGGTACGGGTGCTTACCCAAGTAGTGACACGTTAAGTTCCTCCATTCGGCAAAAATCACACTCTAAAAAAGTGATAAAGTTGAATGAGAGGCCCGGGAGGGGGCTATCCCCACCCATTGGCGTTCCGCGACGGGAGGCATCTGCTCCCCCAACGGTGGCAGAACTTTTCGTCTGCTGGCCCCCTTTTATCCTCCAGCCGGCCGGGAGCAATCGATGTCCCCTTCCATTCGGGGGGCCTCGTATTGAAGGGACCAAGAAGATGCCCGAACAAGCCGCTATGTTTGGCCAGTTAGGGTTGGCCGTTTTACTGGGCCTCCTAGTGGGCCTGCAACGGGAACATGCTGCCCATCCCATGGCTGGGATGCGGACCTTCCCGCTCATTACCGTTTGCGGCACCGTAGCTGCGCTATTGGGCAGACAGTTCGGCGGATGGATCGTGGCGGCCGGATGGGTGGGGATGGTCGTGGTCCTCGGCATTGGCACCCTGCTGCGTCTGCGATCCGAAAAGGCCGATGATCTCGGCACCACCACCTACGTGGCCGGCTTGCTGATGTACGGGGTGGGTGCATTATTGGTGGTGGCACCGTTGGCAGTGGGGGTGGCGGTGGGAGGCGGAGTGGCCGTCCTACTGCAATTTAAACCCGAATTGCATCGCTTCGCCCAACAACTCGGCGATGAAGACCTTCGGGCCATCATGCAGTTTGTCCTGCTCAGTTGTGTGGTCCTGCCGATCCTTCCGAACCAAACCTATGGTCCGTTTGATGTGTTCAATCCCTACAAGAGCTGGCTGCTGGTGGTGTTTATTGTGGGGATGAGTGTAACTGGATATATCCTATATAAATTTTTAGGTCCTACCGGCGGGATTTGGATAGGCGGTTTCCTGGGGGGAGTGGTTTCCAGCACGGCCACCACCCTGAGCACCGCCCACATGGTTCGGCAGCAGCCTGCCTTGCAAATCGGGGGCCTGATGATGGTGGCGTTGGCCTCCAGCGTGGCCTTTCTGCGGGTACTGGCAATTGTAGCGGTGGTGGCACCGGAAGCGGGGCTTCGTTGCGTCGGGCCTTTGGCAGTTTTGGCGGGCTTGGCCATGGCGCCGGTTGTGGCAGGTTGGTTTTGGCGTCGGCCCGCCCTGCAGACCGTGCCTGCCCAGAAAAACCCCGCTCAATTGGGATCTGCCCTCCTGTTCGGAGCATTGTATGTGGGAATTCTGTTTGCCCTGGCCGCTGCAAGACGTTATTGGGCCGACCAAGGGCTTTACCTGGTGGCAGGGCTGGCCGGCCTGGCCGACCTGGACGCTATCAGCCTTTCCACAGCCCGCCTAATGGCCGAAGGCAATCTTGAACCCTCTCTGGGCTGGCGTCTGATTGTTACCGCCGGCCTGGCCAACCTGCTGTTTAAAACCGTGCTCGCCGGTCTATTGGCCGGCACCACCTTCTTCCACAACCTCCTCCGATGGCATGCCGTGCCCCTGCTGGGAGGCCTCCTGATGCTTCTCTGCTGGCCGTAGTTCGCTCCAGCCCGCCCTCCATCTTGCCCTGAAGCTCCTGGTGGCACCGACTCCAGATTTTCAGAACCCAACCCAAGAAGCAACCGAAACGACCAGCCCCCGACTCCTTTTTCCCGAACCTGTGCCCCTCTCGGAACCCGCTCCTATCCTTCGGGGCCCGGGGAATCTATGGGGGTTGGGCCTTCCGAATTGATTTTCCCAGGTGGGTGGCCGATGGAACAAAACCCAAACCGAAAAGGAGCTATTTTGACCGTATCCACCCGGCCAGCTCCCGGCAACCTGCATGTGGGAAGAATCGGCACGAACCCCCCAGATGGTGGTCCTTACTTCCGGTGGATACAGTCAACCTATGGAGCTATGTGGTCCGGTCCCTGGGATTTGGTTTTTCGGGCACTGTCCCGGTAGGCCGGTCCAACGGCTTTTGCCCCGGGAAGGGGACCAAAGGAGGCCCGGCCGGATGGCCGGAAGCAGATTCCCCTAGGTTTTCCGGGGCATTCAGGAGGGGATTATTCTGGGGGAGCCCAGGCGGATGCGATGGCAGACTCCGGGATGTTTCCGAAAGGGTATCTTTTAATCCCCCACCAGGAGGGTCTGCCGGGCCGGAAGAGCCTCCCCCGGAAATTCCCCCTTTTGCATACACCGGACTACCCGCCGGGTGGGGCACCGGCAACTCGGAAGGCGATCCCGGAAGAGCATATCTTCCAACAGGGGCGTTTGCAGATCCCAAATCGCTCGGTCCGCCAGATCTCGGACCGGCAGATTCGGGAGCAGTCGGGCCACCAGATACCGGAAGAGCCGGGCGGGCATATCCCGGAACACCCGGACCACCATATCCCGGAATACCCGGCCCACTAGATGTCGGAACACCCGGCCCAACAAATCCCGGCACCCCTGGACGGGCAGACCCCGGAACGCCAGGAGAGGCAGATCCAGGAACCCCCAGAGGGGCACGTCCCGGCATAGAAAATACCCTCGGGGGAGAGAAAGGCACTGATAATGCCGGTACCTTAGGTCCAGGAGATGAAGGAGCTGGAACCGAATAAGCCCCTCCAAATCCGGGCGCTGCAAAACCAGCTCCCTCTGCGGCCGAACCCCCCATTCCATCCAAACCTAACCGCCCATTAGGAATTCCCTTTCCAACGGGAAGACCCTGTCCATAAAGGAGCCCTGTTCCATTGGGCAATCCTTGTCCATGGGCCGGCCCCGGCAAGGGGGGATACCATGAAATGGTGGGCATCGGAGAGCAGCTCGGCTGGGTCGGCAGAACGATACTTCCGGGTATCCCCCCGTAGCCATTGCCTACTCCCCCTGGGAGGCTCCAGACCCTAGGTACCGCAGAAGGCACACATAGATAACCATAAAGGGGATATCCATACAGGGGCGCTGTGTTGAGATATCGAACCCTTTCACCGCTAGGGAATACAATCAGCGGGGTGACGGGAACCGAGCCAGTTTGGCCAAGCCCATAGGTACTTGCCCCACCCGAAAGTGGGGCTGTTTCCGGGCCGCCTTCTAACAGTCCCCAGGTAAACCGAGGGGTATAAGTCGTCTGGGTAGAAACCGAGAAATTAACCGGGGGGATTTGATTAGGGCAGGGATTCCTTAACGGGGGAAGTAACCAATCCAACCAACCACCCATACAGGTTATAGGCATTCCCCCCAATATAGCAAATGCCCATACCAATATCCCTGTGGCTCCAATGGTTCGGAGCTGGCCCCAGGCTCCATGCGCTTTAACCATAGCAATCCCCCTTTCTGTGGGAATACGGTATCCCCTATTTTGTTATTAAAATCCGGTCCCTTCTCCCGCCGAAGGGACCGCCTTCTGCCCCACGGTAAGCAAAACATCCGGAAAGGCGGGTGGGCACCCCCCTCTCACTGGCTGGGACATCTCAATCAACCCTCGTTTAGCTCTCTGAGGTCGGGTTTTCGCTGGGGGAGGGGGAAACGAAACCCTAACCGGGCGGCCAAGCGAGTTGGTCTCGGTCAACGGAGACACTCGGCGGAAGTCTTCTCAAATCAAATTCAAAAGGTGCACTTCCAACTCCCTATCCCCCTTAGGGAGGCAATGGAATTCCTCCAAAAGGATGTGCGAATAATTGAAATCCCTATTTAACTTTACCCATTTTTTATCCCCAGGACGGTTCGGAAGAAGAAATTTTGAGATTTTCCCCTTAGATGGGGGATTCGGCCCCCCGGGATCGTAGAGGCTGTCCCGAAATTCCGTTTTTGCCGGGAGAAAAGGTCCTCCTTCTACCTGCACCCTTCCGAAAAACCGCACCAAAACGGGACTTTGGGTAACTGGGGATGGAGGGGAAGGATCGACCGATGGCGTCAGAAAGACAATTGCGGGACAGCGTCTTAGTTTGACTAGATCTACCCGCCCGGCCCCCTACCAGATGGAGGGGCTAACAATCGGATCGAACACCACAGAGGGTGGTCGTTCTTCCCGCTGGATCCAGTCAAGTGAGAAAACCTTGGAGAGAGCGGTCTTTTGAAGAGCTTGTGAGGTTCTGCCCCGTGTTGTCGAAACGTTTTCTTTCCGGCTAGAATAATCGATTACGTATTTGGCAGGCTTAGACGGCAAAACATATATCTGTTCTGGGTTTAGAAAGAGGACTTCGACCTTGTTACGCACACATACCTGTGGTGAGCTGCGGTTAGAGCATGTGGGGCAACGGGTAACCCTCTGCGGGTGGGTGGATGCGTATCGGGATCATAGCGGCATTTTGTTTGTGGATTTGCGGGACCGGTACGGGAAAACGCAGGTGGTTTTTGACCCCCAATCAGGGGAGGAAACACAAAAACTCGCCCGGACCTTAAGAGCCGAGTATGTCATCGGGGTTACCGGTACCGTGGTCAAACGGCCCGAAGGGACCGCCAATCCCGCCTTGCCCACCGGGGAAATTGAACTGCGGGCGGAAAGCTTGAAAATCTTTAACAAAAGCACTCCTCCGCCGTTCTATCCGACGGCCAAAGAGATACCGGCCGAAGACCTTCGGCTAAGATACCGGTATATCGATTTGCGTCGGCCCGTGATGCAGCGGACCCTGGTTTTACGGCACCGGATGATCAAAATCATGCGGGATTACTTCGACGAACTGGGGTTTATCGAAGTGGAAACCCCCATGCTGGGCCGAAGCACGCCGGAAGGTGCCCGGGATTACCTGGTGCCGAGCCGAATCCAGCACGGCTGTTTCTATGCCCTGCCGCAGTCGCCGCAGCTTTATAAACAAATCCTTATGGTAGCCGGTTATGACCGGTATATCCAGGTGGCTCGGTGTTTTCGGGACGAAGACCTTCGGGCCGACCGCCAGCCGGAGTTCACCCAATTGGACTTGGAAATGTCTTTTGTCGAGGCGGAGGATATCATCGGGGTGATCGACGGTCTGATGGCCCGGTTGGCCAAGGAGCTTTTGGGGTTGGAGCTGAGTTTGCCGCTGCCCCGGATGACGTATGACGAGGCGATGGAACGATTCGGGCATGATGCGCCGGATTTGCGGTTTGGCATGGAGTTAGTGGATTTAACGGATTTGGCCAAGCAGTGCCAGTTTCGGGCGTTTCGGGAGGTGGCGTTGCAGGGGGGACGGGTCCGGGCCATCAATGCTCCGGGAGCAGCCGCCCCCTATTCCCGCAAAAATCTAGACGATCTGACGAAGTTTGTCGTGGAAAACTTCGGCGCTAAGGGGCTGGCCTGGTTTAAGGTGGAGGCCGACGGCACCCTGAGTTCGCCGATCGCCAAAAACCTTTCGCCCGACGAACTCGGCCAGATTCGGCATCGTCTGTCGGCCAAAGCGGGCGATCTGCTCCTGGTGGTGGCCGATACGTTCGAAATCACCTGCAAAGCCTTGGCCGCTTTGCGGAAACGTTTCGGGGCGGAGTTGCAACTGTACGATCCCGGTTCGTTCCATTTTTCTTGGATCGTGGAATTCCCGATGTTTGAATATGATGTGCAGGAGGGAAGGTGGACGGCAATGCATCATCCGTTCACTTCTCCTCGGCCTCAGGACCTGCCCTACCTCAGCACCGATCCCGGCCGATGCCGCGCACAAGCCTACGACCTGGTGATCAATGGCTACGAAGCGGGCGGCGGCACCATCCGAATCCATGACCAGCAACTCCAACAGCAAGTCTTCCAAATCCTGGGCATTGATCCGGAGCAGGCCAGGGATCGGTTCGGCTTTTTGCTCGAAGCGCTTCAGTCCGGTGCTCCACCGCACGGCGGGATCGCCCTGGGGGTGGATCGGCTGGTCATGCTCTTTGCCGGCTTGGATAACATCCGGGATTGCATCGCTTTCCCCAAAACCCAACGCGCCACCGATCTGATGACCGGCGCCCCAAGCCCGGTAGATCCCAAACAACTGGAAGAACTCGGACTTACCCTCCGCTCTCCAAAAAACCGGTAGGTAACATTTTAGCTTGACTGTATCCTCCAGGAACAAGATCCACAATCTGTGGTGTGCGATCCGATTCTTAGCCCCTACCACGGGTAGGAGACGGCCCGGCTGGATACAGTCAAATTCGCCGAATGTGGGGGGTAATCCGTCCTTCCTCCGGAACCAGGAATGACACATAGCCTCTTCCTTCGGCTAAAATGGGAACTAAATCCTAAAATCAAAACCGGACGAACTCGTAGAAAATCCTCCGCCGTTTGGGTACCATGGGAATTAAAAGACCTGTACCATCGGAATTAAAAGACCTACCCTGCCCCCCTGAAAACAGAGAACTGGCCAGAAGGGCATCCCCGCCGGAGTGTTGCGGTTCCGAGAGTCTGTCCCCAAATGGGTACTCGGACGGCGGCCCGGACCGTTGCCAATCCCTTCCGATTTCCCCAAATGCCCCTTTTAGGGGGGGCAGTCTGGGGGCTGCCGGTTGGTAGTACATCTGGCTAAAAACGGAATTTGGGGACAGTCTCTGAAATTGTCCTCCCTGGAAAAAAGAACCTATTTCCACCATCCCCGGAAGCCGGCCTCCGCCTTCCCCGTAAATGGACCGGCCCCGTTTCCGCCGAGTGAGAAAACGATGCTTGCCCATGGGGGCTAGATGCGTCCTTCGGAAAAAGGTACTGGGAGGAGATCGAACTATGCTTTGGCCGAGAAGGTTGGCAGGTGCTCTGTTGGGAGCGTATGCAGCGGGTGTGGGGTTCATATTGGGCTTGGTTTTTGCGGGGGCAGACGGGTTTACAGGGGTACCAAAGTTTACTGAAACAGGGGGAGATGCCGGGGCACACGGGCCTGCCGTCGCCACAGGGATTCCCGGCTCCACAGGATTTACCTGGGTACCAGAGGCTACCTGGGCCACAGGCTTTCCCGGAGCCACAGGGGTTACTGAGACACCAGAGATTACCCGGACAGCAGGGGTTACCAAAACAGCAGGGGTGACCGGGGCAACAGGGGTTTCCGGAACCACAGGAGCTACCGGCCCCACAGGGGCTCCTGGGAGAGCAGGGGCTACCGGTCCAACAGGGGTTACCGGGACACCGGAGGCCGAAGCCCGGCAGTCGGAGGCCGGGAAATCTGCCGTCTGGGCGCAGGCGCTTTCCCAGGCCGCCCGCCAAAGACCCGGAAGATGGGAATCGGCCGACTTGGAAAGGGCGGTACGATCATGGTGGGAGCAATTTCCGCTCCAAATGGATTGGCTTTTTCAGGACGCTCCGGATCGGCCGCCAGGCGAGCAGGTCGATTTTCAGCGGGATGTCGGTTGGCTGTTTGCTCTGGAGGCCGACGCCGAGGCCTTTTCCAAAAAATTTCGGCAGCTTATGGACAGAGTGCTTCGGGAATTGCCCCCGGAGGAGGCTCAGGGGTTTGGGAGCCAACTGGAGCAAATGGTTCGGGCAAAGACGCCGCCTTCTGATGCCCGATGGCTAGAAGTTTACGAGGAAGCCTGCTTTCATCGGCGGCGGGTTCGGCTTCGGCAGTGCGTGGCACTGGTCCCCCGGTTCGTTTTTACCAAGCACTACACATTGGGCGGCTCCCATTATGCCTATACGGAAGGGCTTTCCAACGCCCATGATGAACGCCATTTCATTCCCCCGGCCGCTCTTTGCCTGGCCCAATGGGACGGTCAACACTATCAGGTCGAAACCCTGCTGCACTCTCCCGACGGCGTCATCCGGGACCCGGATATCTCCTACGACGGACGCCGGGTGCTGTTTGCCTGGAAAAAGTCCGATCGCCAAGATGATTATCATCTGTACGAGATGAATCTGGCCGATCGACAGGTTCGGCAGTTGACCGACGGTCTGGGGTTGGCCGACTATGAAGGGGTGTATCTGCCCGATGGTCGCATCCTCTTCAATTCCACCCGGTGCTTTCAAGCGGTTGATTGTTGGTGGACGGAAGTCAGTAATCTCTTTCGGTGCCAGTCCGACGGCAGCCAAATCCAACGTTTGACCTTCGATCAGGTGCATACCAATTTCCCCACGGTTACCGAAGATGGCCGAGTCTTTTATACCCGTTGGGAATACAACGACCGGGGGCAAATATATGTACAATTGCTCATGGAGATGAACCCCGATGGCACCGGCCAGCGGGAATTCTACGGCGGCAACTCCTGGTTCCCCACCACGATCCTCCATGCCCGCAGTATTCCCGGCACGCAAAAGGTGCTGGCCATTGCTTCCGGCCACCATACCAAACAAACAGGCAAATTGATCCTAATCGACCCGGCCCGTGGCCGACAGGAAAACCAAGGCGTCCAGCTTGTGGCGCCGATTCGTCCCACGCCGGCCGTCCGGGTGGATCGGTACGGCCAAGAGGGGGAACAGTTCCAGTATCCCTATCCGCTCACCGAAAGGGAGTGTTTGGTGACCTACCATCCGATCGGTTGGCGGTGGAGCACCGCCTGGGGCCCCCGGTTTGGCATCTACTGGATGGACCTGGACGGTCGGCGGGAGTTATTGGTTTGGGACAAGCAATTGCCTTGCAATCAGCCGATCCCGGTCCGCCAGCGGCGTGGGCATGTTCGGCCTTCCGAGGTAGATTGGTCTTCCCAGGAGGCCATCTGTTATGTGCAGGATGTCTATGCAGGACCCGGGTTGGCGGGCGTGCCCCGGGGCACCATCCACCGGCTTCGGGTGGTGGCCTTGGAGTATCGGGCCTTGGCCATCGGTGCCAACCGCAATCAGGGGCCTGGGGGGGCCGCCATGATCAGCACCCCGGTTGCTATCGGCAACGGCGCCTGGGATGTGAAGGTGATTTTGGGCGATGCCACCGTGGAGCCGGACGGTTCGGCGATGTTCCGGGTCCCGGCTCGCCGGCCGATCTATTTTCAGCTTTTGGACGCCGAAGGCCGGATGGTGCAGTCGATGCGGAGTTGGACCACCTTGCAACCGGGGGAGAAAGCGGGCTGTGTGGGGTGCCATGAACATAAAAACAGTGCCCCGTTGGCCCACCGGCCCTTGCCCCTGGCCCTGCGGCGGGCGCCGGAACAACTCCGCCCCTTCTTCGGCCCGCCCCGAGGATTTAGCTTTCCCGATCTGATCCAACCCATCTTGGACGCCAAATGCACCGCCTGCCACGACGGCAACAAGCAGTCGGATCTTACCGGACGGGAAGTGCCCGACCCGGCCGCCAAACGCCGCTGGAGCCGATCCTATCTCCAGCTTACCCACAGCCGACTTGATCCTCCCGAGCATGGGTGGACCGGCAACCCGGATCATCCGGTACTCAATTGGATCAGCGCCCAAAGTGCGCCGCCGATGCTGGCTCCCCGGTCGGCCGGTTCGGTGCGGAGTCAGCTTTTTGGGATGTTGCTCCACGGGGAGGGCAGTCACCCGGTGGTGCCGCTTTCCCCCGAAGAACGGGAAAAACTGGCCGCCTGGATCGACCTGGGAGTGCCCTTCTGCGGGGACTACCGGCAGGCAAACCTATGGAGTGAGGCGGAGAAGGAAAAATATGAACAGTATTTGGCCGGGCGCCGCCGCTACGGGCAGGAACCTGCGGAACCACCGGCCGGACCGGCTCCCTAACATTCTCCGGCCCGATAAGTCCCTGGTATTCCGCTCCGGAAATTGGAGAGACAATTCCATTTTCCGGTTTTTACCAATTTTTCTGTTCCTTGGGTTTTGCGAAAAGGAACGGTTCGGCTTCGCCAAACCCTCCCTCCATCGGAGGCAATTCCGCTCGCCGAGGAAATTCCCCTTCGGGCCGCCAAAGTACCAGAAACTCTCCCAGCCCCCACCAAGCACCAGCCGGACTGCCGCCGACAGGACAAATCTACTGGGAGGAATGCAGGCGGGAGGGGATGATTTTGCTGCTGGAGGGTTCTGCAGGAAAATGAGGCGCAGTGGGGCGGGCGGCCTGGGTGCCCGGAGCGGCAGGGGCGCCAGGGGAGGCGGAAGGCTCGGTCTGGGAAGGTGTCGGCACTTCCGAAGAAGGCGATTTTTCCGCTCCGGCCACACCCGCCGATCCAATGTCCATATTTTCCCCAAAATAGCATTGGCGGGCTTCCGGATTGGCCAGGACCTCGGCCGGTGTGCCGCAGCAGAGCACTTTGCCCGCCCGAATCACATAACTACGGTCGGTAATCTGGAGGGTTTCCCGGACCTGGTGGTCGGTGATCAAAATCGCAATTCCTCCCGAGCGCAATTGCCGGATGATCTGCTGGATGCTGGCTACCGTAACCGGGTCGATGCCGCTGAACGGTTCGTCCAGGAGGATGATTTTCGGATGGGAGACCAAGGCGCGGGCGATTTCCAACCGCCGTTTTTCGCCGCCGGAAAGGGAACCGGCCGGGCTTTTGCGAAGGTGACTGATGTCCAACATCTCCAGAAGTTCCTCACATCGGCGGCGTCGGGTTCGCCGATCCATGCCCAACAGTTCCATCACGCCCAGGAGGTTTTGTTCGACAGTGAGTTTTCGGAAGATGCTGGGTTCCTGGGCCAGGTAGCCCATGCCACCTTCGCGGGCCCGGCGATACATCGGCCAATCGGTTACATCCAGGCCGTTCAAAAACACCCGGCCCGCATTCGGTTCGATCAGGCCGCAGGTCATCCGGAAGCTGGTGGTTTTGCCGGCGCCGTTGGGGCCCAACAGCCCCACGATTTCTCCCCGATCCACGCAAAAATCCACCCCATCAACAACCCGCCGGCTTCCGTAGATTTTCACCAAACCTTGCACTTCCAGAATCGGCATCGTCGGAGCTTCCTTGCAAGAGGAAAATCTCTCCCCTCTGCGACCATGGGAGCACCTGGCTTGCCGGGTTCGTCCCTCGGCCATCCAGGCAAGATGCCTCCAAGGGCATCTGGATTCAGGTACAATGTTCCAACAATCCTGGGCTTCGGCAGGGATTGCCCGCCGGAGCGGCAGCCCTTATCGGATCAAACGCATTCGAGAGAAATTCGGAAACAACGGAAACGGAATATTTGTTCCAGGGATGTGATCCCAGGCATGGGGCCAATAAATGAGGAGGGCTTTGCCCAAAAGCAGGTCTCGGCTGACATAGTATTCAAAGCCATCCTGTTCCCAGAGTCGGCTATCCCGGCTTCGAGGGCTGTTGTCGCCCAGGACTAAAAACTGGTCTTTGTCCAACGAAAACTCCACCTGCCGAAGATACAAAAAGGCGTCCCACTGCTGCGGCGAGGAGAGGAACTCGGCCACTGTGTCTGCCGTGGCAGGCCGATAGGGACTCCGCCACGGCTCGAAATCGGAAATGGCCGCTCCGGTTTGCCCCCGTTCGGCAATGTAATAGACATCGCGGAACACTTGCAGATGGCGGAGCGTCAGCGCGGCTCCGTCGGCAGCGGCAATGCCCACCGGCGCCAAGTCCGCCTCCTGAGGACGTGGATTATTCAAAGGCGGGTAGGTCGTCGGGGCGTCGAACTGGACCAATCGACCATCCACCCACAGCAGCAATTGATCGTCGATATTGGCAAAAAGCAGCCGATGTTTTCCCGGTCCTCGGACCGGGGTTTTGGCTTCGGGATGGAAGTCGGGCAGGCCCTCGATGCCAAGCCGGGCCAACCCACTGGCCAACTCCAGCTGGCACTGCATCCGCCACCCGCCTTCGACCAATTCTAGAATAAGCCGGCCGCCGGGGCTATGCACTTCCGCCTGGCACTGCACGGCCAAATCGCCCACCCAATGGAGGCCGAGATTTTCAATTTCCGGCCCCGGATGCTGCCGATACGCACTCCGATCCCGATTGGTATTGTAGGGGGCAAAATCGGAGATCAGTTGCGGTTTGGGAGCAGGAAGGCTGCGGCCCAGCCGCTGCCAATCTTGATAGCTGGGTACCAGATGCTGATACCGGAGCCAGACCGGCTCCGGACGACTTCCGTCGATCCGGTAAGAACGGAAATCTTCACTGGGCTGCCAATCGCCCTGCCGGGGGCCGGAGGAGCGGGACCAGTTTTGCCAGCGAGGCGGCCAACCCTGGGCCATGAGCTCTGCCGCTACATAATCATTGTCATAGACCGGCTGCAGCATGGCCAACACTTTGTCCGGCGGTTTCCGGGCGATCTGGAAATCGCTCTGTCCCGGCTGCCGAACATAAATATCCCCATGATAAATCCGGATGGTTTCCCCAGGCAGGCCGACGATCCGTTTGATGTAGTTGGTGGCGGCGGATCCTGGATATTTGAACACAGCCACATCCCACCGCCGCGGCTCCGAAAATTGATAGGCAAACTTGTTGACCAAAATCCGATCGCCTTTATAGGAGGGGTGTTTGTCCGGCCCGGCATCGACCGGAGATCGGCACATGGGACATGTACAACTTACCACATCGAAGGCCGGCCCCCGATAACTCCCGGTGCTGGTTACCTCGTCGCTGGCGGAAACCTGAAAAGGGTATCCACACTTCGGACAGGTTAAGTCTTTATGTCGGCCCATGAGCGTCGGCGCCATCGAACCGGTAGGAATCACAAACGCCTCCGCCTCAAAGGTACGAAACAAAAAGGCCAACACAAAAGCAATCACCACCGATTCGACGATCTCCCGCACCGCAGCCGCTGAAGGCAGATGCTTGGCCAGACCGTCCGAGGCGGCCCGCGACAGCTCCGCCGTTCGAACGCCTTTCGCCTTCTCCTGAACAATCCCTTGACTAGTCTTTTTGGATGCCATCATCAGTGGGTACTCAAAAACAAAGAAGTTTCGGTCCCCAGGGGGAGGACGTTTCCGGGGCAGGCCGCTGCTTGGCCAACCTAGGCTGGGGCCACCTTTGGGAGACGGTTCCCCTTGGCAGACGGTACCCCCCGGGTTTCCAGCCGGCAAGCCGCTCTGTCAGAGCAAGCGACCTACTCACCGCTGCGGGGTTTCAGGGACAATTTCCTCTATTTTACGGTAGTCCCGTCCGGTAAGGAAACGGTTTTCTAAATGGACTGGATCCACCGGGAACGATGACCACCATCTGTGGTGTTCGATCCGATTTTTAGCCCCCTCCATCTGGTAGGGGGCCGGGCGGGTAGATACAGTCCAACTAAGGGGCTGTCCCGAAGTTCCGTTTTTAGCCAGGTGTACTACCCACCGGCGGCCCCCAGACTGCCAAACCCCCACTGCCAAAACCCCTATCAAACGGGCACTTTGGTCAATCGGAAGGGTTTGGCACCGGTCCCGGCCGGCGCCCGGCTGCCCATTTCGGGACAGCCTCTAAGAGCGGGTCTCCCAGAAAGGATACCGACTCTCCTTCGGAGAGACTGAGAGGGAAAATATATCGGATTTTAAGTCCTAGGGAAATCGGGAAAAAAGCCAGAGAAGAGAAAAGAGGCAATATAGAGAAACTACACAGTTTAGGGCGATGTTTCCCCGCTTGAACTTGTACCTAAAATGGATTAGACTTGTTCCTTCAAAGTCTAGGAGTCTTTTCCGGGGGACGTAGCTCCCAGAGTAAGGGGGCGGATCGTCTGAACCCAAAAAGAAGGCTCTCCTTTACACACATATGGGGGAGAGATGTCCCCCAAAAGGGGCCAGGGCTGTTTGCCCCCGTTTTCGGCGAAAGTGCTCCGGTATCATTTTTGCTACTTTCTGGGTATAGCTCCCCACCCCAAAAAGGAGGTTTAGGTCTCTCTTTTAACCGAGTGGACTTCCATGAGCGAACCGTATTTCCAACGTCTGTTTGCCGACCGGATCGGTGGCCCGAATTACGGAAAAGAGCAAAAAATCTATAAGTTCGAGAAGATCAAGCGGGCCAAACGTCGGGTCTTGGCCGAACATCCCGAGCGGCCCTTGGTGGATTTCGGCATCGGTGAAAACGACGAAATGGCCGACCTGTCGGTCCGGCAGGTCATGGCGGAGGAAATCCATCGGCCGGAAAACCGTGGCTATGCCGACAATGGTATTTTTGCCTTCAAAGAGGCGGTGGCCCGGTTCATGAAACGGGAGTTTGACGTGGATTTGGACCCGGAGACGGAGATCAACCATTCTATCGGTTCCAAGCCGGCCTTGGCGATGCTGCCGGCCTGTTTCATTAATCCGGGGGATATTACGCTGATGACGGTGCCGGGCTACCCGGTGGCCGGGACTCATACGGAGTACTACGGGGGGCAGGTGTACAAATTGCCCTTGCTCCCCGAAAACCATTTCTTTCCCGACCTGGACAGCATCCCGGCCGACGTCCGACGCCGGGCGAAGCTGCTGGTGCTCAACTATCCGAACAGCCCCACCGGCAAGACGGCCACCCGGGAGTTCTACGAGCGGGTCATCCGGTTCGCCTTGGAAAACCAGATCGTGGTGATTCAGGATGCGGCGCATCTGATGCTCAGTTTTGATGGGCCGCCGCTGAGCTTCTTGCAGGTGCCCGGCGCTAAAGAGGTGGGCGTCGAGGTCCATTCGCTTTCCAAAGGCTGGAACATGATCGGCTGGCGGATGGGCTGGGTCTGTGGCCACCCCCGGATCGTCCGGGCCTTTGCCGACGTGAAGGACAATACCGATTCCGGCCAATTCATTGCGATTCAGAAGGCGGCCATTGCTGCCCTGGACAATCCGGAAATCCCCCGTCGAACACGGGCCAAATACCGGCGTCGGTTGGAGAAGCTGGTGGCGATGCTCCGGCGCTGCGGCTTCGAGTGTCAAATGCCCGGCGGCACGTATTTTGTCTATGCGCCGGCGCCCAAAGGGGTCCGAGGAGGCCGACGATTTGCCAGTGCTGAGGAAGCCTGCCACTACCTGATCGAGGAGCTTTCCATTGTAACGGTCCCTTGGGACGATGCCGGGCCGTATCTACGGTTTTCCGTTACCTACGAAGCGCCGGACGAAGCGGCCGAAGACGCCTTGCTGGCCCTGGCCGAGGAGCGATTCCAGCAAGCCGGCCTGATTTTCTAATTCCGCTGAAAAAAACCCCTCTTCTGCTGGGCATTCCTGCAGGGAAGGAAAAGGGTAAGGGAACTGTATTGCCCGGAAGGAATTGCCCTCATCTGTGGGGTTCGACCCGACTCTTCCACCCTCCAAGTTGGATGGGCCAGCCCGGAGGGACCCAGTCATTAGGCAAGTTCTCGATCTTCAAACAGCAGCAGCGCCAGCAGCAAAGCAGCCGTACAATAGATCAGGCTATACAGGGCGGCCCAACCCAGGTAGGTCAGCGGCACGGTTTGACCGGTGGAAATGGCCCCTTCCATCGTAAAATTATCCAGCACCGGCAAGACGGCCGACAGCAAGTGGGCCACAAAGACCACAATCTCCAGCTTCCCCACCGCCGAAACCGTGATCAGTGGAACCAGGTGGCCCAGCATATAGATGACCGTACAGATCATCATATTGGGCACCATCGGCAGCCGGGTGGAAATGGCTACCGAAATCGCGGCTAAAACGGCCGTCTCCAAAAGTCCCAAGACCAGACCCGGCGATGCCTGAAGCATTTCATCTCGGCATTCGGTCCACTGCGGTTCCGGTTTGGCGGTTTCCCGGGCGTCGTATTGCACCTTGTAGGACACGCTGGCCAAAAACATCATCCCCAAAATCAGAAAGAAAATCATCGCCGGCCACATAATGCCAAAATATTTCCCGATGATCACTTGGCGACGCCCAATCGGTTTGCTCAGAAGCGTCAGGGCCGTCCGACTTTCGATCTCCGAAGCAATCGAAACGCTGGCGCTCCAAAGTACCAGGAGGATGGCCAACACCCGGATCAACGTCAGGCCGCTGTCTTTCAGCATCTTGACGTCTTCGCCGAAGGTGTTGTACGGGATAAATGGAAACAGCACAATGCCAAAGGCCCCGATCAGCAGCAGGACCAAAAAGATGGGCTGATGGAGGACTTCTTTGGCCGTGGCACGGGCAACAGCCCACATCTTCGGCATGGTCCAGCGAACCAGCAGATTCAAGCCCCAAAAGATCAGTCCGACTACCGCTCCGCCCACGGCCACCAGCCACAACGGCTTCATCCAGGTGGCCAGCATTTCGAAGATCGGCTCCAACCAACTTTCGCCCATGAATCGATTTTCCTCCCATGCTCCCCGGTTGGGTAGTTTCAATTACCACCACAGGCTGCTGTGCTGTTCCAGTGGGTACCTTCGGAATATCTTTTGGTCCCGGGAAACAACTATTTTGATACGTCGGAAACGACCATGGAGTTCAAAGACCCCCCGGCAACCCCCAGCTATCCGAATCCCGTCTGATTTTGGAGGCTAAACCGGAGCGGGACGGATCATGACCGCTTCAGCCGTACCGGAAACAGCTCCGCTTTTATGGCGGCTAAACCGCCCGAAAAGAGGAAACAGCCCAAAATCCCCGAATAACCCGAAAGGAATCCGAACCGGATAGCAATCAAAACGGAGTTTTTGCTTCCCGAAGGCTTATATTTTAGGTATTTATGACGCCAATTGCCTCCTTCCGCTGGAAAACAGCCCGGATCCCCGCTCTCCAGCCTTCAACACCCTATGCCCAGACGGTATTTTGCTGAGCCCGGCATCTTTGCGGGGCCGGTAAGCCCTTCGGCCTGTGCTCTGCCTAGACCGGTATTTTGCCCACCCCGGCATCCACCGCCCCTTTAACCCACGTAGGCTTCTAGGCCGACGGACCGTCGATCCCCTAAGAGGCTGTCCCGAAATGGGGAGTCGGGGGGGCAGCCCGGACCGTTGCCCAAACCCTTCTGATTTACCAAAGTGCCCGTTTGATGGGGGTTTGGTAGTGTGGGGGCCGCCGGTTGGTAATTCCAATCTGGCTAAAAACGGAATTGCGGGACAGCCTCTAAGATTAAAACCGGATTGCAAATCCCCGGAATTCGCCGGTGGCCGGGCCGGTGTTTCGGCTGGTTCGCACAATATACCGGCCCATCTCCGCTTGGACGGCCTGGAGCATCCGCTCCATCTCTTCCGGGATCCCTTCCATGACCAGAAGCACCCGGCCGTCCGGAAGGTTTTTCACATATCCGGCTACGGCAAACCGGGCGGCAATCCGCCGGGCCGTATAGCGAAACCCCACCCCCTGCACGTGCCCCTCGAAATAGACCTCCCAGCGTTCCGGCAATCTGGGCTGATGTTCCATCCCACCCATGGTCGCACCGTCTCCCACTCTGGTTCTGGGGTTCCCGGTCGGGGAATAGTTCGCGTTGCTGCTCTGGCTCTTTCGATCAGCATCTTCTCCCCCCAGAGCGGCGACTATGGTCTCCCCTTCTGTATTTATCACTATACCAGCGGTACCAGCCAGGAGGCCAGTAGGCTCACCAGAAAGCCACAGGTGCCGATCAGGGCCAAAAGCACCGTCCAACTGCGCAGGCTTTCCGCTTCGGTCAGGCCCCCCATTTTCGTGAAAATCCAAAAACCGCTATCGTTCATCCAAGACCCGACCAAGGAGCCGGAAGCAATCGTGGCGGCCAAATAGACCGGATGGAAGCCCAGGGTGTCGGCGCCGGCCCCCATGGCGGCAAACATATTGGCCGTAGTCATAATCGCCACAGTGCTGGACCCCTGGGCGATTTTCAAAAGGGAAGCCGTCAGAAAGGCCACGGCCAATGCTCCGGCAGGCGGCAAGGAGCCCTGGGGAAACAAGTGTTGGACGGCTTCTTTCAGGCCGCTTTGGCCCAGCATGGCCCCAAACGCCCCGCCCGCACTGGTGATCAGAATAATGATGCCGGCGCTGCTAAGGGCTTCTTCACAGGCGGCGGCCACCTGACGCAGCGTCCAGCCCCGATACCCCATCAGCGTGCCCAGGGCAATCACCGCCGATAAAAACAGGGCGAAATTGGCATCGCCGATCAGTTTAGCCAGTTGGGCGATCTGCACGGCGGCCGTATTGGAGGCCTGCTGAACAGAGGTTGGTCGGCCCTGGGCGGCATCGGACGAGCGATCCGCATTCGGCCGGACGGCTCCGGGTTGATCGGCCGGTGGAGCGGGGGATACCCACTGGGTGCTGGTGGGGGCTTTTTGGGCCTCGGCCCACAAGTTGGCCACCGTCTGGGTGGAAATCAGGATCACAGGCAAAACGACCGGCAGCAGGGCCAGCCACAGCGGCGGCAACCGCCCGCACGCCTCTTGCCCGGCCGATGCGTGTTCCGCAAAATCCGCATGGGGATCGGCATCCACCGATTCATCAGATGGCACACTTGCAAGGCCACCACCGCCACCGGCAGCCCCAAAATCACACCGACCACGATCATCAGCCCCAGATCGATCTTCAGACACGCTGCCATGTACAGCGGCCCAGGCGTCGGGGGAACCAGCGTATGGGTAATGACGCCGCCGGCGGCAATGGCCGTCAGATACAAAAGGTAGTTTCTCCTGGTCTGCCGCCACAGCGAATAGGCCAACGGCACCAGAAGATAAAACACCGTATCGAAAAAGACCGGAATGGCCAGAATAAAGCCGCTGGCACACAAGGCGGCCGCCGCTCGCTGGGGCCCAAAAAGCCGAAGGGCACTCCGTACAATCCGGTCCGCCGCCCCGCTTTCGAGCATTGCTTTTCCGACCAAGGCAGCCATGGCAATGACAATGCCGATTTTAGCCGCCGTCGTGCCGAAGGCCTCCGCCACCCGGGCCATCTTTTCGCCGGTTACCCCCGGGGCCAATAGACTTACCACCATGGCCGACACCACCAGCGCCACAAAGGCATGAACCCGGCCTAGCACCATAAGCCCCAACACGGTGGCTAACCCAACAGCCAAAATCAGCCAAGGTGAAATCCCCATCCTGTGGTCCTTTCTTCCGGTCGGTTATATTCCGGGAGAAACCAAACTGACCCGCTCGCAGCGGCTACCGAAGCCCCATTTTGGCCCATCGACCCCTTGCAGACAAGTCAATCTGCCCCGGAAAGATAAGTAGTTCGACGGTATCTACCCGGACGGCACCCTACCAGCTGGAGGGGCTAAAAATCGGATCGAACACCGTAGAGTGTGGCCATCGTTCCCGGTGGATCCGGTCAAGGGAGGAAGATTGCCCCTGACCGAAGGAGCCTCCGTGCCAGCCCCGGACGTCCGACACCTTGCTGTGACAGTGGGGGATGCCAAACTTCCCGGCTTTCCGCTGCCCGGCTTCTTTTCCCGGAACTAGTTCGCCGAGGGTGTCCGGAAATTCGTTTTATCTAACTCTTTGCAGCATAAATAGATATATCAAACTCCCATGTTCAAAGTGGGTGTCGGATGGGTAGGAGTCGGTTCCAGGGCGGAACTGCTCGGAATGGGGCAAGGAGTACCCTTGGAATTTCCGGACTCCCCCAGTTAGGCGTAGGAAGCACATCGCCTCTCCCCTGGCCGTCGAGAAGCCGCCCCTACGTGTCCTTCCTGCGTAAGCAGGAATGACACGGGGCCGCCGGGGTCGGCTCCCCTGGAAACAGAAAGGCATTATAATGGGAAAAGACGCATGGCTTCGTGGACTCCCAAGAAGTTCCCTCTGGATTGGTTTGGCAAACTCCCTCCGAAAAAGGAGGTCCGTGCTCCGCGAGATTTTCGGGCATATGCCTTCATCCGGGCTTCATCCCGGCGAAGGCCGAACAGCCGGCAACACGGGTGAAGCGCGGCACCGACCCACCGAAAAGGAGCCCCCAAATTTCCCCCTAGACGGAACCCTCCGAAGGGCGTCACGGCGGGAACAAATGTATCCCGGTTTCTCCTGGGCACCGAGAGAGCTTCGGTTTTCCTTCCCCCTGCGTTTTCCTTCTTTTTTCCTTTTGCAAAGGAGGCTTTGTATGCGAGGTCGGATTTCACGTCGTGGTATGCTGCAAGCGGCCGGAACGGTGGGCGTTTGCACCCTGATTCGGCCGGCCAGCCTGCGGGCCTATGCGGCCAACGAGAAAGTGGCCATCGGAGCGATCGGCGCCGGAGTAGGCGCCCATGACGCCAAGCAGTTGGAAAAGTGTGGGGCGGTGATAGCTGCCTTGTGCGAAGTCGATGAAGGCCGACTGAACTCCTGGGCACGCAATCACCCCAATGCCAAACTGTACACCGATTTCCGCAAGATGTTCGACGAAGCCAAATTGGACGGGGTGGTGGTGGCCACTCCGGACCATACCCATGCGCCGATCAGCATGGCGGCCATGCGGCGGGGCATCCACTGCTTTTGCCAAAAGCCGCTGACGCACAATGTGCTGGAAGCCCGCCGGATGCGCCAGTTGGCCGAAGAGAAAAAACTCATCACCCAAATGGGCACGAATACCCAAAGCAATCCGGAGATGCTTCGGCTTCGGAAATTGATCCAATCGGACGGCCTGGGAGAGGTAACAGAAGTACATGTGGGGACCGATCGGCCTATCTGGCTCCAAGGTGCGGATCGGCCTCCGGGAGAAGACCCGGTACCGAAAAACTTGAACTGGGACCTTTGGATCGGTCCGGCGCCGATGCGGCCGTATGTGGCTCATTGGCCGAAGGACCATCCCGCCCGGAAACTCCGCTCCTTCAAGCATGAGGTGGTCTATCATCCGTTTGTTTGGCGTGGGTGGTGGGATTTTGGCACGGGTGCCCTGGGCGACATCGCCCCCCATGCGATGAACATCATCTTCTTTGCTTTGGAGTTGAATCAGCCCAGCGGCGTGGAGATCGTAGAAACTTCCGGCATGACGGCGGAAATGTTCCCCGAGTGGAGCATTCTGCGGTTTGATTTTCCGGCCCGGGGAAAGCAACCGCCGGTCAAAGTCTTCTGGTACGACGGCGGCAAACAAATCCCGCAGGAACTGGGCGGTGGCCTCGGCCCGGTCTTCGTCGGTACGAAAAATACCTACCCGCCTAACCGGGGACCGTTCCGGGACGGCAAAGGGGAGGCCTACCAACTGCCCGAACTGGCCCCCGGCGAATGGGATCGGGAAAACGTCTGGGTCGATTGGATTCGGGGCATCCAGACCGGCAAACAGCCCGGCTGCAATTTCAGCTACTCCGGCCCGTTCACCGAAGCCTATCTGCTGGGCAATATCGCCCTGAAGGTCAAAAGCCGCATCGAGTGGGACCCGGCCGCCTTCAAAATTACCAATAACCAACAGGCCAACCAATACCTAAGCCGTGAATATCGCAAAGGCTGGGGCCTGGACGAAATCTGACCTCTTTCGGATTATCTCCTTTCGGCAAGAGCACCGGCTTCCCAAGCCGATTGTCGAAGGTCCTGAGGAAATCGAAACTCCCCTGGCCGAATGCTGGGCCTTTCGTGCTCCGGCAGGCGGACATTTTCCGTTCGGCAGAGGCCGCCTTTGCCTGGGCCGGAGCAGGGCTGGTATAGTTCCCCAAGCGGAGATAGCCACCGCCTTCTAGGCCGGAAGGCTATCGCTCTTTTTTCCCCGGCATGGGCAGGACCCCGGGACGGGTCGGTGGCTGTTCATCTGTGCCGAAAAATTCATTCTGCGCCGGGATAGTCGGGCAAGCGGTCCGAAATCACCGGCCGCCCCGGCCCCCAAAACGGTTTTTGGGAAGGCAGAAGTCTTTGGCGTGTTGCCGTACTCAGCCGATTCGGGACAGTCTCTTAGGGCTCCGGAAGCTGGGGGATGGCAGAAAATATCCCAAATAAGCCAAAAATATGATCTTTTCCTTTTGGGGGGACTATGATAAGGTAAAAATCCTTTGGATTTCTGAAGGGATGTAAGCAGTGGGAGGGCAACCGGCCGGAAACGTGAGGTAAATTAAAATAGCTGTAACCTTGTAGCCGAAGGGAGGGCGGCAATGTGTCATGCCTGCGTAAGCAGCAGTCCAGGCAAGATGGCTTCTTAGTTTCTAGATTCCTACTTGCGTGGCAGTGACACGAAAGAGGCCCCAGCAGCCGGTTTGGCCTTCGGCCAAGGGACAGGCTTGCCGCCTGTCCTTCCCCTTAAAGGCGTCTGGGTTCCTGCTTGCGTAGGGAGGACGCATCGCCCCCTCAGCCGGCCAGCGTGCCGCTCCCTAGCAGTCGCGGCTCTGGCCGGCCTCTCCCGCGGTGGGGAGAGGCGAATTCTGGGTTCCTGCTTGCGCAGGAATGACACGGAGGGTGGCCTCTCGACGGCCCGGGGAGAGGGGAAATCCCCCTCACCCGGCGGTGCCAAAGGCACCGCCGGCCTCTCCCGCCAGTGGAGAGGCGAATTGCTTCCTACGGCGAAATAGTTACAACGAGACGAACGCATGGAGGGACCCGGTTGTGCCCGCCTCGGATCGGGCAAGCCCCGGACCTGATAAGCCTTGGATCGGACAGACATTGGAGCTGATAAGCGGGACTTTTTCGCCTGAGCATCAGGTCCCTCCGGCTGACAAGCAGGTCTCCTCAGAAGGAGGTTTCGAAGGTCCCGCCGGGAGCACGCATGAGCGAGTTTTGTGCTCCGTGAACATTTACCCATACTCCCGTATCCTGCCGGTATTTGGTTGCAGCCTATTTGGTCTTTCCTGGAGATGTTCCCCATGCGTAGTAAAGACCTAGCGAGACTGTTTGTCGGGGTTGGTGGGTTCGTTGGGCTGGTATTGGTGCCGTCGGCGTCCCTGCCCGCGCAAGAATGGGCCAGGAAAATGTTCCAAACCCTGGAGCATGATTTCGGCGTGGTGGTTCGAGGAGCCAAGGCGGAATTCGAATTTGTGCTGACCAACCCGTATGTGGAAGATGTGCATATTGCTTCGGTGCGTTCCAGTTGTGGCTGCACGACGCCTCGGATCAAGAAGGAATGGCTGAAGACGTATGAGAGTTCGGCGATTGTGGCCACATTTAATACGCACCTTTTTATAGGAAGTAAAGGTGCCACCTTAACGGTGGTGTTCGACAAACCGTATTACGCGGAGGTGCAACTTCAGGTTCGGGGATATATTCGTTCCGATGTGGTCTTTTCACCGGCCAGTGTGGAGCTGGGGGAGGTGGAACCCGGCAGTCCGGTCGAGCGTAAGCTGGACATTCATTATGCGGGCCGAAACGATTGGCAGATTCTCGAAGTGCGGACTCCTCATCCGGCCTTGAAGACCCAGTTGGTGGAAACAGCGCGGGGCGGTGGTCAGGTGCGGTATCAATTGACCGTTCGCTGCGAAGGCCAGTTGCCCACCGGGTATTATCAGGATCATCTGATTCTGGTAACCAATGATCCTGTCAGTAACCAATTGCCGGTGTTGGTCGAAGGCCGGATTCGCTCAGGGATTACGGTAAGCCCGGCGTCGCTGTTTTTAGGGGTGGTGGCACCGGGGCAAAAAATCACCAAACAGGTGGTCGTCCGGGCCAGCAAGCCTTTCCGGATTCTTTCCGTTCATGCCGATGCCGAGTGCTTCCAAATTACTCTCCCGCCGGATCGTACGCCCAAGACGGTCCATGTGATACCAATTACATTTATTGCCGGCAAAGAGCCGGGCAAGGTAAGCCACACCATCCAGATCGAGACGGATCTGGATTCTCAAAGCACCCCGAGCCTCTCGGCATATGCGGTGGTAACCGCTGCCGGACAGTAGCCTTCCCAGGGGTGGGGGCTTCTAAAAGGCTGTCCCGAAATGGTACGCGGGGGCGGCCCGGTCCGTTGCCAAACCCTTCCGATTTACCAAAGTGCCCGGGTTTATGGAGGTTTTGGCAGTCTGGGGGCCGTCGGTTGGTAGTCCATCGGGCTAAAAACGGAATTTCGGACAGCTCCTAAAAGAGCGGGCGGGAGTTCACGTGCATCGCTTCGAAAACCCCTGGTCGGATTCCTTTCCGGGGCCGCTACGCTGGGGTATGGGGAAAAGCTCTTATTTCCAATGGGCCAACCGGTGGCTGAGCACTTCCCGGGGGATGGGCAGCACCCGGTATTCGGCCGGTTCGGGATCTTTAGCCGTCGGTGGAGTGGCGAAACGGAATTCGATCACGTACATGCCAAGGGTCAGTTGGGGCGTCGAGAACAGAGGTTCTCCTAAGGCGGAGATGATCTCGTCTAGTTTATCGGTCAGGCAATGGGTGGCGCGGCTACTGAAGCCGCCGCAGGCCACTTCCACCCGCCTCCGGGCCGGATACATCGCAAACATCAAAAAGGCGGCATCATGCGTCTCGGCGTCCCAAGGGCAACAGGCCCATTGACCAGGTTGGGTCTCGTAATAAATTCCCGGCCAGGGGGCAGGAGTGTCGGCTGCTATTTGCACGCCTCCGCAGAAGGAAGGCGGCTGGGGATCATCGTCTCGATATCGGAACAGCAGGGGACAGGGGCGCTGGGAGGCTTTCGGTAGGTGGTCCACACTGGCGAACGGTTCGGCCCGAAACGCATGCGCCAAGATCAGTTCCACCACCGGATTGACTTTCACACTGCCCAGGGCCACCAAGGCTCGACCTTGTCCGGCGGCCGACTGCCAGGGCCACGACGTTGCGGTGGAGGCAGTTGCTGGACCATTTTCATAGACGGCCCGTGCGCGGGCGACAATCTCGGCCCACTGAGGCCCTGGGTTATCCGGCCGAATATGACGTTCGGGGGCCGTGATCAAATGGAAGCGGGGATGTTGACGTCGGAATGGGCCCGCCCGGCCTTGGCTGTCCGGTTCCGCTGGGCCTCCACGGGGAGCAGGGCCAGGGGGCTTGCTCGATCCGCTTTGCTCCGCCCCGGGTTCCGCGGACGCTCCCGCAGCGTGCATCTGCTGAATTTCCCACTGCGAAAGTTTGGAAAGCAGCATCCCCTGAAGCCGAGAATCGGTGGACATGACGTATTCGGCCCCCGGCCAATCAGGCGACACCCGGGCACCGATACAAAATTCCACCTGTCCGCAAGAACTCAGCATCTCCCAGAAGTGCTCTGGGTCTCGGCCCAGCAAGGCCCCCGGCAAAATGGCGGGATCCACCCCATGCACCGCAATCAGATAATCGCTGATTTTGGCCAAGGCATCCAGGGAAACATATTTCACCGTATTGCTCAGTAGTCCGGTGATGGTATGCCGTTCGATGCCGGTGTATTTTTCTATCTCTGCGATGAGGCCTCGCCGATTCCGCACATGTTCCAATAAAGAAGCCAATCGAATAGAAATCTTCATACCTGCCCACACCTCGCTCAAGACAAGAAAAAAATCCCCAACCTTTCCTTTTATTGTAGCTTCCTTATCAGGGGAAGAAATCCTGGGGCTTCTATTGGGCTAGACGGTCCGAACCCCACCGCCTCCCAGACAAAAATGCCAAGAAGGGATTTTACTCTTGGGGATCTCCTGTTGTTATCGAGGTGGAACGGAGAAGCAACAGAGGCCCATTGGAAAACGGAAAGGATGGAGCCGAAGGGAGGCCCCATGATTTGAGTCTGTAGGTCGGCAGAGGGGTGGACATTTACCCTCTTGGTCTGGGAGCGACCGTCTTCGGCCTACACATGGGCGAACGTGCCGCTCGTCTTTTCCGTGGGATTGGGCACGAGAAGTCCACCAGTGCAGAATTTCCGAACGGGCCGTTCGTCCTCCCAGGTTACAGCGCCCTTTGGGGAGGTTATCCCACCTGGAGGCATTTTTCCACCTGCCGAATCGCCTCTTCCGGGTACCAGAGGGTGCCTGCCAGGCGGAGCGGCCGACCCTGGCTGAGCCAACGCTCCACCTGCTTTTGCGCAAAAAGCACCGTGCTATGGCTTCGGCCGCCGAAGAACTGGCCGATTTCGCTCAAGGCGGCCCGAGTGTATTTGCGGGCCAGCCACATGGCTAACATCCGCGGATAACTCAACTGGCGCTGTTTGCCCCGTCCACACAATCCGGCCGGCTCAATCTGAAAGACTTCACAGACGGCGTTCCGGATGTCGGCCAGTTGGACCACGTGTTGGCGGGCGGCCAGCATATCGGCCAACACCCGACGGGCAAACTCCACGGTCAGCTTCTCCCCCGTGGCACACAACGCCGCATGTAACCGGCAGACGGCTCCGGACAATTCCCAGGCATGGTGCCGAAACTGACCAGCCACAAACTCCGCCACCTCTTCCGGCATCGACATGCCCATCCGTCGGGCATACTGGGCTACCAGACGAAGTCGGGTCTCATACTCCGGCGGAGCAATCCGACAGACTACCCCGCTATCCAACCGGGCTGCCAAATCGGGCAACAGGCCGGGCACCTCCCTAGGGGGATCGGAGGCGGCAAAGACCAATTGTCGGCCCGCCTGCTGCAACGCCTCGATCGTATACAGAAGTTCCTGCTGGGTACTTCGCTTGCCTCCGAAAAACTGCAAATCGTCTATCAGCAGCACGTCCACACCCCGGTATTTCCGCCGGAAATTGGGTACCCCGCTTACCCGAAGGGCCTCCACGTAACTGCTGGTGAATTCTTCCGCCGAAACATACACGGCCAGCAGCGCCGGATGCCGACGCCGCAGCGCCGTCCAGATCGCCTCCAACAGATGGGTTTTTCCCACGCCGGTCGGCCCACACAGGACCAACGGCGAAATCGTGCCCGGACTGGCCACCACCATCTCCGCTGAACTCCGAGCTAACTGATTCGATGGGCCGGTGATAAACGAGTCGAAGTCGGCAAACCGGCGGCCGGGTAGGGTTCGGTTCCCGGCAGGCTTGGATTCCAAAGAACCAGCCGGCCCCCCCGGGGCCCGCCGTTTGCCCACCCCCACTCCGTTGGCCGAAGTGCCGGAAACGGAGTTTGGCGCGGAGGAAGCTTCCAAGGCTCCGCTCTCGGAAACCGCTTCGCCTGCGGCCGCCCCACCTGAGACCGTCCCAACAGGAGAGTCCTTTTCAGATAGGGCGGCTCCGGTCGGTTCTTCTGCCGGCTCGGAAAACAGCGGAAGCAGACCTGCCTGGCCATTTGCACAGCAGGCGCCTTTTGGCTCGGTGGGACGTTTTCGGCCAGGGGACGGCCCACTGGGGGACGAACTGGCACTTCCCCCGTCTGCTACCTCAAAACGGAACTCGGGACAGAACCCTAACACCTCCTGACAACATGCGGCCAGATCGCTCCGGAAATTGGCGGCAATCCAAGCTTGGAAAAAGCGATTCGGCACATGGATAATCAGGGTAGATCCCTGGCATTGAAGCTGGGTTTCCGTCCCAAACCACAGCTCATACCGATGGTGGCCAATGCGTTGGGCCAAAGCGGCTTGCACCGCAGCGACGATATCCTTGTCGGCACTCATGAGATCCTGTCCGCCCCAAAAGCGTCCCTACTTGGCCTGCTTGGCGAAAAACGGACTTTGCCTTCCCAGAGGTTTCTTCATAGTGTTTCCACCAAGCAAGACCACTTCCCTCCTCTCGCACACATTCCCCGTGGGTGGATAGGTGGACCGGATCCACCGGAACCCATTCCCCAATCGGGAGGGCCGATGGGATCTTTCACCCCCTAAA
>Ga0209809_1000665_pt1 | contig 30515 bp, 21 predicted proteins | sample YNPMSTMetaG_FD_186172 | JGI IMG/M metagenome (GOLD analysis project Ga0209809, IMG submission 186172) | Anoxygenic and chlorotrophic microbial mat microbial communities from Yellowstone National Park, USA - YNP MS-T MetaG (SPAdes) (version 2) ...
AGTCCGCGGCCTGCTCCCGGGTGTTGAAGTTGCAATCGGTAAAGTCGGGCAGGGGCTGCTCGAAGCCGACCATGGAGCGGTCCTGGCCGCGGCCATCGTAGCCGTGGCAGGCGGCGCAGGCTGCCCAAAAGATCATTTCGCCGGAATCGAGCTGCTGACCCCAGCTCGCCGACCAGCCCCAAAAAAGCAACAGTAAAAAGGACCGGGCCGTCAGGGCCCGTTTGCCGGACTCGCTCATGGCGAAGTTTCAGCTTAGCATCCCGTCGCGCCCCGGCTGGAGAAAGCACTTTGAATTGTAAAGCGCAATTCCGGGCTTGACAGACAACGGCGTGCCAAGTAGAATTCAGCCAATACCCACGACGCGCGTTGGCTGCGCGCGTCCATTTTCGGACAGGAGTGTCTCTTTATGCGGTCGCCCGTATATTTATTCATCGCCGCCACCATCGGCTGGGGTTGGATCCCTGCCTTGTTCGCCCAGACGGCTACCACGGCGGTCATCTCCGGGACCGTCAAGGATCCCTCAGGCGCCGTGGTGCCCGGCGCCGGCGTGGAACTGGTCGAGCTGAGCACGAAACTGAGCCGGCATCAGACGACCAACGAGGCCGGCCAGTACTTCTTCCCCTCGGTTCCGCCGGGCCAGTATGACCTGAAAGTCAGCGCGGCGGGCTTTCGCAGCGCCACGGTGCACGCGCTCCGCGTGGAAGTGGCCCGGAGCTACGTTCAGGACGTGGAGCTGGAGGTGGGCGCGATTACGGAAACGGTAGCGGTAACGGCCGAGGCGCGCGCCGAATTGCAGACCGTGGACGCGACGGTGGGCAACGTGCTCTCCGGTCGCTCGCTGCCGGTGTTGCCTACTTTCACGCGACAGGCCAACGAACTGTTGACGCTTCAGCCCGGGGTGACGCCGGACGGCCAGGTCACGGGCGCCCGCAACGATCAGAGCACCTTCTCGCTGGACGGGATCGAGGTGACCAACCAGAGCGTGGGTGGCCTGACCACTTACATGTACTTGGGCATCGAAAGCGTCGAGGAGTTCCGTGTGGGCGTGGCCAATCCCAACGCCAGTTTCGGACGAGGGGCCGGCGGGCAGGTCTCCATCATCGGGCGGCGGGGCTCCAACGAGCTGCGCGGCGCCCTGTTCTGGTATCACCAGAACGACGATCTGAACGCCAACACCTGGACCAACAATCGCAACAGGATCAAGGAGCCGGAACTCAAGGACAATCGCTTCGGCTTCCGCGCCGGCGGCCCGGCCCTGCGCGATCGAATGTTTTACTTCGTCAACTACGACGGCCGGCGTTTCCCGCGCTCCAGCGACATCAACCGCCTGGTGCCCACCGAATCGCTGCGCCGCGGCGAGCTGCGCTTCCGTGACGCCGCAGGCAACATCAACACCTACCCGCTGGCCACGGCGAGGCTCTGCGGTCCCACCGGCGACCAGCCCTGCGATCCGCGCGGACTGGGTCTGAGCCCGGCCATCGCCAAGCTGTGGTCCTTCCTGCCGCCGGGCAACGATCCCAGCCTCGGCGACGGGTTGAACACCATCGGCTTCCGCGCCACCGTACAGCACCCCTTCACCAGCGATTTCTACATGGGGCGGCTGGATTGGAACCTGAACAGCACCTGGCGTCTGGACGGATCCTTCCGCTACTACCGCGAGATGGATCGCAGCAACGCGCAGCTTTCCATCATCAACGGCAACGTGCAAAGCGTCCGCCAGTTTCCCAATCGCCAGAACATGGTCAACGTGGGCCTGACCGGCGCCTTCCGCCCCAACCTGACCGGCGAGTTCCGCTTCGGCTGGGTGCGCGTGCGTCCGGCCACCGATTCGTTGCGACCGAACGAAGCGGCCAAGATCCTCGCCATCCCCGAAACCAACACGCCGGACGGCTACATCGCCCTGGACCAGGGCGCGCTGGAGGGCACCTATGCGCTGCTGGCCGAGCCCATTGACGTGGGCACGCAAGTCGCCCGCAAGCAGGCCAACGACAACCGGGTCTTCCAGTGGAACGCGGACATGAACTGGGTGCGGGGACGCCACTCCTTCCAGTTCGGCTCGCACGTGCGCTTCCTGCCCACCCGGCATTTGCGCGACGACAAGGTGCTGGGAGCGCTCGGCGCGCTGGTTGCCCAGATTGATTCCGATTACGGCGCCATCCGGCTGCCCGCCGGCGTGGCGCCGCCCACCTGCGGCCCCGGACGCACCACCTACTGCTTGCAGGCTTCCGACGTGCGCCAGTGGAACCGGCTGTACGCTTCCGCCCTGGGGATCATTGACAACGTCAGCATCATGGTGGTGCGCGATGGCGACTTCAAGCCGCTTCCCTACGGCACGCTGCTCGAATCCGACACCCGGGGCATCCGCGCCCCCGAGTTCTATTTCCAGGACGTCTGGCGATTGAGCTCGTCGTTCACCGTAACGCTGGGCCTCAACTACGGCTGGCAAACGCCGCCCACCGAGCGGCTGGGCCGCTACACTTTCCAGATCCTGCGCGACACGGGCGAGTTCGTGACGGCGGAAAGATTCCTGAATGCGCGGCGACGCGCGGCGGAGCAGGGTCAGATCTACAATCCCGAGTTCGCCTTTCTGCCCATCAAAGCGGCGGGTGGAAAACGCGTTTTCGACGTGGACTGGAATAACATCTCGCCGCGGTTGTCCGCCTCGTGGAATCCGTCGGTCACCGGCGGCTGGCTGGGCAGACTGCTGGGCGACCGCAAGACCGTGTTCCGCGGGGGCTGGAGCCTGATTTACGACCGGCAGAATACGGTGCAAAGCGTGATCATTCCCTCGCTGGGCGTCGCTTTCGCGCAGACCATCAACGTCAGCGCGCCGCCTTGCAACGCCGGCGGCCAGGGCGGCCGCGGCTGCGATCCCGCCAATCCCAATCAGGCGGCCAGCGTGTTTCGTGTAGGCCAGGACGGCACGATTCCGCTGCCCAAGGTGCCCGAGCAGTCCGTTCCCGTCTCACCGCCCTGGTGCAAGACCGGGTCCGCCAACTGTCTGTTCCCGGAGATTCTCTCCTTCCAGGTGGATCCGACGATGAAAGTCGGCGAGAACCACGCGGTAGACTTCACCATCCAGCGGGAACTGCCCGCCGACATGCTGCTGGAGGTGGGTTTCGCCGGGCGCTACGCACGCAAACTGCCCCAGAGCATGAATCTCGGTCAAGTTCCCTACATGCACCGTGATCCCGCCTCCGGGCAGACGTTCGCCCAGGCCTTCGATGCGGTGGCTACGGCCCTGCGCGCCGGCCTGAATCCCACGCCACAGCCCTGGTTTGAAAACCAGGTGCCCGGCGGCACGGCGGCGCTGGTCTCGGCGGCCCGTTCGAACTTCATCAACGGCGATCTGAACGCGCTGTTCCTGACGCTGGATTTGCGGCGCATGGCGCAGGGATTGCCGCCCTTCAACAATTACATGTCACGCACGCTGTTCCTGCGCTCCGGTCTGGGCCGCTCCAACTACAACGCTCTGCTGGTCACCTTGCGTAGGCGCATGTCGCGCGGGCTGACGTACGACCTCAATTACACGTTCTCGCGTTCGCTGGACCAGGTGGGCTACTGGCAGAACTCCGCCAACGTGATGCCGAACAACTTCGATCTCGACGCGGAGTACGGCCCTTCGGTGTTCGACTTCACCCACATGTTCGCGGGCCACTGGCTCTATGAGCTGCCTTTCCGCTCCGACATTCGGGCGCTGGATCGGCTGATCAACGGCTGGCAGCTCTCCGGCATCTTCACGGCGCGCAGCGGCGATCCCTTGACCGTTACGCAGGGCAGCCAGGTCTGGGGCGGCAGTCTCTTCCTGGGCTTCTCCTCCGGGGCGATTCCTGCCCGCAACCCGCTGGAGTTCGGCAACAGCGTTCGGCGCAACGTGGCCGGCTCGGGCGGGGTGGGCACCACGGGCGATCCGGCCGCGGGCGGCAGCGGATTGAACCTTTTCGCCGATCCCGAGAGCGTCTTCAAGAGCTTCCGGCGGGTGTTGATCAGCCAGGACGGCCGTTCCGGCCGCGCCAATCCGCTGCGCGGACTGCCGCGCTGGAACCTGGACCTTTCCGTCGGCAAGCGCATCACGGTCGTCGAGCGCGTCAGCGCCCGCATCAGCTTCGACTTCTTCAACATCTTCAACAAGGTTGATTTCGTCAACCCGACTCTGGATCTGAACAACGCGCGCGCCTTCGGCGTACTCAGCACGCAGTTCACCCCGCCCAATCGTTTCGCGGGCAGCCGTTGGATCCAGGCCGGATTCCGCGTGGAATTCTGAAGCCGCCGAAGCGCGTCAGCCTGCTTCAGCGATGGCTTCGATCTCGATGCGCGCGTCGCGCGGCAGGCGCGCTGCCTGGACCGTGGCGCGCGCGGGCGGCGCCGAAGGGAAGTACCGCGCGTAGACCTCGTTCATCCGCGGGAAATCTTCCAGGTCAGCCAGGTACACGGTCGTCTTGAGCACGCGCTCGAGCGACGAGCCGCAGGCTTCCAGGAGGGTGCGCAGGTTCTCCAGCACGCGCTCGGTCTGCACGCCGATATCCCCGGCCACCATCTGGCCCGTGGCCGGATCGAGCGGGATCTGGCCGCTGACGAAAACCAGCCCCTGTGCAATCACCGCCTGCGAATAAGGACCGATGGCGCGCGGCGCAGCTTCGGTGACAACGATCTGCTTCATGTTCGCTCTCCCATCTGCAAAGTGCCTATGATTTCGCGCACGTTCGCGATCTTCTGCTCGGCCAGGAACCGGTCCAGTTCGCGGGCCACGCGCAGCGGCGCCTGGGGATCCCAGAACGTCGCCGTGCCCACCTGAACGGCGCTGGCGCCCGCGATGAGGAACTCGGCCGCGTCTTCGCCTCCGGCGATGCCGCCCATCCCGACCACAGGGATCTTCACCGCTTGCGCCGCCTCCCAGACCAGGCGCAGCGCGACGGGCTTGATGGCCGGTCCTGAAAGGCCTCCGAATCCGGCGCCGAGGCGCGGCCGCCGGCTGCGCGCGTCAATCGCAAGAGCCGGGAAGGTATTGATCAGGGATACGGCGTCCGCGCCCGCATCCTCGGCCGCCCAGGCCAGAGGCTGGATCCGGGCCACGTTGGGCGACAGCTTGACGATCAAGGGTCGCCGCGCCACGGCCCGCACCGCCTGCACGACCTCGGCCAGCAGCCCGGGATCGCTCGAAAAAAACATTCCGCCTTTTTTTGTATTGGGGCAGGAGACGTTCAGTTCGTAGCCCGCCAGTCCCTCGGCATCCTCGAGCACGCGCACGACTTCGACGTAGTCCTCGACGGCGTAGCCGAAGACGTTGGCGAACACCGCCGTCCGGAAGCGGCGCAGGGCGGGCAGTTTCTCGCTTACGAAGGCGCGCACGCCGATGTTCTGCAAGCCGATGGAGTTGATCATTCCCGCGGCGCTTTCCCAGATGCGCGGCGGCGGGTTGCCGGCCATCGGCTGGCGCGAGAGGCCCTTGACCACGAGGCCGCCGAGCTGGTCCAGATCCACCTGCGCGGCGAACTCCACGCCGTAGCCGAAGGTCCCCGAGGCTGCCAGCACGGGGTTGCGCAGCGGGATTCCGCAAAGTGTGGTGGCCAGCCGCTCAGAGCTCATCCGCCGTTCTCTGAATCAACTCCCAGGCCTCGCGGATGTCATCGCGGGTCGTGCCCAGGTTGCCGATCGCGATGCGCAACACGTAACGGCCGTTCAGAGCGGTGTGGGAAAGGAAGAACCGGCCGCTCCGGTTGATGCGCTCGAGCAGGCGGCGATTTTCCTCGTCGCCGGCGCGCAGGCGGAAACATACCACCGAGAAAGGTACGGGCGCAACGCGCTCGAACCGCGAATCCTCATCAATCCACCCCGCCAGCTCCTGCGCCCAGCCGATGTGCGCTCGCAGCGCCTGCATGACGCCCTGTCGGCCCATGCGCCGCAGGACGAACCAGAACTTGAGCGCGCGGAAGCGCCGGCCCAGGGGCACGCCGTAATCCATCAGGTTGATGGCGCGCGGATCTTCGGCCGTGCGCAGGTAATCGGGCGTCAGGGAGAAGGCGCGGCGCAACACATCGGGATGCCGGGTGTAAAAGGCGCTCAGATCCAGCGGCGTGAAAAGCCATTTGTGAGCATTGAGGACGATGGAGTGCGCGCGTTCCCAGCCGCGGAACAGAGGCCGCTTCTCGGGCAGCACGGCCGCGGCCCCCGCGTAGGCGGCGTCCACGTGGAGCCATAACCCGTACCGCTCGGCGATGTCGGCGATCGCATCCAGCGGATCCACGCTGGTGGTGGATGTGGTTCCCGCAGTGGCCACGATGCAGAACGGACGGAGTCCGGCGGCGCGGTCGCTCTCGACGGCCTGCTCGAGCGCGTCGGCTCGCATGCGGAACTCGGCATCCACAGGAATCTTGCGAATGTGCCGGCGGCCAATGCCCAGAGTCAGCGCGCCTTTTTCGATCGAAGAGTGAGCCTGCTCGGAACAATACAGGATGAGGCCAGGCCGGGCGCCGCGCTCGCGCGCATCGGAATCGGCCATTTCGCGGGCCGCGGCGATCGCGTGCAGGCTGCTGACGGACGCCGTATCGAAAATCTCCCCGAAGAACTCCGCGGGCAGCCCGAGCCATTGCCGCAACCAGCCGAGCGTCACCTGTTCGAGTTCCACCACGGCCGGCGATGTCAGCCAGTGAATGCCGTTGGTGTTCAGCGCCGCGGCCAGCATCTCGCCCAGCACCGCCGGGGGCGAGCCCGTGCAGGCGAAATAGGCCAAAAATCCGGGGTGATTCCAGTGGGTGACCGCAGGCAGGACGAGGCGCTCGAAGTCCGCCAGCAAGGCCTCATAAGGCTCCCCTTGCTCGGGGCCACAGGCCGGGAGCGCGTCCGCCAGTGCGCCCGGCTTTACTGGCGGCAACACGGGATAGCGCCGGGCGCTCTCCAGATAGTCCGCGATCCAATCGACCGTCCGGTGCGCAGCACGACGGAATTGGTCCAGATCTTCCTTCATCGAATCTTCACCGCTCCGGTGGCGAGCATCCTGGCTGCCGCCTCCGGCGGTACCTTCCAGTTTCGGTCAAAGCGCCCCTCAGCTACCACCTGATCCAGCGACCCTCTGAACAAGATGAAATCCCCGAAGCTGTCGAGCAGCCGCGGGATCAGGGGCACGAAACCGAAAACTGCGCGGCGCGCGCGCTCCGCCCCGGTCCAGAAGGGCAAGCCGGAGTTGACCAGCACCAGCCGCTCCCCGGCGGGGGCCACGTAGACCAGCCCGTAATCGGCCGCGCCCGGATTCAATTCCAGGGGCAGCCGATCGGCCAGGCGCGCCAGCAGAAGATTGGTTTGCCGGTTGCCGAACAGAATCAGGTGGCTCGAGCGCAAATCGGCCTCGGTCACCTCGTTGTCGGCCAGCACACGGAAGAAAACCAGAAGCCGACCGCGCGGGGATGACCAGTCGGCCGCCTGGGCGGCCACGCGACGCCGACTTTCAATTTCCTCGGCCGATCCCGCGGCGGACGTGCCGTAGACATACAGATGCCGGCCCGTGATGGCTTCGCCGATCGGGCCCTCGAGGCCAGGGCGTTTCTCGCCTGCCGCAGGTTGGTAGCGCCCGGGCTCCCAGCGCGCGCTGAGCTTGCGGATGGAAAGGGCCGCTTCGCGCGGGAGGGCGACACGCTGGCCGTCAACCGTCAACTCTAACGGTCGGGAAGGGACGTAGTCCGGATGTCCTTCCAGTCTGAGCGTGAAGCCATCCACGCCGCTGGTGCGGATTTCCAGCCGGTTGGTCGCGGGGAAGCGGGCATCAATGGAAGCGATCTCGCCGGGCGTCAACCCGTCGAGTTCGATCCAGTAGGCCGAGCGGTACTTGTATGCGTCGGTGGCGAAGCGCACGCGCCGAGGGAAACGTTGACGCCGGAATTGTTTGAACCATTCGAAGATGGATGCGTTCTGGTAGGCGCGGTCCCAGGAGTTGTGACGCACGCCGGGATACTCGATGTACTCGGCGGGCACGTCATGATCGAGCAGCAGGCGGTGCCACTTGCGCGAGACGGCTACGGGCACGACCGGATCGAGTTCGCCGTGAAACAGGCGCACGGGCAGGTGGAGCGCGTTGCCGGCCAGGCGTTCCAGGCCCGCAGGCACGGCCGGACAGACCGCAGCCACGGCGGCCCACACGTCAGGACGGGTCAACGCAAGCCGCAAAGCGCCGCCGCCTCCCATGGAGAGCCCGGTCAGGTAGACGCGATCTTCGTCCACGGGGAAGCGTCGCTGAACGTCGGCCAGCACGTCGTAGACGTCCTTTTCGGCCAGCCCCTGGTAGCCCATGGTGCCGCGCGCCAGCGGCGAGGCCACGATGAAATCCACGTCGGGCAAAGGCGGCCAGCGGCGCGTCGCCTCGGCGTCGGTTTCCCCCGGCAGATTGCCGCGCCCGAAAACGCGTCGCAGGTTCAGGCGATGGTTGGAGCCGGCGCCGTGCAGGCTGATCACGAGCGGCCACTTGCGGGCGGGATCGAAATTTCCGGGCAGGTAGAGGGCGTAGGGTTGGTCGGAGTCGTCGGCGTCGGACAGAAAAGTCAGGACCTGAGGGCCGGGCGGGTAGAGCTGGGCGGCGAGCGTCGCCGTCGCCACCGCCAGCCATATCGCCAGGCGCTCAGCCATCGGAACACTCTCGCAAGACCTCCGGAAGCCACTCCTGGAACCAGCCGCGGAAGTGGGCCAGGCGCCGCCGGTCCTCGGCCGAGAGGGGTACCGCATGCGGACCCGTATCCAGTCCGCGGGCGCTGAGCGCTTCGCGAATGCCCACCGGCGCCGGGAAGCTGTCCACCCAGGCGATGAATTCGTGCAGGCGCGCGTCGAGCTTTTCGCAACGCTCGGGCGCGGAGTTCACGATGGCGCGGTCCAGCGCCACCAGCAGCTCGGGGATGGCGCAGGCGCACCCGGATATGACGCCGTCGGCGCCGGCGGCGCGGGCGGGCGTAAACAGCACGTCGTTGCCCACGAGCAGGCGGAAGCCATGACGCCGGCGGGCCGTGCGCAGGCGCACGAAGTTATCCCAGCGGCCGCTGGAATCCTTGATTCCGGCAAACAGGCCGGTGGCCAGCAGCTCGACGGCGGTCTCGGCGCTGAGCTCGTTGGTGAAGAACGGGATGTTGTAAAGGAAGATCGGCGCCGCGCCTTTGAGCTCGGCCGCGAATCTCAGCAGGTACTCCTTGACCTCCGCCTGGCGGTAGCGGAAGAAGTAAGGGGGCATGACAAGCAAGGCCGCTGCGCCGGCCGCGGCTGCCGCCCGCGCCAGAAGCAGTGCGCCGTCCAGAGTGGCGTGCGCCACGCAGGCGATGACCGGCAGACGGCTCTTGCGCAGGGCCTGTTCGATGAGCCGCCGGCGCTCTTCCAGATCGAAGTGGACGAACTCGCCGGTGGTGCCCATCAACACCACGCCCTGGACGCCCGGGCGGGCAAGGAAGTCGAGGAGTTCCCGCAGGGCTCCAGGATCCACTTTGGTCTCTGCGGGCCGCCGGGGGGTCAGAGCGGCGGCGTTCACCCCGCTGACAGCGACCGTGGTTTGTGCGTTCATTCGGTTTCCTGGCGGTCGCGTCGGATTGCGCGAGCCGCGAATTCACATTGTATCCCCTTGTATGCCACGGGCGCGCAACCTCCCCTGCCGGCCATCAACCCCAGGCCCGCGCGCCTTGTCATAATCGTTATGCGAGCCGCCACAATGGGTGAGTATCCGCTGGTCAGCATCGTCACGCCGGTTCTCAATCTGGCCGAATTTATCGAAGAGGCGGTGCAAAGCGTGCTGAACCAGGATTACCCACGCATCGAATATCTAGTCATGGACGGCGGCTCGACGGACGGCACACTGGAAATTCTGGCCAAATATTCCGACCGGGTGCGGGTGATCTCCGCGCCGGATCGCGGAACGGCGGACGCCGTCAACCGCGGCTTTCGCCTCAGCAGCGGAGAAATTTTCGCTTTTTTGAACGCCGACGACTCGTATCTGCCGGGGGCGGTGCGCACGGCGGTCGAGCACCTGGCGGCGCATCCCGAGGCCGGCGGGGTTTACGGCGAAGCGAACTGGATCACCGAAGATGGCTGTTTCATAGGACGCTATCCCACACGCGACTTCGATGCCGAAGCGCTCGCCCATGAGTGCTACATCTGCCAGCCTGCATGCTTCGTTCGCCGCCGCGTCTTCCAGCAGGCGGGCCTGCTCGATGCGGACCTGGAGTGCGTCTTCGACTACGAGCTGTGGATGCGGATTGCACGTTTCGCGCGCCTGGACCGGATTGACGCGGTGCTGGCCAACTCGCGCATGCGGCGGCGCAGCAAGACGCTGAGCCGGCGCCGGCGGGTTTTCCAGGAAGCCTTGTGCGCGCTCAAGCGCCATTACGGCTACGCCCCTTTCGAGTGGGTTTACTCTTACACGGCCTTTCTGATTGATCACCGGGATCAGTTTTTCGAGCCGCTTCGGCCGTCGGTGACGAAGCTGTTGGCGAGCCTGCCCATGGGCTTGTGGCATAATCGCCGGCGGCCGTGGCGATTCCTGGGCGAGTGGGTGCGGTGGTGGAACCCCCGGTCGGCGGCGCGGCACTGGCGGAGGCTCAGGCAGCGGGCGTGAGAACCCGGTCGCGGGGGTCAACATATTGTGTGCTCCGGTGATTTCGGCCTATATATCGCGCTGCGCTTTACATGCGCCCCGTAACCGGCTAACATAGAACCATCCCCCGAGCGGGTCCGCCTGCGTGCGACCCGGCGGGCGGCCTTTCGCCCTCGAAATCGCCGCTCGCCCCGGCGGCCGGACTCTTGGAGCGAGGTGGGAAACGTTGCTGAGACTCAAACGCGTCGAACTTCAAGGCTTCAAATCCTTCGCCGATCGCGCCGAGCTGCGCTTCGAAGGCGCCGGCATCGTGGCCATCGTCGGCCCCAACGGCTGCGGCAAGTCCAACCTGGCCGACGCCATTCAATGGGTGCTGGGCGAGCAATCCGCCAAAAGCCTGCGCGGCGCCCGCATGGAAGACGTCATCTTCGCGGGTACGCGCGACCGCAAGCCGGTCTCCCTGGCGCAGGTGACCATGACGCTGGCCGAACCGGCTGCACACGAGCCAGCCCTCACGCCCGGCAAGCCGAACGGCAAGCCTCTCAACGGCAAGGCAGCCGCTCAACCCCGCCAAGTCACCATCACGCGTCGTCTGTTCCGCTCCGGGGAAAGCGAATACCTGATTGACGGCCGACCGGCGCGGCTTCGCGACATCCAGGACATTTTCCTCGGTACCGGCCTCGGACCGGAGTCGTACGCCATCATCGAGCAGGGACGCATCGGGCAGATCCTGAGCTCCAAGCCGCAGGACCGCCGCCTCGTCATCGAGGAGGCCGCCGGCATCAGCCGCTACAAGACCAAGCGGCGACTGGCCGAAGCCAGGCTCGAAGGCGCCAAGCACAACCTGGAGCGGGTCTTCGACATCCTGGAAGAGGTCGGCCGGCAGATGAACTCGCTCAAACGCCAGGCCGCCAAAGCCCGCCGCTACGAAGATCTCAAGGCGCAGATGTGCGCCCAGCTTCGCCTGACGCTGGCCGCCCGTCACCGTGTGCTCGAGCGCGAGGCCACCCGCATCGCCGTGGACTTGAACCTGGCCTCGGCGCACCTGGAATCGCTCGGCAAGCAGGTGGCCGAAAAGGAGCGCTCGCACGAGGCCGCTCAACAAGCCGTCTTCAGCCTGGAATCCGAGTTGTTTCAGGCGCGGCAGCGGCTGGCCCAGTTGCAGGTGACGGCGGAACGGGTCTCGGGCCAGCTCGACTCCGCCGGCCAACAGGCGGCGGCCATCGAGGATCGCCTCAAGCACGGTGCGGAGGAAGCGGAGCGGCTGCAAGTCCGCTGCCGGGAGCTGGCCTCCGAGCTGGCCGCCCAACGGTCCGCGCTCGGTGCGCTCGAACAGGAAGAAGCCGATCTGCGCCAGAAAGCCGACAGCAAGGCGCGCGAGCGCTCCGAGCTGGAGGGCCAGCTGACCGAGGCCGAGCGCGCGATCGAATCCGCGCGGCAGTCGGTTCTGCGCCTCATGAGCGAAGCCGCCTCTCTGCGCAACCAGCTTGTCCAAATGGACGAACACCTGGCCGCCATCGAGCGCGACGCAGCGCGCGCCCGCAAAGAGGAGCAGTCGGCCTCGTCGGACCTGGAATGGCTGGAGCAAAGCGAGCGCGAGCTCTGCCGGAAGGCGCAGCAGCGCCAGCAGCAGCTCGAAGAACTGGCGCAAAAGCGCCGCAACGTGGAAGAGGCCCTGCTCGAGGCGCGCCGTCAGGCAGAGGAGGCACGCAGGCAGCAAGAGCGCCTGCGCGCGGATTTTTCCGACCTGCGCGCCCGTCGCGATTCGCTGGAAGAGATCCTCTCCCACCGGGCCTACACGACGGAGGCGGTCAAGCGTTTGTTCACCGCCGTCGAGCGAGGTCAGGGCGGGAGCTTCTCACCTTTGGGCGTGCTGGCCGACTTCCTGGAGGTGGACCCCGCCTGGGAAAAAGCGGCCGAAGAATTCCTCCACGACGAGCTGGAGTATGTGGTCGTGGATTGCTGGGAACAGGCGCTGCGCGGCCTCGAGCTGCTGCGCGCGCTGGGCGACGGGAGAGCCACGTTCCTGGTGCGCACAGCGACGGTGGATGAGGGCGTGGCCGGTTCCCCGGCGACTCGCGGTGGCTCGCTGCCGCCCTCGCTTCGCGATGTCCTGCGGCTGAACGGAGGCGTGGGCGAAGCCTTGTTGGATTCCCTGCCGCGGGTGAAGGGCTGCCATCTGGTGACCGACCACGAATCGGCCCGTGAGCTGGGGGCAGCCTACCCCCAACGCTATTTCCTGCTGCCCGACGGCGTTTGCTACCACGGTTGCGCCGTCAGCGGCGGTCGCAAGTCCGGCGGCGGCCCGCTCGCGTTGAAGCGTGAGCTGCGGGAGTTGCGCGCCCTCGTCCAGGTTCGCGAACAGGAACTGGCCGGCGTGGCCGCGCAGCTCGAACGACTGGAAAGCGAAATTCTCGCCCTCGAGCAGGAGCTGGACGCTCTGCGCAGGGCTCAGCAAGAACTGGAAAAGGAAACGGTCACGTTGGATCACGAACGCCGCAAGCTGGCCGAGGACCTCCATCGCGCACGCACACGCCTTTCGGTGGCCCGCATGGAAAGCGAGCGTCTGGCCGGCGAAGAAAGAGAGATCCAAGGGGAACGCCGACGCAAGCTGGAAGCCATCGCCGAAAAGGAGCGCCTGCGCGAGCAGCGCGAGCAGGAGCTCGCGGATTTGCGGCGACGGTGGGAAGAACTGAAATCGCTGGTCGCCCGCAGCGCGGAGGAACACTCCGCCGCGCGCGTCCGACTGGCCGGCGTCGAGGAGCGGCGCCGCGGGCAGGCCGCCGCGCTCAGCCGTCTGGAGGCGGAGCACCGGCAGACGGAAGCACGGCGTGCGGACCTTGCGGGCGAGCTGTCGCGGCTGGGGCAGGAGAAGGCGCGCCTCGCCGAGCTCCACGCCGGCCTGCTCGAGCGGCAAGAGTCGCTGCGGTCCGAGCTGGCCGCCTGGGAAGAACGCGTCGCGCAACTCGAGGCGGAGGAAGCCCGGCGGCGTGACGAACTGCTGGCCCTGGCCGACGAACTGCGGAGCCTGCGCAGCGAGTTGCAGTCGGCGCAGGAACGGCGGGCCCAGATCGAGCTGGAGCTGGTGCGGCGGCAGGCCGATTTGCGCTACCTGGACGAAACCAGCCGCAAGGAGCTCGGCGTCCCCGCCGACCAGATCAGCGCCGCGGAGGAAACCATCCCGGACGAAGACGAGCTGGCGGCGGCCGAGGAGAAATACCTCGAAATCAAAGAACGCATCGAGGCGCTGGGCCCGGTCAATCCGCAGGCGCTCGAAGAGTTCAAAGAAACCGAGCAGCGGTACAATTTCCTCAACGCGCAGCGGCAGGACCTGCTCGACTCGATCCGGGACACCGAACAGGCGATCCGCGAAATTGACGCCGAGACGCGCAAGCGCTTCCAGGAGGCCTTTTCCGAGATCAATCAAAACTTTGCGGAAATGTTCCGGCGGCTGTTCGACGGCGGCTCGGCCGAGATGCGGCTCACCGACCCGGAGCATCTCGCCGATTCGGGGATTGACATCGTCGCTTCCCCTCCCGGCAAGCGGCTCCAGAACGTGCTGCTGCTGTCGGGCGGCGAGAAGGCCCTCACCGCGCTCGCCTTGCTGCTGGCCATCTTCAAGTATCAGCCCAGCCCGTTCTGCGTGCTCGATGAAGTGGATGCGCCGCTGGACGATCCCAACATTGACCGGTTGATGCGCATCCTGCGCGAGATGTCCGCACAGACGCAGTTCATCCTCATCACCCACACCAAGCGCACGATGGAGGCCGCGGAAGTGCTGTATGGGATCACCATGCAGGAGCCGGGCGTCTCCAAGCTGGTCTCGGTGCGCCTGCCGGCGCCGGCCGCGGCCCCGCCGCCGCCCGCCACGCTGGAAATGGCGGCACGCGCCTGAGCATGCTCGGGCGCCGGAGGAACGGCTACGTCCAGACCGGGGATTCGGCCTGGATCTCGCGGTAAAGCGCGACCAGCCGCTCCCGCAGCGAACGCAAAACGGACGGGTTCTGTGGCGCGAGGTCCTTGCTTTCGGCAGGATCCTCGGCCAGGTTGTACAACTCGAACTCCACCAGACGGGCCTGTTTGAGGAAGGGCATGTCCGCTGCCGGATCGAAAGGGCTGCCCCCAGGGCGCGGCGAGGCGCGATCGGGGATGCCGAGAATCTTCCAGGGACCCTCGCGCAGGGCGGTCTTGGGACGGCTGAGAGCGTTGTAATAGGGCCAGTAAAGCGGCGTTCGACGCCGCAGCGGTCTGCCTTGCAGCGCCGGCAGGATGCTGACGCCATCCAGGCGCGCAGGCGAGGGCGCGCCCGCAGCCGCGCACAGGGTGGGTAACACGTCCACGCCCGAGACCGGCTCGGAGATCGTGCCCCCTGCACGGGCGCGTCCGGGCCAGCGTAAAAGACCGGGTACTCGTATGCCTCCCTCGTAGAGATGCAGTTTCATGGCGCGAAACGGACCGGGCGACCCGTAGGAACGCCAGGCAGCCTTGTAGCGATTCAGCGTCTCCGGGCCGTTATCACTGGTGAAGAAGACGAGGGTGCGATCTCCGAGGCCGGACTCATCCAGGTAACGGACCAGACGGCCGAATTCGTGGTCCATCTGCGTGACGTTGGCATAATAAAGCGCCTCTCCCTGTTCGCGAACCGAGGGGTACAGGCGCAGGAACTCTTCATCGGCCGCGATCGGCTCGTGCGGCGCGTGGAAGCAAACGAAAAGGCAGAACGGCCGGCCGGCGGGCAGCCGTTGGAGCCACTGGATGGCTTCGCTGACGATCAGGGTGCTCGAATTGCCTTTCAGCGGGCCGACGGCTTCGCCGTTGCGAACAAAGTTGACGGGATCGGCGTGGCTGGGCGCCGCGTTGTTCTGCGTCGAGAACCAGTGATCGAAGCCGTGATCGGAGGGCTGCGGCTGTTCGGGCGAGTTGAACTTGCCGTTGCAATGCCATTTGCCGGTGTGGCAGGTGGCGTAGCCCAGGCGCTGGAGGATCTGGGCGAACGTGAGCCGGTCGCGTCCCAGATGCATGACGGAGTCGGCAGGGATCCAGTTGTAGACGCCTACGCGGTCGGGAATCAGACCGGTAAGCATGGCGGCGCGGGCCGGAGAGCAGACGGGCGCGGCAGAGTAACAATCCGTGAAACGCACGCCCTGGGAGGCGAAGCGGTCCAGGTTCGGTGTCTGGATGCGGCGGCTCCCGTAGCAACCCAGATCACCGTAGCCCAGATCGTCGCAGAGCACGATCACAAAATTGGGGCGCGGCGCAGGGGCAGGCAGGGTTGCGGCGGCGAGGCCGCCCAGGAATTCGCGTCGGGAAAAAGAGGATCGAGGTGCGCTCATGTTCGCACGCTGTTGTATCATGCCCCGCGTATGGAGATCAACTTCGATCTGGAGCACGCGGCCAGGCCGCCGGCCCGCACGGATTACGGCATCGGCATCGTGGGCGCAGGATTCGTCGTGCGTGACCTTCACCTGACGGCGTATCGCAAGGCCGGCTACCGCGTGGTTGCGATCACCGACTTGGATGTGGAACGGGCGCGCGAGACGGCGGGCCTGCGCGGGGTTCCGAAAGTCTGCGCAACGCTGGAGGAACTGCTGGCGGATCCCGAAGTCGAGGTGCTGGACATCGCTGTGCCGCCGGACCGGCAACTGGCGGTGGTGCGCCGGGTGGTCGAACGCGGCCGCCGCATTCGCGGGATCCTGGCGCAGAAGCCGCTGGCGCTTCATTACGCCGAGGCCCTCGAAATCGTGGAGTGGTGCGAGCGCGCGGGCATCGTGCTGGCGGTCAATCAGAACATGCGCTGGGATCCTTCGATCCGCGCGTTGCGCACGTTGCTGGCCCGTGGCTGGCTGGGCGAGCCGGTGCTGGCCACCATCGAGATGCGTTCGCCGCGCAGGTACGCGGGCTGGAAGCGTCGCTCCGACCGGCTGACGCTGCCCGTGATGAGCATCCATCATCTGGATGCGTTCCGGTTCCTGTTCGGCGAACCCGAGAGCGTATACGCCAGCGCGCGCACCGATCCGCGGGCCGATTTTGCCCACACCGACGGCATCGTGCTCTACGTGCTGGAATACGCCGGCGGGCTGCGCGCCGCGGCCTGGGACGACGTGTACGCCGGCCCCGTGCTGGAAGGCGCTGCGGCGGATAATTACGTGCGCTGGCGCGTGGAGGGAACGGAAGGTATGGCCCGCGGCGCCATCGGATGGCCCGCCTGGCCCAACGTCGTGCCCAGCACCGTAGATTTCACCCTGAGGTCCCAGCCCGGCGTTTGGTTCTCGCCGCGCTGGCCGGAGGCCTGGTTCCCGGACGCCTTCGCCGGGACCATGGGGGAGCTGCTCGACAGCCTGGCCACGGGACGCCAGCCCAGCATCCATGGGCGTGATAACCTGCGCACGATCGCGCTGGTGGAAGCCTGTTATCGCTCGATGGCCGAGCGCCGCGCGGTGCGGGTGGCCGAACTGACAGACGAACTGCTCGCCTGAAAGCTATACTGCTTGCATGCGACGTTACGGGATGGTCATCGGACCGGATCCGGCGCGACTCCGAGAATACACGGCCTGCCACGCCAATCCCCGGCCCGAAGTCCTCGACATGATCCGCAAATGTAACATCCGCAATTCCTCGATTTACTACAAGGACGGTTACCTGTTCAGCGATTTCGAGGACCTGGGCGAGAACTCCGAGAGCGACATGGCCCGGATGGCGGCCGATCCGAAAACGCAGGAATGGCGGGCTTGCGTCAAGCCCGGGCACAGGCCGCCGGAGAGCCGGAAGCCGGGCGAACGGTGGGCGGAAATGGAGGAAGTTTTTCAGATGGATTGAAACCGAGGCCTGCGAGCGGCGATGCGCCTGCGTCTGATCGGCTGCGAGATCCTGTACCGCGAACTGTGCTGGGCGGTGACGCACTCGATCCATCAGGTGGACGTCGAGTTCCTGCCCAAGGGTCTTCACGATCTGGGCGCGGCGCCCATGCGCGCCTGCCTGCAAGAGGCGATTGACCGCACGGACCCCTCGCGCTACGAGGCGGTGCTGCTCGGCTACGCGCTGTGCGGGATGGGCCTGGCCGGGCTGACGGCGCGCGCGCTGCCGCTCGTCGTGCCTCGCGCCCACGACTGCATCACGCTGTTTCTCGGCAGCCGCCGGCGTTACATGGATTATTTTCGCAGCCGCCCGGGCACTTACTTCCTGACCACCGGATGGATCGAGCGCGGGCGCGAGCTTCCCCAGCTTTCCATCGAGGAAAGACTCGGCCTGAGGCAAAGCTTCGAGGAGCTGGCAGCGCGCTACGGCGAAGACAACGCACTTTACCTGATGGAGGAGCTCGGCGGTTGGACGCGCCATTACCGGCGCATGGCCTTCATCGAAACCGGCCTGGAACCCGACGGGCGCTTCGAGGAAGCAGCCAGATGCGAGGCCGCCGGCCGGGGATGGGAATTCGAGAAACTTGCCGGCGATCTGGGCCTGATCCGGCGGCTGGTGGACGGGCCGTGGGACGAGGATTTCCTGCAAGTGCCGCCGGGGCATCGCATCGTGGCAACCTATGACGATGACATCCTCGGAGCGGAGCCGTTATGACGGGGCGTGAACGCATCCTGGCCCACCTGGCGGGCAAACCCGTAGACCATCTGCCGCTGATGCCCATCACCATGATGTTCGCCGCGGACCTGGCGGGCGTGCGCTACGGGGATTACGCACGGGACCATCGCGTGCTGGCGGAGGCCCAGATCCGCGTGGCCGAAACATTCGGGTTCGATCATGTTTCAGTGATTTCGGATCCGGCTCGCGAAACCGCCGATCTGGGCGGCGTCATCCAGTGGTTCGACGACCAGCCGCCCGCGATCGTGGAATCGCAGGCCTTGCTGGCCGACAAGCGGGCGCTGGCGCACTTGCGTCCGCCCGATCCTTGCGGCGGCGGCCGCATGACGGACCGCGTGCTCGGGGTGGCCCTGCTCAAGGAGCGCATCGGCACGGAAAAACTGGTCGAGGGCTGGATCGAGGGTCCCTGCGCCCTGGCCGCCGACCTGCGCGGGATCCATGCGCTGATGTTGGATTTCACGGACGATCCCGGCTTCGTGCGTGATCTTTTCGAATTCTGCGTGGCGATGGAGCTGGAGTTCGCGCGCGCCCAGTTCCAGGCGGGCGCCGACATCATGGGCGTGGGCGACGCGGCAGCCTCGCTGGTCGGGCCCAGGATTTATTACGAATTCGTCTGGCCCTTCGAAAAGAAGCTGGTGGACGGCCTGCACGCCATGGGCGGGCGGGTCCGGCTGCACATCTGCGGGCGCACGCGCAAGCTGTTCGAAGGCATGGGACTCCTGGGGGCGGACATCGTGGACCTGGACTTCGTGGCGCCCGTCGAAGAGGCGCGCCGCGTGATGGGACCCGATCAGGTCTTGCTCGGCAACATCGAGCCGGTGGGCGTGCTGCGCAACGGCACTCCGGAGGTCGTCTGGCGGGCTGTCGCCCAATGCCACCGCGAGGCCGGTCCCCGCTTCCTCGTCGGGCCGGGCTGCGAAACCGTGCGCGACACCCCGCACGAGAACATGCGCGCGATGGCGCGCTACGCGCACCAGCACCGTCCCGAGGATTACTCCACGGCGTAAAAAGCGTCGAGCTGGAGGACCTCGCCAGGCCTGAGTTCCCGCTCGGCGGTCCACAGGGCGAGCGTGAGGCGGTTGTCGCCGCGCACCGACCATTCCAGCCGCACCCGCGACACCTGGTCGGTTCCGAAGCGGTTGAGCAGCGCGCGACCTCCCGCCCGGTGCAGCGCACGCCAGGCCCCGTCCGGACAGGCAGGCCCTTCCAGGAACTCGGCCCCGCTGGTTTCCAAACCGGGCTCGAACATGGTCCGATCCACGACTCGGCCGTCGCGCGCGCGATAGTGGACCGCCAGGCGCGGGTCGTCCAGGCGCCCGGGACCGTAGTTGACCCGCGCCTGTAAAGCGGCTTGCACGTTGGAGACGCCCTCGTTCTCAACCACCGTTCGGATTTGCAACTCCGCTTCCGCCAGGCGCATTTCCTGGCGCAGTCGCAGACCGTTGGGCAGCGATCCCTCCAGCCGCAACCGATCGGGCGCCGCGCTGACGATCCGCCAGGGGACTTCCCAGGGGCGTGCCTGGTAATCCGGGTGAATTTGCACGTTCAGCCCGCCGGCGTTCGGGTAAGCCCGGTCGCCCGGATCCGGCCAAAGCAGAAGCTCCTGTTCCCTGGGATCATGGCGCACGGAAACCAGGCGTCCCGCCTCGGCTTCCAGCGCACGCCGGAGCAAAGCCTGGGCATCGGGCTTGGAAACCAGCGAGACGACGCGCGCGTCCAGCTCAGGGACAATCTGGGCACGCAGCCAGGCGTTCTCCAGCGTCACCACGCCGTAGCGACGCAGCCGCTGCTCGAACGCTTTCTCGTCGAAATCGAGGCTGCGACCCTCGTGAAGCTGCTGGATTCCGTAGCTGCGCACTACGGACATGAACTCGGCAAACCGCCGGCGCATTTCACCGGGGCGCGGCAGGGCATACCAGCCGTCCTGAATCTCCAGGGCCAGATCCCGAACCAGCTCGACGTAATCAATGGAGAGGCGCACTTTTCGCACCCGCCGGCGCACGGCGTCGTTTTCGGCGTCCTGTTCGGCGCGCGTGAGCAGTTCGCGGGCCCGTTCGAGGAAAGCAGCTTCCAGATAGGGCGCGCCCGGATTCTGGAATATCCACAGATGATGCCCCCGTCCTTCGGGCGGCATGCGCACCTGCCGGTGCAGCAGTTCCAGATACTCGGCGATGCGCGGCGCAGCGCGGCCATAGACCCCCTCGATGAATTCCCGCATGGCCTGGCGCGCGTCGGCTTTCACATCCCACAACAGGCGGGCCATCACGTAGGAGCGCAGCTCGGCAAACTCGCCGCCTCCCCCGGGCGGGTAGGCCCCCTGCATGAAAAGTCCGACCACGCCGTGGCGATGATACATGGGGATGTCGGCGATCAGCTCGTCGAAGTCCGGGAAGGGCATCAGATAGTGGGCGAAGTTGGTGTTGTAGTGCCAGACATAGAGCCGGTCAGTGATCTTCGACCAGGCTTTCAGTCGCGCCACGAAGTAGGCGTTGCGGTCGCAGCGCTCGTAGGGATGGGCCTGGCAGGCGCCGATGGGACACAGCCGGATGCGGACGTTGGGACGCGGGCGCACGCGGGCCGGGGGTTGTTCGGTGTACCAATAGGCGAGCGTGTCAATCAGCTTGTCGGGATGGTGTTTTTCGACTTCGGCCGCCAGCGCGTTGACGAAGCGCAGAAGCGGGCCCGAATGGGCTCCGCCTTCTTCCTCCTCCACGCGCCGGCAGTTGTCGCACTCGCACCAGCCCGTCCAGTCGTTCTGGGAGACCGAGAAGATCGTGGCTTCGGGGCGTTCGCGCATCCAGCGCAGCACGGTTCGGGTCGCCAGCCGCAGGACATCGGGATTGGTCAGGCAGAGCTGGCCGCGCTCGGCGCGCCGCTTGCCGGCGATGAGGGAGTAATATTCGGGATGCTCGCGGAAATACTTCTCGGGGGGAAGTAACTCGTAGAAAGTATGCACGAACGGGTAATACCGGATCTTGCCGCCGGTGGACTCGTCGAGCTTGCTGTGGTGACCGTTGGCGCGGTTGCGCGCCGCCCAATCCTTGTCGAAAGCCTCGGTGAAGAAGGGCTCGCGATACTCGAACGACGGCTTGTGAATTTCGTCCAGCGGAGGAATGCGCACGGTAGATAATTTCGGAATGCGACTTACTTCGGCAGTAAACCAGCGGCATCCGAGTTTTTCCAGGAAGACGTAAACGCCGTACATCGTGCCGCGTTGCCGCCCGCCGGCGATGATCAGGTTGCGCCCGGCGGTGCGGAGCAGGAAACCCTCGGGCCCCAGCGCGTCCCAGTCGGCGCGCACGCGCAGCCGGTCGAGGGTGCGGCTGCGCCCCACCAGGATGAGGGGCCCTCGGGGACGAACTTCGTCGGTGATGACAGGCAGGCGCACCCCCGAGATTTCTTCCAGGAAGCGCTGCAATTCCTGGGCGCCTCGCTGCTCGGAGGGCGAGGCGTCGCGCGCCACGACGATCGTATAGGGAGAACGGCCGTTCTCGATGAGCGTGAGGCCGGCGGGAGCCGCGACAGCCGCCACGGTCACCAGCAAGGGGAAAGCACATCGGAAACCCGAAGCCATGAAACCACCTCGATCAAAACCGCAAGCCGAGACCGAAGACTGCGTGGTGGCTGCGGACCAGGGTCTCGGCGCGGCCCGCGACCACCTCCACCCTTTGCCGCGAGCGCGTGAATTTGTACTCGCCCAGGGCGTGCAGACCGCGCCACAGGCGGAACTCCAAGGCCGCGGCCCCCTGGATGGCGGGCCGTCCGAGCTCATAACCCTGGCGACTCTCCCCGCGGATGCTGCTTTCCGGATGCGGAATCGTCGGACCTGCGCCCAAGCGCAGTTGCAGGAACGTGCGCTCGGCGAGGCGGCGTTCCCACGCCAGGTTCGCCAGCAGCATGTTCAAGCCGTGAGAAATGGAGAACTGCTCGACCAGGGTATGCATGGGCACGCGCCCCTCGACCGGCTGGCCGTGCAGCGTCCCCTGCGCCTGAACCAGGCGGTCCGGGCGGGCATAAATTTTCTGGTGAATGAACTCCGCTTCCAGACCCACGGGCCCGAAGAAGTACCCGAGTCGGTAGCCGTAATAGAGGGAAGGCTCAAAGGAACGGCCCTCCCAGGAGACGCCCCGAAGTTCGAGGCTCGTGCCCCGCGCCGGCTGCTCGATGCGCAGCCGGCTTTTGTGGCTGGCTGCGCTGCCCAGGTATGCCGCGGTGCGCCATCCGGCCAGGGACGGACTTGCCTGCGCGACCGCCAGCGCGGCCCAGAGCCATGCGCGCGTCGCCATGGCGACCTCACAATTCGAAACGGATGCCTTGCGCCAGCGGCAGCTCGGACGACCAGTTGATGGTAACCGTCTGGCGGCGCATGTACGCCTTCCAGGCGTCGCTGCCTGCCTCGCGCCCGCCGCCCGTATCCTTCTCGCCGCCGAAGGCGCCGCCGATTTCCGCGCCGCTGGTGCCGATGTTGACGTTGGCGATGCCGCAATCGCTGCCGCCGGCGCTCAGGAAGGTCTCCGCCGCGATCAGGTTGCGGGTGAAAATGGCGGAAGAAAGGCCTTGCGGCACGTCGTTGTGCCAGCGAATGGCCTGCTCCAGCTCGTCGAATTCGATCAGGTACAGCACGGGCGCGAACAGTTCTTCACGCAGGATGGGCATATCGGCACGGGCGCGGATGAGCGCCGGTTCCACATAGCAACCGCCCGGCAATTCCAGCGGGCGGCCGCCGTAAAGCAGTTCGCCGCCCTCGCGCCGGGCGCGCTCGATGCCCTCCATCATGTCGGCCACAGCTTGCCGGTTGACCAGCGGGCCCATGAGCGTGTTCTCGTCCAGGGCGTGTCCGATGCGGATCTGGCGGTAGGCGGCGATGAGCGAGTCCGTGAAGCGGGCGGCGATGCTGCGCTGCAAGAACAGGCGGCGGATCGTGGTGCAACGCTGACCCGCGGTGCCGACGGCGCCGAACAGGATGGCGCGCAGGGCCAACTCCAGGTCCGCATCTTCCATCACGATAACGCCGTTGTTGCCGCCCAGCTCCAGGATGGTACGTCCCAGCCGTTTGCCCACCACTTCCGCCACGCGTCGCCCCATGGTGCAGGAGCCGGTGGCGCTGATGAGCGGGACGCGGCGATCGGCCAGCAGGCGTTCCCCGACCTCGCCGCCTCGGCCGATGACAAGATTGAACACGCCAAGCCAGCCGTTGCGCTCCAGCACGCGGTTGACGATTTTCTGGACGGCGATGGCGGTGAGCGGCGTTTCCGAGGAAGGCTTCCAGACCACGCAGTCGCCGCAAACCGCCGCGATCAGGGCGTTCCAGGCCCACACCGCCACCGGGAAGTTGAAGGCGGTGATGACGCCCACCACGCCCAGCGGATGCCACTGTTCGTACATGCGGTGGCGCGGCCGCTCGCTGGTCATGGTGACGCCATAGAGCTGGCGTGAGAGGCCCACCGCGAAGTCGGCCATGTCAATCATCTCCTGGACTTCGCCGCGGCCCTCCGCCAGGATCTTGCCCATCTCCAGGCTCACCAGGGCGCCCAAGTCGTCCTTGGCGCGGCGCAGCTCGTCGCCGATCTGGCGCACGATCTCGCCCCGCTTGGGCGCCGGGTACATCCGCCAGCGCTCGAAGAGCTCCGCCGCCGCGGACACCACCCGCTCGTAGTCCGCCGCCGAAGCCATCCTCACGGCAGCGATGGGCGAGCCGTCGTTGGGACTGTACGAGACGAGTTCCCCGCCCGAGGGTTCTTCGATCCACGGGCCGCAGCAGGCGCCGGAGTTGACGGGCTCGATACCCAGTCGGGCCAGGACCTCGCTTGCAGAGATGATTCCCATTGTGCGCCTCCCGCCCTATGGTATTCCAGGCGGCTCAGGCGCTGTCAGGCGGGTACTTCACCTTTTTGAAGACCTTGGTCAGGATCTTGACGGCGCGGTCCACCTCGGCCTCGGTGATGATGTAGGGAGGCAACAGGCGTATCACGTTCTCGCTGGTGCAGTTGATCAGCAGGCCTTCGGCGAGGGCGTCTTCGACAATACTCTTGCAGGACAGATCCAGCTCGATGCCGATCATCAGGCCGTAGCCCCGGACCTCCCGGATGAAGGCAAAGTGGCGGGCCATTTCCGTGAGCTGCACGCGAAACGCGCTGCCGGTCTGGTGAATGGCGGGAAGCAGATCGGGCAGAATGTCCAGAAATTCCAGCGCCACGCGACAAGCCAGGGCTCCGCCACCGAAGGTGGAACCATGCATGCCGGGGCTGAGGGCGGCGGCTGCCTTCTCGTTGGCGAGGATCGCGCCGAGTGGCAGGCCGCAAGCCAGCGGCTTGGCCACCACGGCGATGTCGGGCAGCACAGCGGGCTCGGCGAGCTGATAGGCGAAGTAACGGCCGGTGCGTCCCAGCCCGCACTGGATCTCATCCAGAATCAGCAGCGCGTCATACAGATCCGCCAGTTCGCGCGCGCGGCGGGCGTAATCCACGTTCACCGGGTGGATTCCGCCTTCGCCCTGGATCCACTCCAGCACGATGGCGGCGGTCTGCGGGCCGACCGCCTGTTCCAGAGCGGACACGTCATTGCGCGGAACGAAGCGGACGCCGGGCAGCAGCGGCTCGAAGTCGAGGCGATACTTGGACTGGCCGGTGATGGAAAGAGCGCCGAACGTCCGCCCATGAAACGAGTTATCCAAGGCGACGATTTCGTGTTTTTCGGGACTGCGACGGCGCCCGTACGCCCGTGCGATCTTGAGCGCGCCCTCCACGGCTTCCGTGCCCGAGTTGGTGAAGAAGGCGCGCTGCAAGCCGCTCATCCCGGCCAGCCGGCAGGCCAGAGGGGCTTGATAGTCGTGGTAGTAAAGATTCGAGCAGTGGACGAGCAAGCCGGCTTGCTCGCGGATGACGCGGAGGATCCGGGGGTGGGCATGGCCGAGCGCATTGACCCCGATGCCGGCGATCAGATCCAGATAGCGCTTGCCCGCGGCGTCGTACAGCCAGCACCCCTTGCCGCGGTGCACGACCAAAGGGAAGCGGCGGTAAGTCGGGATCAGGTGCTGCCGTTCGAGCTCGAGGACGGCCTGCGCGTCGGCAACAGAACCACCGGGACTCGCCATTTCCTCATGATAACCAAGGGTCCCCGCCGCTTGCGGATGGCGCGGGCGACGGGGCCTACCGGGGAAATTCCGAAGGTGTTACCATAGAAAAGCGGTCACAATTTCGCTCGGGGAGGCGGAAGATCGGCGGGCGCCCCCCAAAGGCGCGCGTCGAGGGAACACCGAGGCGCAAAGCTTCGTCTTGAGAGTGTGAGGAGCGGTGTGTGAAACGCAGGTGGAAGATTTGGTTAAGCATCTTGGCGGTGGTCGTGATCGCCGGCGGGGTCTACGGCAGCGTCAAGTATAACCAGCGCGGCGTGGTCACCGTGCAGACCGGCCGCGTCGTACGCCAGGACCTGGCCTCGGTGGTGACGGCTTCGGGCGAGATCAAGCCGCGCAATTATATCAACATAGGCACCAACGCAGTAGCCCCGTCGCGCATTACCGAGATTCTGGTCAAAGAAGGTGACCGGGTGCGGAAGGGCCAGTTGCTGGCCCGGCTGGAGTCGGTGCAGCCGGAGGCGGAGGTTCAGGCGCAGCGCGCCGCCTTGAGCCAGGCCGAAGCCGAATCCGCGGCGGCGGAAGCCGCCTTGCGCGTCGCCGATGAAAACCTGGCGACCGCCCAGGCCACCCTGGATCGAACCCGGGCCGAGCTCGAGCAAGCGCGGATCAACTTCGAACGAGCCGAGAAGCTGTGGGCCGAGCGCCTGATCTCCCGGCAGGAGTACGACCAGCGCCGCATCGAGCTGGAGGCGCGCCAGGCGGCGCTGCGCGAGGCCGAGGCCCGACTGGCCCAGGTGCGGGCGCAACGTGCGCAGGTGGCCTCCCAGTTGGCCGCAGCGCAGAAACGCGTGACCCTGGCCCAGGCCAACTTGCGGCGCGCCAGCGACGTCTTGCAGCGAACCTACGCGGTGGCGCCGCTGGACGGGGTTGTGACCAACCTCCCCGTACGAGTGGGCGAAACGGTGGTGCCCGGCATCCAGAACTCACCGGCCAGCCTGATCATGACCATCGCCGACATGTCGCTGATCACGGCCGAGGTCAAGGTGGACGAGACCGACATCGTGAACGTCAAGCTCGACCAGAGGGCGGACGTCACTATTGACGCGATCCCGAACCGGGTCTTCAAAGGCCGCGTGATTGAAATCGGCAACACCGCCATCTTGCGTTCGACCGGCCTGGCGGCATCCCAGAGCGCGATTTCCAGCCAGGAAGCCAAGGACTTCAAGGTGGTGATCGCTTTGGACGACCCGCCCGAGGAGATTCGCCCGGGTCTGTCCTGCACGGCAAGGATAACCACGGCGGTGCGGCAAAACGTCCTTACTATTCCGATCCAGGCGCTGACCGTGCGCCAGCGCGGCGATCTGGAGGAGCCGAGCAAGGGCGGCGTTCAGGCGGCGGGCAAGGCCGATCCCGCTGCGGAGAAAGCGCGCAAGGAGGAAATCCAGGGCGTTTTCGTGATCGAGGGCGACAGGGCTGTCTTTCGCAAGGTCGAAACCGGGATCACGGGCGCCACGGACATCGAGGTGATCAGCGGCCTGAAAGAAGGAGAGGAAATCATCACCGGCAGCTACCGGGTCATTCGCACGGTGCGCAATAACGCCCGCGTGAAGGTGGACAACAAAGCGCCGGTCCGTTCGGACCAGGCCTGAGCGGGCGCGTTTCACCGCCCGGTAGCCGGACCAAACAGGAAGGTCAACATGGCGCGAGTGGCAGAAGAGGCAACCGACATCGGCGAACAGTTGCGGCGCGACGGCATCGTGATCCGCACGTTCGACCTCTGGAAAACGTACTTGATGGGCGAGGTGGAGATTCACGCGGTTCGCGGCGTGGACCTGGAAATCCGCCGGGGCGAATACGTCGCCATCATGGGGCCTTCGGGCTCCGGCAAGTCCACACTGATGAACCTGATCGGCTGCCTGGACACGCCGACCAGCGGCCGGTACTACATCAACGGGCGCCTGGTCAGCGATCTGAGCGACGACGAGCTGGCGCGCATCCGCAACAAAGAAATCGGCTTCGTGTTCCAGACCTTCAACCTGCTGCCGCGCGCCACCGCCTTGCACAATGTCGAGCTGCCTCTGATTTACGCCGGACTGCCCAAGGAAGTGCGCCTCAAGCGCGCCATCGAGGCGATGCGCCAGGTGGACCTGGAAGACCGCATGCACCACAAGCCCAGCGAACTTTCGGGCGGCCAGCGCCAGCGCGTGGCGATCGCACGCGCCCTGGTCAACAATCCCTCGATCCTGCTGGCGGACGAGCCCACCGGCAACCTGGACACGGCCACGGGCAACGAAATCATGGCCGTCTTCTCGCGCCTGCACCAGCAAGGCAACACGATCGTGTTAGTGACGCACGAGCACGATATCGCCATGCACGCCCATCGCGTGATCCACATCCGCGACGGCAAAATCGAACGGGACGAGCGGATCAAGTAGCTCCGCTCGCCTGTTTGCCGGACTTGCCATCTCTTATACTGGGTGAGGAAACCAGGTGTCGGAGCCGTCTTCATGCGCGGAAACGAGAAAGTGATCGCGACCCTGAACGAAGCTCTGGGCGAGGAGCTCACGGCCATCAACCAGTACTTCCTGCATGCCGAAATGCAAGCCCACTGGGGCTACCGGCGACTCTATGAACAGGTGCGCAAGCTCTCCATCCGGGAGATGAAGCACGCCGAGTGGCTGATCGAGCGCATCCTGTTCCTCGAGGGAACGCCCAACATGACGGGATACGAGCCGCTCAACATCGGGCAGAACGTACGGGCGCAGCTCGAGAATGACCTCGCGCTGGAACATGGCGCCATCGTCATGTACAACCGCGCCATCCAGCTCGCGCAGGAGGCCGGCGACAACGGCTCGCGCGAGCTGCTGGAAAAACTGCTGGAGGACGAGGAGGAGCATGCCGACTGGCTGGAGACGCAGCTCGGTCTGATCCGCGAGGTCGGCTACGAGCGCTACCTGGCCGAGCAGATTCACCAGGACTCGTAGCCCTCCCGGCCGGGCTCAGGCTGCGGTCCATCCGCCGTCAATGGTGACGATGGATCCGGTCATAAAGCCGGAAGCCTCACTGGCAAGGTACAAGGCCAGCCAGGCGATCTCATCCGGTCGCCCGAGGCGCCCCATGGGCTGCCGCGCACGCAATTCCGCCCGCACTTTTTCCTTCTCGTGCTTGTGATAGCGCTCGAGGTAATCCTCGACGAAGGGCGTCTCCACAGTGCCGGGGCAGATGCAGTTGACGCGCAGTTGCGTGGGGTAGTCCACGGCCAATTGCCGCGTCATGGCCACGACCGCCCCTTTGGTGGCGCAGTAGGCGAATCGCTGTTTGACCCCGATCAATCCCGCCACCGAGCCGATGTTGACAATGACGCCGCGGGCGGCCAGCAGCAAGGACAGCGCCGCGCGCGTGACCAGAAACATTCCCTCCACGTTGACCCGGAACAGGCGGCGAAAGTCCTCGAGGGAGGTCTGCTCGATGCCGCCTACCAGCCCGATGCCGGCGTTGTTGACCAGAACGTCGAGGCGATCGAGCCCGGCGAAAGCGGTCGTGACCTGATCCTCGGAAGTGATGTCGCAGACGAGGGCGCGCGCCCGCGGCAGCTCCGCAGCCACCGCTTCCGCTCGGGGCCGGTCAATGTCCATGATCACCACGTCGGCCCCGGCCTGGGCGAACAGGCGCACCGTGGCTTCGCCGATTCCGCGCGCTCCGCCCGTCACCAGAGCTACTTTGCCGTTCAGACGAAAAGGGTCTGCCTGCATCGCTGTTAGCATAACGCGGCTGACGCCTGCTCAGTGCCGCAACGACAGGGATTCCAGCGTCTCGCGCGCCAGCTCGCGGCCGACGACGACCTCTTCGCTTACCACGCGGTCCGAACCGGCCTCGGCGAGGGATTCGCGGTGGATGTGATAACGCGCCCGTGCGATGACCGGCGCACCGCCTGCCAGTCGCCGGGCCTGCGCGATAACGTTGCGGGCCGTGACGGGATCCGGCACCGTCACCACGACAGCCCTGGCCCGCGGAGCCCCGGCCCGTTCGAGGATTTCCTGCTGGGTGGCGTCGCCGTACTCGATGGGCAGCTCGGGCGAGCTGCCGGCGGCAGTTTTGGGATTGAGATCCACAACCACGACGTTCACGCCGGCCTGGCGCAAGCGCTCGACGACCTGTTGCCCGGCGGGGCCAAAACCGATGACGACCACGTGATCGCGCCAACGACCCCCACGTGATTCGGCCGGTGGCCGGCTGGGGCCCCGGTTTTCCTGCATGCGCTGGGCGATGCGCGCGGCTATCGCCGTCAGCGGCGGACTCAGCAACAGGCTGACCACCGAAACCGACAGGAGCAAGCGGAACAGCCAATCTTCGAGCACGCCGGAACGCCGAGCGTGTTCCAGGAGCACGAACGAAAATTCGCCTGCCTGCGCCAGCCACACGCCGCCGCGGAGGGCATCGGCTGCCGTCATGCGCAAAGCGATCCCGGCCGCCATGACTACTCCCACCTTGATGAGCACCAGCGACGCCCACAGCAACGCCATCCAGGCGGCGCTGCGCCAATTCGCAACCCCCGCGAGCATCCCCGCCGAGGTAAAGAACAGCGGCAGAAACGCGGCGCGCAACGGGATCACGTCGGCGCGGATCTGCTCGGCCAGCAAGCATTCGGAGAGAATGATGCCCGCCGCGAAGGCGCCCAACACCGCGGAGAGTCCCAGCGCGTGGGATACCCAACTCGAACCCAGGCAGACCACGGCGGATAGCAGCACCGGCAAATCGCGGTTCCGCAACCCGGCAGCCCGGAGCAGCAGAGCGGGCGCCGCCCAGCTCATGAGAACCCACAGGACAGCCAGGAAGCCCACCGCTTTGGCCAGCGCCCATGCCAAGGAACTGAGGCCCTCGCCGCCCATCTGCGCACCCGCCAGCAGGGGGACCAGCAACATGGCGGGAACCACCGCCAGATCCTGCATCAAGTTGACGCCCAGGGCAGCCCGGCCATGCGCGCTATCCAGCTCGCTGCGCTCGGAGATGAGGCGCATCACGACGGTTGTGCTGCTCATCGCCGCCGCCGCGCCCACGATCACGGCCGCCGATGCCGGAAGTCCCAGAGCTCCTCCCAGCGCAGCAACCACGGCCAACGTGCCCACAATCTGCGCCAAGCCCAGCCAGATCACGCGCCGACCCAGTGCCCGCAGGCGCGTCAGCGAGAACTCCAGGCCGATGGTGAACAACAGCATGGCTACGCCGATTTCGGCCAGCATGCGAACGGCGTCCTGGCCCGCAGCCCGCAACAGATAGGGCGAAAGCAGCACGCCG
>Ga0209809_1000667_pt1 | contig 30358 bp, 27 predicted proteins | sample YNPMSTMetaG_FD_186172 | JGI IMG/M metagenome (GOLD analysis project Ga0209809, IMG submission 186172) | Anoxygenic and chlorotrophic microbial mat microbial communities from Yellowstone National Park, USA - YNP MS-T MetaG (SPAdes) (version 2) ...
TATTTGAGTGAGAATGGATTATGCTGTTTTCCACTTCTCCACCAACCTTACAAATTTCTCCAATTGAAGTCCCTTCATAAATTTTTGCTGAGATTTTAATTAATGTTTTGTCACCAATAAAAGCAGGACCTTCAATTACTGCATTGGGGAAAATTGTTACATTCTTTCCAATATAAATTGGGCCACTTTCTGCATCTAAAACAGCACCAGGTTTTACTTTTGTCCCTTCGTCAATAAAAATGTAATCTTCATTTAAAAGATGAGCGCCATTGTAAATTGTTCCATTGATTTTCTTTTCTTTTGATTTTATTAAATATTTAAAATCTTTTTTAATTTGTTCTGCATTGTTATTAACTAAATCCCAGGGATAGTTTATTAATTTTACATCGACCTGTTGCTTAAATAAACCATCAAAATCAGAGAGAGTAAACAAATCGTGAAGAGAGTTTTTGAGGTCGTTTAATTTTGAGCCGCTTACTTTTGCTGCAACAATGTATTCACCATTTACATAAAGGCAATCATTTGGATTACTCAGGTCGACTTTCTCAAGAAAGTCATTATCCGCAATAACTCGCCCGTTTATAAACAAACATTCATCTTCACTGCTGATATGATTTATTTCATATTGCGGGTAAATTTCAGCTAAATATTCAGCTAGATAGTTTCTACAATGGAGTGTAACTTTTGCGTCTGGGAAATGTCTTAAAATTTTATCTTTCAAAGTGAGAATTCCACATCTCAACTCGTATGTTGGACGAGTATAAACTAAAGGCAACAATCTTGAATAATAAATTCCCTCAAAAATACAGATGTGCATATTGATCCCTTAAATTAACCGTTGTATTCTCTACTTAATTTTGAAGCAGCTTCTTTATCCACAATAACATAAGCTCTGCGATGCATTTGAATAATAGAAGCTGGACACATTGCAGTAATAGGTCCTTCAACAGCAGATTTTATTGCATCAGCTTTGTTTTTTCCGTTTGCTAGCAAGATAATTTCTTTTGCTTCCATTATTGTTCCGATGCCCATTGTAATTGCATATCTCGGAACTTCTTCAATTGATTTAAAGAAGCGAGCATTGTCTTTTACAGTTTGCTCTGTTAAAGTTTTGATACGAGTTCGTGAACCGAGAGATGAGCCAGGTTCGTTAAAAGCAATATGACCATTTGCACCAATGCCAAGTATCTGTAAATCAATCCCACCAAATTTTTTGATTTGTTCTTCATACCATTCACAATGAGCTTCAATATCGTCAACCATTCCATTTGGCAAATGTATATATCTTTTGTCGATATTTATATGGTTAAAGAGATTTACATCCATAAAGTAACGATAGCTTTGGTCATGATGTGGTGGTAGACCAATGTATTCATCTAAATTGAATGTAACTACTTTTGAAAAATCAAGACCTTCTTCTTTATGCATTCTGATGAGCTCTTTGTAAAGCCCAACGGGAGTACTTCCAGTGGCGAGACCAAGAACTAAGTTAGGTTTACGACGAAGACGAGAAGCAACAATCTTCGCAGCTTCTTTGCTCATCTCGTCGTAATTTTCTTTTATAATAACCAGCATAGGTTCGCTCCATTTTTGTTGATTTTTTGCTTTAATTTTAGAGATGAGCCCGGTGAAAGAAGGTTATTGAGTTGCCTTTTTCCCGTATTTTTTCATAAACTTTTCGACGCGACCAGCTGAGTCAACTAATTTCTGTTTCCCAGTAAAGAATGGATGACAATTCGAACAAATTTCTAATCTTAAGTCTCCTGCTGTTGACCTTGTAACAAATGTATTACCACAAACGCATGTTACCACTGATTTTCTATATACTGGGTGAATACCTTTCTTCATTTTTACTCCATTTTTTAAAATTTCCATTGCAAAATAAGAAATGAGTTTTGTAAAAACAATTTAAGATTAAGAATTGAAAATAGGATTGAAATTAAATAAAAGTTTAAGTTTTTTTAGTTGAATGAAGTTTTCAAAAAACTTATCATTCTCGCTTGACTGGTTCCAGCGGAACTCGTTTTTCAAGTTCTCTCAATTCTTGAATCCTTTTCTCTAATTCTTTTTGTTGTCTTTTTATTTCTTCGAGTTTCATATCAAGTTCTTTTTCATATTCAGACCTTTCCCAGTAACCTCGTCTTTCAAAATATCCTTTGAATAGCCAGTTGTGTTTTAATGCTTCCATATTTTCAGCAAATCTTTCTGCGCCCATCCTTGCCTGATTTGCAGTAATAATCAAATTATTTATGATTGCTTTTACTGAATCGTACGCACTTTTATCACTAACTAAAGCACCGAGCACTCCTTCACCTTGATTTACTCTTAGAACTAAATTGTCCACTTTTTTGATGGTTGAGTCGACACTGGCAATTACATTTACAAGATAAATTCCAAGACCTGTAACTACATTCGTAATTTCTTTAAGACTACCGGTTAATCCAATCATAGTTTGATTTGCGGTCAGAGTTGCTTGATCCAAACTTTGGTAAAGTTTTTTATCATTTAGAAGTTGTCCAAGAGTTCCTTCGCCTTCATTTACTTTTTTAAGAGTTATTGAAAATTCTTTTGTAATTTCTTTGATATAGTTTAAGATGCCTTGAGTTTCTTCAACTATTTCAGCATAAGTAGCAGTTGTTTTTATTGGTAAAACATCTCCATCTTCAACTGCTGGAACCTGACCACTTCCACCATATATTATCAAAACTTTGTTTCCGACTAATCCCTCCGTTTCAATGCTTGCTCGAGAATCTTTTTTAATAAATTGTTGAACATCTCTTCTGATTTTCATAGTCACAAGTATTTTACTGGTTGTATCCGCAATGAACTCAATAGATTTGACTGAACCGACATCGATGCCAGTAAGTCTAACTGGAGCTCCAACTCGTAGTCCTTCTACAGTTGGGAAATATGATTTTAATTCGAATGTTTCGAGAAAAAGCAAATCCTTATTTCCAATAAGAAAAATTCCCATCACAAGAATGACTGTTCCTAAAAAAGTGAAAAGTCCAAGTCTTGCACCTTTTAATTTTTCAGTCATATCAAACTCCTTTATTAATCTAGTTTACTTGATAAAAATTTTTGAGCGATATCGATATCAGAAATAGTTAATTCATCAGGTGTCCCTGCAAAAATGAAATTACCACTTTCGAGTAATAAAATTTTGTCAGCAGTACTTAATGCAACGACCATATCATGAGTTACGACAATGTTTGTCATTTTAAATTCTTTTTGCATATCCAGAATGAGTTTCGAAATTTCTTTTGAAGTTACAGGGTCTAATCCAGTTGTCGGTTCATCGTATAACATAATTTTAGGATGTAGAATCAAAGCGCGGGCAAGTCCAATTCGTTTTCTCATTCCACCAGAAAGCTCAGATGGCATTTTGTCAATCGCATCTTCGAGTCCAACCAATCTTAACATTTCTTTTACTTTTGTTTCAATCTCTTTATCATTAAAATTAGTATGTCTTATTAATGGAAAAGCAAGATTTTCTCTTACCGACATTGAGTCATATAAAGCAGAACTTTGAAACAAAAATCCAATTTCTTTCCTTAATTCATTTAATTCTTTATTAGAAAGTTCAAGAATATTTTTCCCATCTATAAATATTTTCCCTGCATCAGGTTCAAGTAACCGAACAATGCATTTTAATAAAACACTTTTGCCTGTTCCACTTCTTCCTAAAATTACAAGTGTTTGACCTTCAGGAACCTCAAAACTAACACCATTCAGAACAACTAAGTTTCCAAATCTTTTGCAGAGATTTTCGACTTTTATCATTTCAATCAGGAAATATTATTAATGTTAATCTAACAAGAATCATATCAAATAAAATAATTAGAAGTGATGAAATAACCACCGCAGTTGTGCTTGCTTTTCCAACACCTTCTGTCCCTTTCGTTGCATTGAAACCAAGATATGAACCAACAATACCAACAATAAATCCAAAGACAAATGTTTTAGTTACACCAGGAATTACATCAGAAAATCTAACTGCTTCAAGAACGAGTTGAATGTAATAGGCGAAAGTTAAATTTTGTGTGATGATTACAGCTATATATCCACCAATCAATGCGATAAAATCAACATAAATTGTAAGTAACGGAAGCATAAGAGTAGTTGCAATTACTCGAGTGACGACTAAATATCTGAACGGGTCAACCGCTGAGACTTCCATTGCATCAATTTGTTCAGTAACTCTCATTGAACCAAGCTCGGCACCAATTCCTGAACCAACTCTTCCAGCAAAGATTAACGCAGTAAGAACTGGACCTAATTCACGAATTACAGATAAAGCAATTGTTCCTGGCAAAAACATTTCTGCACCAAATCTTGCTAAAACAGGCTGAGTTTGCATTCCCAGAACAAGTCCAAGAATGAAGCCGGTCACACTTACAATTGAAAATGTTTTTACACCGAGTTCATCCATATGCTTTCTTATTTCACTAATTTCATAAGGCGGACGAAAAACTTCAGCAAAAAATCTAATCGAAAAAGCAGTTAAACCCCCAATCACAGTGAAAAATTGATTTACTCTTTCGGTCAAATTCATTTCACTCTATTCCTAAAGCAAAACTAATTTTTTTTGACTCTGGATTTTCTTCGAAAGTAATTGGAATATTTGGAAAAGATTTTTCAATGAAATGCTGAAATTCTTCAAGCTCTCTTAAGGAATACATTTTAGGATTGTAAATAATCTTAATGAGTTTGATTGTGTATGTATCGAGTTCTTTTAGTTTTTGAATATCATCAGCAATTTGGAGTTCTATGAAATCCATAATATTTCCAGGATTGATTGTTCAATTTTTTACAAAATAATTAATGAGTTGGAATAATTCACTTCAGATAATAGGATTTTGTTCCGAATCAATAATTAGCTCTGCCCAGAAAATATTAAAGTTAGTTTAGCTTTTTAGAAATTCTAAAATTGCTTTATTTACATTTTCAGTGTCTTCAAGGTTAACTATATGACCAGCTAAATCGGAAAAATAGTTTCGAACATTTTTAATTTTACTTACCATCAATTCAGCATTTGATAAAGGGCTTGCTAAATCACTTTTACCGTGGATAACCAGGACAGGCACTTCAATTTTTTCAAGCAAATTAACATAATCTTTCCTATCTCTCATTGCACCTAAAGAACCAATAATTCCATTCAAACTCGCTCTTTCCATAATAACAGAAACTCGACTTACAAGGTCAATATTTCTTTCCCAAGTAATTGGAGCAAATAAAATTTTCTTAAACGCTTCAATCACTGGAGTTTTACCAGAAGTTTTTGCCATTTGAATTAATTCATTTCTTCTATTTTTTGCCTGTTCGTCATCTGCCTGTGCTTTAGTTGCAACTAAAATTACTTTTGAAATTCTATCGCTAAATCTTTCTAATAAATTAAATGTGATATAACCTCCCATACTCATTCCTGCAACATTAAATTTTGAAATGTTCAAATTATCTGCAAGGGAGATAATATCATTTGCGAAATCGTCCATAGTCCATTCTGAGAGTTCGACTAAAGAATCACCAAAACCTCTTAAATCTGGAGCAATGACTTTATACCCTGCTTCAGATAATAATTTTATTTGTGGTTGCCACATTTCATGTGTTAATGGAAAACCATGAATTAAAATTATAGGCTCGCCTTCTCCCTCTACTCTCGAAAATAAAGTGTAATCTGAAACGGTATTTTTCATTTATTGCCCTTTCTTTTTAAGTCCAATGCAAAGTAAGAAATTGTTATTGATAAAACAAAAGAAAATTTACACATTAAACTCTCAATAAAATTGATAGATTCTGGATAAATCAAAATAGTCAAAATCATTGGTATTAAGAATGAAAGGTAACCAAAAATTAAAACTGAGTTGTTTCGTTTTATGCTTTTATCTTTTGATGTAAGTAAATTTTTGAAAGCTAAGTATAGAGCAATTAAAATAAGTAAGTAGTAAAATAAACCGTAAAGAAATCCGAGTGGATAGTAATATGAAGCGTAAATTACACTGCACTCACGAACTCGAAAATTTTTTATAGTTAAAAAATAATAAAGTGTGAAAAAGACCGCAGGAGCAAAAATCACTCCCTGATATTTCTTCAAATTGATTTTATTCACCTTTGCGATTAATAAAACTCCAGTTGGCGGCAGAAATGAAATTGTGATGAATGCAAGGTAAATTACAAATCCTTCTTTTAGTCCCATTCCACAAATCAAGAATTCGAAAAATTGATAAAGTGCAAGTAGTGAAAGAATTACTACACTCAGTTTTTTATATCTGGATTTTGAGAAGTATAAAACATTAATCAGAAGAACAAGCTCAATACAAAAAATTAGTAAAGAAAGAAGTCCATTATAGTTCTGCATTTAATCGACTCACTTTGTAAGCGTTAAGTTGTTTCGTAATTTTACAAAAATTTTTGATAAAATTAGACAACCTTACGGAGAAAGAATGAGAAAAAAACTTGTTGCTGGTAATTGGAAAATGTATAAAGATAAATCAGAAACTTTTGAATTGATTTCTCAGCTCAAAGAAAAATTAAAAGAAAATACTCCTGGTGTTGAGATTGCAATTTGTCCTCCATTTACATCAATTGAACTGTCTTGTGAAATGATTAAGAATTCGCCAATTAAGCTTGGTGCACAAAATATGCATTCAGAAATAGAAGGTGCTTATACTGGTGAAGTTTCTGCAAAAATGTTAAAATCATTTGGCGTTGAATATGTGATTTTAGGGCATTCAGAAAGAAGAACTTATTTCAAAGAAAGTGATGAGTTTATCAATCAAAAAATTAAAAGGGCGATTGAATTTGAAATAAAACCAATTTTTTGTCTTGGTGAAACTCTTGAAGAAAGAGAAGCGGAAAGGACACTTGAAGTAATTGATGAACAATTAACAAAAGGACTTTCTGGTGTTTCACGATTAGACCTTGAAAAAATTGTAATTGCTTACGAACCAGTCTGGGCAATTGGAACAGGACAAACAGCAACTCCTGAACAAGCTCAGGAAGCACATTTTTTTTTGAGGAAAAAGTTGGCTGAGCTTTATGACACTGAAATTTCAGAAAGAGTAAAAATTCTTTATGGTGGAAGTGTTAAACCAGAAAACGCTAAAGATTTATTTAAGCAACCAGACATTGATGGCGGATTAATTGGCGGTGCATGTTTGAATGCCGATTCGTTTTATCAAATAATCCTTGCAGCTCAATTTTAGTTGCAGGCTTTAGGAAAAAATTGTGTAGACACACTTCAAAATTTATGTTTGTTTTTTAACTTAAATGTGAGGGAATTAAAGTGTTTATGTATTGCTTATTTTTTCTTTTTCTTGCATTAAAATTACTCTATGGAGAAAATTTAGAATTTTCAATCAACGAAAATTTTTCAAGCCAATTCAGAAAAATTGTTCCACTAAATAAAGATTGGATTTACAAAACAGAGGATGAAACAAAAAGACTAAAAGTTCCTTTCTGGCTTGATGAAAATAAAATAGTCGTTGAAAATAGGTTTAAACTCAATGAAGAAAAAATTAATTCAATTTATTTTTTGAAGTTTGAAGGGATTCGTGGACTCGAAGCTTTGTATTTCAATGACGAGAGAATACCTTTTGACCCCATAGAATTAGAAGAGTTTGAATTTCGAATTCCTTCTAATCTCGTTAGAGAAAGAGGAGAAAATTTTGTTAAGCTAATTCTTTCAAAAAAATTTAGATTGAAAGAACAAAATATCCTAGCAAGCAAAGTTGAATTACCTGAACGAAAATCAGGAATTTTTAAGGATGTTTATCTTGAAATCCTGCCATCAATTTCGATAACGAATTTTAGATTTGTTCCAGTAATTGATAATAATCTTTCAAGTGGAAAAATTAATTACACAATTGAAGTTGCATCATCAAAACAAATTTTGTCTAAATCAGCAAAGAACTTGAAATTGATAATCGATGTTATTGAAGTATTCACTTCAAATACAGTTGGTTCTATTACTCTCGATTTTAATTTTGTCGGAACTTCGAAAATTGTTTCTGGAGATTTATTAATCAGAAATCCTATTCTGTGGGATTTGAAAAAACCTTACAACTATAAATTAGAAATTAAACTGATTAGTGGTAATGAATTAATTGATAAAGCATCATCTCAAATTGGATTCAGGAAAATCGAAATTCGTGAAGGAAAAATTTATTTGAACAATGAACCAATAATCTTGAATGGTGTAACTTACTTTGAATCCAATGGAGTTAAAAATTCTTTCTTCAGATTGAATGATTACGAAAGAGACTTCAATCTTATCAAAGAATTAAATGCTAATTCAATCTATGTAAAAAACTCTCTGCCTTCTGATGAATTGATGATGCAGTGCGAGAAAAATGGAATCTTAGTTTTTGTAGATTTAGATAGTAAGATTTATTCTGGAAATGCATCTACAACCGAAGAAAAAATTAAAAAATCAGACTTTGTTTTTAATCAATACTCTAAATATTCGAGTTTTGCAGGATTAAACTTTGGTTTCATTTTTAATGAAAAGGAAATTAAAAATTTATCAGAACTAATCAAGAAAACGGAACACAATAATCTAAATATTTTGAAATTTTTTGAGACCAGTAATCTGAGTATAGATGACAATGATATATTTGATTTCATCGGTTACAATCTTCTACATAAAAAATTATCAGAAATCAAAAACTTTGTCACAAATTTTAATGGAGAAAAATTTTTGTTGTTTACTGCTTTCGGTTACAATCATGGTCTTGAAGAAGAAGAAGGTTACACAAATCCCTATTCAGTTCAGGCTCAGGCAAAGTATATCTCTGATGTTTTAAAATTATTGAAAGAAAAGGATGCTTCTTTTTTTGTTCAAACTTTTGCTGACTATCGATTACCTTATCAATCAATTATTGCTGGTAAATTAGACAACACTTTGATGAAAACTGGATTAGTAAATGAATATCGAAACGATAGAAAATTGTCTTTCCAAGTTGTTAAAAGTTATTTCACCGATAGTAAATTGCCAATTATAATGGAAGGGAGTTACTCAGAAAAAGCTAATGTTATTTATGCTATTGCTGGATTGATTTTGCTAGCTTTAACAATAATTTCAATCAATTCTACTCATCGTTTTAAAGCGAATGTTTCGAGAGCAATACTTAAAACATATAATTTCTTTTCTGACATAAGAGATGGATGGTTTATTTCTTCTTTTCATTCTGTTGTCCTTTGTTTTAACATTGCTCTATCATTTGGATTAGTTTACTCTGGATTTTTGTATTACTGGAAGGATAAGATAGACTTTGAGAGATTTGTTTCGCTATTTAATTCATTTTTTATCTTTGAGTTTTCAAGTTATTTAGCTTGGAGACCCATTGAATCAGTTCTATTGTTTACATTAATATTAATCATTTGGTTTGTGATTGTAACTCTTGTCGTTAAATTCTTTAACCTTTTTGTTAGAAATAAGATACTCTTAAATCATTCTTTTTTAATTGCTGTGTGGAGCGCTGTTCCATTCTTAATTCTTTTACCAATTGGAATTATAAATTTCAAAGTTCTTTCGATGGAAAAATATAACATTTTGATTTATTCAATTCTGATAATTTTTCATTTGTGGATTTTAAGTCGAACTTTGAAAGGAATCTCGGTTGTTTTTGAAGTGAGGAAGTCTAAAGTTTATTTTGTATCTCTTACATTTATTATTATAGCACTTGCAAGTTTAATTTTATATTTACAGATTAACTATAAATCAGTTGATTATTTTATGAAATATTTCTTTTAAGATATGTATCTATCAAAAGTAGAACTTTTTGGTTTTAAATCTTTTGCAAATAAAGTTGAGATAAAATTCAACTCTGGTTTGACTGCCATTGTTGGGCCCAATGGTTGTGGAAAAACAAATGTAGTTGATGCAATTCGATGGGCACTTGGTGAGCAGAGAACAAGTGTCCTTCGAAGTGATAAAATGGATAATGTTATTTTTAATGGTACGGCAAGTCGTAAACCACTTGGAATGGCCGAAGTCTCTCTTACCATTCAGAACAACAAAAACATCCTGCCAATTGAATACACAGAAGTCAAAATCACACGAAGATTATTCAGGTCTGGCGAAAGTGAATATTTAATTAATAATGTTCCCTGTCGTTTGAAAGATATCCAGAATCTCTTTATGGATACTGGAATGAGTGCAAATGCATATTCCGTGATTGAATTGAAAATGATTGAAGACATTTTGAGCAATCGTGCTGATGATAGAAGAGTTTTGTTTGAAGAAGCTGCAGGTGTGAATAAATATAAACATAGAAGAAAATCTGCATTGAGAAAACTTGAAGCTGTTAAGCAAGACCTTCTGAGAGTTAACGATATTTATTCTGAAGTTCAGAAAAAAGTAAATTCTTTAGAAAGGCAATCAAAGAAGGCTGAACAGTTTAATAGATTATATCAGAATTTAAAAGAGCTGGAAATTAATTTAGCTGAAAGAGAATTAGTCAGACTCAAAAAGAAAATTGATGAACTTCAACAAATCCTTTCTCATTTGCTTGAAGAAAAACAAATTTTTACAAGTGAAATAAACAAACTTGAAAACCAACAACAGTTACATTATAAACAGCTTGACGAGATTGAAAATAAACTCGAAAAAAAACGAGAAGAAATTTTAAGAAGCACTGAAGCTATTTACAATGTCAAAGAGAATATTGTCAGAAGTCAGGAAAGATTAATTAGCAACGAAAATAATCTTGTTCGATTGACCCAAAATATTCAAGATAATACAAATAAGATTTCCGCATTGATGAATTCAATCTCAGAGACGGAAGAAAAAATTAGTCAATTGGATTCAGAAATCCATAGAACGAGACAAATATTAACTGAACTTGATGAGAAGAAAATTGAATACGAAAATTTTCTTCAAGAACTAAACAAAGAATTAGAGGAAAAGAAGAAGGAGTTACAGCAACTTATTTCTGAATTCGATGAAATAAAAAATCAATATGATAAAATAAATATACGAGTTCAAAACAATAACGAAAGCATTAAATCTCTCAATGATAAAATTTCTAAAAATGAGCAGACAGTAAAAAAACTATCAAGGTATGTTAATGAACTAACTCAAGAACTTTACAAAGCAAAAACAAGAGTTAGTGAGGCCGAAATAAAACTTGAGAAAGTTCAAGATAGAAAAGTCGAAATCGAACAGCAGATTTCGAAGTTCAAACAAGAAGAATTAGAGACAAAATCTGTTCTCAACGCAATAAAAAACAGAATAGATTTTATCCAGAATATAATTGACAACCTTGAAGGGATTACAAGAGGCACAAAAGAATTAATTATAAAATCTGGCTGGAATAAAGGAGAAAGGATTTTGGTCGCTGATGCAGGTTCAACTGATGAAAAATATCGAGTTGCAGTTGATAATGTTCTGAAAAACTATTTGAGTTACATTCTTCTACAACAAAAAGTGGATTTGAGAAACGGAATTGAATACTTGAAAAATAACCAGCTTGGTCAGGCAAGTTTTTATTATCCATTCGAACGGAAACAAAATCTATGGAACAAACTTAATTTTTATTCACAAAAAAGATTAAAAAAGAAAATTGAAAAAGAAAAGGGATTTGTAAACTGGCTTATTGATGTAATTGAATATTCTAAAAATTGGGAGAAATTTTTCAATCAAATACTTGGAAATGTTTGCATTGTTGATTCACTTGAAACCGCTCAAACTCTTGTCGAGAAATTTCCACACTTTGATTTTGTTACAATTGAAGGTGATGTTTTTCGTTCATCTGGATTTGTTGAGGTTAGTGGTGAAAAAACTTCAAATGAAGCAGCATTTGGTAGAAAAAAAATTCTATCAGAACTCAATGATATTTATATCAAAGAAACTTATAAACTTGAGCACTTGACGAACAAACTTTCTGATTTAAATTCTGAACTTAAATCAATCAACATCAAAGCTTATCAGGATAACTTGAATTTTATCCGTAACGATGAAGCAACGATTGAGAAACAACTTTCGCAGATACAATATGAGAGAAGTAAAGTTATTGAAGAAATTGAAAAGATTAATCTCGAAATTTCTAATTTCAAAAAAATCAATGAAGAACTTAATCAGAAATTATTAAATCTAAATAAAGAATTAGAAAGTAGACAATTGAAAATCAACCAAGTAAAAATTGAATTAAATGAACAATCAAATAAGATTAAAAAGATTGAAGCTATATACAATTTAAATCTTAACAAATCGAATGAAACAAAAATAAATCTCGCCAAACTCGAAATCGAAATAAACAATCTTGGGAGTCTTATTAAGCGTAATCAAGATGAAATTAACTCGCTATATCAGGATAATGAAAAATTCAAACTTGAAATAGAGCAAATTAAAGAAGAAAACATTAAGCTTGTAAATTTAATTCAACAACTTGAACAACAAGAAAAGTCCCTTGAAAGTGGTAAGAGAATTCTAAATGAGGAATTAAATATTATTCTTGGCGAACTTAATTCTGTTCGACAAAAAATTTCAGAAAATGACAAGATTCTTCATCAAAAAAGAATAAGCCTTGATGAAATTAATGAAAGAATTCACTCAGGCGAAATGACTGTCAGCGAAAGTAAATTAAAATCTAAGAATCTAATTGACCGACTAAACGAAGAATATCAATACAAACCCGAATACAAAGAGTTTGATGATTTGGAAAACTTCAATTTCATTGAAGCTGAAGAACAATTACAATTTTTGAAGAATAAAATTCGTTCACTCGGACCTATCAATTCTCTCGCATTCCAAGAATATGAAGAAGAAAAGAAACGATTAGAATTTTTAACCGAGCAAAGGAATGATTTGATTGAGTCAGAAAAAGAATTAATAAAAGTAATTGAAGAAATAAACCAGACCGCTCAGAAACAATTTCTGGATACTTTTGAAAAGATTCGACAGAACTTCGTTGAAACATTTAGAACACTCTTTGACCCAGGTGATGAAGCTGATTTAAGATTAGAAGAAGGAGTAGACCCACTTGAAGCTAAAATTGAGATTATCGCTAAACCAAAAGGTAAAAGGCCAACTTCAATTGATTTATTATCACAGGGAGAAAAAACTTTAACAGCAACTGCTCTTCTTTTTGCAATATATTTAGTAAAGCCATCTCCTTTTTGCATCTTAGACGAAGTCGATGCTCCACTTGACGATGCAAACATTCAACGATTTATCAGATTGATTAACAGATTTTCAGAGAACACCCAGTTTATCATCGTCACTCATAATAAATTAACAATGGAAGCTTCTCAAACACTTTACGGCGTTACAATGGAAGAAGATGGTGTATCAAAAATTGTGGCAGTGCGATTTACTGAGGAGGCATCAGTTGCTTGAAAGATTTAAAAAAATTTTTATTCTGATTTTATTTTTTTCTCTTCAATCTGCTATTTATCCACAGGAAATTTTTAATATTCATTCATCGAGAGTGAAAAGTAATCTACTCACCGCTGTAAAGACCGAAAACAAATATTTTGTTTTTTATCAAGACTCAACCTTTTTTGATAAAAGAATTAAATGCAAAGTTTTTTCAAGAAATAATCCACTGGACCAGAAAGAATTTTTTATAACGCCTAAACTTTCAACTTTTCAGGAAGAGTTAAAATATTCGATAATCTCAAATAAATTAATCTTGCTAACTTTTATCGATTTTAGAGATGATGCTGAAGGCGATATTTATGCTCAATTAATAGATGAAAAAGGAATTTTATGGGATAGCAGTGGAATACCTGTTTGTACAGAAAAAGGAAAACAAAAAAATGTTTCTATTAGTGTGGATAACTCAAAAAATATTTTTCTCGCCTGGCAAGATTTTAGAAATGATGTTGAAGGTGATATTTATGTTCAAAAACTTGATTTGTATGGAAATTTGCTTTGGAAGAGAAATGGGCTTGTGGTCTCAAATCTAATTGGTCCAGAAACTACCCCCGATGTTGCTGCAGATGAAAATGGTGGCTGTTATGTTTCTTGGATTGAGGAAATCTTAAAATTTAAAAAGCTTTATGTTCAGCGAATTGAAGCGACGACAAAAAAAGCCTTCGGTGAATTCGGAATCTTTATCTCCATTCCTGAAGAGAATTGTGTAAATCAAAAGGTTATTATTGATAATAAAACCGATCCTGTAATTTTTTATGCAAGTAAAAAACAACAAAATAAAGTTTACTTTCAAAGACTTTCCAAAAAAGGAGCAAAGAAAACTGGACTTTTTGGAAAAGAACTTTGTTCAAAGAAAGGCAATCAGGAGTTATTGGAAGTAATTCAATTTTCAAATAATGATTTAGCTATTTTGTTTTTAGTTGAAGAAAAAGAAAATTTATCCACTGCTTATTTGCAAATTTTCAATCAATTTGAAAAACCAAGATTTAAAAATCCAATTAGGATTCATTCAGATTGCAAGTTCCATCAAAAACCAAAGATGAACCTCGACGATAAAGGATTTTTTATATTCTGGACTTGCCATCACCACGATGAAAACAAAATTTCACTCTTCATTCAAACTATAACTACAAAAGGAGAAATTTTAAAAGCTGATGGATTGAAAATTAACACAGATGAATTAGAACCAATCTCGAAATTTTACTTAAACCGTGGTAATCCTGTTGAATGTATTATATCAAACTATAAAGGTAGAAACAATATCGTGTTTTTGTTTTTTGATTTGAGTGACTATAAAAATCCTAAACTTCAAAACTTTTCTGCGACATACTATGATGGACTTGTAAAGCTCAGATGGGATTTGATAAATGAAAGACCAAAAACAAAAGTACTTGTTGAGAGAAAAACAAGTGAAAGTGAGAATTGGAAACAAATTTATAGTTATCAGTCAGAAGAAAAATCTAGCTTCAATCAAATGTTTTATGATGACCATATCCTTTACTCAGAAAATTTAAGATATCGTATTACTGGAATTGACCCAGAAGGAAATGAAATTTTGAAAGAAGAAATTGATGTCGAAACTAATCCAATTCCAGAAGGATTTTATTTATATCAGAATTCACCAAATCCTTTCAGTCAATCAACAAAAATCGCTTTCAAAGTTCCAATTAAAACGAAAGTTGTAATCAAACTTTACAATTCACGACTCGAAGAGATTGGAACGATTTTAAATGATACCTATGAACCAGGAACTTATGAGTTTGAATTCACTCCTTTCAGTTCAATGGAAAGTGGAATTTACTTTTATAGAATTTTTACTTCTAACTTTTATGATGTTAAAAAAATGATTTATTCAAAATGAAAAGACCCGAGATTAAAATCTTCTGTGATTTCGATGGAACAGTTGCTGTTGAAGATATTGGAAATTTATTTTATCGACATTTTGGTGAACCACAAGTTTGCGATGATGTGGTTTCAAAATGGCGAGAAGGGAAAATTACTTCAATTGAATGCTTAAGCATCGAATGTAAAACTATTAAAAATCTTACACTCCAAAAAGCTTATGAATTTATCGACCAGCAGAAGATTGATGAATCATTCATCGAATTTGCAAGATTTTGTAAAGAAAAAAATCTTGATTTAATAATTCTTAGCGATGGAATTGATTTGTATATAGAAAGAATACTTAAAAGATATAATCTCGAACTTAAATTCTACTCCAATTCAATTAGAATAAATGACGATGGAACTGCTGAAATGATTTTTCCCTATACCGACTCAGTTTGTTTGAAATGCGCCAATTGTAAGAGAAATCACATTATCAATAATTCATCTGATGACGACATCACAATTTACATTGGTGATGGACATTCTGACCGTTGCCCAATCGAATATGTTGATTACATATTTGCAAAAAAAGATTTATTAAAACATTGTGAGTTAAATCGAATTTCTTACTTTCCATTTGAAGATTTTAATTCAATTCAGACCGCAATTGAAAAACTTTTAAGTAAGAGAAGAATCAAAAAGAGAAATTCAGCAATTTTAAAAAGAAGAGAACTCTACCTACTGGAGCCATAGATGAATCATGGACAATTCTTCTTCAAATATCGAAGTTATACTCCGCTCCCATTTTTAATTTTGATGATACTTTATTCAAATCCAAATATTTACTCAATGATAGTTGGATTTATTTTTGTCTGCTTTGGAGAATTCATTCGTATCTGGGCAAACTCTTGGGCTGGCTCTGAAACACGAACAACCGGTGGTGTTGGCGGAACATTTTTAATCGTAAGCGGTCCTTATGCTTATGTCAGGAATCCGCTTTACATTGGAAATATAATTATTTACTTCGGACTTGGAATAATGTCGAATGCAGTTTTTCCTTATTTTCAAATTATTGGTCTTTTATATTTTCTTTATCAATATTATGTGATTGTAATCGAAGAAGAAAAATTTTTGAAATCAAAATTTGGTGAGTTCTATGAACATTACTGCAAAAATGTAAATAGATTTCTGCTTAAGTTTAAGAAATATAAAAATCATTCGATTGAACAACCTGAATTTTCCTGGAAGAAAGGATGGCAATCAGAAATTAGGTCGATTCAAGCTTCTTCAAGTGTAATCGGAATTTTATTATTAATCTGGTTTATTAGAAGAGTTTAAATCATTTACGAAAGTGTAATTGAATTTTAACTTAGCCTAAGAATTTCACTTTAAAAATTAAAATCTTAAGACAAATTGAAGAGAAATAATTGACCATTTTGTTTTTGAAGAAACATTAATCAAAACATCACTTAATTAAGTAATGAAAAATATTTTAATCATTGCTGGTGAAACTTCAGGGGATTTACACGGAAGTAATCTTGTAAAATCGATAAATAAAATTGACACATCATTTAAATTTTTTGGAATAGGCGGTGACCGAATGAAGGAAGTAGGTGTTGATGTGGTTTATCACATTAATTCGCTTTCGTTTATGGGATTTGTTGAAGTAATTAAACACATTCCTTATTTGAAAAAAGTTAAAGAACATTTGCTCCAAATTGTAATTGAAAAGGATCCCTCTACTGCTATTTTAATTGACTATCCAGGTTTTAATCTCAGTATCGCAAAAGAACTGCATAAACTTGGAAAAAAAATTTTCTATTATATTTCACCGCAAATCTGGGCGTGGGGCAAAAGCCGAATTGATTTGATTAGAAAAGTTGTGCATAAAATGATTGTTGTTTTTCCATTTGAAGAAAAAATGTATCGTGATGCGAATATCAATGTTTCTTTTGTCGGTCATCCTTTACTTGATGTTATTGAGAACTACCAATTTGAAACGAAAGAAAAATTTTTTGAAAGATACGCTCTTGACCCACAAAAGAAACTACTTACAATCTTTCCTGGAAGCAGAAAGCAAGAGTTAATAAAAATACTGCCAATCGTTTCTGAAGCAGCTTTGAAATTAAAAGAAGACTTAAATCTGAATGTCGCAATCGCCGGACTCAACACAATGACTCAGGAGTTTTACAAGAAATATTTTGATAATGAATTCAAACTCATTTTCAACAATAACTATGAATTGATGAAGTATGCTGATGTTGGAATTATTAAATCAGGTACATCTACTCTTGAAGCAGCTTTGTTTGAATTGCCATTTGTCGTGGTTTATAAAACTTCTTTATTAAGTTACTTAATTAGTAAAAACTTAATTCAAATAGATAATATATCGTTAGCAAATATAGTTGCTGGTGAAAAAATTGTAAGTGAGTTGATTCAAAAAGATTGTAATCCAAAAAAAATCTACAACGAGATAAAAGAACTATTTATTAATGAAATCAAAAAGAATCAATTAAGAGAAAATTTAAAAAGAATAAAAAAACTTCTTGGAGAAAAAGGCGCCTCTCAGAGAGCTGCTGAAATAATTTTATCTGAGATTTAGAATGAAAGAATTAATTCAAAACATTGGATTGATAATTCTCCCTCCAATTTTAGATTTATTGACAAGAACTTTAAGAATAAAAGTTGAAAACGAAGAATCACTTAAGTCGAGCAATTGTGTTTTAATGTTCTGGCATGGAAAAATGTTAGCTGGATGGTGGCTCGGGAGAAATAAAAATTTTTACGCCGTCGTAAGTCAGAGTAAAGATGGGGAAATCCTATCGCGTTTATTAAAGAGATGGAATTATAAATTGATTCGTGGTTCAAGTTCAAAAGATTCAAAAGAAGTGATGAAAGAAATGGTTGAAGTATTGAAAAATGGATTTTCACTTGCAATTACTCCGGATGGTCCTCGTGGTCCAAGAGAAGAAATGAAAATAGGCGGTTTAATATCAGCTGTTCGTGCACAAAAACCGATTGTTCTTTGTGGTATAATCTATGAGAAGAAAAAAATATTCAAGAGCTGGGATATGTTTGAACTCCCAAAATTTTTCTCGAAAGTAAAAGTTAAATTATCAGAGCCCAAAATATTTCCAGCCAGTCTATCAAACGACAAGTATGAAGAAATTCGTGAAGAACTCGAAAAAAATTTGAAAGAACTTTCGAGAGAAAATTTTCAATGACCTGGATAAATTACTTAAGAATATTTTTGTTACCACTTTCATTGATTTACTTTTTTGTCATTAAAACAAAAGAGTTTGTCTACAATTCAAACTTTTTAAGGAAGATATTAGGCATCAATATTTATCATTCAAAAATTCCTGTGATTTGTGTTGGAAATATTAGAGTTGGCGGGACGGGAAAATCTCAAATTGTTTTAGAACTCGCTAGAAAGCTTTCTGAAAAAAATCAAAAAATTGCGATACTATCACGCGGTTATAAAAGAAAATCAAAAGGCTTTCTTGAAGTTACTTCATCTGATGCAGAAAAATTTGGTGACGAACCTTGCCTGTTGAAAAAAAATCTTCTTGATGCAAAAATTTTTGTCTCGAAAAATCGAAAGTCGGGATTACAAAAAATAAATCAATCTGGCGATGTTGATTTTATCCTGATGGATGATGGATTGCAAAATTTAAGTGTCCATAAAAACCTATCTATCGTATTAATTGATAATAATTTCTTTTCAAAGAATTTAATCGAAAGGCTTTTAATACCAGCAGGCAATCTCCGCGAAAACAAGAAAAAAATTTTTACTTATGATTTTGTCATTTACAATAAAAAGTTTGAAGACGAAATGCCTTCAAAAGTTATTACCAAAAATTTTGTGCAGGCTGAATATTGTTTTGATTCTTTTTTGAACTTAGAAGGAGACAGCCTAAGATTAGAAGAACTTAATCAAAAGAAATTTGGGGCATTTTGTGGAATTGCTCAACCTAAATCTTTCAAAAAAATGTTTGAAAAACTTCAAATTTCCCCAGTTTTTCTCAAAATATTCCCAGACCATCACTTCTATGATATACAAGATTTCCAATTATTGATTAAATTTGTAAAAAATTTTGGGTGCAATCACCTTATAACTACAGAAAAGGACATTGTCCGACTAACAAATTTTCAAAATGAGTTTAAGAGAGCTGAGGTTTTCCTTTATTATGCGAAAATCACAGCAAAAATTTATAACGAGGAGAATTTAATCCAAAAGATTTTATGTCTAAAAGAAAAGTGATTGGTTTATCTTATTACGGTTCTAAAATTCAAAATTATATCGAGTGGCTTAAATCATTTTCAGATGAAGTTGAGATATTGAACCTTCATCATTCCGTAAATCAACCAAAAGATTTATTAAAGTGTGATAGTTTACTTTTGCCTGGTGGGGTTGACATCAATCCAGAAAATTATAATCAAACAAACACAGGCTTATCTAAAATTACAGATGAATCTAAAATGCGTGATAAATTTGAAAGAGAATTAATTGATGTTGCTTTGAATAATAATTTACCTATTCTGGGGATTTGCAGAGGTTTTCAATTGGTCAATGTTCATCTCGGTGGAACTTTATTCCAGCATATCGATAATCATCGCAATTCAAATAGTGAAGATGATTTAGTTCATAAGGTTAAGGTCAATCAAAACTCAGAGCTTTTTAGAATTGTAAATTTCGAAGAAGGTATTGTAAATAGTTCACATCACCAAGCTGTTGATAAAATTGCGGATGTACTTATTTCAACTGCTTATTCGGAAGATGGAATTATTGAAGCGCTTGAATGGAAAGATAAATCAAACAAATCACCCCTTCTTCTTGTTCAATGGCATCCCGAAAGAATGAAGGATAGAAATGAAAATCCTTTTTCAAAAGAAATTTTAAACTGGTTTATTAAATCTCAAACAAATTTTGGAGAACGATTGTATGGCAAAATCGAATAAAAAATATGTTTATTTCTTTGGTGGTAAAAAAGCTGAAGGTAGCGCGGATATGAAAGGACTTCTTGGCGGCAAGGGAGCCAATCTTGCTGAAATGGTAAATATCGGCTTACCAGTTCCAGCTGGTTTCACAATTACCACTGAAGTATGCACATATTTTTACAAACACAATAGAACATATCCGAAAGAACTTGAAAAGCAAGTTAAAGAAGCACTCAAAAAAGTTGAGCAAATTATGGGAGCTAAATTTGGTGACCCCGAAAATCCTCTGCTCGTTTCTGTTCGTTCTGGCGCTCGAGCTTCAATGCCAGGTATGATGGATACAGTCCTCAATCTCGGATTAAATGATGAAACCGTTCAAGGATTAATTAGGAAAACCAATAATCCAAGATTTGCTTATGATTCATATCGAAGATTTGTTCAGATGTATGGTGATGTTGTTCTTGGATTGAAGCCACAAAAGAAAGACGAAATTGACCCGTTTGAACTAATAATCGAAAGAAAGAAACACGAAAGAGGTATCACTCAAGACATCGAATTAACAACTGAAGATTTGAAAGAATTAGTTGAAGAGTTTAAAGCTGAAATAAAAACAAAAACTGGTCACGATTTTCCAACTGATCCGTGGGAACAACTCTGGGGAGCCATTGGCGCTGTGTTTGGTTCCTGGAATAATGAGAGGGCAAAAGCTTATCGTAAATTAAACAACATTCCAGAAGATTGGGGGACAGCAGTAAATGTTCAAGCAATGGTCTTTGGAAATATGGGAGATGATTCATTGACTGGCGTCGCATTTACTCGTGACCCTGCCACTGGTGAAAATGAATTCTACGGCGAATATCTAACTAATGCTCAAGGCGAAGATGTAGTCGCTGGAATTAGAACTCCACTTCAAATAAAAACTATGAAAGAAACAAAACCTGATATTTACAATCAACTAGATAGAATTAGAAAAATTTTAGAAAAACATTACAAAGAAATGATGGATATTGAGTTTACAGTTCAGCAAGGTAAACTCTGGATGTTGCAGTGCCGTGTTGGAAAACGAACTGGATTTGCTGCCGTCACTATGGCGGTTGATATGGTTAATGAAAAATTAATTACGAAAGAAGAAGCAATTCGAAGAATTGACCCAGATCAGCTCAATCAATTACTAAGACCAATTTTCGACCACAATGAGAAGAGAAAAGCGATTGAAGAAGGAAGATTAGTTGCAAAAGGATTGAATGCAGGTCCAGGTGCTGCGACAGGCCGAGTAGTTTTCAGTGCTCCTGATGCTGAAGAATGGGCTAAAAATGGTGAGAAAGTAATTTTAGTTAGAATTGAAACTTCACCAGAAGATATTCGAGGAATGAATGCTGCTGAAGGAATTTTAACTGCTCGAGGTGGAATGACTTCTCACGCTGCTTTAGTTGCTCGTCAAATGGGCAAAGTTTGCGTTGCTGGTTGCGGTGATCTTGAAATTGATTATACTGCTCAAGAAATGACGATAAAAGGTAAAAACATTGTCATCAAACAGGGAGATTACATCTCTCTCGATGGAACTACAGGTGAAGTTTTCTTAGGGAAAATAGAGACTAAGCCATCTGAAATTATTCAAGTATTAATTCAAAAAACTTTGGATCCAAGAGATGCACCAGTTTATCTAAAATATGCTGACTTGATGAATTGGGCTGACAAATTTAGAAAATTAAAAGTCAGAACAAATGCTGATACACCAGAACAATCAAGAAATGCAATTGCCTTCGGAGCTGAAGGGATTGGTCTTTGCAGAACTGAGCATATGTTCTTTGAAGGTGACCGCATTCAAGCTGTTCGCGAAATGATACTTGCTGATACTATTGAAGGAAGAAAATCTGCATTGAACAAATTACTTCCACTTCAAAGAGAAGATTTTGAAGGTATCTTTGAGGTAATGGAAGGCAGACCAGTTACAATTAGAACTCTTGACCCACCATTGCATGAATTTTTACCTCACAATGACAAAGAAATTCAAGAACTTGCAGAAATAATGGGGATGCCCTTTGAGGCTGTAAAGAATAAAATTGAGAGTATGAAAGAATTTAACCCGATGTTGGGTTTTCGTGGGTGTCGTCTTGGAATAAGCTATCCTGAAATTACAGAAATGCAGGCTCGAGCAATTTTTGAAGCAGCTTGTAATGTGAAGAAAAAAGGAATCAAAGTATTCCCGGAAATTATGATTCCTCTTGTTGGTCATGTCAACGAATTGAAACTTCAAGAAAAAATTGTTCGTAGAGTTGCCGATGAAGTTATGAATGAAATGGGTGAAAAAATTGATTACACAATTGGAACTATGATTGAATTACCAAGAGCATGCTTAACTGCTAATGAAATTGCTCAAGTCGCTGAGTTCTTCTCCTTTGGTACTAATGACCTAACTCAAACTACATTTGGACTTTCAAGAGATGACTCTGGTAAGTTTTTACCTGCTTATGTTGAGCATGATATTTTGCCTAGAGATCCATTTGAAGCAATTGATATTAATGGAGTTGGTGAATTAATGAAAATTGCCGTTGAGAAAGGCAGAGCTAATAGACCAAATCTAAAAGTTGGAATTTGTGGTGAGCACGGAGGTGAACCAGACTCGGTTATGTTCTGTCACAGGATTGGACTAGATTATGTTAGCTGTTCACCATTTCGAATTCCTATTGCTCGTCTTTCTGCTGCAAGAGCTGTAGTGCTTGAAAAACTTTCTCAACACAAAGCTGTAATTAAAAAAACCTCTAAGCCAAAGATAAAGAAAGTAAAAGTTAAAAAGGCAAAAAGAAGTAAGTGATTAGTTTAATTGGAGCTTTCAGTCAACTTTTGGCTGAAGGCTCTGTTTTATATTTAAAGGGATTGAATTAGGAATTTTTAAACTAAACAATCATCAAAAATAAATTAGTGAGAAAACTATGCCTGGATTTGATTTGACTGATAGAGAATTAAAATTGTCAGACTTCAAATACTTTTTACCAAAAAATTTAATTGCAAAATTTCCAGTTACACCCAGAGATAAATGCCGTTTGATGGTATTGCATCGAGAAACACAAAAAATTGAAGATAAAAGATTTACAGATATTATTGATTATATGCAAAAGGGTGATTGTCTTGTTGTAAATCAAACTAAAGTTTTTCCAGCGAGACTCTTTGGAAGAAAAGAAAAAACTGGTGCAAAAATAGAGGTACTGCTATTAAGAGAATTGAACCCTAACGATAAAATATGGGATGTGATTGTTGAACCAGCAAGAAAAGTTAGAATCGGAAATAAAATCTATTTCGATGAAGGTTTGGTCTGTGAAATTGTTGATAATACAACTTCTCGTGGAAGAACGGTGCGTTTCTTAACGGATAAAAATGTTTTTGAAGTTGTTGAAAAAATTGGAACGGTTCCACTTCCACCTTACATTAAAAGAGAGCCTGTTTCTGCTGATAAGAAAAATTATCAAACTGTTTATGCTAAAGTCTCGGGTTCAGTTGCAGCACCAACAGCAGGACTTCATTTTACCACACAACTTCTTAAGAAAATTGAGAAGAAAGGAATAAAGATTGTTCCAGTAATTTTACACATTGGACTTGGAACTTTCAGAACGGTTGAAGTTGAAGATTTAACAAAACATAGAATGGATTCTGAATTTTACGAAATTCCTGAATCAACATCTGAAGCTATTAATAAAACAATCTTAAATAGAGGCAAAGTCTTTGCAGTAGGAACAAGTACAGTTCGAGCTTTAGAGACAAGTGTAACAGCAAATAGACTATCAGCGCCAAATCGTGGATGGACCGACAAATTCATTTTTCCACCGTATGATTTCAAAATTGTAGATGCATTGATTACAAATTTTCATGCGCCAGAAACAACACTTTTGATGCTTGTCGCAGCTTTTACTGGTTATGATTTTATTATGAAAGCATACAAAAAAGCAATAAAAGATGGTTATCGTTTCTTAAGTTATGGCGATGCAATGTTAATATTATGAATTAAACTAATCTCAGAATGTATTGTTTTATTTCGCAAAGTTAATGTCAAAAATTTTTTCATTCAGAATAATTAAAAGATGAAAACAATTGCAATTATACCGGCTGCTGGTTCAGGCAAAAGATTTTTTTCTGAAACGCCAAAGCAATTCTTGAAAATAAATGGAATCGAAATTCTTGTACATACAATTTTGAAATTTCAAAGAGCTAAAAATATTGATAAAATTTTTGTTGCAGTAAGTAAGGAATATTTTAATAAAGTAGAAAATTTAGTTAGGAAATACAGACTAAATAAAGTTATAAAGATTGTTGAAGGTGGAAAAGAAAGACAGGATTCTGTTTACTCAGCATTAAAATCAATCAATGCTGAACCAAACGATTTAATTTGTGTCCACGATGCTGTTCGACCATTAATTTCGTCCAAAGAGATTGACGAGTTAATTGAATTCGCCAAGAGGAAAAAAGCAGTAATCTCAGCAAAAAAGGCGATTGATACAGTAAAAATAGGTTATAATTTTGTTGAAGGAACGCTTGATAGAGAAAAAATCTGGCTGGTTGAAACTCCACAAATTTTCACTTACAAAATTTTAAGTGAAGCTTTCAATAAAGCTTACGAGGATAAATTTTTTGGGACAGATGAATCATCTCTTGTCGAAAGGCTTGGCGTTAAGGTTCATATTTATCAAGTTAAAGGTGAGAATAGAAAAATTACATTGAAAGAAGATTTATCTTTTGCAAGAATTTTCTTGAAGTAATTTAACTTGTTAAATAAAAATTAATTGAATAAGTTAGATAATAAATTAACTTTAAAAATTTATAGGTTAATATGTTAACGATAATTTTAATTCTGTTCTTATCTTATCTTGTCGGTGCTATTCCAACAGCAATTATTGTTAGTAAACTTGCTGCAGGAATTGATATTCGAAATTATGGCAGTGGAAATGCTGGTGGAACAAATGTCTTTCGTGTGTTGGGTTGGAAATATGGAATCTTTGTATTATTACTAGATGCTTTCAAAGGTGTGATTGCAGTTGTTTTTATTGCTCGACTTTTCTTTTTCACTCAGATGCCTTTTGATAATCCAACCCCTTTTGATGACTTTACTTTTGTCCAAATGTTAGCTGGAATTTTTGCTGTCCTTGGTCATGTATTTACGGTCTTCGCAGGTTTTCGTGGCGGGAAAGGAATGGCAACGGCGGTTGGTATGGCTGCAAGTTTAATGACAATTGATGTTTTGATTGCTGCTGGTATTTTCATCTTAATGTTGATTAAATTTAGATATGTTTCCTTAGGCTCAATTAGTGCAGCTGTTGCTCTTCCAATTATTCTTTTCATTCGAGAAAATCTTTTTCATGTTCATATTCAGGGCTACACTACTCTAATTTCATTTTCAATTTTCATAGCAATCTTTATCATCTATACTCATCGTTCCAATATTAAAAGATTAATAGAAGGAACAGAAAGTCGAATTAAGAGAATCCCACTTATTCAAAAAAAATCTGAGTAAGCATGAATGTAGCAGTTCTCGGAGCGGGTGGATGGGGTACCACCCTTTCAATTCTCCTGCACGATAATGGTCATAAAGTAACTCTCTATGAACACAAACCGGATTATGCAGATTTTCTTCGTTCAAAAAGAGTAAATGAAATTTACTTATCTGATATAAAAATTCCTGAAGCAGTTAAAATTACCTCCAATCTTAATGAAGCAGTGAAAAATAAACACTTCATTGTTCTTGCAATTCCCACGCAATATTTAAGAAGTATAATTGAAAAAATTGATTTTGATATAATTAAAAATTCTGTTCTTGTAAATGTTGCCAAAGGAATTGAGATTTCAACTTTAAAACGAGTTTCAGAAATAATTAAAGATGTTTTCCCCGAAATAGACGAAACAAAAATTTCTACTCTCTCTGGTCCAAGTCACGCCGAAGAAGTCGCGAGAAAAATTCCAACTGCTGTTGTTGTTGGTTCAAAATCAATTGAAACAGCAAAGTTTGTTCAGAACGAATTTATGAATCCTTATTTCCGTGTTTATGCGACAACTGACATTGTTGGCGTTGAACTCGGTGGTTCGTTGAAAAATGTGATTGCAATTGGCGCAGGAATTTGTGATGGTGCCGGTTTTGGAGATAATACCAAAGCTGCAATTATGACTCGTGGAATTGCTGAGATTTCAAGACTTGGAATTGCACTCGGCGCAAAACCTGAAACATTTGCTGGCTTATCCGGAATTGGTGATGTAATTGTGACCTGTATGAGTAAATATTCTCGTAATCGTTATGTTGGAGAGCAAATTGGTAAAGGTAGAAAGTTAAAAGATATTCTTTCAGAAATGGAAATGGTTGCAGAGGGAGTTACAACTGCCAAAAGTGTTTATCAACTTGCTCAAAAAGTTAGTGTTGAAGTACCAATTTGCGTTGAAGTTTACAAAATTCTTTATGAAGACAAAGACCCGATCTTAGCAACCACAGATTTAATGACCCGAAGACCAAAAGAAGAAGGAATTTAAGATTAAATTTTAGAACAATTTTCTTTTCTTATCATCATTCTATAATTTTTTTGAATTAAAAAGTATTGATGAGTTAAATTTTTTGAATTCTTTTAACATTCAAACAATCTTTGGTCAAATCAGTTTTATCTATTTTAGGTATCAATTATAATGTATAATAATTCTGTTTAAAAAATTAAAAAATCTGAACTTTAGTAAATTAAAAGAAAAATGATTGAGCAATGAAAATAAAGAATCGAATCACAGAACTTTTTGGAATTGAATATCCAATTATTCAAGCAGGAATGGTCTGGGTCTCTGGTCATAAACTTGCGGTGGCAATTAGTGAATGTGGAGGTCTTGGATTAATCGGCTCAGGGTCTATGAAACCAGAACTTTTAAGAGAACACATTCAAAAAGCAAAAGGGAAAACTTCAAAACCATTTGGTGTAAATATTCCACTACTTCGTGGTGATGCTGAAGATTTAATCAATGTTGTGATTGAGGAAGGTGTAAAAATTGTTTTTACATCAGCAGGACATCCTGGAAAATTCATTGAAAAATTGAAAAGCAATCAAATCAAAGTTGTTCATGTTGTACCATCAGTAAAATATGCAAAGAAAGCAGAAGAAGTTGGTTGTGATGCAATTGTCGGCGAAGGATATGAAGCTGGGGGTCACAATGGCTTCGATGAAATTACAACTTTTTGTCTTATTCCAATGCTTGTGGAAAATGTAAATATTCCTGTAATTGCGGCGGGTGGAATTGCAACAGGACGACAAATTGCTTCTGCATTTGCCTTAGGTGCGGAAGGAGTTCAAATCGGGACAAGATTCGCTGCATCTGTTGAATCTTCAGCTCACGAAAATTACAAGATGAAAGTTGTCGAAGCACAGGATAACGGAACTGTGATTGGCTTCAGAAAAATTGGTCTTGTTAGAATGATTAAAAATGATTTTGCCATGCGAGCAATTGAAGCTGAAAAAAATTGTGCTGATGAAAAAAGGCTAAAAGAATTATGGGGCGAAAAAAGAGAACGACTTGGAATTTTTGAAGGCAACATTGATGAGGGCGCAATGGAAGCTGGTCAATCTGCAGGTTTGATAAAAGAGATTTTACCAGTCAAAGAAATTTTCCAGAAGTTACTTAATGAATTCGATGAAACTATCTTAACTCTTTCAAGAACCATCTAATATTTTAACAAAGTTGAAATTACAGTCTATTGACAAAATCCTTTTTTTTTTATATAATGTTTAGGAATCCTAATGAAAATATAAAATAAATTACTGGAGGACTTATGAACAAATTAAAATTCAAAATTGGTTTACTTGTTATCTCATTAAGCCTTCTCGGATTTATGGCATTTTATCAAGCAGGAACAAATGTCCCATATCCAGAAGGATATAGGGGATGGACCCATATTAAATCGATGGTTATAGAGAAGGGACATCCTCTTTATGATGCCTTTGGTGGTATTCACCATATTTACGCAAACAAGACTGCTCTTGCTGGTTATAAAGCTGGCAATAAATTTAAAGACGGCTCAGTGATTGTATTCGACCTTTTAGAATCAGTCTCTGAAGATAATGCAATCACTGAAGGAAAAAGAAAAGTCGTCGGCGTTATGGTGAAAAATTCCAAAAAATACAAAGACACCGGTGGCTGGGGCTTTGAAGGATTCGCCGACGATACTCGCGATAGAGTAGTCAAAGATATGGTTAGTGAATGTTTTGACTGCCATACGCAAGCAAGGGACAAGGATTTTGTTTTTAGTGAATACCGAAAATAATAATTAGCGTATCTCCACCTCTTTAGTGCGAAGGGTCATAATTCCCCTTCGCTTTTTCTTGTTTTTATATCTTCCTACAGATTAGCATTCCTTAATTCAATTGGAATTAAACAGAATAAATTTCTAAATTTTAGTAGAAAGAGAGCATTAATATGTCAAAAATTCAAAAACTTTTCTCGTTTAATCAGGGCAGAAATATCTGGAGAATAATTTTAACTGACCTTGATCAAATTGTAATCGAAGAGAGAGACATACAAAAGAAAGAAGTTTATTTTTCTTGCATTGATAGATTAACCGGTAAATTTTTTTGGAAAAACAAAACTTTTTTAAATGAAAAATTCTGGATTGGGATTGAAGCGACAATTTCAAAATATTTAATTCTTCATCTATTCGAAAAACCTGATATGCCAAATCACAAGAAAATTATAAATGTAGATTTGACCACTGGTGAGATTCTTTGGGTGAACGATGATTTAACCTTTTATGATTTAGATGAGAATTATGTTTATGGTTATATCTCGCAATACGAAAAAAATGAGTTCTTTAAAATTTCAATTGAAGATGGCGAAGTTGTATGTAATTTAGGGAATGATGAAGAAGCAAAATCATTTTTAAATTCTATTAAAGAGAAAGACTATTCACGATATTGGTTTACTCAAACATTAAAAAATTCTTTGAATGATGAGAAACTTTCAACTGTTTTCAAACAATTTTTATCAAATAGTTTCTATTCAGAATTTTGTGAATTCATTGACCGTTCAAGTTTTTTAGTCTTTAATGTTTATGATAAAGTTGAACCAAAGAGTTTAATAAATAGATTGATTGTCTTTGATAAAATTGAAGAAAAACCAGTTTTGATTGAAACTTTGAATCAATCAACTCCAGCTCCAGTTCCTGATTCATTTTTTATGTATGATGATGATTTATATTTTATAAAAAATAAGATGGAGCTAGTTGCTTATAGACTAAACTCTGAGGATGCGTTATGAGGTTGACTGAGGAAGAAAAGCAAACTCTTTTACAGATTGCAAGAGACTCAATTAAAGAAGAGTTTGAACAATCAGTAGTGAGTCTCAATAGAGATTTTTCAGAGGCACTCCAACAAAAATGTGGTGTTTTTGTTACTCTGACAATTGATGGTGAACTTCGAGGTTGTATCGGTTACATTGTGGGAGATAAGCCATTGTATGAATTAGTCTATGAAGTTGCTAAAAAATCAGCTTTTGAAGACCCAAGGTTTTATTCTTTAACTAAGGAAGAAGTTGAGCATATAGTAATTGAAATTTCAGTTTTAACACCTCCAAAAAGAATTAAATCGATAGATGAAATAAGGGTCGGTGAACACGGCTTAATAATTCGTAAAGGACCATTTCACGGTTTGCTTTTACCTCAAGTTGCAGTAAAATACAATTGGACTGTAAAGGAGTTTTTGGAACATACTTGTTTAAAAGCTGGATTGAGTAAAACAGAATGGAAAGACTCACAAACTATAATAGAAATTTTTTCCGCAGAAGTTTTTTCAGAAAACGAAATAGGAGGAAAAAAAGATGTTAACGAATGAAATCCGTCAACCCGCAGTTGCTGGAATGTTCTATGATAGAGAGCCTGTTCATCTTAAAAAAGCAATTGAAAACTATCTAAGTCAGGCTCATCCACCAAAAATTGATGGCGAGATAGTTGGACTTGTTTCACCGCATGCTGGTTATTTTTACTCAGGAAAAACCGCAGCTTTTGGATACAAGCTTATCAAAGGGAAAAAATACGAAACTATAGTTGTTATTTCTCCAAGTCACTACGAGTATTTTCGCGGGGTTTCGATTTACAATGGGACTGCATATCAAACTCCACTCGGAATTGTTCCAATTGATACAGAACTTCGAGATGAATTGAAAGATTACAATAGCATCATAGAATTCTCGAAAAGAGGTCACGGTAGA
>Ga0209809_1000668_pt1 | contig 30338 bp, 17 predicted proteins | sample YNPMSTMetaG_FD_186172 | JGI IMG/M metagenome (GOLD analysis project Ga0209809, IMG submission 186172) | Anoxygenic and chlorotrophic microbial mat microbial communities from Yellowstone National Park, USA - YNP MS-T MetaG (SPAdes) (version 2) ...
CAGAGCCTGGCGGACCGGATCGCCGCCCGGGGGCCGCTGCCGGAGGCCCAGGTACTGGACTGGGCCCGCCAATTGTTGGACGCGCTGGCCTACTGCCACGCCCAGGGAGTGGTCCACCGGGACATCAAGCCCCAGAACATCATCATCCGCGCCGACGGACGTCCGATTCTGGTGGACTTCGGGCTGGTGAAACTCTGGGACCCCCGCGACCCGCGCACCCGGACGGTGGTGCGGGCGATGGGGACGCCGGAGTATGCGCCGCCGGAGCAGTGGGGGGCGGGCCACACCGACCCCCGCAGCGACCTCTACAGCCTGGGCGCCACCCTCTACCACGCGCTGACCGGGCAGGCGCCGGCTACCGCCACCGACCGCACGGCCGACCCGAGAATCCTGGCCCCGCCGCGCAGCATCAACCCCTCCCTCCGGCCGGAGACGGAGAGGGCCATTCTGCGGGCGATGGAATTGGCGAAGGATGCCCGCTGGGGTTCGGCGGCGGAGATGGCGGCGGCGCTGGGAGCGCCTGCGGCGGCACCGAAGCCGGCAGCGAAACCGGCCCCACCCCAGCCGACCCGGGCCATACCGGGTGCCCCACCCCCGGCACCCCCCGCCCGCGTGCGCATCCCTGGCTGGGCCTGGGCCCTGGCCGGGCTGGCCCTCCTTCTGCTGGCGCTGTGTGGCCTGTGTGGCCTGTGGCCAATGCGGCCTATGCCCACCCCCGCGCCAACGCCGATCCCATTGCCCGTTCTGGCCGGCACACCCGTGCCGCGGCCTGTAGCCGCCATTTCCCCTGAGAATGCCGACCGGGTGGTGCAACTGGCCCGCTGGGGCAAGGGTAGGATCAACCAGGCCGTCTTCTCGCCGGACGGCCGTCTGCTGGCCGTGGCCTCCTCCCTGGGCATCTACCTCTACGATGCCGGAACGCTGGAGGAGGTGCGCTTCATCCAAACCGACGCCTGGGTGCGGAGCGTGGCCTTCTCCCCCGATGGGCAGACCCTGGCCTCGGGGTCGCTGGACGGCACCGTGCGGCTGTGGCGGGCCGCGGACGGCGCCCTCCTGCGCACCCTGGAGGGGCATACGGGTCCGGTGTGGAGCGTGGCCTTCTCCCCCGATGGGCAGACCCTGGCCTCGGGGTCGGAGGACAACACCGTGCGGCTGTGGCGGGTTTCGGACGGGCGGCTGCTGCGCACCCTGGAGGGGCATACGGATCGGGTGCGGAGCGTGGCCTTCTCCCCCGATGGGCAGACCCTGGCCTCGGGGTCGTCGGACAACACCGTGCGGCTGTGGCAGGTTGCGGACGGCGCGCTCCTGCGCACCCTGGAGGGGCATACAGGTCCGGTGTGGAGCGTGGCCTTCTCACCCGATGGGCAGACCCTGGCCTCGGGGTCGGTGGACAACACCGTGCGGCTGTGGCGGGTTGCGGACGGCGCGCTCCTGCGCACCCTGGAGGGGCACACGAATGCTGTGTTGAGCGTGGCCTTCTCCCCCGATGGGCAGACCCTGGCCTCGGGGTCGGATGACCACACCGTGCGGCTGTGGCGGGCCGCGGACGGGCGGCTGTTGCGCACCCTGGAGGGGCATACGGATTGGGTGTGGAGCGTGGCCTTCTCCCCCGATGGGCAGACCCTGGCCTCGGGGTCGGATGACCACACCGTGCGGCTGTGGCGGGCCGCGGACGGCGCGCTCCTGCGCACCCTGGAGGGGCATACGGATTGGGTGTGGAGCGTGGCCTTCTCCCCCGATGGGCAGACCCTGGCCTCGGGGTCGGCGGACAACACCGTGCGGCTGTGGCGGGCCGCGGACGGCGCCCTCCTGCGCACGCTGGAGGGGCATACGGATCCGGTGTGGAGCGTGGCCTTCTCCCCCGATGGGCAGACCCTGGCCTCCGGGGCGGGGGACCACACCGTGCGGCTGTGGCGGGTGGCGGACGGTACGCTCTTGCGCACCCTGGAGGGGCATACGAATTGGGTGGAGAGCGTGGCCTTCTCCCCCGATGGGCAGACCCTGGCCTCCGGGTCGGTGGACAACACTGTGCGGCTGTGGCGGGTTTCGGACGGCACCCTCCTGCGCACCCTGGAGGGGCATACGGATTGGGTGCTGAGCGTGGCCTTCTCCCCCGATGGGCAGACCCTGGCCTCCGGGTCTGGGGACGGCACCGTGCGGCTGTGGCGGGTGGCGGACGGGCGGCTGCTGCGCACCCTGGAGGGGTACACGTATGGTGTGTTGAGCGTGGCCTTCTCCCCCGATGGGCAGACCCTGGCCTCGGGGTCGGTGGACAAAACCGTGCGGCTGTGGCGGGCCGCCGACGGCGCGCTCCTGCGCACCCTGGAGGGGCATACGGATTGGGTGGAGAGCGTGGCCTTCTCCCCCGATGGGCAGACCCTGGCCTCGGGATCGTTGGACAACACCGTGCGGCTGTGGCGGGTTGCGGACGGCGCGCTCCTGCGCACTCTGGAGGGGCATACAGGTTCAGTGGCGAGCGCGGCCTTCTCCCCCGATGGCCGCCTGCTGGCCTCCGGGTCTATAGACGGCACCGTGCGGCTGTGGGGGGTGAGGTGAGGCAGGGAGCAGGGGGGCAGAGGGGCGAGGGAGCAGGGGAGCAGGGGAGCAGGGGGGCGGAGGGGCGAGGGAGCGGAGGGGCAGGGGGGCGGAGGTGAAGGTCCATTGGCATCAGCATCAATGAGTTCACTGCAAAAACTCATCGCAGAGAACGCGGAGAGCGCAGAGATTTTCTTGCTCTGCGTACTCTGCGGTCTCTGCGATAAAGAACCCTTTTTGCAGTGGAGTCATCAATTTAAGCCCGACGGTGAACCGTCGGGCTGATTGGGCAAAGCCCCCTCACCCCACCCCTGCCGCCTGCGGCGGCAGCGGCGAAGCCGCTGGGGGAGGGGTGAGGCTGAACAGTTACGCAAAAAGAACAACACGGAGTACGTCCCATGCTGACTCCCGGCACCGTTCTGCAGAACCGCTACCGTATCGTCCGCACCCTGGGGGGTGGGGGGATGGGGATGGTCTACCTGGCCCACGACACCCGGCTGGCGGATAAGCCCTGCGCGGTCAAGGAACTCCTCCCCGACCCCCATGCCACCCCCGAGGAGCAGGCCCAGGCCGCCGAACAGTTCCGCCGCGAGGCCGCCATCCTGGCCCACCTGAACCACCCCAACCTCCCCAACGTCTACGACCACTTTGAAGAAGAGGGCCAGTTCTACCTGGTGATGGACTACATTGAAGGCGAAACGCTGGCGGAGCGGCTGCGCCGTTCCCCCCAGGGACTGCCGCCCGAAGAGGTCGTGGGCTGGGCCCTCCAGTTGTGCGACGTCCTGGAGTACCTCCACAACCAGAACCCGCCCGTCATCTTCCGGGATATGAAGCCGGCCAACGTGATGGTCACCCCGGAGGGACAGGTCAAACTCATAGACTTCGGCGTGGCCCGCCTCTTTGACCCCGGCAAACGGACGGACACCCTCAAGATGGGGACGGCCGGTTACGCCCCGCCGGAGCAGTACGCCGGCCAGGGGCAGACCACCCCCCGCTCCGACCTCTATGCACTGGGCGTCACCCTGCACGAACTGCTGACCGGCGACGATCCCACCGCGCACCCCTTCACCTTCACCCCGCCGCACCAACTGAACCGCGCCGTCTCCCCGGCCCTCTCCGCCGCCGTGATGCGGGCGGTCCAACTGGACCCGGCGGCCCGCTACCCGTCCGCGCGGGCCTTCCGGGACGCGCTGGAGAAGAGCACCCACCGCCGCCTGCGCCTCCCCTCCGTCCAGCGCGCCGGCCGCACCGGGACCGCCGTCATGCCGGGGGCAGTGGCCGTACCGGCCCCCCGCCCCACCACCCCCCTGCGCATCGCCGCCCGGGTGGGCCGCGGCCTGCTGACGCTGACCCTGAACATCCTCCTGGCCCTGATCGTCACCGCCGTCGTCGTCGGACTGGTCGGCACCCTGCTCCTCTCCCTGGTCGCCCAGTACGTCATCGCCAACGTGGATTGGGGACTGGAAGGGTTAACGCCCGGCATGTCTGTACTCACCGAGCAGGACCTCAATGAGGGGATGGCCGGGGCGATGGAGCCGTACACCCTGGGAGTCGTCCGGGAGATGGCGGTGGACTTTCAGCCGCCGGACCGGGCCGTCCTCACCGTCTCCGGAGAAAACTGGGGCTTCCGCCTATCGGGACGGCTGGGGGCCCGCGATGGGGCACCGGTGGTCATCGTGGAGCGGCTGAACGATGTCCCCCTGGTCCTGGTGGGCGGCATCCTTTCCGGGGGAATCAACCGGGGCCTGCGCCAGGCCTGGGAGGCCTCCCCCTTCCGGATCACCCAACTCACCGTTGAGGAAGACCGCCTCATCACCGAATACCGTTAGCACCTTTCGCGCCTTTCGCGTCTTTCGTGCCCATGGAATGGATCGGACGGACTCTGGGTGGCTGTCAGATTGTGGAGAAGATCGGCGAAGGCCGGATGGCCGTCGTCTACCGCGCCTACCAGCCGCACCTGGAGCGGTGGGTCGCCGTTAAAGTCCTCCGCATCGCCGAGGCCGACGACCGGGAGGAGTTCCTGCAACGGTTCCGGCAGGAAGCGCGCGCCATTGCCGCCCTCCGTCACCCCAACATTCTGACCATCTATGACTATGGTGAGACCCTCGGCACCGCCTACATCGTGATGGAGTACGTCCCCGGCGGCTCGCTCAAGGCCCAACTGACCGGTCAGCCGATGCCCTGGTCGGAAGTGGCCCGCTGGGTCATCCCGGTGGGACAGGCCCTGGCCTACGCCCACGCCCAGGGCATCATCCACCGGGACGTGAAACCCGCCAACATCCTCCTGGCCCGTCCCGACTGGCCCCTCCTGGCCGATTTCGGCCTGGTCAAAATGGCGCGCCGGCCGGGGTTCATCACCCGTCCCGGACTCAGCATCGGCACCCCCGCCTACCTCTCCCCGGAGCAGGTCATGGGGGACCCGGTAGACCACCGCAGTGACATCTACAGCCTGGGCGTGATGCTCTACGAACTGCTGACCGGGCAACTGCCCTTCCAGGCGGCCACGCCCGTAGAGGCGATGCTCCGTCGGCTGCGGGAGCCGCCCATCCCGCCGCGCTGCCTCTGTCCGGGTCTCCCGCCCGCGCTGGAATCCGTCCTCATGCGGGCCCTGGCCCGGAATCCGGCCGACCGCTACCCCACGATGCAGGCCATGGTAGACGACCTGATCCGGATCAGCCCGACGGCCGGCATAACGCCCTCCGTTCCCTCCTCCACGACGCCCGGGACCACCATCCGACTGGAGCACCTGCGGGCCGCCACCGGTCCCCGCCTGTGCGTGGTAGAAACCGGGGCCACCATCCCCCTCCCGCCCCGACCGGAGATTGTTCTGGGACGGGGCACATCGGCCGTCCCTCCGCCCGAAGTAGACCTGGAACCGTACGGGGCCGGTATGGCCGGCGTCTCCCGCCGCCACGCCCGGCTCCTCCGCCGCCCGGATGGCTGGTACCTGGAAGACCTGCAGAGCACGAACGGGACGTTCCTCAACGAAATCCGTCTCCCTCCCGGCCAGCCCGCCCGTCTGAGCGCCGGTGACCTGATCCGGCTGGGCCAGTTCACATTGCTCTTTTATCCCGAGTAGGAGGCGTACAATGAAATGTCCCAAATGTGGCTTTGAGAACCGCCCGGGTGCCCGCTTCTGCAAACAATGCGGACAGCCCCTGGAAGCCCCCACCCCTTCTCCGCCGCCCGGCGAAGTCCAGTGCCCGTCGTGCGGCGCGCCGAACAAACCGGGCGCCCGCTTCTGCGCGCGCTGCGGCGCGCCGCTCACCGCGCCCGCGCCGGCACCGCCCACTCCACCGCCCGCCGCGCCGCCCCCGGCCTACGGCCCGCCGGCACCGCCCACTCCACCGCCCGCCGCGCCGCCCCCGGCCTACGGCCCGCCGGCACCGCCCACCCCACCGCCCGCCGCGCCGCCCCCGGCCTACGGGCCGCCGTACCCAACGCCCACTGTACCGGCCACCCCATCCCCCTACGTCCCACCGCCCCCAGGGCCGGAGATTCCTCCTATCCCGCCGGTAGAGGCGGCACCGGCCCGGCGCCCGCCCCGCTGGCTCTGGATTGCCCTCCCCATCGCCCTGGTGCTCTGTCTGGCCGCCATGGTCGGCCTGGGTTACCGGGCCTATCGCCAGGGGAAACTGCCGTTCCTCCGGCCCTCACCCACACCGACCGCCACTCCCACCGCGACGGCAACACCCACTCCGGAAACGGCAGCGGAAACCCCGTCCCCGGCCCCATCGGCGGCCATTGCCCAGATTGCCCTGACTCCCTCTGCCACCGACCTGAAAGTGGGGGAGACCCTGACCCTGACGGTCACCATCACCAACACCGGGGACCAACCCTGGACGCAAACGGAGTACCATCTGCTGGGCCAGTGGGAGCCGGTACTGAAAGGTCAGATGCCCGGGCCATCCGCCGAAGAACTGGGCGTCGGGCAGAGCCGCGCGGTGACCTTCACCCTGACCGCTCAGCAGGAGGGGGACGCCACTCTGAAGGTACTGCTCCTGATCCAGACCGGCGGAGACCGGCCGCGCCGGGATATGGCCATCTCCGAAGAGGTGAACGTCCATGTCGGTCCCGGTCAATAACGGGAGCGCCCTGGAGGAAGAAGAGAAGCCCGTTCCGGAGGCCCCCGGGGCACCGAAACATCATCGTCGGGCCACCCTGCTGATGCTGGCCGGGGGGCTCCTGCTGCTGGGTGCTGGCCTTCTCTTTGCCCTGACCTCCCCCCTCGCCACCCGTCCCCCACCCTCCCCCTCGCCGCTCCCGGCGGAGTTCACCCCGCCCCCCTCCCTGGTGGAACTGGTCCAGCAATATCCCAAACTGGCCCCCCTCCTGACCGACCCGGAACTGGATTCGGCCTACAAGCAATTTCTGATCGCCTACCAGGAAGGGGGGAAAGAGGCCGCCGTAGACCTGGCCCGCCGTCGGGGGCTGCTGAACGACCGGGATGAAATCCGGGTCACCCTGTTCCTGGACACCGACGACCCGGCCCCGCTGGTCGCCCAACTGCAGGGGGTGGGGATTCGCGTGGTCGCCGCATACCGGGACCAGGTGGAGATCGCCATCCCTCTGGCGCTGATAGAAGCGACTGCGGAGAGCGAAAACCCGGGGGCCATTTTCGGGCAACTGACCGCGCTGGAGCACGTCATCGCCGTCCGGGTACCTGCCCTTCACACCTCCCAGGGAAGCCGCATCCCCGGCGAGGGCATCCGGGTCGTCGGCGCCGACCGGTGGCATGAGGCCGGCTTCACCGGGGCCGGCATCCGCATCGGGGTGCTGGACCTGGGCTTTGGGGGCTACCCGGACCTGCTGGGGCGGGAACTCCCGGACACCGTCGTGGTGGAGCACTTCGGCGACTGGGACCCCGACGAGGTCCACGGCACCGCCTGCGCCGAAATCATCCACGAACTGGCCCCCGACGCCGAACTCTTCTTCGCCTGGTACGACGGGAGCGACGCGGCGGAGGGGGAAGCCGTAGACTGGCTCCTCTCCCAGGGCGTCCACATCATCTCCCACTCCGCGGGCGCCCTGATCGGCCCCCGGGACGGCACGGGATGGCAGGCCCGACTGGTGGATTCGGTGGCCGCCCGGGGGGTCCTGTGGGTCAACTCCAGCGGCAACGAGGCTCAGTCCCACTACCGGGCCCTCTTCACCGACACCGACGGGGACGACGTCCACGAATTCGCTCCCCGGCAGGAACGGATGAGACTTCTCCCGTACTCGCCGCTCATCAAAGTCTTCCTCATGTGGGAAGACGAGTGGGGGCACGCCCGCCGGGACTACGAACTGTACCTGACGGACGGGGCAGGAAACGTTCTGGCCTCCTCGGAATCCCCCCAGGACGGCAGAGAGGGGGCAGACCCGGTGGAGGGGATTATCTACCGGTTGACAGACGAAAGCCTGTACGTTGCCGTGAAAGCCTACCAGGTGGACCGCCCGGTCACCCTGGACATCTTTGTGAACGGTGCGGACGTGGCGTATCCCTCCCCGGAGTACAGCCTGGTCATCCCCGCCGATGCGGTGGGAGCCCTGGCCGTGGGGGCGGCGTACTGGCAACGGGACGCTCTGGCCGACTACAGTTCCCGCGGTCCCACGACCGACGGGCGGCTGAAGCCGGAACTCTCCGCCCCGACGGGCGTCTCCACGGCCTCCTACGGGGACGAACCCTTCGGGGGAACTTCCGCCTCCGCCCCCCACGTCGCCGGCGCCGCCGCGCTGGTCTGGCAGGCCTACCCGGAGTTCACCCGACAGCAGGTGGTGGATTTCCTGCTGGCCCACGCGATAGACCGGGGGCCCCGGGGCCCCGACACCGGCTACGGATACGGTCGGCTGCAATTACCGCCGCCCCCCTCCCCCACCACCGCCGGGCCCCCCTCCCCATCCCCCGCCGGGCCCACACCGCCGCCTGTTGAAGTGGGCCCCCCGCCTCCTCTGCCCACCCCCACACCGGTGCCCTTCGTCACACCCCCGCTGCCCTCCGCCCCGTCCGGGGGAGTGGGAGCGGGAACGCTGATACTGCTGGTGGGCGCCATGGGGTTTCTGGGAATGGGACTGTTGCTGGTGGGCGCCACGGTCTGGATGCTGAGCCGGCGGACACCCGCCCCCTCGCCTGCGCGCCCGGCCCCGCACGGGAGGCCGCCCTCCTATCCCGCCCCGCCCCTTCCTCCGCCGTCCTACCCGCCCCCGCCGCCCGCGCCCCCTCCAGCGGCAGAGGCAGGGCCATTCCTCCCGCCGACGGAGTCGTGGGCCCCGCCGACGTTCCCGTCCTACCCCGCTCCGCCGGGTACCGCCTCGTGCCCGTCCTGCGGTGCGTCGCTCCGCCCCGGCGCCCGCTTCTGCCCCCGCTGCGGGCAACCCGTCTCCGCGGCTCCGGCCCGGTGCCCGTCCTGCGGCGCGTCGCTCCGCCCCGGCGCCCGCTTCTGCCCCCGCTGCGGGCAACCCGTCCCCGCGGCTCCGGCCCGGTGCCCGTCCTGCGGCGCGTCGCTCCGCCCCGGCGCCCGCTTCTGCCCCCGCTGCGGGCAACCCGTCCACTGACGGCTACCGGCTAACCGCTACCGGCTATCGGCTAACGGCTAACGGCTACCGGCTAACCGCTACCGGCTAACCGCGGCCGCTTGCCGAAAAACGGATTCCGGTGTATTTTTGTTCCAGGGGGTAACTACCTGCCAGGGAGCACCCGGGCAAGCGCTATCAAAGACGCGGCGAAGGCATGCCCCGCGCAGGCCGCCAGGCCTGTGCGCAGGCTGACAGCCTGCGCCACGTTGTCTGCAAACCAACCGGGTAGGTATTTACACGTAGCGCAGGCCGCCAGGCCTGTGCGCAGGCTGACAACCTGCGCCACGTTGTCTGCAAACCAACCGGGTAGGTATTTACACGTAGCGCAGGCCGCCAGGCCTGTGCGCAGGCTGACAGCCTGCGCCACGTTGTCTGCAAACCAACCGGGTAGGTATTTACACGTAGCGCAGGCCGCCAGGCCTGTGCGCAGGCTGACAACCTGCGCCACGTTGTCTGCAAACCAACCGGGTAGGTATTTGCACGAAGGATGACATTTTGTCCCTTTGTGTCCTTTGTGAGTCCTTTGTGCCCTTCGTGGTAGGTAATTCCGATGAACCTTCCGACCTCCGTCGCCCAACTTCGGGAAGAACTGGCGGCCCTTCGCCGCCTCTGGGCCCAGGCGCGCACCGCGGGCGATGCCCTGCTGGCCGGCCGTCTGCTGGCCTCCATCCGGGAGATAGAGAGCGCCCTGGACACCCTGGAGCACGACGTGAGCGCGATGGCCGAAGACCGGGCCCAAATGGAGGCCCTGGTGGACATCGCCCGGGCCATCAACTCCTCCCTGGACCTGGATACCGTATTGAACGAGGTGATGGACCAGATCGTCCGCCTCACCGGCGCCGAACGGGCGATGCTGATGTTGCTGGACCCGGAGACAGGGGACCTGGAATTCCGCGCGGCCCGCCATATAGACCAGGAAACCCTCACGGGGGACGAGTTCCAGATCAGCCGCAGCATCGTCTACCGGGTGGCCCGGGAGGGGCAACCCATCCTGACCACCGACGCCCTGATAGACCCCCGCTTCCAGGCCCAGGAGAGCATCATCAGTTACAACCTGCGCTCCATCCTCTGCGTCCCCCTCCGGGTGCGGGGGCGGATTACCGGAGTGATTTACGCCGACAATCGGGCCCGAACCGGCCTCTTCTCCGACCGGGAGCGGGACCTGCTGACGGCCTTCGCCGACCAGGCGGCGATTGCCATTGAGAACGCCCGCCTCTTTGAACGGGTGACGGCGGCCAAAAATCTGATGGACAGCGTGTTCGCCTCCATCGCCAGCGGCGTCATCACCGCTGACCCGGCCGGGCGGATCACGCTGGTCAACCGGTCGGCCGAACGGATTCTCCGTTGCCCCGCTGCGCAGGCCATCGGGCTGCCCTACAGAGAAGCGTTCCCCCCTCTACGGCCCATCCTGGAGCCGATGGTGGACCGGCTTCAGCGGGGACGCCGCCCGCTGCTGGTGGAGGAGGTGGAAGTAGAATTGCCGGAGCGGGGGACGACGTATCTGCGACTGGTCGTCTCCCCCCTGGAGGAACCGACCTCCGGCGATGGCGGGGTGACCATCGTCGTGGAAGACCTGACCGAACAGCGCCGCCTGGAGGCTCAGGAGCGGTTCATCCGGGAAACGTTCCAGCGCTACGTCTCCCCGGCCGTGGTCCAGCGGCTGCTGGAGGATTCCACCCGCCTGCGGCTGGGGGGCCAGCGCCAGGAGGTGACCGTCCTCTTCGCCGACCTGCGGGGCTTCACGGCCTTCAGCGAGCGGTGTGGCCCGGAGGAACTGGTGGAGACCCTCAACCGGTATCTGGCCATCGGTGCAGAGGCGGTGCTGGCGGAAGAGGGAACCCTGGATAAATTCATCGGCGACGCCGTGATGGCGGTGTTCAATGCCCCCCTGCCGCAGCCCGACCACCCCCTGCGGGCGATCCGGGCGGCCCTGCGGATTCAGGAGGCCGTTCGGGCGTACCAGCAGTCCACCCCCTCCGCCCCTTCGCTCCGATACGGGATCGGCATCTCGGTGGGGGAGGCCGTGGTGGGCAACATCGGCACATCCCAGCAACTGAACTACACCGCCATCGGCGCCTGCGTGAACCTGGCCAAGCGGCTGGAGGAGATGGCCGCCCCCGGCCAGATTCTGCTCAGCCGGGAGGCCTATCAGCGGGTACGGGACCGGGTGCAGGTCCGCCCGCTCCCCCCGGCCCCGGTCGCCGGATTTCAGGAACCGGTAGAAGTCTACGAACTGATCGCGCTATGGGAGTGACAATAGACTTCAACCGCCCCCCTCGCGTTCTGGAGCCGTTGCCCTCGGGGGAGGTCAAACTGCCTGCTCCTCCCCAGGTGACCCCGCCCCCGCGCCTCATCTGGTACACCGCGCTCCTTCCCCTGGCGGGCGCTCTCTTTATGGCTGGTGGCTATTTCGCTGTAGGCTACTTTCTTACAGAGAACCCTCAGCCCTACCAACTGATCATGCCCTGTCTCATGCTTCCCATGTCTCTCTTTTCCGCCCTGGGGGGCATTCTGGGCACCCGCGCGCAGCGTCAGCAACATCGGCGGGAGCAGGAAGCAAAAGAGCGCGCGTACCAGCAGGCCCTGCAGCAGCAGGCCCATTACCTCCAGCAGGTGCAGGCCCAGCAGCAACGCATCCGGACGGAGAAAGACCCCGGCCCGGACATCCTGCTGGCCCGGGCGAGGAGCCGGGACCGCCGCCTCTGGGAGCGCCGCCCGACCGACGAGGACTTCCTGAACCTGCGCATCGGCGTGGGGACCCTCCCCTCTTCGGTCCAGGTCTCCGCGCCCCGGCCGGAACTCCCCGACCCCCGCTACCAGCCCGTCCTGGACCTGGAGGCCACCTACTCCTGGGTGCCCGCCGTCCCCCTGCTGGTGGACCTGCGCGCCGGCCCCCTGGGGCTGGCGGGTCCGTTGCCGCTGCGGGAAAACGTCGCCCGCGCGCTCCTGACCAGCCTGGTCGTCCACCACGCCCCCGATGAAGTGCACCTGCTGATGGTCTACCCCTCCCGCCGGACCGCGGACTGGGAATGGGCCAAATGGCTTCCCCACGCCCACATCCTGGACGGCAGCGCCCGTTTCCCCACCCTGGCCAACGACTCCGTTTCAGCCCAGGAACTGCTCAACCGCCTGCTGGACGAGTTGAACGAGCGGAGAAATCGGCTCGCCTCCCGCCGCTCGGACGACGCGCCGCCGGACTGGCCCTGGCTGGTCCTGGTCGTGGCGGACGAGCAGGCCGACCCCCACCATCCGGCCCTCCACCTCCTCCTCTCCGAGGGCCGTCGGCTGAACGGGACCGCCATCTTCCTGAACGACCGCATCGCCCGGTTGCCCCAGGGATGCGCCACTGTGGCCGAGGTCTCCCTCCCCAGCACGGTTCAGGTCCAGACGGTCGGCATCGCCGCCCCTCCCCTCTCCGGAACGGCGGACCAGGTGGATCGGCGGGCGGCGGAGGAACTGGCCCGCGCGCTGGCCCCCCTGCGGGTGTTCTCCCCCGAAAGTGCGGTCGCCCTTCCCTCCAACATCCGCCTCCTGGACGTGCTGGGCATCCGGGACATCCAGCAGCACAACGCCCAGCGGGACTGGACGAACCGTTCGCCGGACCACCTGCTCAAGGCCGTCCTGGGCATCCGGCGGGGCGGACAGCCCCTGGTGCTGGACCTCAGCCACACCGGCCACGGCCCCCACGGGCTGGTCGCCGGGACCACCGGCTCCGGCAAAAGCGAAATGCTCCAGACCCTGGTCATCAGCCTGGCCCTGCGCCACCATCCCTACGACCTGGGCTTCATCCTGGTGGACTTCAAGGGAGGCGGTGCGTTCGCCCCCCTGGCCCCTCTCCCCCACACGCTGGGACTGGTCACCAACATCAGCGGCAACCTGGCCGAACGGGCCCTGGTCGCCCTGGAAGCGGAGATCAAGCGGCGGGAGCACCTCTTTAACCAGTACAACGTCAGCGACATCGCCAAATATCAGGAACTGTACTGGCAGAAACAGGGACAGGGGATGGAGCCCCTCCCGCGCGTGGTGATCATCGTGGACGAGTTCGCCGAACTGGTCACCGACTATCCGGAGTTTATGGACGGCCTGGTACGGGTCGCGCGGGTGGGACGGTCGCTGGGCATCCACCTGATCCTGGCCACCCAGAGCCCGCGCGGGAAAGTCAGCCAGCAAATCTGGGCCAACTCCCGCTTCCGCATCTGCCTGCGGGTGGAGGACGCCGCCGAGAGCCAGGATATGCTCCACCGCCCCGACGCGGCTTACCTCCCCCGGATGCCCGGTCGGGGATACCTGCAGGTGGGCGATAACGAGGTCTTTGAACTCTTCCAGGTCGCCCGGGTCGCCAGCACTTACCGGACTGCCGGGGACACCGATACGCTGGTCGGCGTGCCGACCGAGCGGATCGTCATCCAGGAAATCACCGCGACCGGTCAGCGACGGAAGTTATACGACTCCAAAGACCTGCTCCCTCAGCAAAAGAAAGGGAGCAGCCAGACGGATATGGAGGTCGTCGTCCAGCATCTGGCCGCCACGGCGGCCCGGATGGGGTTGAAGAAACTGCCCAGCCCCTGGCCGGAACCCCTTCCCGCCCACATCCCCCTCCCCGACCTGCTCCAGCGGGAGGGGTACGCGGGATGGAACGGTCAGGGCTGGTGGTTTGAAGCGGTCCCCCCACTCCGGACGCCCCGTTTCTGCAGCCGCTGCGGGAATCCACTGCGTCCGGGCGCCCAGTTCTGCTCCGGCTGTGGACAGCCGGTTCTCGCCTTCTGCCCCCACTGCCAGAAACCGGTCCGGCCGTCGGTCCGTTTCTGTCCGTCCTGCGGTAAGCCTCTGGGCCCACCGCCTGGCACCCCACCGCCACCCCGCCCCCCCACGTTGCCCAACCGTCCCTGGCTGGGGGCCCTGATCGGCCTCCTGGATAACCCCGCCCGTCAGCAACAGGCCCCCTGGCGGCTGGACCTGGGGGATCAGGACGGGCACCTCATCGTGGTCGGAGCGCCGGGGTCGGGCAAAGAGATGTGGCTGCGGACCATGGTGACCAGCCTGGCCCGTACCCACACCCCCGATGAACTCCACTTCTACCTGATAGAGTTCGGCGGGCAGGCCCTGCGCGCGCTGGAGGAACTCCCCCACGTGGCGGGATTCTTCACGCCGATGGACGAGGAGCGCCTGCGGCGTCTGTGGGTCCGCCTGGGCGATGAACTGGAGGCCCGCAAGGAACTCTGCCACCAGGCCCGCGTGGACAACCTGGAGCGCTTGCGGGAGCAGAAACCCGGCCAGGTTCCCCCGGCCATCGTCCTGGTGGTCGCCGGCTTGGCCGATTTCCGTCAGCAATTCCCTGAGGGCTACGATGCCCTGCTCCGGCTGGTGCGGGAAGGGGGAAACTACGACATCCACGTCGTCCTGGTCGGCGACCGGGCGGGCGACATCCCCTCGGCGATGGCCAGCGTCGTCGCCCGTCGGGTGGCCCTGCGGCTGGGGGACCCCGACGAGTACAACCTGATCCTGGGCCTCCGGCCGAAGATAGATAAGGACGCCGGCATCCCCCCGGGCCGGGGATGGTACGGCCGTCCCCCGCTGGAATTCCAGACCGCATCGCCGGGCGAAAAACAGGATGAGGACGAACAGGTCCAGGAACTGCGCGCCCTGGCCCAGGCGATGCGCCGGGCCTGGACCGGCCCCCTGCCGGAGCCGGTCGGGGTGATGCCGGAACAGTTGCCCCTGGAGGACCTGCTGGCCCGCCTCCCGGCCGGGGGGCCCCGTCCCCCGCTGGCGGTGCCGGTGGGCGTGGAGAGCGTTCGCCTCCGCCCCACCTGGCTGGACCTGGTGGACGACGGGCCGGATTTCATCATCGCCGGGACCCCCCAGAGCGGGAAGACCAATCTCCTGATCGCCTGGGTGCTGGCCCTGGCGACTGCCCGTTCCCCTCAGGAAGTCCAGTTCATCCTGGTCTCCGGCCGACGCAACAGCCTGCAGGGGCTGGAGACCCTGCCCCACGTTCTGGAATATGCCCGGTCCTATCGGGAATTTCAGCAGAAGGGCGTCATGGGGCGGATCGCCGCAGAAATTCACCGCCGGGAGGAGATATTTTCCCACGATCCGCAGCAGGGCGAGCGCCTGCCGCACGTGGTTGTCATCTGGGACGACTACGACGATTTCTCCAACGCGCTGAGCGGGGAGGGGGAAATCCAGAAGGGGCTGGACCTGCTGGCCCGGCGAGGGCGGGACGTGAACTTCCACAGCGTGATTGTCGGGCCGCTGCCCAATCTGGGTGTGGGATTCAGCGACCCCCTGCCCAAGATGGTGCGGAATTGGAGGTCCGGGTTCATCCTCCGGCCGCTGGAGGCCGGAGACCAGAACCCGCTGGGGGTACGGATCCGGGCGCCGGACCTGGCCCAGATGGTGGCGGGGCGGGGATTTCTGGCCCGTCACGGGCGAGAGGAGATCGTCCAGACCGCCTTCGCGGGAGACAGGACGGCGGTGGCCCGGAAAGTGGCGGAACTGAGGGACCGCTGGGAGCAGGCCGGAGTCCCCCCGGCGGCATGGCCGGAGGAGACAAAAACGTAAGACAACTGCAACTATTCAGGCTTCCTCACCCCACCCCCGCCGCCCTCGGGCCGAAGGCCCTTCGGGCCGAGGCCTGCGGCGGCACCCCCTCCCCTCTCCTGACCTTTGGTCAGGAGAGGGGAGGGGGTAGCGGCGAAGCCGCTGGGGGAGGGGTGAGGCTGAACAGTTACGGACAACTGCAAGCAGTTGTCCTACACTATGCCAGCGGAGAGCGCCGACCGGGAGAGGGCACGGGCTTCCCCTCTGCCGGACGGCCTGGACGGCTGTCCTGCAGCCACTACCTGCCGGGGGACCGGGCGGGCGCCATAAAAGACGCTGGCGAAAGGCCCGCCTCTGTAGCGCAGGCCGCCAGGCCTGCATACAGGCGGACAGCCTGCGTTACACTCAGAGAGATGCTAAATCACCTGCTGGTCCACCCGCTCAAACTCGTCGGCGATATGGCGGAGGGCCTGGATCAGGTTTTCCAGGACTTCGTTGAGGTTGGTGCGCATCGTGGGCACCCGTTCGTTGAAGAGGTTGGCATAGTCCACCTGCGCCAGACCGCTCCACTCGCCGCCGAGGTTGTTGACCGTCTGGATCATCGTCGCCAGGAGTTGATCCGCCTCCTGGCGGTTATGATCCAACTGACTGGCCACGCTGCGCAGCCGCTCCGGGGAGACACGAATTTCTACCATAGTGCACCTCCTTAAGGTAAAATTGAGAGGGACGAATCAACTTTCCCCTCCTGGGCCGCCTGGAGAAGCCGCCGGGAGAGGGAAAGTCCGCTCAAATGACGTTCTGGTCCACTTCCCGGAAGGCCTGAGCGATCCGGCGCAGTTCGGCCGCAATCTCTCCCAAGAGTTCCGCGAAGCGACGCATCTGGGGAACCGTTTCGTTCCATCGGGTGTAGAATTTCGTCTGGGCCACCCCGTCCCATTCGCCATCCAGGGCGTTCAGCGTCTGCTGAAGAGAGTTCAGAATACTCTCCACTTCCGCCTTTCTGGCATCAAAGGTCTGGGCAGTGGCCTCCAGACGCTCCGGAGCGACAACAATCAGGGGCATGGGGCTATCTCCTGAAAATATAGAGGGAAACTTTACAGGGACGCTTCTATCATACCAGATTCCCTGTCCCCTGTCAAGGGCAAAAGCGGCCGCAGGGAGGCAAAAAGGGGAAAAATCCTGCCTCTGGCGCAAAATTTCCGAATTTTCGGAACAACTTGTGGTATAATTAGGAACGAACCACAGGACGGCAAAAGGGTTCATCCGGGTTTAAGGAGGACAACATGCGCATTCAGGTTCACCCCGAGAGTCTCCGGGAAGTTGCCCGGACCTTCAACCGTCAGAGTGCGGCCATTCAGGAGATAGAGGAAGAACTGTGCCGGGCCATCGGGGGGCTGGACACGTGGGCCTGGGACGGCCGCAGCCGGGCCCGCGCCGAACCGCTCCTGGGTCGGGTGGGGCCAGAGGGCCGACACTTGGCCGGGCAACTGGAGGAACTGGGCCGAAAACTCCAGCATGTGGCCGAGGAGTTTGAGCGGACTGATGCAATTGTTGCAGACCCCCTGACCCCAGTGTTTGAGGGGCTCAGCCAGTGGACAGAACAGGCCAGCGCTTTTTTCGAGCAATTTGAGAACTTAAAGACATGGTTTGCAGTTCCTCTGGTCGCGGGGTTGATGGTACCAGGCATGACCTACGCCGGTCAGATAAAGTTATATGGCCCCCAATGGCTCAAAGAATGGGCCGGCATCAGCAGCCACCTGACCCACATCAAAGCGAGCAACATCCCAAAACATATGGCGAAATCCGCTCTACATATAGGGCCATTGGATGTTCTGTTTGAGGCCGGGTCGGAACTAGATGAGAACTGGAAAGAATATAAAGGCGACCTCCGAAAAGCGGCGGTAGGGGTAGCGGTGGATACTGCGATCGGCGTGGGAATCACTACTCTCGCCGGTGCTGGAGGGGCCTACATTGGGGCCGTTATTGGCCAGATCCTGATCCCGATCCCTGGCGCAGGAGCCCTGATCGGTGGAACATTGGGCCGTATCGCAGGAACGTGGCTGGGCGGGCAATTAGCAGAAAAAGCAGAGAACATCCGCCTTGGAGATCAGGAGTTGGATCAATGGCTGGTGGAATTCATTGCGAAATAAGAGTAGAGCCCTGCGCTCTCGGCATCCCTGCGGTGAGTTTTTGCAGTAGAGTCATATCTGAATAAAGGTCTACACAGCACGCAATACGGAGTACATCCCATGCTGACTCCCGGCACCGTTCTCCAAAACCGCTACCGCATCGCCTCTCCCCTGGGCCAGGGCGGGATGGGCGCCGTCTACCGCGCCTGGGACCTGCGCCTCAACATCCCCGTCGCCGTCAAGGAGATGGTCCCCCAGCCCGGCATTGACCCCCACACTTTGGCTCAACTCCGCCAGCAGTTCTACCAGGAAGCCCAGGTCCTGGCCCGCCTGAACCACCCCAACCTGGTCCGGGTGACCGACTACTTTGAAGAGGGCGGCAACGCCTACTTGGTGATGGACTTCGTGGAGGGGCAGAGTTTGGCCGACCTGATTGCCGCCCGGGGACCGCTCCCAGAGGCCCAGGTGCTGGAATGGGCCCGCCAACTGTTGGACGCGCTGGCCTACTGCCACGCCCAGGGAGTGGTCCATCGGGACATCAAGCCCCAGAACATCATCATCCGCGCCGACGGACGCCCCATCCTGGTGGACTTCGGGCTGGTGAAACTCTGGGACCCTCGGGACCCGCGCACCCGGACGGTGGTGCGGGCGATGGGGACGCCGGAGTATGCGCCGCCGGAGCAGTGGGGGGCGGGCCACACCGACCCCCGCAGCGACCTCTACAGCCTGGGGGCCACCCTCTACCACGCGCTGACCGGGCAGGCGCCGGCCACGGCGACCGACCGTTTCGCCGAGCCGGGCATACTGACTCCCCCGTGCAGCATCACCCCCTCCCTCCGGCCCGAGACGGAGAGGGCCATTCTGCGGGCGATGGAGTTGGCGAAGGATGCTCGCTGGGGTTCGGCGGCAGAGATGGCCGCGGCGTTGGGATTACCTGCGGCGCCTGCTCCGGTGGCTAAACCGGCCCAGCCACAGCCAACCCGGGTGATCCCTGAGCCATCTCCTCAGCCGGTCCGTGTGACTGCTGAAACACCACCTCAACCGACCCGGGTGATTACTGAGGCGCCGCCTCCGGCCATTCCTGCGCGCTCGCGCATCCCTGTCTGGGCGTGGGTGCTGGGCGGGGTGACTGTTTTAGCCCTGCTCGTGGCCGGGGTTTATGGCGTAACCTTGCGACATCAGTGGAGTGCTCAGGCACAGCGCATCGCGTTCTCCTCCAACCGCGATGGCAACTATGAAATCTATGTCATGAACGCCGATGGCAGTGGCATAACTCGCCTGACGTACCACACGGCCGATGATTGGTTTCCTTCCTGGTCGCCAGATGGGAGGCGCATCGTTTTCGTTTCTAACCGCGATGGCAACTATGAAGTCTATGTCATGAATGCTGACGGTAGCAGTCCGACTCGCCTGACAAACGACTCGGTCGACGAGTGGCGTCCTTTCTGGTCGCCGGATGGGAAACGCATCGTGTTCGCGCACGGCGGCGATGGCATCGCTGAAGTCTATGCTATGAATGCTGACGGTAGTGAACAGACGAACCTGACCAACCATCCGTCTGATGACTGGGACCCCTCCTGGTCGCCGGATGGGAAACATATTGCTTTTGAGGCCACTCGCGATGGCAATGAGGAAATTTATGTTATGAACGCCGACGGCAGCTATCAGGCGAACCTGACGAACCACTCAGGCAATGACCGAAGGCCTTCCTGGTCGCCGGATGGGAGGCGCATCGTTTTCCAGTCCGATCGCGATGGAAACTGGGAAATCTACGTCATGAACGCTAATGGTAGCAACCAGATCCGCCTGACGAATAGCCCGGCTGCAGATGTTGATCCCTGCTGGTCACCCGATGGAAGGCGCATCGCCTTCGCCTCCAATCGTGACGGCAACTGGGAAATCTATGTCATGAATGCTGATGGTAGCAACGTGGTCCGCCTGACCAACAACCCGGCCACTGACTGGTTCCCTTCCTGGTCGCCGGCGCCGTAAGTGTATTCGGGAAGGAGTTACGCAGTTGGTCTTTTTTGCCACGAATTGCACGAATTTACACGAATGAAGTAACTACCTACCAGGGAGCCCCCGGGCAAGCGCTATCAAAGACGCGGCGAAGGCATACCCCTGTAGCGCAGGCCGCCAGGCCTGTATTCGCAGGCTAAAGCCTACGCTACATTATCTGCAAACGATTCAGGGTGGGTAATTACCGAATGAAAAGAAAAAAATTCGTGCCCATTCGTGAAATTCGTGGCGAATTCCGAGGTTTATCCGCCAACCGCATAAGTTCTGTCCCGTATTATCCGTGCCTATCTGTGTCCCATACAAGGAGGCCACTATGCCCGAATTCGTCTTGACCACGGAAGAACTTTCTCTGGCCTTCAGCCTCCTCGGCCAGCCCGAGGCCGGCCGGAGCCTGATGGTCACCCAACTGGGCGAGATGAGTGAGGCGGAAGCCCGCGCCCGCCTCATGGCCGCCGGCCACTCCCTCATCGCCCGCGGCGGGATGGCACTGGGACCCGAAGGGCCCGTCCTGAACGAGGACCTGGCCCGCGCCGTCGGTCTGCTCCTCCGGGCGGATTTCTCCATCCGCTACAGCCGCGCCACCTCCGACGCGGAGTTCAACCTGGCCTACCACTTCGGCCAGAACCTCATCCTGGAGCACCGGCTGGAACAGGGCATCGCCCACCGCCTGAACGAGATCCCCGATGCCGCAACGGTCATCAAGAGCGGACTGGTGTTCTTCGGAGTGCCGCAGGCCGAACCGTTTCAGTCCCCCGCGATCGCCATCCCCTACTCTCTGCTGAACGAGGTCAAAAACCTGGGCGACCCGGCCCAGATAGACCGGCGGCTTCAGGAGACAGGCGTTAACGGGGGAGTCCGGCCCCTGCTGGCCGAAGACCTGGCCCACCCGCAGTACCGGGGGAGTGTTCTCCGGGTCCAATCCGATGCCCGGGGGAATCTGTTCTCCGAAGAAGGCTTCCTGCTTCTGCACGGGCCCCGTCGCCTCTGGCTGATCACCCTTTCCGGCCCGGAGCGGACCACCGCCACCCTGATGCCCGCCACCGTCCAGGCGTTCCATCAGGAGACCGCGACGCTGATCCATCTGTGAGTCAACGCAAAGGGCGTGCGGTGCAGGCTGGGAGCCGACCTGCAGGCCTGGCGGCCTGCGTTACCCATTCTATGAGGCGGTCACATGGAAATCCGCATCCATCCTGACCATCTGCGCACCGTGGCGTCCCAACTGAGCCACCAGAGCGAAGAGATTCAGGCTCTGCTGGAGAATATGCTCCGCACCGTCGGCGGGCTCTCCATCGGGTGGGCCGGCCTTGCCTGGAACGCATACCTGGACTGCTTCCAGACCGAAGTCCCGCGCATGCGGGATAGTCTGCGTGAGACCCTGACCGGCCTGATCCAGGACCTGCGCCGGATCGCCGATGAGTTTGAGCGGACCGACCAGGGGACGGTGGCGGCCTCCGGTGCCCGGGCCGGTGCGGTTCTGGGCGTATCCACCGCCGTCCCGACCGCGATCCTGGCCAGCGCGGCAGGTGCCCATCCCCCAAGCGAACATGACTGGCTGGCCCTGAAACTGCAAATTCCGCGCCTCCTCCCGCAATGGGAGCAGGAGCAACAGGCCGTGCAAAAGGACCTCACCAAGACCGATGATGCGCTGGCCGATCTGGAGCGCCGTATCCGGGACCTCCAGGCCCGGCGGGATGCCCTCCAGGAGCAGGCCCGTCAGTGGCCCAACCGCGTCCTGCCGGACACCGAACGGCCCGGCCTGGGCTTTGACGACGGCCTGATGGACGCGCCCTGGCGTACCCGTTCCGACGCGATGGAAGACCAGATCGCCGATTACGACCGGCAAATCCAATCGCTCCGGGAAGAGCAGGCCCGCCTCCTCCAGCAACGGGACGAATTGCGGGCCCGACTGGACGAACTGGGCCGCCAGATGGAGCAGGCCCGAAAAATGGAACCACTGACCCCAACGGATGTCCGGAGATGGGTAGAATTGGACCATGGCAGGCTCCCTGGGGATGAACAGTGCGTCCACTGGGCAAAGGACCGCTCCACATCCCTGGGTGGACCGCCCCTCCCGGCCGTTGGTAAGTATCCCACTGATGACCTGGGCGCCCGCCAGTACCTCAAAATTTTCAATGGACAGACCTTCCAGGTCCCCCAGAACACCACCGACCTGACCCGCGTGCCCGGCCTGGAGGCCGGTGCCTGCGTGGTCTGGGACAAAGGCCATCCTGACACCCGGGGCACGGCTGGCTATACGTATGGCCACATTGCCGTGATAGAGGCAGTTCAACCGGACGGTGTCTGGGTCAGCCAGGCGAACTGGCCCGGCCACCCCGTCATGTTCATCCCGCGCGACAAATTATCCACCCTCTACGTGATCCCCCGCAACGCGCGGCCGGTCACTCCGGAAGAGTTCAGGAAACTCCAATCGGCAGGCCGGATATGAGCGTCGCCATCACCCTCAAACTGCCCGAACCCATCTCCCGCAAGGTGGACCTGGAGGTGCCGGAGAACGTCCCGGTGCGGCATCTGACGGTGGCCCTGATCCAGGCCCTCCAGGTCCCCACCACTCAGGCCGGGTGGCTGGTGGAATACCGCCTGGGCCAGAACGGCCGACCCTTCCCCGACCATCCCACCCTGGAAGCCCTCCACGTCCGCATGGGGGACACGCTGGAACTCATCCGCTACTCCCTCCAACTCCCCCATGCCTCGGCCCGGCCCATCCACGGCTCCGCTGCCCTGCAGTTCCTCGCCGGCCAGCCCATCCTGCTGGATACCCTGGGCAAAACCGACCTGCTGATCGGACGGGGCGATCCCCGGAGTCCCCAGAAGCCCGATATTGACCTCTCCGTCCAGCCGGGTGGGGAGACCGTATCCCGCCGCCACGCCCAACTGCGCAAGCAGGGAAACCAGTGGGTCCTGATCCCTCTCCCCTCCCGCAACGGTACCTTCGTGGGCGGGACGCCGCTCCCTCCCCACCATCCCTACGTCCTGCGCTCCGGCGACGTCATCGGCTTCGGCTCCGTCCGCTGCGTCTTTACCGCCGCCACCCCGTAACAGGAGGAAGATATGCATCCGACCCGTCTCCGTTTCGCCTTGCTCGGACTGACCCTCGCCGTGGCCATCGGCGGGGCATTCGCCGCGATGCCGACCCGGGCCCTGACGCCGACTCCCTCGCCCATGGTCACCGGGAGTCCCCTGGAAACGCCGTTCCCCACGACGGCCGAACCCACCACTGCGATACCGTCCCCCACAACGACCATCCCTACCACTGCGGCGCCATCCCCGACGGCATCCCCCTCCCCCACCGCGACGCCATCTCCAACGGCGACCGTGGCGCCCACTGCGGCGCCGTCCCCAACGGCCATCCAGACCCCGGGCGCGGGGGGAATCCTCCCCGGCCTCCCGCTATCCCCTCAGATCATCCTCCTGGCCGGGGCAGGATGCGGGGTGGCCCTGTTGTTGATCCTGATCCTGCTGGTCATCTTCCTCCGGCGACGACGGCGGCCTTCCAAAAAACCGACCGCTCCGCTCCCTCCAGCCAGACCCTCCCCGCCCTGGCTGGAGGCCCGGGTTTCCGGAAAGGCCCGTCCCTTCCCCCTCCAGAAAGACGCGGTGACCATCGGGCGGGCGCCGGATAACGACCTGGTCATCCCCCAGGACCTGCCGGGCTGGGAGACCGTCTCCCGCCACCATGCCCGCCTCTACCGCCAGGGCGACCGCTGGATCGTGGAAGACCTCCAGTCCACCAACGGGGTTTACGTGAACGGGAAACGGACCGGCCGCAACATGCTTCAGGACGGCTGGCGACTGGACATTGGCGGGGTGACCTTCATTTTCCACGCCGGAACGGGAGGTGCCGCATGAAATGCCCGAACTGTGGCTTTGAGAACCGCCCCGGAGCCCGATTCTGCCAGCGCTGTGGGGCCCGTCTGGCAGAGGCCTCGCGGACCGGGCCGACCCGCCAGCCGACCAAACCCCTCCCCCGCGCCGGCGGCCCCGCCCGGCCCCCCGCCGAGGCCGGTCCGGATACGCCCACCCGCCCGCTGCCGACCGCGACGGTGGCCTTCGCCCCCCTCCCGGAAGGGGCCCTGCTGAAGGAAGGGCGGTACGTGATCCTGGAAACCCGCGCGACGGGAGAGCGGGCCAACGAGTACCTGGTGGAGGACACCCGGCCGGTCCGCCTCTGCCCCCAATGTCGGGCAGAGGTCTCCGATCTCCAGGAACGGTTCTGCGCTTCCTGCGGCGCCGACCTTTCCGAATCCCCACCCCTGTTCCTGCGGTACCGAATCCGCGAGACGGTCGGCGAGGAGGTCTTCACGGTCCCCATCGCCCTGGTCCGGGCATCCGTCCGCCATCCCGGCCTCTTCCTGCCCCTGGAGGTCTTCTCCGAAGCGCCGTACGGCCCGCCCCGGACGTACCTGGTGGAGCCGGAGCAACAGCCCACCCCAGCCGCTTCCCTCCCGCTCCCCCGGGAAGCGGTGCAGGTGCTGGAGTGGGGGATTTCTCTGGCCCAGGCCCTGAGCCTCCTGCACCGTCAGGGAATCGTCCTGCCGGAGGTGGACCTGCGCCGGATCGGGACAGACGGTCGCACGGCCTGCTGGATAGCCCTGGAGACGGCCCGCCTGCTCCGGCCCCAGGAACGGGCCCAGGCCCCCGCCCTCTTCGTCCAGAACGTGGCTGGTCTGGCCGCCGCCCTGTTCTACCTGGCGACCGGACGGGCCTGGGACCCCCGGCGGCCCGGCCCGGTCCCGCCGGAGATGGACGTCCTGTTGCCCGTTCTCCAGTCCCCCGCCGCCTACCCGGCGGAACGGCTGGCCGCAATGCTGGAAGAACGCATGACCCTCCTGCGGCGCCCGGCCAGCGTGACCCTGATGGTGGGGTACCGCACCGACGTGGGGAAGGTGCGCTCCCTGAACGAAGACAGCGTCCTGGTGCTCCAGATGGGGACGGTCTTCCGTTCCCAGGGGATGCCGGTCGCCCTGGTGACCGTCGCGGACGGGATGGGAGGACACGAAGCGGGGGACGTGGCCAGTCAGATGGCGATTCGGACTCTGGCCCAGCGAGGAAGTGCGGAGATTCTGGCACCGGTGGCCTCTGGCCAGCCCCTGCCGGACCCGAAGGAGTGGCTCATATCCGCCATCCAGCAGGCCAACCGGGCCGTCTACGACCGGCGCCGGGCGGCGGGGACGGATATGGGCACCACGCTGGTGGCCGCGCTGGTCGTCGGGGACCGCTGCACCATTGCCAACGTCGGAGACAGCCGGGCCTACCACCTGCACCCCAACGGCATCACCCAGATCACCACCGACCACTCGCTGGTGGAGCGGCTGGTGGCTACCGGGCAGATCACCCGGGAAGAGGCGGCCACCCACCCTCAGCGGAACGTCATCTACCGCACCATCGGGGATAAGCCCCGGGTGGAGGTGGACACCTTTGAGCAGCAACTGGCCCCTGGGGAGGCCCTTCTCCTCTGCAGCGACGGCCTGAGCGGGATGGTCCCCGACGAGCAAATCTGGCAGATCTGGCGGACGTCCACCTCCCCCCAGGAGGCCTGCGACCGGCTGGTGGAGGCGGCCAACGGGGCCGGAGGGGAGGATAACATCAGCGTGATTGTGGTCCAGGTGGCCCGGTAGGGCCGGGAAATCCGGCGCGATAAACCGTGCGGCGGGTGGCCTCGCCACCCGCCGCACGGTTTTTATCCGACGTCACCCCCGGATCGGTTGTAGCGCAGGCTGTCCGCCTGCATCCAGGCCTGGCGGCCTGCGCTCCGCTTCGTTGCGTCTCTGAACCTGCCCGGAGGCCCCCCGGCAGGTCGTTACCCGATGTCCTTCTGTTTCAGCGCGAGGAGCGTCCCCGCCCCAAAAATCAGGCCCCAGAAGACCAGAACGCCCCAATCCTTCCAGAGGTGCCCCGCACTCCGGGTGTAGTCAATCTGAAAGGTGAACGCCGTGCTGACGTCCACCGGCTCCGGTTCTACCGTCTGGGTGACGGTCTCGGTCACGGTGACCATTTCGTTGACGGTCACCTCGGGGACGCTGATGGGGACGGTGACCTGGATGCCCCCCGGGCAGGGAACCACCATCTGCTGGGTCTGGGTCACGACGGTGACCGGCTCCCAGTCCTCGGCCGGTTTCTCCACTTCCACCGAGACCTCGCGCGGCTCCGGCAGGAAACGGGTTTTCCCCAGCGAGTTTAGGTACTCCAGGTTCGCCGAAACCCCCAGCGCCTCGGTCGCCCAACGGCTGAGCGTCAGGTTGGAGAAGGGACGGGTGGCTTCGGGCAACTCAAAGAGCACCCCGCTGAAGATAATCTGGAAGAACAGGAGCAGGAGGACCACGTAGATGACGGAGTTGGTGTTGGGGACCAGGGCGGAAACCATCAGGCCCAGCAGGATGGCCGCCCAGGCCCCCAGGACCAGGGTGATGTACATCTCCACCGGGGCCGGGAGCATCACCCCTTCCCGGGGCAGGTGAATCTTCAGCGACACGGCCAGCAGGAGCAGCAGGCACTGCAGAAGGGCAAAGGAGCCCAGCACGGCGACTTTGGAGAACAGGTAGGGCACGAGACGGAGGGTGACCATGCGCTCCCGGAGGTAGATGGGGCGCTCTTTCACAATCTCGTAGGCGGAGCCAAAAAGGCCCAGTAACACGGCCGCCAGGCCCAACATCATCAGCAGGGTCTGGCTTTTGCCCACCAGGCTGTAGGAGACGCTCTTCCCGGCGGTGACCGTGGCCAGATGTTGCTCAATTTCTTGGGGCGTGTTGCCCACCAGCCAGTGGGGCTCCGCGATGAGCAGAAGCAACAGGGCAATCAGGGGCATCACCGCCAGCAGGATGGTGAGCAGGAGTTTATCCCGCAGGACCAGGTTCATGTAGCGCCGAGTGAGAATGAACGTCTGCAGGAACGGATTGACCCGGGGGCGCTTTCCAGCGGCGGCCCGGGCGGCCTGCTGCTGGACCTGGGGGACGGCCTGCTGCCGGGAGGCTATGTACTGCTGGTAGTAGGGGGAGGCCCTGAACCGCTGTTCCCAATCGGCGGCCTTCTGCCGGGCCGCTTTGGGGTTGGGGTCATCCAGTTGGGCGTAGATGTCGGCGAAGTCGCCGCTGGTGACGCCGAAGAACTTCAGCGCCTCGTGGGGCGGGCCGAAGAAGACCATCCGCCCCTGGGCCATAAAGCAGACATGGTCACACTGGGCGATGTTGGCCGTGGCGTGTGTGACCAGGACCACCGTCCGTCCGCCGTCCGCCAGATGGCGCAGGGTGTGCATCATCTTCTTCTCCAGCCCCGGGTCCAGCCCCGAAGTCGGCTCGTCCAGGAAGAAGAGGCGCGGGTCGGCCAGCAACTCCACGGCGATGTTGACCCGTTTCCGCTGGCCCCCGCTGAGGCTGGAGATGACCTGGTCCTTCTGAGCCAGCATGCCCACTTCCTGGAGCACCTGGTCTATCCGCTGCTCTATCTCCTGGTCGGAGGTGTCGGGCGGCAGGCGGAGGCGGGCCGCGTACCGGAGCGCCTCGGCGACCGTCAGGTCCTTGTGGATGATGTCGTCCTGGGGGACGTAGCCGATGAGGGTCCGGTAGAGGTCAAAGTGCTGGTAGAGGTCGTCGCCGTTGACCAGGACCTGGCCCTGGTCGGCGCGGACGAAGCCGTTGAGGGCCATCATCAGGGTGGTCTTCCCGGCGCCGCTGGCCCCTACCAGAGCGACGAACTCGCGCGGCATCACGGAGATGTTGACGTTCTCCAGAATGCGCTTCTTCCGGGCCCCCCGCCCCACATCCCGGGTCAGCCGGACACCGTCCAGGCGCATCCCGCCAGCGGCCGCGTACTGTTGGACCCCCGTCGTTTCGGGAACCAGCCGGAAGGGGCCGATCTGGACCACATCCCCGGGGCGGAGGAGGCAGGGGCCGGTGATGCGCTGGCCGTTGACGAAAGTACCGTTGGTGCTCCCCAGGTCGGTGATCACGAAACCCTGGGGAGTCCGGTCCAGGCGGGCATGCTGCCAGGAGACGGTGGGCGCTGGCAGATGGATGTCGGCCTGCGGGTTGCGGCCGACGAGCAGGGTGGTTTTGACCCCCACCTCCGTCGTGCCGATGTGGATGGTGCCCCCGGCCATCGGAGCGGGAGCGGGCACTCCCATCGGGGCCGGTGCCGCCCCGGCCCGAAACGTCAGCCCCACGGAATTGCCCTGGGGGTCGCCGATGCGCAGGATGTCTCCGTCCTGAAGGGGGACCGGTTGATGGGGGGCGACGCGCCGGCCGTTGTGGAACGTCCCGTTGGTGGAGCCCAGGTCGGTGTAGAACCAGACCGTCCCCCGCCGTTCCAGCCGGCCGTGGTGCCCGGAGACGTAGTCCAGCGGGAGGACGACGTCGTTATCGGCGTGGCGGCCGATGGTCAGGGCCGGGCGGTTCAGAGGGGCCTCCCGCAGGGACTGACCGGGGATGGAGATGACCAGGCGGGGGCTCTCCGCCGCCGGGCCATGAGGAGCGCCGGGGGACGGCCCGGGCGGCGTCAGCGGCCGCCCGCACGCAGAGCAGAAGCGAGCCTGAGGATTTCTCAGTGGATGACTGCAGAAGGGACATGAAGAAGACACAGGCTACCTCCGTCGGTGGTCTGTCGTCGGTGGTCTGTCCTCACCACCGCTGCCAGGTCCCGTCCTGGAAGAAAACATAGATGGCGCCGGAGTCGGTCTGGAGCATAAAGCCCTGCTCAAACGATTGCATCGCCCCCTGATACCCTCGCTCGCAATCGGTTGCGTTGCCCAGGCCCTGGCGGATTTCGGGGATGTCGCACCACATCATTCCAAAGCCCCGTTTCGGCGTCGGCGGACACCGGGCCGGCGTGTGGGCATCCGGACACCAGAACTCCGGTTCCCCCGGATACGGGGAATGATGGTAGATGCGCCAGGTGCCGTTATGGAAGAGGACCAGAGCCTGAGCAGTATCTATCGGTTCCCGCCAGAACATCTTACCCCGTTCAAAGTTTTCCTCGGCGACCAGTCCCCGGATCGCACTCCCCGTCGCGCAGCCGACCCGGCCCCGGACCTGAACCCACACGGCGGCGAAGGGGCCGCTGACAGACGGGCAGGCCCGGGTCGCGGTCGGGGGAATCGGGGTCGCCGTCGGCAGGAGTGGGGTGGGAGATGGGATGGCAACGAAGGGCGTCGGGGATGGGGAGAAAGGGGTCGCCGGGGGGGGAGGCGTCGCCGTATCTGGCGCGGTGGGGGTCGGGGAGAGGGAGAACGGACCGAAATTGAAGACGACGATGCAACAGATGCTCAGGACCACCAGCAGGCCCGCTCCGGCCAATCCGATCCAAAGCCAGGACAGGGCCGGGGCGGCCGGCAGCGGGGGAACGGTCGGCTGGACGGAGGGAGCGGCGGCAGTTGGAGAAGCCACTGCTGAGGACGGGGATCCAGCCCAAAGCGCGGCCCGCATCTCCGCCGCGCTGGCAAAACGCGCGTTCACTGAGAGTTCCATCGCGCGCGTCACTGCGGCCTCTGTGGCCGGGCTGACCCCCGGCGCCAGGGCCCGCAACGGCTGGGATTGCTCCGGCCGGGCCATTCGCTCGGTGGCAGGAAGAGGGGGGCATCCCGTGAGAGCGTGGTACAGAGTGGCTCCCAGGCTGTAGAGATCGGAGCGGGGGTCCGTATGGCCGGAGATGCCATACTGCTCCGGCGGCGCATACTCCGGCGTTCCCATCGCCCGCACCACGGTCTGGGTGCGGGGATCCCGGGGGTCCCAGAGTTTCACCAGCCCGAAGTCCACCAGCACCGGGCGCCCATCGGAGCGAATGATGATGTTCTGGGGCTTGATGTCCCGGTGGATGATCCCTTTGCTGTGGCAGTAGGCCAGCGCGTCCAGCAGTTGCGCGGCCCAGGCCAGGACCTGATGCTCCGGCAGGGCGCCGTACTGGCCGATCAGGTCTGCCAGACTCTGCCCCTCCACGAATTCCATGACCAGATAGGCATTGCCTCCTTCCTCAAAGAAATCCGTGACCCGCACCAGGTTCGGGTGGCTCATCCGGGCCAGGACCGTCGCCTCCTGCTGAAACTGCCTGCGGAGAGCATCTAGCATCTGAGGGTCCAGCCCCGGCTGGGGAACCATCTCTTTAACCGCCACGGGGACGTTGAGGCGGTTATCCCAGGCCTGGTAGACGGCGCCCATCCCGCCCTGACCCAGGAGGGAGATGATCCGGTAGCGGTTCTGCAATATCTGGCCAGGTGTCAGAGGCATGGCGATCTCCTTTCTGCTTATCGCAACACCAGGGGCAGGTAGATCCGATAGGGGAGGTCCAGAACCACCGTCATCGTCACCGGCAGGGAGACTTCCGGCCGCGCGGGGTCGTTGGAGCGAATCCGCAGCGCGGCCGTATGTGCGCCCGGCGACATCCCCGCCGCATCCAGGGTCACACTGACGGTCCGGCTGACCTCCGGCAATACAACGCCCGAGGTCGGGCTGGCGGAAAGCCACGGAAGGTCCACACTCCCCACCCCCTCCAGCCGCACGTCGTCCAGCCCCACCGGGGCGCCGTTCTGGCCGAAGTACTGGAAGCCGATGC
>Ga0209809_1000675_pt1 | contig 30187 bp, 28 predicted proteins | sample YNPMSTMetaG_FD_186172 | JGI IMG/M metagenome (GOLD analysis project Ga0209809, IMG submission 186172) | Anoxygenic and chlorotrophic microbial mat microbial communities from Yellowstone National Park, USA - YNP MS-T MetaG (SPAdes) (version 2) ...
TTTATGTAGAGTATATCAGGAGCGATATTATGAACATATTTCCCTTGGGCTTTTTTTAAGGCTAAATTTCGTCCACCAGTGAGATATAAATTTTTTTTACTTATAATCAATTTTACAGCAGGAAATTTCGTCCTAACCATTTCAACACTATTATCAGTTGAAGCATTGTCAACAACAAAAACTTCAAATTCTATATCTTTTGTGTGTTTGTAGATTGAATCCAAACATTGTTCAAGTAAATCAGATGAATTATAATTTACTATTGTAATAGACAAATCAATCATATCGGTTTAATCTTAAATATAAATTGAAATCCAAAAAGAGACGGAGATAATGAATAAATTTTTTTAAGAATTTTCCATCCACCAGGAATTCTTAACAACAAACCGTGGAATTTTGGTATACCTTTATCTGGGTCAAAAGAATAATATTCAATTTTATACCCAGCATCTGAGATAAGTTTTTTCATTGTCTTTAAAGTAAAAAATCTTAGATGTGTTTCATCCATGATTCCTTTGCCGTGGTCTGTTCCAAAAAGTCCTTTGCCATAATCAAAATCGCCAAATAAAAGTTTTAGTCGTATAGACCAATGTGCAACATTTGGTATCGCAACAATAACACTACCTTCTGGTTTTAAAAATTTTTTTAGATTAACTAAAACTTTTTGTGGCCATCTTAAATGTTCTAAAACACTCATACATAAGATATAGTCAAATAGTTGATAGTTAATAGTTGATAGTTGATTTAAAACATCTTCGTTTTCTACATCACCTATAATAATTTTTTCATAATATGGTTTTGCAATCTCTGCTGCTTCTTTATCAATTTCTACAGCGAACATTATACAATTTCTTTTTTCTTTTAAAAACTTTCCAATATATCCTGTAGCACAACCGATTTCTAAAATAACAGAATTAGGTTTAATCAACTGAACAACTTGGTAGTCAGTCCAAAGTGGACAGATTTTGTCTATATCATAATTTTCACGATGGTATTTCATTTTTTACAACATTTAATATTTCTTTTGCCCTATGCTCGTAAGTATGTTTTGATAACACTTCTTTATATCCATTATAAGCAATTTCCTCACGTTCTGTTTCATGCGTTAAATAATAATCAATTTTTTCTAACAATTCTTTTTCATTATCATATAGAACAAGATGTTTTTTATCCTCAAAAATTTCTTCAAGACCGACTTCTGGTTTTAATCTATCAGTGCAAAGCAAACTGCCACAAGCAAGTGTTTCAAGAACACGCATATTTATTTCTCCAGCAGCTGATTTATTAAACACAATTTTTGCTTGAGAATAAATTTTTGCCATATCTTCCCCATAAACATTTGTAAATACTTTTAAATTAAATTTTTCACCAATAAGTTTTAACAATCTTACTCTTTCAGGATAAATAGAAGGATTAACATTACCAACAAAAACAACATCATAAATTTTTGGTAAGTCAAATTTCTTATGAATTTCAGGGTCTGATGCGTATGGTAACCAAAAAGATTTTTTTGGTCTAAAAATTTCTACAAAATTTTTTTGTGAAGAGAAAATATAATCAAAATCATTTTTCATCCATAACATAAATTTTATTTGGTCAAACCTGTAAACATCACAAGCAATTAACACTTTTGGAATTTTTAGTTTCCTATATCCAACAAGATGATGCTGCCCAGCAGTTGTTATTTCAATTATTAAATCAAAATTTTTATTAAAATCTTTTATAACTTTTTGTATAAAAACAGGGGAACCTTTTGGAATATAAAAAGGTAGTTTAAACCTAAAATCTCCCCAATATGGTGTTTTCGCAAAATCAAAAGTACAAACCTGTGCAAATTTCTTAAATGCTTTTTCAAAATATTCAGCAGCGGACCATTTATGTTTAAAATAAATCAAAAGGATGTTCATTTTTCTTTCCAGAAATCTAACCGTTCTTGTGCCCAAGTAAAAAGTTTATGTTTCCTTTTCATTAATGTTAAAATAACCTGGATGAATTTTTCTCCAACTTTTTCTCCATACAATTTTTTAGGTTCACTCATTTGTTTATATATCTTCTCATTCTTACAAACATATTCAACAATTTTAACAATAAACTCTTTAATTATTGGTGGGACAAGTAAATTACCTTTCCCTTCAAAAATTGTCTCTGGACGATCTGTATTAAACCTCAAAGTTAGACATGGTTTTCCTATCATATTTAACTCTTCTTGTAGTCCCCCACTATCGGTTAATCCTAAAAGGCAATTTTTTGATCTATAAAATTCTATAACATTTGAATATTCTTGCCAAATAGGAGTATAAAGAAAATTTTTGTATTTTCTTAATTTTAATAAATCTTTTAATAATCCCCATTGTTCTAAAGCAATTTTTGTAGCATTCATTTCTACAAAGTTTATATGATACTTCTTTTTTACTAATTCAGTAATTGCTCCAACTATATTTTGTAGGCGTCTTTTGGTAAGATTTTCCTTACGATGAATATCTATTCTAATCCATTTATTTTTCCCTAATTGTGGATAAATTGAAAATATACTTTTCTTTGGTTTTTCTTTCATCTTCAATTCTAACGCATCAACTACTGTTCCACCAATAACAAATATATTTTCTTCATTATATCCTTCTCGCAAAAGGTGTTTTTTGTTAATCTCTAATGGAGCAAATAAATATTCACATCCAGCAGATGCAGTATAAGTATCATATTGTTCAGGGAATGGTTCTATTGTTAAAAGTTTCCATCCCCCATAAAATTGTAGCTCAATAAATTTTTCTATTGATAACCCTTTGTTTATTTCTTTTACCACAAGTGGATACATTGACCGAAGTCCCGCTTCATTATGAATACACTTTTTTTGAACAGAAAACATCCAAGCCATTGGCACAGTATTGGTTAATATTGTGTCACCCAAAACAACCGGAACTGCCATCACCTTAGGCCAATGTTTAGTGATATATCTTGCTAACCAGCTCATCTTGAAAATAATCTCGCCAGCTTTTTGAGCTAAATCTCCACGGATGGACAAATTAACAGCAATTTTATCTTCATAATTAAATTCTTTAATACCATAGGTAAGAATTGATTCATAATGTTGACCGGCATTTACTATAAAATAAGGAATATCGTATTTTTCCGCAGCAACAATTGAACCCCAAAATTTATAAAAACAAGGTTTTGTACCAACTACAAAAATCAGAACCCATTTTTTTTCCTTCTTTGCTTTTTCACATACACTTTTTATAACACTTTCCCGAATAGTTACAGGTAAAATTTCTGACATAAGTTTATCTGTTATTAGTTCTGATTCTGAGCCAAACATTGCTTCATAGTTCATTACTATTGGCATGTTCCTTTCCTCCCACTTAATTTTTCAATTAAATCTGAATATTGTTCAATTATCTTATCCCAGGAAAATTTTTCTGCTTGTTTTCTTGGCCCGTTGCCCCAGTCAGTATTATACGCTTTCCAGAGTGCATCAGCAATTTTTTCAACACTTCTTACATCAGTCAAAACTCCGGCATCTCCTATAATCCATCTTCTATCCTCATCATCATCAGCAACAACAGGTTTATTTGCAGCCATTGCTTCAATAAATACATTCCCAAAAGGTTCATTTATTGAAGGGAGACAAAACACATCACAAGTTTTGTAAATCCGTGGTAAAACTTCTTTATCAACTACACCTAAATAAATAAATCTATTCCCAAGAAACTTTTTCCCTAAATATAATAAATATCCTCTATCAATGCCATCGCTCGTAAAAATTAAACTTCCTTGTGGTAATCTTGCGACTACTCTAATCAAATAATCCAAACGTTTATTCTTTTGAAGTGCCGATGTAGATAGTATTATTGGTCTTTGAAAGATTGGACATTTAGTGTTTTTACTTAATTGTTTTAATTCTTCATTATTTAAACTTTTCGCATCATCATAAATTTTTAAATCCGCACCAATAGCAATTAGTTCTACATTTACTTTTGGAACTTTTTGTTTGATGAATTTATACATTGATGGTGTTTGGGCAATATAAACATTTGGTCCTACCTGAGCATTTTTTATTTCGGTGATATTTTTCCCAGCACCACCCACTGAAACAAATGGGACATAATTATTTTCCCTATATTTTGCTAAAAAATAACCAACTGTGGAGCCGTTTATATTTATTATAAAATCCGGCTTGTTTTCTTTGAGTTCAATTAAAAGATTTTTAGCAAAACTTAGAACATCAAAGAAATCCTCACTAAAAACATCAAAATATGGATTAACTTTTTCTAACTGGTAAAGCAAACGATAAAATCCTGTACGCTTACTAATTTTTATAAATTTTTTCCAATTCTTATATTCTTTGTAAGAAATAGCAGATGTCCAGCCAGTGGAAACTTTACTATAAACTTTCGTTTCAAAGGGGAGCATTTTGTACAAATAATATGCTAAATTTTCTGCACCACGTTCTACTACTCCAGCATAGAAACAAATTATTGCAACTTTCTTCATATTATTCCACCATACAATTTTCGGTCAGCAAGTTTATTGTTCCATTTCCAAATAGTTTTATAAAAATTATCCAAAGGTAGTCTTAAAAGTAGAGGTAATAAATATCTTAAAATAGGATATCTAACCACCACACCAAACAATTTTTGTAAACGAATCCGTAATTTTTTATCAGGAATATCTATGACACTATCTTCATAAAATGAAGGATTAATATTATCTATTGTAACTTGAGGAAAAAGATCACCTAATTCAGTCCCAGGATACGGCTGAAATATTGATGACCAAGCAAGCGTTGGTTTACATTTAATGTTTAACATCAAAGTTTCTAAATCTATTTTTATATTTGTATCAGGTAAACACAACATGTTTTGTAAAACAAATTTAATATCATATTTATGTAACAATTGTGTTCCATTAAATATTTGTTGTTTACTCATTTTCCTTTTAAGAACCCTTTTTCTTACCTCGTCATTACCACATTCTACAGCGCAACGAACACAATAACAACCTGCTTCTTTCAACCTTCTTGCAGTTTCTTCATCTAATAAATCCAATCGTATTATACAATGTAACGGAAGTCCAATTTTTTGTTTATATAATCTAAGAAAATCAAACAACCATTTTTTATTTAAATCAAAACAGTCATACTGGAAATAAATAAATTTCCACCATATTTATCAAGTACTAATTGTATTTCTTCAATAACATTATCTACAGAACGATATCTAACCCATTTTTGATTTGGATACAATTTCTTTGCAGCATTGTTGTAACAATAAGGACAATCAAAAGGACAACCTCGAGAGGCAATAAAATGCCTTATCGGATTTTTTCTTTCAGTAGGTATATGGCTATAAATAAGCTCTCTATCTGGAAAAGGTATTAAATCCAAATTTTGAGGTAACTTAGCAAAAATAATTTTTTCTTTTGGTCTATTAAGTAATATTTCTATAGATTCTTCTGCTTCTCCACGAACAATATAATCAACACCTGTTTCATTAACCATTTGTGGAAAATAGGTTGGATGAAGACCTCCAAAAACTGAAACAAAATCTAACTTTTGTTTTAATTCATAGTTAAACTTAAAAAAGTTTCTATGACTACCTGTTAAAACGCTATACCCAACAAAATCTGGCTGCCATTCAAGAATGTTAGTAATATCTTCTCCAATAACAAAAAGTTTTGTCTCTAAGCCAAAATTTTTTAATACAGCCGAGACATACATAATTCCAAGCCACTCATAAGATAATGGTTCTACTACAAATAAAAATTTCATTTTTTTCAGCAACAACTATAAGAATAGAAGCGAATATACTTGGTAAAAATTTCATCAGTTGACATTGAATTTTAAATTTAGGGTCATTCACTCCATAAACTTTTGATACACAGAATCCAGTTCTTGTAAGCATTTTTCTAATTATTTTTAAATTAAAAAATCTTATGTGTTCCCATTCCCACGGTTCATTTAATGTTCCTTCGGTACGGATAATTTCTCCATATTTTAAGTAATAATATCTATAGTACCAGTAACCCATATTAGGGAAAGAAATTATAACTCTACCACCACCACGAAGAACACGTTTTATTTCTTGCAAAGTAAACATCGGATTATATAAATGTTCAATATTGTCTCCCCAAAATACAGTATCAAAAGTTGCATCTTCAAATGGTAGTGGTTCTTCATCAATATTTACACAAAATACTTTCTTAATACCTCTACTTTTTGCTTTTTCAAGTGCAACTTCTGAAATATCTACAAATGTTACATCACAACCGACGGATTTCATCAACCATTCGCTTACTGAACCATCACCACCTGCTAAATCTAAAACTTTTTCTGGTTTCTTAAATAGTTCAATTAAAGTTTTGTTTCTTATATATTCATCAAATTTACTTAACTGTTGTTCTTTATAAAGGTTATTGTATTTTTCAATATATTGTTTCTTTGTTATCATATACAATTCTACCTCTAACTTTTAACATTTTTAGTTGTGATAATTGTCACAGATTGCCATCTTTTTATATCGTCCAAGGTAATTAACCTTGTTAAAATAACACAAATAATAAAAACAAGTAATGAAATGTAAAAAACAGTATAAAATCCAACAAAAACAGAAACTATTATACATAAAGTTAGCAAGATAAAGTTTGTCAAATATTTAACATTTAATCTTGAAAGAAAATAAAGAATAAACATTGTTTGTATAAATAATCCTATCAGCACACTTATTGCAGGAGCTATTGATTTGAATTTAGGAATTAAAAATATATCACCAACAAAAAATACAACAAAACTAATAATTCCAGCAATTAACGGAATTTGAGGTTTATTTATAGATTGAAAATATGGTGAAACTAAAATATTAAATCCAAGAATATATAAGATTAAAGAAAAAATTCTTAGAACCATTATGCTTTCGTTATAATTACTTCCGAATAAAAACAAAATAATTTCTCGAGAGAAAGAAAACAAAAATATTCCACAAAAGCCAAATATTACTCCTAATAACCGTGAACCAAACTCTAGGATTTTTTCTTTATTTTGTTCCAATTCTGGATGGGAAAAATAATATAAAAACGGAGTTGGTAATGGCGCAATTAACATAAGTTCTATCACTTTTGGTATACGGATACCAGCATTGTAAAACCCAACTTGAGTTGGGTCTTTTAATAAAGCACGTAGCAAAACAGAATCAATAGTTGTTCCAAACAACAAAACAATTTGTCCAACAAACATAGTTAATACAAAATTTTGTATTTCTTTCTCAATTCTTAGGTTTAACATTTTAGAATCTATAATTATCCATTTAAATAAATAACTAAATATTAAAAAGAAAAAAAAACAACTAAAAAGGAAATTACTCAAAATTATTGGTTTGTAATATCTATGCCCTACAATCAATAAAATTATTCCTAAGATATTACCCAAGTTTGAACGAAGACCATCAATAACAGTCCATTCGTTAAACTTTCCTAACCCACGATAAAAACCTTCAAAAACATTAAAAAATGCTACTAAAATTATAAATATCAAAAAGACAAATTTTAAATCTTTAATTTCTAAAGGAACAATTTTTGGAAAAAGTTGTATTATAAAAAACCCAATTATAAAAGATACAATAGACGCTATTACAACACTTAAAAAACTTTGCGTGAACAAACATTTTTTTTCTTCATCAGTTTTTTCAGGGACAAATTTTGCTAAAGTTGCCTGCCACCCTAAAGAAACTATAGGTCCTATTGTACTGATAAGTTGCCATACTAATGAGTATTTACCATATTCAGACGGACCAAGAAGACGAACAATAAGAATACTAAGAAGTCCAGTAATACACATGAAAAAATTTCTTAGGATGATATATTTCGTAGTTGTAAAAAAAATTTTTCTGTATAAGTTTTGCATTTTATTAAGCAAGCCTAAATGTTCACCCTACATTTGATTATTTGATGGAAAATAAAACACAGCAAAATATTCAATATTTCCTTCTTTACCTTTTACTTTTGATTCTTCAACTGTAATTTTTTTATATCCTAAACTTTCTGCAAAAGAAACAATTTTTTCTACTGCTTGTTGTCTATATTTTTCTTCTTTTACAATACCTTTTTTAACATATTTTGGTTCACACTCAAACTGTGGTTTAACAAGTGCTACAACATTTTGTGGATACTCAGCAATTTTTTTCACCACAGGCAAAATCTTTGTCAATGATATAAATGAAACATCTATTGTAAAAACATCTATTTTATCTTTTATCTTTTCTTTGTATCCTAACTCAACAAAATATCTAAAGTTTACTCCTTCAAACAAAACTACTCTTTCATCAGAACGAAGTTTTGGATGTAAAAGTCCTTTACCTACATCACAACAATAAACTTTTTTTGCACCAAATTTCAAAAGGCAATCTACAAAACCACCAGCTGAAGAACCAATGTCAAAACAAACTTTATTTTTTACATCAATAATACCTGTTTTTAACAATCCTTCAAGTTTGTATCCACCAGATGAAACATATTTGTATGGCTCTAAAATTTCTATTTTTGCATCTTCAGCTACCATTTTTGACACATCGTAAATAACTTGTGAATCGACTTTTACTCCGAATTCTTCTATAATTCTTTGTGCTTTACTTCTTGTCTCTGCTAATTTTCTGTCAACTAAAATTTTATCCAATCTTTGTTTCATTTATCTAAGAGAAGAAAATTTTAGGAATTTATCATATATTATCTTCGGTGGGATTGACTGCATACAATCAGGCTTTACATTGCAATCTCTTTTATAACAGACAACACATTTTTTTGGCGAAACAATTTTTTCTCCTAAACCATACATCTCTATCTCGTTCGGAGAGGTCGGGCCAAATAATGCTATAACTTTCTTTTTTAATGCTAAGGCGATATGTAATGCAAGTGTATCTGAAGTTATTAATACATCACAGAGGTCTATTAAAGAAAAAAATTCCCTTAGGGTATTGTTGCATCCTGTATCTATCAATTTTGGATTATTAACTAAAGAAACTATTTTTTTATTTCTATCCCCCTCTTTCTTCCCACCAAATAAAAGCACTTTTATATCTCTTTTACTATGAACTATAAATCCCGCAATTTGCGGGAAACTATTAACTATAAGCTTAATCAACTCCGCTGTCTGTTCAACAGGATATTCCTTCTTTTTCCACTTATCTCCACCACCTAAGTTTATGCCTACTACAAAGTCATTTTTTGAGATAAAAAATTTTTTTGCAAAATTTTTTGCAAACTTCTTTTCTTCATTTGTAAGATTAATTATTATTGGATAATTTAGTGGATTTAAATTTTTAAATCCTAATATTTCCATTATGTACTTTTGATATGTCTTTTTATTTCTCTTTTTCAAGACATCATTATGGCTTAAATCAAACCATTCTTCTGCAGCTTTATTTGAACAAATAATATTTTCTTTCTCATCAAGATAAAAACCATACTTTTCTTTAGCAAATATATTTTTTGTTATTCTTAATGTATGTATATCTAAATCAAGGTTTATTAAAACATCAAAGTTTGAATTATAAAGTTCAAATACTTTACTATAGGGTATAATCTCTGAAACATAAGGATTGTTTTTTAAAATATCACAGGCGTTATCTTCAGTAAGCCAAATAATTTTTGAGTTTTTATATTTGTTTTTTAGAGGTTTTAAAATTGAGGTTGTTCTAACTACATCTCCTAATGCGGAAAGTTTTATTATTAAAATTTTTTTGTTTATCGGTTTATAATATTTGCAACTATCACAAGTTATATTATTATCTTTCTTATGATATAAACAGGGTCTGTCAGAAATAAAATATATACAATTTTGTTTATGTTTCATAGATTTATTATTATGTCGTTAAATAATGTCAAATTTTGAACTACGAGTTAAATTGTGGGATGAACTATCAACTAATTAACCCATCAACCCATTAACCCATCCACACATCTACTTATTTATATCCTCACATTTATACCAGATTTTTTTAAAGCTATTTTTACTTTTTCAATTGAATATTTTTTATAATGAAAAACAGAGGCAGCTAAAACAGCTGAGACATTCGCTTTTTTAATCACTTCAATAAAATGCTCAATCTTCCCTGCCCCACCTGAAGCAATAACTGGTATTGAAACACTGTCTACAACATTTTTAGTAAGTTCTATATCATAACCTTGTTTTGTTCCATCAGCATCTATACTTGTAAGCAAAATCTCACCCGCACCAATTTTTTGAACTTTTTTCGCCCACAATATAGCATCAAGACCTATTGGTGTAGTACCAGCGTTTATATACACCTCCCAACTTACACTTTTCTTACATTTACTTTTAACTCTTAACTTTGAACTCTGAACTCTTTTTGCATCTATCGCCACAACTATACATTGAGAGCCAAACATCTCTGTTGCTTGTTTAACAAGCAAAGGATTTTTTACAGCAGCAGTGTTTATTGCAACCTTGTCAGCACCAGAATTTAATAAATTCCTTATATCTTCTAAACTTCTAACTCCACCACCTACAGTTAATGGCACAAAAACATTTTTTGCTGTTTTTTCTACAACTTCATATATTGTTTTTCTTTTCTCAATAGTAGCGGTTATGTCTAAAAAAACTATTTCATCAGCACCTTCATCAGAATACCATTTTGCAAGTTCAACTGGGTCTCCTGCATAACGAAGGTTTTTAAAATGTACACCTTTTACAACTTTACCTTCTTTTACATCTAAACAAGGAATTATTCTTATTGTGTACATAAAATTAATACTTTTATTTTGTTGGATGAATGCGACCGCTATCCCACAAGTTGCGGGACAGGATAAATCCTGCGGATACCATAACCCAAAACCTATAACCTATATTTGCACGGCTAAAGCCGTGCCCTACAAATACCTAACACCTTCATACTTAAAGCTTCGCTTTGATGCTACAAACTAACAAAATTCCGCGGCTATCCCGCAAATGCAAGCGGGCGCCTCTGGTGGAAATCAAACCGCTACAAATTTAAGGCACTTTTTGTCATAGTTTGTTAAAATATTTAATTATATTTTCTAAAAGTTTCAATCCTTTAGGACCACTTTTTTCAAGATGAAACTGTGTGGCGACAATATTATCTTTAACTATCATTGAGCAAAACTCTTCACCATATTCTGTTGTAGCAAAAATTATATTTTTTTGTCTTGGCACTGGATAATAAGAATGTACGAAATAAAAAAATTCTTTATCCCTTAATCCCTCAAGTATTAAAGGAATATTTTCTTTAAATTTCACTATATTCCAACACATATGTGGTATTGGTAATGACCTATTTTTAAACTTTACAACCTTACCTTTCAATAACTTTAATCCACAAACATCTTTTGCTTCTTCACTTTTTTCAAATATAAGTTGTATTCCTAAACAAACACCTAATATTGGTCTTTCTGAATTAAAAAAATTGATAATTTCTTCATACAAACCATTCTTAAAAATTGTTTTCATCGCAGGACCAAAACTACCAACACCTGGAAGAATCAATAAATCAAATTCCTTTTTTATTGGCTTATCTAATATATAAGTTTGTAAACCTAAAACTTCTATCGCTTTTGTAATACTCATTAAATTTCCAGCGCCATAGTTTATTATGCCAACTTTTTTTATCATTTTAAAATCCCAATTAAATCTTTTAAATTTAGGTTTTTCTCTTTAAGATATTCTTTTATAAACTTGATGCATTCAACTGGAAGTTGTGGATTTCTAAAATAACCACTTCCAATCTGAACTGCCTTTGCACCTAAAATAATATATTCTATAACATCACTTCCAGAACTCACTCCACCACTTGCAATTATATCAATATCAAAAATTTTTTTAACATCATAAACCCATCTTTGAACTAAAGGTTTTATTGCTGGTCCTGAATATCCACCATAAATATTTCCAAGTTTAAATTTAATTTTTTTATAATCTACAACAACAGCAGTATAAGTATTACACAAAGTTATACCGTCAAAATCTGCCTCTTTTATGATTTTGACATTTTCCAACAAATTGTTCTCTGCAGAAAGTTTTGCAATTAAAGGTTTAGAGGTTTTATCTCTTAGTTTAAAAACTATCTTTTTAAAAATTCTTTTATTATAAAACCATCTGCCTTTTTCTACATTTGGACAAGAAAAATTTATTTCATAACCATCAAATATTTTGTACTCTTCTAACTTTTTTAAAATTATTTCAAACTCTTGCTCTTCTTCTGCTAAAAAACTTGCTATTTTTTTACATTTAACTCTCTCAATATATTTAATTTTCTCTTTTATTCCATCAACACCTGGATTCTCTAAACCTATTGAATTTAACATACCAAAAGGGAAATCTACAACCCTTGGAGTAGGATTTCCTGCTTTTGGATTTAAAGTTACTGTTTTAAAAACTACAGCTCCGCATTGATTTAAAATCTTAACATTCTCTTCACCAAAACCACATACTCCGGAAGCTATAATTATTGGATTTAAGAGATTAAGTTTACCTATTGAGGTAGAAAGGGAAGCATTCATAATGTTATGAAGGAAAAAATTTGACAGCAAATTAAAAGGTGACGGTGGGATTTGCACCCACGAATCGCGGTTTTGCAGACCGCTCCCTTAGCTACTTGGGTACGTCACCAGTAGTTTACTAAATTAGCGGGGGGTGGATTTGAACCACCGACCTCGAGGTTATGGGCCTCGCGAGCTACCGGGCTGCTCTACCCCGCGATTGATTATTCTTCCTCGTATTCAAACTTATAACCAACATTCTCTATTGTCTTTATATATTTTGCTACTTGCTCACCAAGTTTTTTTCTTAAGTTCATTATGTGGACATCCAAAGTACGAGTTTTTTCCATCTCTTCTTCGTCAGCATATCCCCACAATGTTTTCAACAAAAACTTTCTTTCTAAAACTTTATTTTTATTTTTCATCAATAGATATAACAACTGAAACTCTTTCGGAGTTAATTCTATATTCTGTGGTTGTAAAACAGTAACTTTATGACTATCTACATCTATGGTTATAGGTCCTATAGTAATAACTTCTTTTGGCTTTCCACCATAAATCTCAACTCTTCTTAACAACGCCTTTATTCTTGCAACAAGTTCTTGTGGCTCAAAAGGTTTTGTTATATAATCATCAGCACCACATTCAAAACCTATAATCTTATCTTCTGTAGATGTTCTTGCAGTCAACATTATCACAGGTATTGATTGATATCTAAAATCTGCTTTAATTTCCCTACACACATCTATACCATCAACATCTGGTAGTGTCAAATCTAACAAAATCAAATCAGGAGAATACACCGAAATCTTTTTTATAATATCTTTCCCAGTATAAGAATGTTCGGTTTGAAAACCAACTAATGTTAGGATACTTTTTATATATTCAGAAGTTTCTTGATCATCCTCTATAATCAAGATTCTGTTCATTAATTTTTAAAATTACAAAAATAAAAATAAAAATTCAATACTTTTCAAATTTTCTTGAATAATTTATGAGGGTATCCAATATCAATTAAAACAATTTTGCCACATAATTTTTTGGCTGTTTTATTCATAAATGCAAGCTTTAAAAAACCCATAGATAAAGTATAATTTGCTTTTACTGCTTTACCTAAAATCTCACCTGTGTCAGAATGTAGTCCTGAAGGAATGTCTATTGAAAAAACTATTTTGTTTGATTTATTGATTAATTCTATTGCTTTAGCATATTCGCCATCAACCGGTCTACCCAAACCTATTCCAAATATCGCATCAACTACTATTTCGTATCTGTTAATCATTTTTTTAACTTTTTCAAAGTCAAATTTTTCAATTTTTACATTTAATCTATTTAAAATTTCATAATTTTGCAAAACATCTCCCTGATATTTTGTTTTATCTACAAAAGTTATAACTTTTATATCAAACTGCCATATATACAGATATCTTGCACAGACAAATCCATCGCCTCCATTTTTTCCAGGGCCACAGAAAACTATAATTTTTTTAAACTTCTTTCTTTTTGCAAAATTTTTTATAAATTCAGAAGATAATCTTCCTGCATTCTCCATTAAAATCATAGACGGTATTAGATATTTTTCTGTAGCGAGTTTGTCAATCTTATAAATCTGTTTTGATGAAAGATAAAAGTTATTTTTCATCTTCTTCTTTTTAAAAACTTAACAAGTTCTTCGTAAGATAAGGTATTTACTACATTTTTCTTTTCGAGCCAACCTCTTCTTGCAACATATACTCCAAGTATTATGTAGTCCATCTGAGATATATGGTGAGCATCGGTGCCGATTGAAATAATAACATTGTGTTCCTTTGCATACTTTGAATTAATATCATCTAAGTCAAGCCGTTCAGGAAAAGCATTTATCTCCATCATAACATTGTTTTTACCTGCTTGCTCTATTATTTTTGTGATATTAACTTTGTATGGAGCCCTTTTATTCAACAATCTTCCTGTAGGATGTGAGATTGAATGAACATATTTGTTATCCATTGCCTTTAAGATTCTTTCAGTAATCTGTTCTTCTGATTGTTTAAATCCTGTATGTATTGCTGCGATAACAAAATCTAATTCTTTTAAAACTTCGTCTGGATAATCAAGTTTGCCATCTGAAAGAATGTCTACTTCCTGACCACAGAGTATCTTTACTTTGCTTGTTTTATTTATGTTTCTTATTTCATCTATTTTTTTATACAAATCTTTTATCTCTACTCCGCCTGCAACTTTCAAACTTTGTGAATGGTCACAAACAATTATCCATTCATAACCAAGTTTATGTGCATAATCTGCTATCTCTTTTATACTATTTGCGCCATCAGAATAGTTAGAATGTATATGTGTATCTCCTTTAATATCTTTTAGTTCTATTAAATGGGGCAACTTTTTTTGCAATGCTGCTTCTATCTCTCCCCTATCTTCTCTTAATTCTGGTTCAATATAATCAAGACCTAAAATTTCATAAATTTCTTCTTCTGTTTTTCCACATATAGGTTTGTCTTTTTTATCTATTTTAAAAACACCATATTCACTAATTGTTAAACCTTTTTTATTTGCAATTTCACGAAGGTGGATGTTGTGTTGTTTAGAACCAGTAAAATATTGTAAAGCAGCACCATAGACATCTTTTGGAACTACACGAAGGTCAACTTGAGTATTAGCAGTTGTAATAATACTACCTTTTGTTTCACCACAAGCAAGAACTTTTTTTACCATTGAAAGTTTCATAAATTTTTCTATAATTTGTTTTTCTTTACCTTCAGAGACACAGCATAGAATGTCAATATCTCCTATGGTCTCTTTTTTTCTTCTCAAAGAACCACAAGGATCTATTCTTATTATCTCCTTATTTCTCTTTAACTCTTTCAAAATCTCATCAACAACTTTTATTGCATCAAATAACAACAATCTTTGTTGTGAAATTGATAAGAACTCTATACCTTCAATTATGTTTTTTTCAACTTTCTCACCAAAACCTGGAAGTCCTCTTAACATACCTTTTTGTGCATATTCTCTTAAAGTATTTACATCTTTGATGCCAAGCTTTTCATAAAGCATACGGACACGCTTTGGACCTAGGCCAGGAATTCTTAACATATCAAATATTCCATCTGGAAATTTTTTCTTTAATTCTTCTAATCTTTGAATTTTGCCAGTATTTAAATATTCTACAATCTTTTCAGCAATACTTTTTCCTACACCTGGAATAGAAGAAAGTTTATCAAAATCTTTTGCTAAATCTTCAATAGATTCAGGGATACTTTCAATCACCTGTGCTGCTTTTTCATATGCACGCACTTTAAAAGGATTTTCATCTGTTAAGCTTAAAAGTTGTGCTATTAGATAAAATTGTTCTGCTACTTCTTTGTTTCTCATATGTTTAGTTTTGGGTTATTAATTCAGAGTTATTGGTTTCTAACTAATAACCAATAACTAATTAACTAATAACTTAAATCTTTTCGCATCTTCATACATTGTTGAATTGTTAAACATTACATAGTTTAAATCCTTATCGCACATTTTTAAAACTTTATTAAGTTCTTCATCAGAAAATGTATAGTTGTAGTCTAATTTATTCCCAATATGTAACCCATGCAAACGATAATATTTATAATAGCCATAATATGCTTCAGCATATAATGGATCAACACAGTTAATAAGATTTAAATCTCTGCATACTTTTGTAACAATTTTTTTATCCCATTTTTCACCACGAACTTCTATAATAAAATCAAAATTGTGTTTTTTTCTATCTTTATTTATTTTTTTAAAAAAATTATAAAGGTTTTTTAAATTTTTATCTTCTGGAGTGAAACTTGATGGTGTTTGAAACAAAATTTTTTTGCATCCAAGTTCTAATGCAAAGTTTTTTGTTCTTTCCCATGCGGTAAATACTTCTTCAGTATGTGAGAAAAATCCATAGTTTTGGATATTGCCAAATTTTTCTTTTAACCTACGATATGTAAATGTGCTACATTTGTGAGTGATTATCTGCCAAGCTTTAATTATAAATTCAAAATCTGAGTTTAAAATTTCAGCTTCTTTTTTCCATTTTGTAGCTGATTTTAAAGATGGGATTTGATAGAAAGTAGAGTTCATCTCTACACAATTAAATTCTTTATAATATTCTTTTTGTGATATAGGGAAACCACAACATCCTACTTTTACTTTTATTTTCATTGAATTTTAAATACAAAATTTTTATAATCTTTTCAATCTATGAAAAAACTAAAACTTCTTTTGTTAACATCTCTAATTATTTCAAATTCTTACTCTTTCAACTTTTTAATAAACATATTTTATAGTATGTTGCCACAACCTGTTCGCAGTGCATTCAAAGGAGAAGGATTACAAATTGACCAGTTTGATTATGGATTCGGCAACTGCAACTTTACAAGTTTTGGATATTTAAATTCTGATATCAAATATAAATCAGGAATGAATATTGATGAAAATTATTCTTTTTCTGTCCCTACATTTTATCTCTATGGTGGATATATTGCACATGTATCCACTCCAATGCTAACATATATTTATCCTGGATGGCAACTTGAAACAGAGGTCGGTTTTGGTGGAACAGAATATCATCCAGAATACAAAAAAGAATATAGAAAATTTTTTGTAACAGGTAGTTCTGGTTTTAACTGGCGAGTTTATAAATCAAATGAGAAAGATAAATATAACTTTACTTTAAACTTAGGTTTTGGTTATAAACTTCATTATGTCTTAAAAGATATACTTTATTATAACATCCAGGTAGGAATAAAAATCATACCTAAAATCTCTTTATCCTTAGAATATTTTAACACATTGCAAGGAGGAGGGTTTTTTCTATTCAGTACCCAAGGTTTTGAAGCTAAATCAAAAGAAAAACATTTAATATTGAGTTCAAACTTTTTGTTATCAAAAAAATATCTTTTGAAGTTTTCAGGAATGTATAAAAATTGGCAATTAAAAGAATTTAAAACTCCCCAAACTGAACAAGAAAATAATTTTTATGGTATAATCTTATCACTTATAAGCAAATAATCCTATAACTGTTTCTCCAATTTAAAAACCTTCTCAACAATCTTATAAGCAATCCAACCTATAAAAAATCCTATTATTGCACCAGAGATTACATCTGATGGATAGTGTACTCCAACATATACTCTTGAGAAGGCAGAAATTACTGCTATTATGTAAGCAATAATTGTATACAATGGCTTTTTGAAAAATAGCATTATTAAGATTGCTGCTACGAATGAGTTCACTGCATGAGATGAAGGGAATGAAGGACCTGCTGAGGAGACAAGTTTATAAACATTCTCTAATGTTTCAAATGGTCTTGGGCGAAGAAAAATGTGTTTTAAAATTTTGCTACTTAAAATGTCAGAAAATATTACTGCAATCAAAATTGTCCATCCGGCAATACGAAATCTATAATTTTTGGAAAATATCATTAACAACCACAAAATAAAAAATAGTAAATGGAAATTTTTTACATTAGTTACTATTGGCATTAAAAAATCAAATAGAGAGTTTTTAAGATTGTGGTTAATGAAATAAAATAGCGAAATATCTAAGTTTTTCAAAATATGTATCATAAGGATTTCTTGAGATATTCAGTTAGTTGAAGAATTATGTTGTCTGAAGTAATACCTTCCGCTGTTGCTTGGTAATTTAAAATTATCTTATGCCTTAATGCAGGTAAAGCTACATTGTTTACATCTTCAATACTTACTGCATATCTTCCTTCTAATAATGCATTAATTTTGGAAGCAAGGACCAATGTTTGTTCAGCTCTTGGGCCGCAACCCCAAAGGACATACTTTTTTACAAAATCTAAGGAAGTTTGTTCCTTGGGTCTTGTTGCTCTTACAAGGTTTATAATATAATCTATAACATAATCACTTATAGGCACTTTGCGGACAAACTTTTGTAATTCTAAAATCTCCTCTTTTGAAACTATTTTCTCAACATTTGATTCAATTGTTCCTGTAGTAAGAAAAAGTATCTCTTTTTCTTCTTCTTTTGAAGGATAATCAATATTAACTTGAAAAAAAAATCTGTCAAGTTGAGCTTCGGGTAAAGGATAAGTTCCTTCTTGTTCTATAGGATTTTGTGTCGCTAAAACAAAAAATGGTTGTGGTAAGTCGTAAGTAACACCATTAACTGTTACTTTATACTCCTGCATCGATTGAAGTAAGGCGGATTGTGTTTTTGGTGGTGTACGGTTTATTTCATCTGCTAATACAATGTTTGCGAATATTGGACCAGGAATAAATCTGTAATATCTTTTTTTAGTTAAAGGATCCTCTTCTACAACTTCTGTTCCGGTAATATCTGAGGGCATAAGGTCGGGTGTAAACTGGATCCTGTTAAACTTTAAATCCATAATGTCAGCTATTGTATGAACAATCATTGTTTTCGCAAGACCAGGTACACCTACTATTAAACAATGTCCTTTTGCTAATAAAGAAATTATAATTTCTTTTATAACTTGTTTTTGTCCAACAATTTTTTTACTAATCTCTTTAGTAATTTTTGAAAATTTTTCTATTATTTGATTTACATATTCTGTATCTAAATTATTTCCCATTTTATTCTCCATAATTACATTTTTTCAGGTGCAGAAATACCTAAAATTTTCAATGCATTGTTTAAGATTATCTTTGTTGCAAAAACTAAAAATAATCTTGGATAAATTACATTGTTATCTTTCTCTATAACTCTACAAGTTTCATAAAATTTATGGAAAATTTTTGCAACTTCTATTAAATAATTACATAAGTGATGTGGTGAGAATGTGTCAATGCATAAATACAAAATGTCAGGATAAAAACACAATTTTTTTATTAAATCTACCTCTTCTTTTTCTCTAAAACTACTATCTGAAAGATGCAGCAGCATTAGTTTCAAAGAATCCGGCAATTCCAAACTTCCTATTGCTTCTTTTATTATTCCGCAACATCTTGTATGAGCATATTGTATATAGTAAACAGGGTTTTTCAATGAATGCTCCTTCGCTTTATCAAAGTCAAACTCAAGGTGTGCATCAGGTGATTTTGTTAACAAAAAAAATCTTGTCACATCACTTCCTACCTCATTTACAACTTCGTCTAATGTAATAAATTTCCCTTCTCTTGTAGACATTGCTATTCTTTGCCCTTCTTTCAATAAAGAAACAAGTTGATATAAAATGATATCCAACTTAACTTTTTTATTTTCTGCTTCAAAGATTTTTTCACAAGCACCTTCTAACCTATCTACATACCCATGGTGGTCTGTCCCCCAAATGTTTATAAGCCAGTCAAATTCACGATTAATTTTGTTGTAATGGTATACTATATCACTAAAAAAATATGTTGGTTCACCACCTGATTTTATTATTACCCTATCTTTAGTATCACCTGTTTGTTGAGATTTAAACCAAATCGCACCATCTTTTTTTTCTATCAGTTCTTTTTCTTCTAAAAACTTTTTTATTTTTTCTATCTCTTTAGATTCATAAAGAGAACTTTCATAAAAATAGTTATCAAACTCAACTTTAAAATTTTTAAGTGATTGTTTAATCTCATCCATTATGGTTTCTACTATGAACTTTTGTACTTTATCAATGTTGTCTTTGTTTATCTTTTTAAACTCTTTTTTCAACTTTAAAGCAATCTCACTGATATATTTCCCTTTATATTTTGTTTCACTTACAATTTCTTTTGTCCACTCTATAACATCATTTTCTATTTCAACATCTTGAAGATTAAAGTCTAATAAGCTCTCTATTACAGAAGCAGTAAGGACTTGAATTTGTCTTCCTCTATCATTAACATAGTATTCTTTGGTTAAATTATATCCTAATTTTTTAAAAGTATTCCCCAAAACATCACCCAACACAGCACATCTCCCATGGCCAATATGTAGTGGACCTGTAGGATTTGCTGATACAAATTCTAACAAAATTTTTTCCTTAGGCAAATTTTCTTGAATTGGATATTTTTCTTTTTGCAAGATTATATTTTTTATTTCTTCCAAATAAAAATTTAAATTAAGATTAAAGTTCAAAAATCCTGGCTTAAAAAACTGCATTTCTGTTATCACATCTCTATACTTCTCATCAATTAGTTTTTTAATTTTTTCAAAAATTTCATGTGGATTTATTTTGTATGATTTTGATATAGCAATAGGTAGGTTAGTAGCGAGGTCAAATTTTATTTCAGGTGGAGGTTCTTTTAATTCAAAATCTGTTATTTGCAAATTCAAAGATTCTAAAATACTATGCAGTATTTTTCTTACTCTTTCTTTCATAAGAAACTTTTCTACCCTTTGCCCAAATCTTCTCTAAAGCATAAAACTCTCGCAGCTGAGGGTTCATTATATGAACAATGACATCTATATAATCTATAACAACCCAAAGATAAAATTCTTCTCCTTCTATATGGTGAGGCAGTATGTTAGAATTTTTTTTAACTGTAGTTGTTATATAATCTAACAAAGCTTTTATATGTACATCTACACTACCAGTCATTATAACAAAAAAATCACAAAAACTTGATATTTTTCTAACATCAAGAACAACAATATTCTCGGCTTTTTTATCCTTGGCAAGATTTGCTACCAACTTTGCAAACTTTAATGAAGAAATCTTCCTTTTTTCAACTTTCATCAAAATAATCTCACTTTCTTATAGATTATCCTCCAATAGCTGAAGAAATTTCAAACATCGGTAGATACATAGCAACAACCATACCACCAACAACTAATCCTAAAAATACAATTATTAACGGTTCTATCATACCAGTTAATGCTTCAACAGCATTAGATACTTCTCTATCATAAAAATCAGCAATTTTAAACAACATAGTATCAAGTTGGCCTGTTTCTTCACCCACAGAGATCATCTGTACTACCATTGGTGGAAAAACATCTAATTTTTTCTTTAATGGCTCTGCAATCCTTTCTCCTTCTCTAACCGAATCTTTTGCTTCTAAAATAGATTTTTCTATAAGTTTATTCCCAGCGGTTTTCGCCACTGTCTCCATCGCTTGCAATATAGGTACACCTGACTTCACTAAAGTTCCAAGTGTCCTTGTAAATTTTGCAATTGCTGTTTTCTTTACAACATCGCCAATGACGGGAAGACGCAATAGTTGTGTATCAACTTTTAACCTAACTGAAGGAACACTTTTATAAATTTTTCTAAATACAACATAAAAAGCAACTGCTCCAGCTACAAAAAATAGAATATATTTTTTAATGAAATTTGACACTTTAATCAGTATCAATGTTGGCGTTGGCAACTTTGCTCCCATATCTGCAAACATTGCTGCAAAACGTGGTACAACAACTGTTAACATTATAGTCGCAGCACCAACTGCTACTAATGTTACTAATATAGGATATGTCATAGCACCTTTAATTTTTGATTTAAGTTCCTCAGAAGCCTCAAGATAAGATGCTAATCTATCTAAAACTTGGTCAAGTATACCACCAATTTCGCCCGCATGAACCATCCCTATATAAAGTTCTGAGAATACATCAGGATGTTTTTTCATTGCTTCTGAAATAGAAATACCACTTTCAATATCTGTCCTTAATGATTTTATAACTTTTTTAAATTGAGGTGATTCTATCTGCTCTTCTAATATTGATAGACCCTGTACTAAAGGTACACCTGAAGAGATCAAAGTAGCAAGTTGTCTGGAAAATAAAGTTACATCCATTGATTTTACTTTTTTTCCAAAAGGCAGCAATTTTTTTATAATAGAACCAGCTGATTTTTCTTTTGCTTCTTTTACATCAACTACAACATATCTTAAACTTTTTAATTTCTCAATTGCCTCCCTTTGACTCGCAGCTTCTATTATGTCAGAAACAATTTTACCTGTTAAATCTCTCGCTTTATAAATATATTTTGCCATAAAATTTTAAGAGCCCCCTTTTTAAGAAACCCTTTAAAAATTAACTACAACAATTTTTAACAAAAATCAATAATCAACAAATCTTTGAAAAAACTTTAAAAATTTTATAAAAGTTTCATTATGAATTGTATTACTATAGAAAACTTAACAAAAAATTTTAATAATTTATCTGTTTTAAAAGATATTAATTTAGAAATAGAAGAGAAATCTATCGTAGGGATTTCAGGAAAAAATGGCTCTGGTAAGACAACATTTTTAAAACTACTTTGTGGTCTTCTATTACCTGATAAAGGTGAAATTTATGTCTATGGTAAAGATAACTTAAAACATCGTGATTTTGTAAAAAAAATTATAAGTTTATCTTCAAACTCTGAAACAGGTCTTTATCCACAATTAACTATTTATGAAAACTTAAAATTCCTATCTTTGTTATACAACAATAAACTTGAAAATATAAGACACTGGATAAAATATTTAGAGTTGGACAATTTTTTAAATACAAAATTTATGTTCTGTTCTTCAGGTATAAAAACAAGATTGTGGTTTATAAGCTCACTAATTAAAAACCCAAAAATACTACTTATAGATGAACTTACTAAATCAGTAGATTTTGAAACAAAACAAAAAATTTACGAACTTATAAAAATCTTAAATCAAGAGCATAAAATGACAATAATTTTTGTGTCACACAATATAGGAGAAATAAACATGTTAGCTCACAAATGGTTACATATTGAAGAAGGAAGAATTATAGAACGAATATGAATCTTTTTTTAGGTTTTTTATATAAAGAAATAAAAATTTTGGCATCATACAGATTTTATTTCCTGCTTAAACTTTCCTCTTTAATATTCCAAATAATAATATTTTACTATTTGTGTAAGCTTATTTCTCCAGAATATTTTAGTTTTTTATTCATCGGATTAATATTTTCTAAAATACTACATTATGTTTTAACTTCGCTAATTGAAGCAACCAAACAGGAGCAATATTGGGGGAGCTTTGAGATTTTGCTAATGTTGCCATATAAGGAATTCTTTATTTTTTTCTATATGTATTTGTCAAAAATATTTTTTTTATTTTTTGAAATATTAGTATATATTTTGCTTGGCAAAATTTTTGGGATCAGTTTTACAATCTTACAAATATCTTTCATATACCTTTATAGCATATTCTTAATAGCTATTTGCTTAGGATATACAATTTTATTTCTTGCTTCAACAATTTTTATAAAAAAATCAGATAGTGTAGGATGGTTTTTAACAAGCTTGGTAGAGATATTTAGCGGAGTATATTTTTCAACAGATTTACTACCTAAGGAGTTAAATTTTATTTCAAAAATTCTACCTACAACTTATTTGCTAAAATTTATGAGAGAGTTTATTGGACAAAAAAAATTAAATTTTAACTTGTTGATTTATCCAACTATATTAGGAATATTGATTTTACCTGCATCAATCATTTTTTTAAACTACGTAATTAAAAAATCTCTTATTCGTGGGAATTTATCAAGCTATTAAAAAATAAGAAACTATTTATTACAAAACTTGCCCAGCGATAGAGATAAAAAATAGGCAATAAAAAATTGTATTTTATATTATATCTTCTTCTCATAAATTCTTTAGAAGGCAAAAATTTTTGTAATAAAAAAATGAATTTTTGTTTCCAGGGTAGGAAGTAAAATTGTAGTATGTGACCTTTGTAATAAATCCTTCTTTTTAAAAGAAAGACAACAAATTTAGGCAGTATTTTTTCTAAATCTAACTGTAAACTATATTTATTTTTTATCAACTCAATATCTTTTATCCATTTATTTTCTATATAATTATGTTCTATATATGCATGCAAAACAATGTGTTTTAAAAACTCATTTGGCTGTAAGATATAAAAATCTCTAACTTTCAAAGCTGAGTTTATAACCTTTTGATTCTCCCTTTTTGAAAGATACCACAACCTGGTAGAAATATCTATTTTTAAATCTATATGTTTATTATACATTACATTAGGATCTTCTTTGTATTCATTATATCCTAAAGAAAAAAGTATATCTCTAAATTTCTTCAAAGATTTTTCTTCAATTAAAACATCTACATCTTCCATATATCTTGCAAAACTATATTCTGGGAAAAGTTCAATCAAGGCAGTACCTTTTAACAACACCAACTTTATAGAATTCTCAACACATTTCTGTGATATTTTATCTATTTCTTTGTGGATTAAAATATTTCTTGCTAAAATATTATTCATTAAAGATTATTTTCTAAATAATTTTTCTCTGAGCAGTTTATAAAAATTACCAATTTTATCAACCTCTATTATCAAAGTGATTTTGTGTGACAAACCAAGTTCACCATATGAAAAAACACTATAATCAAGTTTTATTCCAAAATAATTTATTCCGAAACCTAAAGAGCCACCTGCATAGTTTTCTTCAAGTTTCCATCCTTGTGGCTTATATTTATATCCTAACCTAAATGAAAAATATTCTTTAATTTCAATTTCACTACCTAACAAAACAAAAGATTCATCATTTAATGGTTTAACAAAATCAGAAACAAAATTAAACCTGCCAATTTTATATTTTGCACCGAATCCTATCTGTGTCGGAGGGTAATATGTTTCTTTCAAATATCTTATAGGAAACCCAAAATTATTTAAGACAACCCCAAAAACTAAATTGTTTGTTTTATTAAAACCACCTTGTATACCTAAATCTAACAAAATTGTGCTGCTTCTTATTTTATCAATCTCTTCATAAACAAACTTTATCGTTGAACCAAATGAAATATTATATTTAATTTTTTTAGCAAATCCAATACCAGTTTGAATATCATACACATTGTAATAATAATCCGGTTCTGTAACTTGATAGATATTCACATAAGATGGATTAAAATCTTTCTCTCCTGTCCTTCCTTCAATATTATCAGTATATAATCCTGCTACTCCAAAAAATAAAGTATAATCTTTTTTTGGCGAAATATATCCTATAAAATCATATTTAATCTGTTGAAAGTGCTCATTGTGAGTAAAACCTAATTGTTTAGATGACATTATAATACCTGATGGGTTGCAAAAGATTCCTCCGACATCGTCTGATAAGGCAATATATCCTGATAAAGAAGTTTGTCTTGCGGTAGTTGGTAGTTTTAGAAAACTCAAACTATAATCCCTTGGATAAATTGAAGTTTTAATAATTATTACTGCTAATAATACTATTAAAAATTTTTTCATATCAATGTATTATAGCGAATTTTTTGATAACATTTTGTCTTTTATTAGAATTTTTGCCTTCAAGCCGGAAGATATACATACCAGTTGCAATACTTTTTATATCCCAACTTATAAGATGTGTCTTACCTATATCTGCTTCTGTAAATTCATATGTTTGGCTCTGCCACAAAAGGTCACCAACAACATCATAAACATAAACCTTCACCTTAGCTGGTTGAAATAATAAAAACTTAAAGTAAACTTTATCGCCTTTTGCAGGAGATGGAAATGTGTATGCATATTCAGGTTTAAATATATTCTTATCTTCAGGCGAATATTCAACTAAAGCATATATACTAAATTGGTAAATATCTGCTTCTACATAATTTTTTGTAGGATTTACTTTTGATGTGTCAACTATTCTCCATATGTTATTTCTTTCATCGTACCAACAAATCCTTAATTTGTTTTCATTAATATTTTTTACATCTTCATCATTATAGTAAATTCTTAACTTTACTGCTGATTTAAATTTTACAGATGGCCAAAATTTATAAATTATATTAGTAAATTTTGTATCCTTCGGAAAATTCAAACTGTAATCTTCAGGGATTGAGATTGTTATTGTAATATCACTTTCTAAACTATCTTTGAAAAATTCTAATTCAACTTTTCTGTTATTGTAAGAATACTCTACTACACAATGGCTGTCTTTTTTAATATCATATGTTTCTCCGGTCACCCCCTCTGCTGAAACAAAAATTGAAACTGGTGAGTAATAAATTGACTCACTATGCCTATCTTTTGCTACAATTTTATAATAATATGTCGCAGATGTATACAAAGTATCAACATAATAATCTACTCCTTTAGGAACAGATGCGATAAATGAATAATTTTTACCATCTAAGGAGCGGTAGATGTTGTATTTTTTAACATCATTGTTACCAAAGCCATCATCAAGTGATTTATCCCATCTTAATAAAACTTTATTTATCTTATATGGTGTTTCAACTCTGATATTTGTTGGTGGTAGTGGTGAGTTGTCTATCACAAAGTTATTCATAACATATGTTGTTCCATTAATTTTTAAATTTAAACTATAAATACCATCTAAAAAACCTTGTGTATCAAATAAAAATTTTGTAGTTGTTGACAAAGATAATGCAATTGAAGTTGAAATTTCAACTCCTTTATATAACTCTAAATTACAGTTTTTATCTTCATATCCTGAGGTAATAATTGTAATAGTTGATAAATTTATTACAACTTCATTATAATCAGGCAATTTTATTGATAAAAATTTATCAAGTTTGATACTATGAAATTCGCCTGAAACTTCAGAAAAATACATCCACCCGTTAGATATCGCTGGTGAACATACTATTGGTGATGAAAAATTATATTCTGCTAAAACTTCTCCTGTTAAAATATTTATTGCATAAAATTTATTATCATATGTACCAAAAAATCCTATATTGTTGCATACAGAAACAGCAGAAGTAATATTATAAGATTCCTCAGGAGCTCTTACCACAGTAAAATCTTCTCTCCACAAAATTTGTTTTGTCACTGTAGATATACACAGAACAGTTTGGCTTGAATATTTTATACTATTTTTCTCCCACAACGAGGTTGGATAAATGTTTACTAAAATTTTATCTTCAAAAACAGCAACTGAATTGTTATCTGTAGCAATATTTGTAAAAGGTCCTGTTGACCATAAAATCTCACCATTAGTTTTGTCTAACACATACAAACTTCTTTCAATATCACCAGCATAGAGATAAATTTTGTCTTCTTTTACTGCCACAGATGTTTGGTTGAAACAACTTGAAAACTTTTTTGTCCACAAAAATTGTTGCGTTTTCAAATCATAACATCTTAAAACACCATCATTCGTTGTAAAATAAATTTTTCCATCAGAATAACTTACAGAAGAATAACTAAAACTTCCCAAATCTATCTGTTTTATTAGACTACCTGTTATAGCATCAAGAATATAAAGTTTGCCATAAGGTACACCATCAATTTTAGGTCCTGAGACAAAAATTATCCACGGATTTTTTTCTTCACCAACTATTTCTTCATCTTCAATAATTATTGGCGAAGAAACTGATTTACTTTGTGTATCATATGTCCATAAAGGAACACAATCTTCATCTGAGGAATAGTATTTTTTGAAACAATAAAGTTTACCATCAAAAGATAAAACATAAACATAGTTGTTCCAAACAACAGGTGTGCAGTCAATCCTGCCTGAGGTTGAGTATTGCCATAAAATCTCGCCTGTATAAGCATTTAGTGCCCATATTGAATTATCTCTTGAAGCAAAATATACGATATCATCTTTTACTATAGGTGAAGCAACAATTTCACCCTGTATTTCTATACTCCAACCAACAGGTGTAGGTGAGGGTATAGCAACTTCATATTTTGCTCCTGTCCTTTGATAATCAAACCTCAATGCTTGCCAACTGGAAGAATAAAGAAAATTAAAGATAAAAAGGAGTATAAATAAATTTATGATTAAATAAGCAGTCATACCAAATGTTTTTCTTTCTTTAAAAAATCTAAATTTTTTCATCTTCTTACTTTTCTTCTAAAACAATTATTTTACCATAAGATGTTCCAACTACTATTTTTCCATCTTGATATCTAAAATCACCTTTGAAAGGAGAATCTAAAATTATAGGATAATTGTTTTTAATTTCAGCACTTTCTTTATCTATACAATATACTAAACCGTTTTGTGTGACAAAATATATGTAATTGTTTAACAAAATTAAATTTGAAACAACCGGACTTTCTGTTTTGAAAAACCAAACAATACTTCCAGGATTATTTGTAGAAATATTAACTTTATAAACTCCATCATCAGTAGCTACATACAAAATTTTGTTATCCAAATAAACAGAATTAATCTTGCTATTTAAATTTAAATCATTCCATCCAAAAGGAACACTGCTTAAGTTCAAACCATACCTACAATATAGTCTTCCATCTTCAGTGCCAAAATATATATTTAAAGTATTAAGTGATTCATCATAAAATCCAGCATCATATTCTATATTTGTGGATATTGCTGAAACAACTTGTGTTGAAGCAATAATACTTCCATTTTTTAATGACAATCTATAGACATAACCATTCTTTGTCCCCCACCATAAAGAACTTACACCACTACCACCTTGTTGTGTAAACCCATCATCAACTGCAGGTGATTTTACAACACTTCCTGAAATTTGAACAGGTGGTGACCAAAAATCAGCAGCACCTGTTGAAATTTTGTAGACATAACCTGAAACAGTTCCTGCATAAATTTTTGCTGGTAGTTCATAATGATACGATACAACCTCTGATGTTATCTCTTCAGACAAATCTCTCATCCAAACATTTTTTGATATATCAGAAGATAAATTCTTATAAATTTTTCCATTCTTTGTACCAAAATAAATATAACCTTCTTCACCTGTCCAATTTTCACTTATAATAGGAGAAATAACAGGTCCTGCTGCAATGAATGAAGAAATTAATACTCCTGAAGAGGATAACATTATCACACTTCCATCTTCATTGAAACTATATACTTTTGAAGAATCAATAGAATAAATTACACTATTTATATTCACAACTTTTCCAATATCATAAGGCCAGTTTGTGTTCTCTGGTGGTTTAAGTGGTTTAACAATAGTTGCTGAAGAAATAATTATAGTTTCTATTATATCAGATGGCTGAACAACTCCTGAAACAGCATCAACCCAGATTAGATTTGTAGAACCTTCTAAAAGTTGAACTTTGAAACTGCTTGGGGTTGATGTTGTTGCATAAGATGAAATTTTTACTACAAAATAATATGTTGCATAACTTTGTGGTAAAACTTCATCTGATGTATTTGGCACAACTTTTTGTGTACCATTAACCAAATTAAACTCGTCTTTCAAAATTTTTGATACAAAAATGTTATCAACTGACGGATAAAACTTACCATCACCATCTTTGTCTTTTACAATACAAATTTCTTCAAACAAATCTTTTGCTTGTTGCGTTGTAAGAGAAGTTGAACCATCTGGTGATAAAAACTTAATATTTATTTCTGATAAACTTATAGAATTTGCCCATAAAGGTGATCTGTTGTTTAACAAAATTTTCAGTAAAGGATAATATTTTTCTTCGTTTGCATATGGTAGTGAAATGCTTGATACAACAACATTGTGTATTGTTGCATCATAAGTTATAGAAGAAATTATTATTTGTTTTGAAACACCAAATTCGTTTTCTGTGTTAAGCACAACTTTATAAATTGTAGATGTTGACAAAGTATGTCCATCAATATCTTTAACTTCTACACCAACATTTATAGTTGATTGTATAACAGAATAACTTGAAAGTGCAAATCCAAACTCCTCAAGTTTAAATATATGTGTAGAGTATTTATCTGGTTCACCACCGGTTCTTGTAAACCAAATTGTATTGTTTACTCCTTTAGAATAATCTGTTGAAAACTCTATATCAAACTTAAACCTTCTTGGTAAAACAGTGTTGTAAGCTGGATAATAAATGGTATTTGATGGTAAAAGTGTCTC